>Ga0307516_10005792_pt1 | contig 14641 bp, 15 predicted proteins | sample 19_EM_MG_FD_203310 | JGI IMG/M metagenome (GOLD analysis project Ga0307516, IMG submission 203310) | Populus trichocarpa ectomycorrhiza microbial communities from riparian zone in the Pacific Northwest, United States - 19_EM | ecosystem: Host-associated > Plants > Roots > Unclassified | place... | reverse complement strand
TGGGGAAAGGGGTCGCCGGCTGAGGGGGGCGAATACCAGCCAATGGGCGGGCGCCGTTAAGGTCGTAGCAGTGATTGCCATTGAAAGAGCGAGCGCATGTCAGCCGTGGACCGGTGGACACAGCAGGTTTCCGGTGAATCGCTGTTCAATAGACGTTTCCTGGGAAGAATCAACGCCACGTGTGCCACCAAAATTGGAGACGGTTCGATTGGCCGTCTCATCTGGCTTAGCCTCGTCCAGTCACCAACCCAGTGGGGGGCGTGTCCCGTGGTGCAAAGGTAGACGCGATTGCAGACGCGGAGGTGTCGATCAAGCACGTTGGGACGCGCTGAGTTCTTTCGGAATTTGCCGAGTTGAACCTTCCCTCCTCCCCTTCGCCTCCAACGATCACCAACTTCGCTTTCGCTTACGACCCGTCATTGACCAGACCCGCGCTTGATGCGTCACCTCTGCTGACGCAACGCCTTCCGCTCACTTTGCCGCCCTTTCTTTGCCCCCACAACCCAGCCTTTACCCAAACTTGCTCGGCCTCACGCGCACGCGCACGATTGACCTTCGGAACAACGATCCGAGACGAACCATGGCTTTGAGTTCCTCACCTAGAAAAGTCGTGCCTTTGAGCAGCGGCGAGGAATGGAGGTCAAAACCCAAATCACTGCCGACAATCACCAGGCGTGCGTTCTTTTGCAGTGTGATAGTCGAGAGTCCGGCACCAGGGAGGGAATACTCTGACGGTGCGCGATCAGTTAATTAACGCGTTTGGACCCACTTTGACCATTTTACCTGGACCTTTGCGTTTCCAGATGTTCAGGATCTCGTTGCATCCCTCGGCGTCTCGCTTGAGACAAAGAAACCCCCACCTCCGACCCCCAGCGCTGAGCGATCTGAAGCTGTACGTCCACCTTGACCCCATTCGAACCCCAACCCCTTTATTCCTTCGCGTTATACGCGCCTTTGTTCCCCGCCGCACCTCCAATATCGAATCTTACTCGACGAGCCACCATAGGATGGCAGACTGAAAAGACCACGCGCCTTGACGGATTCTACTGCTCTCAGGGATCAAATAAACGAGTTCGTCAGCACAGAAAGGTCTTATGTCGACAAGCTTCACACCCTCAAGAAAGATTACGCAGATCCCTTACGACAATTCGCACGATCCAAGGACACCGCAATCATCAAGCCATACCATGCGAATACACTGTTCGGGAATATCGATGATTTAATTCCCGTACATGAGGCATTCCTCAAGGACTTGGACAAGATGCTTGCTGAAACGAACAGCGGACGCAGGAATGGAAGAAATGTTGGTGGCATCGGCGACGTTTCGCTAAAGCACTTCAAGTACGACGGTGGTTTCCACCTTTACAAACTATACTACGCCAAGCGGGAGGAGGCCCAGGGCATTTTCGAGAACGAGATGACACGGAGAGGTTCGGGGTTTCCAGCTTATATTGATGTCAGTCTCCGTGCCCCGAATACCTGATCGGTTGATTGACACGTTCCACCTTGATTTGTCCCAGCGTATCAAATATTCGGATGCTGACATCAAGAACAGGATCGGCCTTCGAGAGCTTCTCATGGACCCAGTTCAGCGGATACCTCGGTACACACTAATGTTCCGGAACATGATCAAGCGAATGGCGCAGGAGGACCCTCAAAGAGAGAAGCTCGTGGAGGCGGATGAGATTGCCAGTCGCATTGCCCTTGCGGAGTTGGACGACGATACCAAGCGAGGTCTGGTCATGTACACCCTCTCTTCGGCGATTGAAGACTTCCCACCTGCCATGGTATCAAGTTCGCGACGGTTCATCGAGTGCATAGATGTGGAAGAGAGCTACTGCCCCGCCGGAGGTTCGGCGGATGATATCGCTGCAGCTGGCATCGAGCCCCTCAAGTGCAGCTTGTTCCTCTTTGACGACAAATTAATGATCGTGAAACGCAACGGAGACAAACCGGTGGGGGTGTTGTCCGGGTTGAACGACTTGAACAAGGTTCTGCCGACGAAACCGGCCTCGCGACCTATCAGCTTGAAGAAGTCTGGGCTGCAGTTCAAGGGGATGGTGGAGATAACGGACGTCGTCGCGACCGACGTTAAAGGCTCAGGTGCGTTCCAAAGTCCACTACTTGAAATATCCAAATCCTGATAGGATTTTACCTTAGAGTTTCACTTATACCTGGAGAACCCTCCCCAGGACTTATCCGAACGGTGGTCGGGCAGGCCCTTCCGCGCATATACAGTCGTCCATCCTCCCAACCCCCCTAACCTCAACCCCGAGCGTGCCGAATCGGACAAGAAGGCATTCCTGGAGAATCTATGGACTGCTCAAGCGAAGTATCGCACCAAGGGGGAACGATCTATAGTCATCAGGTCTGAAGATCAGGAGGTTGACTCTCGTCCGGGGCGCATGACCGTCGCGAGCACTTACTATAACGTCTATCAGAGGACGGACTTCCTTAAGGAGCCTCGAAAGGTGGTTTTCGTAATGGTCTTATCTTGTGACCGTTTGCTCACGCCGTCGAGCTAGACGAAAGTGGTCGTTCACATTGATACTGATGGGGTTGCAGACCCAATTCCCTTTGGGGTTGGTGGCCCTCCGATGGTCGTGATAAGGGTCCAGCCCATGGCAGGAGAACTTTCGAAATTCTTTGTCAGCTCTAGCGACCCTTCAGATGATGTCGAGGATGAAATTATCCAAACAGATCGTGTCCCCGGTCGGATCGTACAGACGAGTTGAGTTGAGGGCATTTGTATGGGGTAGCTTCCACTCACCTTCGTTCCCATTGACAGTCCATCAATACGGGTTGTTCAAGTTTTCCACTGGAAACAACTCGCGTCCGTCCACGCCTACTGCTAGTATGCGATCTCGAGCTGCGATATTCGGTTTGGATGTCATCGGGCGAAACCTCTTCGGGCAGGGCATCAACATCAAAGGCGACCTATTCGGTAGCGTGAGCAGCAGTCGGCGGACGAAATCGACTCGTTCCTCCGTCTACACCGATGGAAGTTTGGCCCGCTTCTCGAGATCGAATTCGACAGCTACGGCTGCAACTACCATCTCGGAAGGTGATTCCTCGTTGTCACGCAGTAGGAGCACCAAGCCAGGCAGCCCCAAGAAATTGATCAAGAGGAAGTCACCTGCGCCGATCAACCCAGAGGATGAGCTCCCACCACTTGGTCATTCTAGGACAAGACCTGAACCTGCCCGTTCACGGTCTGTTGATCGGGAACTTACTGACGACGACGGCGACGGCGGCAGCGAGTACCTCGACCGGATCCCGGCGCCAGATTTCGACAAGTCTGCTGTCAGTGATGATTCCGAGTGGGCGTTGAGTCAGAATTTGGAGTTGGCTCGCCGTAATAGCAAGAGTCAAAATCAACCCATTCCTCGTCAGAGAAGTTTCTTGGAGGAACCGATCGAAGAAACTATCTACGAAGGTTGGTGGTTTAGGAGTCCCGGCTCCTATAGAGCTGACGAAACCTTTGATCCAGAGGAACCTCCTGCCTCACTGCGATGTTCTTCGAGGGCTTCTTCGAAGCGGACGTATAGTCAACGATCAAATACCTCGCGAACCACCAGCTCCTCCCACACCCAACGTCCACCTTCCCCCCCTTCAAGACCACACAGCAGGGCCACCTCAGTTACGTCGGACGGGCGGCACAGTAGGTCCACCTCGGTCCATTCTTCTGATCGACGACCACTTGGTCCCCGTAGTCCATCACCACTCCCCCCCAGGACGCCATTCATCGTACCCGACCTCGCATTGCCATCCACAGATCTAGAGCTGGCATTGGACTCCGCGATCATAGATCTGACGAATATTCCTGTCACTCCCACCCGCAAGAGCTCTGCGAGTTCGATACCTCGAAGCAAGCGGCAACCATTTGAACCGACAGGCAACACAGATGCGACACCGAAAGCTATTCTCCCGGCGAGCGGTATTCCTAGATCTGTTGAACCATTGGCTATTAAGAAGAAGACCAGTGTCCGGTCGTCGCCTGGTCAAGGAAGGAAGTCCTCGGTCCGGAACTCACCATTGTCCAAACCTGTGGGGAAGGGTGTGTCGCCGAAGCGCGCGTCGCCTAGGGTCAGCAAGATCGCGCAACCGGCTAGGACTAACCCAGTTCCGGCGACTCCCCTCCCGGCCGTGGTCGAGCGAGCCTTCAAGAATGATGATTTGGACAAGCTGATTAAACTTGCCGAATCTACCAAGCTCGATGTGAGTCCCTCCGACTCCCTTGATACCGCCTACGTCCTTATGGTTTCTGCGTAGCTCGAGTCTTCAAAGAGGGCCGTAAAGAGAATCAAACTGGAATTCGATCAATTCAAGAGCTCTGCCTCAAGGGTGCACACTTCGTTGGAAGACAGTTCTGGTCCCGAATCGCCCTCCTCACAGACCAAACGTGCAACCTGGACACCGCAAGGGCCCTCGACCCCTGTGGTAAGTTAGTTCCATAACCATCACATCTATGAACGCACCCTCACTCTAGCCGAAGACAAAGGAGGCGCAACGGCGGATGGACGAGATGCGGCAAATGATTGGGAGACGGAATGGCGAACTTACACCGAGGAAGGTACGGCCGGTAGTCGACGTCTCCGAGCGGGTGACGTCCCCCACCACCTCTACGACGAGCTCTCCCCTTCGTTTGGATGGCCTCGATAAGGCGATCGAAACTTTCGTTTTCGACGTGGACGGGAAACTAGCTCAGGTGGCGGATAACCAGGACGCCGTCCAAGGTGGTCTGAGGGAAATATCCGCTAAGCTGCGCGAGGTATGGTCCCTTCACTAGACCGCGGCACCTGGCTCATGAGGAACTCTGTAGCGAACCTTGGAACATGAGCGGGTCAAGATCGAGTTGCAGAGCATCAGACGTCAGTGTGAAGTCGTCAAGAACCTCCTTGCGGACGTTACCACCGAGAAGGAGATTATGTATGAGGTAGGGGTGTGTTTGTTTCGCACGGGTAATGATCTCACTCTCGTCACATTGACCTAGGCCTTTAACGAGGAACTTGATTCGATGTATAACGACGCTCAGTTACCCGACGACGAAGCCTGGACCGCACTGACTACCGACCTTCAACAAGCCAAGCAGACGAGGAACAATTTATCAAAGGAGAATACGTAAGTTCCTCGCGGTGAAGCGGTTTGGGTGGGCATCGTTAACACCCTTCGACCACCCAGACAACTAAAGCTGCAACTGTACGAGGCAGAGCGGCAGAAAGAAGAGTGAGCCAAAGATTTCTTTGCTTCCCCACTGGGGATCAGATTCTAACGATGGTTTCACTTCAGGTGGGGCGCCCTCCTACGCGCTCATGGGCTAATACCCTAGAAACTTTGGGCCTTTCGGGGGAAGTTTGATACCCCCCCCTTCCTCGACTGAGATAAATCTATTCCATGTTGAAAGTCCGATATATGTTTTGAAATCTGCTGTCCATACTTCTCCTTTCTCTGTCTATTCGGACTTTACGTTCTTCGCATCTCATATCCTGCCGACACTCTTGGCTATCTAACTTTCCTAGCTCTCTCTCTCTCTCCTCTGGTACTTATGTCAGCGTTTGTATCGCTATGTCGAATCGCACATGTACATGTTTTCTTGCCGAACGAACGATACTTAAGGAGACAGATATGGCTGTTGCTCGCTGGTGACGGATGGGGTGGGTATGGAGTGACCACCGGCTTGACGATTACGTGGTATGTGTCTACAGGACTGTTCGATGTGCTGGGGGGAGGGGCAGAACCTAGGATATAAACGGGCGTAGACCAAAAAAAACAAAACTGCCAACTACAAATTGCATATGGGGGAGAAGAAAGGGTGGTCACTAAACTTTAGCTTCTTGACAGACGTAGGGGCAAGAGGAAGAACGAGAGTGGTATCCGGCTCAATACGAGAAGGTCATGCGGGAACGATACAGAGAATCCGGAGTATGAAACAGGGTGGGTGGGGTTTGAATTCAACACATGGATGATGGAGGGCGCCCAAGAACAGGGGGGGGAAAGAGAGGAGATAGAGTACAGCTGGTGGGAAAGAAAAAAAAGGGGGGGGAGAGGACGAGAGAGGTAGAACAGAACGAGATGCGAGGATTACTAAGTAACTTATGCTTGTGCATGAGGCGGTGTGTGGTAGAATGAAGTGTAATACAAATGTGCGAATGGTTTCGATCCGGTGGAAAGAGGGAGTGTGCAAGCCAAAAGGAGTGTCTAGTTAATGATGACAGAAAACAACGACCCAAGGCGGAACAGCGAAGGGAGAAGGGAGAGAAAGGAAGGGTGCGGGGTACGAGTTCACGTGTGCGTCGTGTGACACGAATCGATGAAAACAAGGTCGAGCGAATAAACGAGGCAAAGGAATATAGTTTGGAATAAGTTACTGATTAAAAAGTCGGGGCAGGGCAGGTTTGCTGTATGGATTAGCTATTTCGGAAGTGCGATAGAATGTCTTTCACAGACCGTCGACGAATGGGTGAATTCGAACCACTCGTCTCAGTAGCCGAAGACGTTGTTGACATAGTTGACATGGCCGATAGCCTGGATATGTCGTTCCCGTGGCGTCGTCCATACGCGAAGAAGGATCGTTTCCGCCTGAGATCATCAGCCGGGTCTCCCCCACAGTCAGGCAAAGGTTGATACGATCGATCTAATGCAGGCGTGTCGACGTCGGCGTCCACAGGATGCACGGTAACAGACGGGAGAGAGGGTTCCGAAGGGTTGTGTGAGTAAGACGTGGGTGAGCTTCGAGTCCTCACCCTAGCAGATGGCAGACCATCAGCGAGCGATACAGCTTCCGTTGGCGGGTGCCTGGACAGTCGTTTTGATGGCCCAGTAAAGAAGGACTTGACATTATCCACCATCGACTTACTCCTCTTCGGCCTGTAGTCCTTATCCACACCCGGGATGCTCTCTGAGGAAATCGTCATCCGGTCCACGTGGATGAAGGGTGAGCCGAGGGGCGAAGGCCCCGACCCAGCAGGGGTACTGAGAGTCGACCCGGCAGTTGATGTTACTCCAGAAGAACACGACGTTGCGGTCACATCGGGAGGGGCGGTACGGATTTGGTCTTCCTCCGGGCCCAGAACAGTCAGGCCGGGAGCCTGCAACGAGGAGGTGGAATGCGGGGTCGAGTCTTCCCCGAACCAGGACTGTGTGAGTACCATCACGCTCGACGGTCGCTCCTTCATTTGCCTGACTCTCTTCTCCGTCGAAGTTGGGGTCAGATTGGCAGAAGATGACGAAGGAGCGGCAGGAGGTCCGCCGTAGCTCCTCCTGTTGAACATCCTACTATCCCTCCTCCCCCTCAATCCTGACACGGTCATCCCGCTCCTAGACCTCACGACCGACCTGGGCAATTGGAACAACTCCTGGTTCTGCAACTCTGCGAGGTTCCTAGCGTCACGACACGAATCCGAGAAGACGTCTGAAAGACCTTGATCGGTATGATGTCTTTGCACCGCCGTCGACCGCACGAGGCGAACCCCGTAATCGAACAGGAAGGGGCTGAATATGGCTCGAACGGAATTGCTCGACCCACGTCTGCTGATTGGATGAGAATGGGTGCGGGGATCTGTCCGAACCGAATGACCGTCATCAGAGAACGCCTTGGAGTCTGAGAAGGCTGTTGTGGTTCCAGGGCGAGATGCCAGTAGCTCTTCGATGTGTTCCGTCGCAGACTGGATAGTAGGTAAGCCTTCTATCCGGGCATCGTGGAATGTGACCGAGGGGGTGGGAACGGCTCCTTCCTTATTCTCGTCAAGCAAACTCGAGGGCAGTTCTGCTGAGTCGCTCTCGGTCGCGGCAGCAATTGCCTTCCGTAAACCTCCCATCCATACTTCCTTCTCCTTCTGGCAAGAGGCGGCGAACTGGAAATGGTGCCCGTAACCAGTGATATGAAAGGAGTATGGGAAGGTTCCTATGGCAATGCGCCGTCAGGTCAAGCTCCTGAGAGTTGCAATCGGGGCCGAAACTCACCATCCTCGTCATTTAAATCGAGCACGTCAAAGTCCTTGAGGGGGAACCAATGCTGAGGTTCGTACGCCTTGCCTTTCCCTACCTTGACAAGTGCCAGGTAACCCTGCTCGTACAAAAACGCGCCGAGGTACTTCGCCTTCGTCATAGTACTTGTCGTGGGTCGATGGTAAATCACGTCCAACGCGCCGCTCATCAAGCAATTCCCCAGCGTTGTCAGAAACTCTGAGGTTAGCTGGGGTTGGGGCGGTGAAGAATACGATCCGCCAGGCGAGGTAACGATACGGGAAGCGATGAGGAGGGCTTTCCACCGGTCTTCGTGTTTCCGTCGGTCATCGTTGACAGAGTTGACAACTTCGCGCATAGCTTCACACGCGTGGCTGACCAGGGACTCCGTTTGACCCGTGCTGAATAGCTCTGCGTGGTCGAAAGTTGTGTCCGTGTCCGCACCAGCGTTGGGGTGTGAGCCTCCCTCCGCCAACTGCTGGGAGTGTGGGTGACTGGGGACACGGCTCTTTAGCTGGTCTAGGAGAAGGTGGTACTTGCATATCCTTTGTATGGGCTTGATCATGTGGTCCAGGAATTCTAGTCTTGGGGATTGACTGTGACCGTGATGGTTGTGGCGGGATAGAAGATGTGGAGGGGCGGTGTTTGCTCTCGAAGGCTTCGATGCCATGAAGGAGTGTGGTCTTTTGGGCTTTACCGTTAAACTCCTCGCTACCGACCCTCCCCGAGGACTGGGACTCGAATCGCCATCCAGCCCAAACTGAACCGCGGTGCTGGTGCTGGGAACTGGCAGCGAATCACACCGATGATTCTCAAGCACACAGTTCCTGCACCGCTTCTCCCAAGTTTCCCAATCGGCCGGAGACGCCCTCCTCGCACGCTGAACCAACTCAACCGCCTCGGAATGCGTCGAGCAGAAGGATTGATAAAGCTTGAAAGATTGAGCCTGAGATCGGGTGAGTCATCAGTATGACGTAAGTTCATGATGGAAAACAAGAGGAATGACGACGATGATGAAATGGAGAAGCAGGAATTGGAAACTCACTCGGTCGACAAACATCGAGACAATGATCTGAATCGCGAGTTCGAGCGTGTCGTGCCTCGGCATATCCACGTATGCGAACTCGTCCTCAGTATCAAACCGGAATTTGGATCCCAGGGGGTCCAACGCCTCCTTCAGGTCATCAACGAAGCGTTCGTGGAAAGTGAGGATCTGGTTGGAGTTTCGGCAGAGCAGTTGGGTGTCTTCCTCCGTAAATATGGGACGGGTGAAAGACAACTCTTTCTCGATCTCGGCGCGATCAGTCACTCCGACACTTCTTCGATGACTGGTATCTGGTGAGGGGACAGGTGAGGGAGCGGGGTTCATTGTGGGTCCTTGGATGGCAGTGGAATTAAAAGTGGAAGGAGAGGGAGATGGGGTTTGCTTGTAAGATGAGGTAGAGGTTCCAAAGTACGATGCAACAGAACGAGAGGTGACTGCATGGTGCAGCTGTTGTAAATATACCTGCGAATGGGAGTTAGTACAGACCTCCAGCTGGCAACGGGTAGCGCATACATTGACCAGAATCCGCAGATCTTGAAGGTATTTCGCCTCTGTCTTCAACAACTCCATGAGGGCGTGGTACCTCCTCAAATCGTCGTACTTCTCCAGCTTTTTCGCCTTCGTGGCCGCCTCACGTTTTTGCAGCTGCCCGGACGCGTCATCTTCATCATCGGGTCCCAGCGTGAACGATTTCCGAACCGATTTTGTCTGGGGTCCTGGCGGTTTCGGCGTGACGGAGACTCGTTTGGAGACGGTCGGAAAGTCTACCCCTCGAGGTGGGGTGTCATCAGCGGGCGAAGGGGTTTTGGCGATCGGGATGCCATCCAACACGATAAATGCCTTGAGGAAGCTAGGCGAGGGCGGGGAGCCAGAAAGCTGCCGAGGAACGGGGGGTGAGGTAGGTAGTGTGGTAGATCTGAGGCGATTTTGTGCCTTGAAATGGTCTTCCGGCAATGGCACGTGTAGCCGGCTCAGGGTAGATCTCGATCGTTTGTGTATCACTCCTCTACCGGAGTTCTGGGTCAAATTTGAAGGGAGGGCGTTTGGATTTAGGCTCGCACTGGAGGTTGAAGGGGCGGCGGTCGTGATTGCAGGAGTAAGGACGGGGGAGGCGAGGATCGGGGTTAATGGGGTGAACATAAATGGGGAGGTGAAGCCTCGGGCACTTCGGGTGACTTCATCTTTGCTCTGCGTGTGTGCGCCGTTGAGGTGAGGGGCGGGATGTTCGGAGAGTAATTGTAATCGTGAAGCCGAACGTCCTTCAAGAACGGTCGGTGGTGCAGGGATCGAGTGGACTTCAGTTGCCATACCACGGACACGATAGCTACAAACCGTAGAGGGTTTGGGTTGGGGTATTGCGCACGAGAGTGGGGCAAGATACGGACTTTGTAGGAGGAGCCCAGGGCCGTGGTCCTCAATGCGTTAAGCGAAGCGGGTGCCTTGAGGGTATCGGGGCGTGGCGACAAAAATAGCGACGCTGTGGGGACCGAGCGGTAGATTATGCGGGATGGTGGGGTATGTACGGGTGCCAAATCTTGTTGGATTGAACCCTCGTTGAGTATATCGGCACAGGAGGCGAACTGGCGAACTCCTCTCCTCTCGCCTCGTAGATCGCAACAAAAACTGCGGGGAGGCGAGCAGGACGTGTCGTGGAGGAAAGAAGAGACCGTGTGAGCGTCGAGCTCGTTGGCGAACCGGCTACCAGAGGGGAGAACGTTCGACCTACGTTTGACATGATTCCCCTCAACCGGGCCGGCACGTGCCCCCCCCGACAAGCACTAGGAAAATCCCGAGCGAGGCTTGGAAGCAACTTTGGGGAATTCAGACCGAAGGTGATTTTCGAGCGTTTTACTGGATTCCTTCGAGTGCTCGCAACCGCCCCAGAGGTGGCGAAACCCATCCGTCTTTTGCTGGGGAGATGTCAGAATCGATGACCGCCAGGGTTCATCATCGTGTGGCGCTACCCGAGCGAACCGGCGGCTGGGCGGTTGCGGTTCCTGCCAGATACAAGCTGATGGCGAAAAGCGCTGGGAATTTTCCCACAGCGCGCATCACACTGATGATAATGGAACATGAATGTATACGTCTACGTACGAGCACGTCCAAACAGCAGAAACACGAGAGAGGGAGAAAAAATCAACCTGGAAACCCCCCTTCCAACGAAACCCCACCCTATACACCACCAGCGTCAAGACAAACGGTTGTTCCTGTAAACTAGATCCGAATGAAGAAACCAATCCCACACCTACCAGCAGCTCAGCTGCAATCTGGCTTCTATGCAGCCCAAAATGTCAGTATATATCCTTTGCGTCGTCCGCGCGTGGCACGAAGATGATATTCTGGGCTTCCGCTTCTTGTTGCCGTTGCATTTCCTTGTCCAGGAATGCGCAGAGCAACCCAATCTTGTCGTTTGTAAAAACCCTGAACAGGTCGTGGTTGTTAGGTGGACTGTTCTGTACCAAGTTTACCCATCAGTTCCTCCGCGATATCGTCGCAGAATGGAGGGAAACCGGCCACTCACCTGCGACGGTTGCTCGGAAAACCGTTCTACCCCCGGCCGCGCGAGTGCGGGAACCCCCGTGGCAGAAAGATGGACGAGTTCAGGAAGTTTTCTGATTGCGTGGTGTATTGAATCCAATGAAAGACCGTCGCAATGTGAAAGGTGTAGTCGTTCCAATGTTGGTGTGTGCTCCGCGAGGAAGAAGACTGCGTTATCTGTCAACTGGGGCAGTTGAACGAGACTGAGTCTCCGAAGTGATGGCAATGTCGCCAGTTCCAATACAGCCATATCGCCGAGATTGCTGCAGACTACAGATGAAAATAATACATTATGAGCGCCTATACGTATCTTTAGAACCGTGGAAAACTCACAATTCACGTCAACTGACCGGAGACGTGCGCATGCCCGCACCAGTCGTACCACCCCAATGTCGGTGATCTTGGACACGTGGGCAATAGCAAGCACCTCCAGGTTCTCTCCGAGCGTGCAAATAGAACCCATCGTTTTGTCCGTCAGATGCGCGCACCCGGAGATGGTGAGTGTTTGAATCTTGGTCGCGTTGGAGATGATGCCAGCCATTGCGCCGTCCGTGATTTTGGTACAGTAACCCAAATCAAGGACGCGAAGGTTGTCGGGTGAATAAGCAGGGGGTAGAATTAATGGAGGGAATAGCGTCGTAGACTCTGGGAGAGAATCCTTCTCGTCCTCAGGTGAGGGTTGCCAATACGGTACCGATGTGTTCTCGTCCACAAAGGCAGGGAATGCGTGTGCTGTGAGTTGTTTGCATCTCGTCAGCTTCAGCCGCCGGAGTTTCCTTGTGAAGGTCCAAACATCCCTGATCGACATGGCGGTTAAGCCCTGGCACGAATCCAATTCGAGCTCAGATAGCCTGGGACACGACTTGACGAGTGCAGAAATCGCAGAGTCCGTGACGCCAGGGACACCGCTCAGCCTAATCCACTCCAACGTCGTACATTTGGCCGCGAGCTCCAACACGCCCTCGTCCGTAATACGACCGCATCCTCCGAGGTCGAGACCACGTAGTTTCGTAGCAGTTGCAGCAAGGATTATGATCGTCCGATCCGAGGTGTCTTCTATTCCAGACAGTTGTACGACCTCGAGGTTGACGCAGCTTGGGATGACGGAGGCGATTTCTTCGTCGGTGATGTCTGTGTAGTCGCCGGTGGGGAAAAGGATGTGCCGGACTCTCTCGAGTTCGTCGGGACCGGGAACTCTGGATACGACCTTCATGGCCTCAGGGATGGGGTTCCTTGGATGGTGCGGACGTAATAGCTTCATGCCCCGTCGGAGGCTGAGACGCTTGGCGAGCGGGAGGGGTGACATTGCCGAGAACTTCATCGTCGTCGTCGGTCCAATATACGGGTGGGGGCTGGTGTAGTCGAGTCGGGTGAAGTAGAGGAATGGCACCGAGTGCAGGCCGGGGGACATGCGAGGGCTTAGGACAAGATTATCGGCTGCATCGTGTGCAGTGGGTGGAAGCCGTCTGCCCGACCTTCTGATCCAGATCGCTGAGAAGGCTGCAAGCTGCCGACAACCGCGCCCATCATCATGTCATCCCACTCGAACGTGTCCTCCACCAAGACCGTCACCCCTTCCACCTTTGGTGCAGGCAAACCAAACCAGCCACCGCCCGGCCAGTCCTCCAGCAGGATTCCAGTCACCCCCGCCGTCCTCCGAGGCATATTCGCGTCGTCGAGAACCGTCTTCGAGGAACGCTCCATTTCGCGAGCGGCCTTCTTCAGGCAAGTCCCTCCAGCCCTCGCCTATGGAAAACCGCCCGTTGGGTCCGCTCAGCAACCGCTGCCGTCTTGTATTTCTTGTGCTTGAATAGATTCTCCGCTTTCCTCGTCAGCTGTCTTGCTATCAGCCTGTCCGCCGCGCGAGGGAGAGTGTTGAAGAACAGTGTGGCCCTTCTCAGCGCACCAAACAAACAATGAACCCGCCTGCTTCCCAGTTCCCTCCACTTTTTCTCCATTATCTACTCCAACCGTCATTCAACGTGCCGTTTTATATCGCTATTAAGTGCCCAATCCAATCACCCCGAGAACACATCCACATACCCCCGCTGGCGTGAAAGCACGGCCACCACCTTCGAAGAAAACCCAAACGCATCCCCGCCGTCGAACGCCACGAGGTCATCCAGGCCACCATCGGCGACGTCGTCCAAGCCAAGGGTTTTCTCAATATTGGTGCTGACCAGTGCGTATGCCTGTTCACGGCTGATCTTTCCATCTGCTTCCAACACGCTCTGTTCATCGGTATGACTTGGACGTAACTCATTTCCACGATAGAACGGTACATACCCATGCCATGTTGAATCGGATATTCCTCAGTTGTGAGGGGTATAATCCTCTCCCAAGTCCGACCGTCACGTTATGCGAAAGAAGGGTTGTGACGTCGGTTTCCTTCGTGAGTGGTGGCCCATCGATCCTTCCCAGCAAGTACCATCAGGAGCGAGTCAAAAGGGAATTTCACCGCGAACTCACACTCTGCGTCCGCTCCACATGATCGGGAATGGACGCGGAGGGTCCAGTATGACCCCAATTTCATGTTCACCTGTGAAATTGACGTTTGTTGAGGGAGTCACCCTTCCTCCGGAGATGAATGTGAAGTCACCAAGTTCTTTCGCAATTAAATGGGCTACTAAACCACCAACGAAGCTCATCCTCATCTTACTCCCCCACTTCTTCTCCACCTCCGCCTTTAGCTGGACAATGGTGGCCATAATGTCCGCGTTTAAAACACCAACAATGAATGGAATTTCTCCCTGAAACCTTCGTGTAAGCGGGGTCGTAGGCTCTCTCGGATGCGATCGTACCTTCGCCGCTTTCACAAACCATTCGCTCGCTTCTCCATCCTCCTCTGCGAGGAGCAGCTTTCGGAGTATGGCGATCTGAGCGCTGATGCTGGTTGATAGGATTCTCTCCACCGCTATGTGAAGTGCGGTAATCTTCACGATCGCTCCTTCCTCCAATGAGTGGAATGCGCCGAGCCTGAACGTCACCGAGAGACCCCCGATGAATGGCACAGGGAATGTTTGAGGCGTATTACTGAGATAGGTGGTTGAAGTCGTCACCCCTCCAATCCTGTAGGCCGACCTGCATGCATGC
>Ga0307516_10005791_pt1 | contig 14642 bp, 19 predicted proteins | sample 19_EM_MG_FD_203310 | JGI IMG/M metagenome (GOLD analysis project Ga0307516, IMG submission 203310) | Populus trichocarpa ectomycorrhiza microbial communities from riparian zone in the Pacific Northwest, United States - 19_EM | ecosystem: Host-associated > Plants > Roots > Unclassified | place... | reverse complement strand
GTGGGTAATGGCTGAGGACACTGTCGGCACTAACTAATCATGCGAGGACGATCGCTATAAATGTTTCCCCGGCGATCCAACAGGTCAGCTGCAACCCGATGCGTGTTGAGGACCAGGACCCCTTGGCCGCCCACCGTAAGGTACGTCAATGGACCTGGGTTAAAACAGAGGTCAGCTTCGACGAGTCAGGGTCAAGAGGTGGACATTCCATATTGTTTCTTCCAAACTTCGAACTCCTTCCACGGCGTCTTCGATAGCTGGAAGAAGTTACCGAGCAACGGGATACCCTTGGGCCCAGGCGGCAACTTCCCCTTGGCATAACTCTTGACGGTTCGGATTGCGTAGATCGAAATGAGAGCGATAGACACGCAAAGCGCCACTGGGTGGGCTTGGAAGTTGAGAACCATAGATGGGCTTGGAAGTAGGTACATAATACAGCCTGGACCAAGTCAGAGTTGCAGGAGAGGATGAACGGCCTATAGACAAGAATCACAAGATGGGACGAACCTGACTGAAAGGCGATTTCGCGGGGCCCGAGTCGCCCGACATATATACCTGATCAGTACTCAGTGACCAGTGACCTCCCCTGACCTTCCCACACATCAAGTCTTATGATAGTGGAGCTACCAGTGTGTGTCTCATTATTATAAGGCTCAAAACCCCACGCCGGCATTAAATCTGTCCCCAACTATTTCCCGAAGACACTCGAAAGCGTCTGGAAGCAGAGGAAGTATGTTGCAAAAAGCGAAAATAAAGTTACTCACCATGTCTATTTATGCAGTACTCCTGAGCCCTAATATCCATGTTCTGAGTGATGTAGAAGGTTCCTATATGTAAGTAGGTCTCCAAGCGTCACTTACCGACCCTGTAGGAGCGATGGATGGAGGAGGAGGGGGAACAAGATTGATGTTTGATGAGAAAAGTGACACGTCGAAAAGTATCTGTCGTTCACGGCAACCCCACGAATCTTTCCTTCCCCTAGGCCTGCTCCTGAACAGCTAAGCTCTGGCTTCGTCGCAAAACCAACCCTCGCATTTTACATTCAATGCCAACCGCTTTGAAGAAGTCGACTTACATCTCCCGGACCCGGATCTTCTCTTGGAATTTGAAGAATCCAGGCGGGAAAAACACCTCAATTTCTAACCTTTCCAAACAAGTCACCGCTACACCACCATCTTGATCCAGAGTCAACCCGCATGTTGTCCCCAATTTTGTGATTTCTGGTAAAATAACAACTCGTTATACGTAGGATGATGATGAGCATTCACACCGTGACGGAATAAGTAGGGGCTATACGGCCGCGGCGCTGCAGGTGTGTTGGTTTCCCGTCCTCCTCAAAGTTGCGGCTGTATAGTAACGCGCAACGCAAGGAGAGAAGACTTCAAATTGTGCTTCTGCGTCGTCGGTCTTCACATCATCCTCGTCATCCAAAGCAGTTGCGAACAAGCAACCGACGACGACCTCTTCAGAAATCTCTCTGTTGATGAGACTCGGGAACTCCTAGAATCATTGCAGCGGAAGGCGGAGAAACTCGCGGTTTTGGTATCGCATATCAGAACCTCTTCAACCTCTCGAACGAATCGTCACGGATCCCCCGAAAGCGGTGAGAAAGACAATGTCGGATCAAGGCATTAAAAATTAGCCTGGGGCCCCAAAGTTGCGAATGAAGGCCATAGATGAGGTCTTGTTTCGATCTGGTTGAGCGTAACGCAGGGCTTTGCTATATATAATAGGTATCGGTGGTGCAGCCACAGGCTGGAATATGGATATGCTTTTGCCGCACATGAGTCTCTTGCCTGTACGGGAACTTCGGGATCAAGCCCGTTGCCACCCTGTTGCCTGCCAAAATTTGCCCAACCCAGACGGTATCGACTGACTCGGAATTAGGACGATTGATGGTATGATTGATGGGATCTGCCGTAAATGCGTATGTATTTTCGTCGGCCCTTATGCACACATATAGCCCATCTTTACCCGGGCCTTGATGGCGGCATGGACATGAACGTCGAGTTTCCTTATAACCTGGAGCATTCATTCTAGAAGGTAAGCAGCCAAAACTACTCGTTACAAAGCCGACTACGCCGAACCTGGCTCAAATCCGACTGTTCTTCTGCTCCGTCCACAGACCACTCACATGGCGTATAACGACGAGGGTGTTCCTCTGTTACCCAACTCCGAATCCAGTCGGTTCCAGCGGAAACCCAATCCCTTGCCATGGCCTCAACTTTCGGTCGTGCTCTTCGTGGAGACCTGCGGGGCATTGACGACAGAGTCGATCCAACCGTACATCAATCAGGTGAGACCAACACGTCCCTGAGCCCAGATCTAGCTTGATTTGTCGTCTGCAGTTTGTTGGCGGGCTGGACATCATTAGAGGAGACAAGCGCAAAGTCGGGTATTATGTTGGGCTGATCGTGAGTCATTGCTACCGATTTTGGGGGCAGGTATCTATGCATCGTTCGAGCGCTCAGGAACATCATTAGGAGTCCTTTTACTGTATCGCAATGACAATGACCGTGCTTCATTGGAACAGACTGTCTGATCGACTGGGGAGGAAGCCCGTGCTGTTGATGGGGATATTTGGGTCGATAGCATCGATATTATGTTTCGGCCTCTCTCGCACATTTTTGGGCTTGGTTGCAAGGTACGCTCTCAGAACAGTTCTTCAAACTGGCGTTTTTCTTTACCATAACACCTAGCCGATCTCTTTGGGGGCTTTTGGACGGAAACATTGGTCAGTTCACTGAGGTCGATCTTTCAATCAAGTTCTATAAACTTATGAAATGTACCAGGCGTGGTAAAGAGTGTTGTGGGGGAAATTACGGACTCGACGAATCGGGCTAGAGGTTTTGGGTTAACTTTAGTCCTGTGGGCGGTCGGTGGAAGTCTCGGGTAAGGTCGTCATCCTTGGTTCTTCCTGACATCCCCATAACACGAGCCTATACCTAGCCCACTGATAGGAGGAAGCCTTGCCAACCCTAGTGATCACTTCCCAACTCTTTTCGGTGGAGCATTCTGGAAACAATACCCTTATTTTCTTCCTTGTCTTACTGTAGGGATTATCGGTTTTATATCGTTTCTTGTAACGCTCTTCTTATTCAAAGAAGTACGTCGATTATTTCTCTCGCTTCCCTATTGTCATCTGACATCTTTCAGAGCGCGACCAGTCCGTCATCTCCTGCAGAAGTCTCAGAAGGAACTCCGTTCGTGCCCTCCCTAGACAAACCCCTTCCAATGCGACAACTCCTCACATACCGTCCTGTGCTCATATCTGTCGCCAACTTTACTTGCCTCTGGTTCTTGGACTCATCCACCTCTGCTCTCCTGCCCTTATTCTTCGCCATGCCCATCGAAATAGGTGGCTTGGGTTTTGAACCCCGGCGTATAGGCTACATAATGGGGGCCTATCGAGCCGCCACTGCGGTATTTATGGCCACCTATTTCTCGAAAATCGTTCATTTCCTGGGGGAACGACAGATCTTTGTACTCGCGATGGCCATTTCCCAGCTGTTTTGGGTCCTGTTCCCGGTGATGAACCTCTGTGCTCGCCATTATGGGATCTCAACCAGTGTCTGGACAGGAATTGTCCTCTGGGTGGTCCCAACGACGTCTTCGGACATGGCCTTCGGTCCGTTGCGCTTCATCTTTTCCCTCTTCCTTCAGGTCCTGCGGACTGACAATGTTATCTCAACTTCTAGGTTGTATCTATGTATTTGTCACTGCGGCGGCGCCCAACAGGCGTTCTCTCGGAGCAACTCATGGCCTTTCACAGACGGCTGTTTCGATAGCGCGCATGATAGCCCCATCAATGTCGACGTCTCTCTTTTCCTTCTCTGTGGAACGCAATCTTCTTGGAGGCTATGCGGTGTACGCCGTGTTCTCGTTCCTATCGTGCTTCGCACTGTGGCTTGCAATGAGTTTGCCTCATGAAGTACGCCCTGCGTGGGAGGGAGAAGAGGAGAATCCCAGTCATAACGATTAAGGTGGCCATAAACTAACGACGTCATACATCCTGCTTCATGCTTGGTCGTTTCTCAGTCCAAAACCGCTCAACGACAAGAGTATGGTTATAGATATGAAGTGCCTCTGCCACAGCATAATCGGATACACGATCCCCGGTGGCTACATTGTCATCACTACCTCTGGGCCAACTTTGGCTTGCTACTTGGCGTGTGGCAGGAGGATCCGGAATGCCGTAACTAAATGCGTATGTAATACTTTTATAGATGCACACACATGATCACCGTCTTTGCCTCTGGAGTCTGGAAAACCTGGATTCATTCTGGAAACTAAGCAGCCGGCCTGCTCCGTTGGCCTGAGTCTGGCTCAAAACGATCTGCTCCCCTACTTCCTTGAACCTTCTTCCCCAGCCACTGACCACTCGATCGCATGGAGCATAACGACGAGTGTGCTGCTTTGCTACCCCATTCCGAATCTGAACCCAGTCGGTTTGAGCGGAAACCCAATCGCCTGCCGTGGCCTCAGCTTTTGGTTGTGCTCTTCATAAAGACTTGCGACGCATTGGCGACACAGTCGATACAGCCGTACATCAACCAGGTGAGAACAACTCGTCCACGATGAGCGCAGATCTTCGGGTTTGATTTGTGGTTGTATCCAGCTGGTTGGGGGGTTGGACATCATTGGGGGAGACAAATGCAAAGTCGGGTATTATGTAGGGCTGATCGTGAGTTCTTGCTACAGATTCAGGGGAGGTGCGACTCGGAAGGTTCATGATCAGGAACAACTTTAGGAGTCCTTCTACTACAGTATGTTGCATTGGGACTGACCGTGCTTCATTGGAGCAGACTGTCTGATCGGCTGGGGAGGAAGCCCGTGCTGTTGATGGGTATGTGTGTCTATGACTATATGGCATCGTTGTTGTGTTTCGGCCTTTCTCGCACATTTTGGGGGTTGGTTGCAAGGTAAGTACGCTGTTAGAACAGTTCTTCTAAACTGGGGTTGTTTTTACCATAAAACCCAGCTGATCTTTTTGGGGGCTTTTGGATGGGAATTCTGGTCAGTTCACCGACGTCGACCCCCTCTTTCATCTCATGAGATATCTTAGGCGTAGTAAAGAGCATCGTCGGGGAATCACAGACTCGATGAATCGGTCCAGAGGTTTTGGGATGATTTCCGTCCTGTGGGCGGCCGGTGGAAGTCTCGGGTAAGGTCATCATTTCTGTTTCTTCTCTTCATCCCCATAACATGAGCGCATCTAGCCCACTGCTAGGAGGAAGCCTGGCAGAACCCAGTGATCGTTTCCCAAAGCTCTTCATCGGGGAATTCTGGAAACGATACTCATCCCATCGAAATAGGTGGCTTAGGATTTGACCCCAAGCATGTAGGCTACATATTGGGGGTCTATCGAGCAATCACTGCTATATTTATGGCCACATATTTCTCAAAATTTGTCCATTTTCTAGCGGAACGACGGACCTATGTCCTCGCGATGTCGATTTTCCACCTCCTTTGGGCTCTCTCTCCGGTGATGAACTTACGTGCTCGCCATTATGGGATGTCAACCAGTGTCTGGACGGGAATTGCCTGCTGGATCGTACCAAAGGCTTCTACGAAGATGGCTTATGGTTCCTTTTAGTTTTTTCTTTTACTTGTCCTCGGGGAGTCTGACGGGGACTGACGATCTTATCACAACTTTTAGCATGTATCTTTGTATTCCTCACTGCGGCGACACCTAGCAGGCGTTCTCTAGGAGCAACCGTTGGCCTTTCACAGACGGTGGTCTCGATAGCGCATTATAGCCCCTTCGTTGTTGACATCTCTCTTTTCCTTCTCTGTGAAACACAATCTTCTTGGAGGCTATGCGGTGTACGCTGTTTTCTCGTTCTTCTCGTGTTTTGCAGTGTAGGCTGCAATGAAATTGCCTCATGAAGTACGCCCCGCGTGGGAAGGAGAAGAGGAGAGTCCCAGTCGTAACACTCCATGCTTCGTCTTTGTTCAGTCCAAAACCCGGTATTCGACCGATGCGCTGAATGATTGTCTCTTTCTCTGAAGGATCTGTTCATAGATGTGAAGTGCCTCTGCCTCAGCACAATTGGACACACATGATCCTCCTGGTGGCTACATTTTCCATGGGAAAGCCAGGGACAGCCGTAAATGCGCATAGATGATGCGGGTAAGTATACATGCTCCAAGAGGGGTATCTAACCAGGTTGGCATTCAATTCTTCCGATAGGAAATCTGGCTCACGAAACGAGAATTGGACTGACGGCAACGGTAAACTTCTTCCTTAAACCTCAGCTGGCCTGGACACGAAAGATATCAACCATTTGACCCAAAGCGGAAGTAATGAGCCAGTGGAAGACGTCAGCAGAGAGCCCTACAGAAAGACTTTGCAATTACTGAACGACAGACTACATTCAGAACATTGTGAGATGAATGGGCGGAATTACGCCCGAGCGGCAAGAGGTCGCGACGGTTTCTGCGGGATTATCAAGATTCGGCAAGTCCATAGCGTCAAGCTTAAGAAAAGTGGGCGAGAGTGCCGTTATCATTAGTCTTGCGAAGGTCCCCAGAGGTGTTGACGGAACACACTGGTGTGAACGTACAAGATACTCAGGTCAGACACGGGGTGTGGATGACAACTGTGTATTTGTAGTACCTGTGAACGTACAAGATACTACACGAACGGAGTGAGTATGAGTAAAGACTGTGATAAGTAAAAGGTCTCACCTCAGGTCAGACACGGGGTGTGGATGACAACTGAGGTGGGTGGATATAAGGTTCAATGTATAAATACGTGAACTGTACAGTAGATCGACACGGCACACAGTGCCGTGTCGTGAAACGAGACGACGAATATGAAATGGCGGGATAAAGTGTCCATAAAAGGAAACGCGTGATGCGCACCTTTGGTGGCCAACACCTCACTTCAACAACTGGGGGCTTATAATTATATATAACCCACTCTAGAAAGTTCTACATTTGCTCCACCACCTACTAGGTCGTCTCTGCTTTGCACAAGGCGTGGACATAATTGGGACATACCGATGCTGTGTCCGTCCGACGAGGAAAGATAGAAGAAACGCCTAAAGCAAGTAGTGAAAGTAATATATTCAACTAGTCAAAAGACGACCTAGCACTTGCAATTTATATAATTTAATGTTCCTCAGCGACTCAACAAAATCTCCAAGAACTCAAAGCAACATTACCCCGTAAAGGTGAGTCTAACCGCGCGAAAGCTTGAAGGACTTAACTCCGACATCCCCTCCAATTCTGCAGGGCTTCCACGGTGCTTTCTAGGTATTGTAGAGTTGACAAGCAAGTAACTTCGAACTTCAAGAAACAAAAGTTCACTGATGGCAGCAGCCATTGTCTGGGAGACGGACTCCGGCCACTTCGAGCCAATATGGCGCCGCCATCCATGAAAAAAGCATGCACATGCTAAAGACCAGGATCCCACCACAGTTAATCGTCCATTCACTCAGAATGTAGCCGGATCGACACCATGACATCCAGAGCGCCCAGGTAACACGGCACGGCATCCAAATCGGGAAGATCCCAGAGCGAATAGAACACAGCTTTCCGTGTTTGTTATTCCCGACAACACAACGACTCGTCTAGACAAAGAAGAAAAAAGAAGAACGAATCATCATCATCATCATCATCATCATCAAGTGGTTTGAGCGCCCACAGCCTGTTGAAGCAGATCACGTGAGCAACCCAGGATAAGCGTCCTTGTCATGAACAACGCACCAGACGCTTCAAATGCTCCATGAACACCTGTAAACTGACGTCGTCTGTGAAGATGGCTTGCCCCGCGCTCGCACCTGGGGTCCCGCCGTACATTGTTGTCGACATATGCGTCGTTGAGGGGTTGAGCTTGAATAACAGGAACCGCGCCTGACTTCCGCCCTGGTCGCAGACAATGTAGCGCGGAATAGGGAATCGATCGACCAGAAGATCCTATGACAGGTCATTAAATAACGAACACATTAATATGATAGTAAAAAAAATCACTTGAGCATCAGCGACGGGCGTTTCCAGCAACTCTTTAAAGTTTTCGTATCCTTCTTGATCTTGGTATCCCTGCTTCCGCCATTGCGCGACAAGCTCTCCATGGAAAATGAGAATGTGGAAGAACGTGTCAAGCAATAGGATAACATCGTGTTTGATGGACACGCTGTCGAGAAGCACGGGTTGGGGGGGTTGATCAAAGGTATATGACATGAGCGTGGGTTGAATCATGATGAGCGAATTGTTGACATCTTCTTCGTTCAAGACATGTCTACATTCAAAGTGTCAATATCTCGAAGATGACCACCTCTCAAGTTGCGACATACCTGTAGAAGGCAGTCTCGTCCGGACTGTTATTGAACACCTGCAAGAACTGACTTCTTCGAAGATGGAACATAAACTGAGGATATATGCTGAAATTATCGCTGAGGCGGAAGGAAGTGGGGTCTTCCTTCCTATAATCAGCGAACTTCTGACACAGCCGGATAAGCATGCGATCCAACCAACGAAGAACGTCCGGAGAGTCGTCGATTTCAGCCTTGAAAACCGCTATCCTTGCCATGAGCACAGCTGCAGTCTCTTGGTCGAAGGATGCAGCGATGCTTGGCGAACCCGCCTCGGCAAAGTTCCGAGCAATCGTCGTCACACGGAGACGCTGCTGACCAGAAGAATGTTGATAATGTGTGACGAATTGGATGAGACCTCTTGACCCTTGTTGCAAGGGCTGGCCGGCAGGAGTGACAACTTCAAAGTATACGGCAGTGGAGGTACTGGGGGTGATGGCATTGATCTTCCAAGCTGATGTTTGCCCAATGCCGATTTCAGTCTCGCCTACGCACGCGGACTTCTTGCCAGCGGAGATAGCATGCCCAATAAGGCCGGATACTTTGAGTTCTTTTGTTGTCTAAGGTCAAATAATAAGGAGGTGTATGTTGTTAGAAAAATAGCTGGCGTACCTGAACATCGAAAGTTGCGTTGAAACCCATCTGTAGGTGACCCTGCTCGTCTTTGTTGAATAGGCGTAAAAAACTTTGTTTGAAAATGGAAGTGGCAAAAGAGTCTGAAAGGACGATGACTCCATTGGTCGAATTGGGCATCGCCTTCATCTCCAGAAGGCCAACCTGATCCAGACATCCCACGAACAAGTCAACTGTATGGCCGTTGTTTGAGGCACGTTTCGCAAGGGCTTCATAGAACTGAAGGAAGTGATAAGTTGCACTACATCATTTGAAGCGAGATACAAGATACCTTAGTTGCCCGTTTGAAATGCTTAGCTCCATCCCTGTCGATATCATGGTGGGACCGGATCGGTTCCTTCAACTCGCTGCTAACCACCATTCCAGGGCCCTCCGTAGCAGGTCCGCCTGAAAACAACATGATCCGAGCGCCAGTGCTGGAGTAGGTGTTCTAAAAGGAACCGTGTCAATAGTAAGTCAGAAAGAAAGAAAATGCATCGTAACAGACCTCCAAGAGCCCCACCGCGACACTAAGAGCAACACCAGTGCACCTCAAGGGGCGTTTCTCATTTTCCACCGGCCAAGGATCACGCGCCAAAGACTCCAAGATGCCAGTGAGTTGAAATTCACACTGCTGCACTGGGAGTAAGAATCGTGACGCGCCAAAGGAGTGCTGGGGCATCGGCTGACCCGGACGGGGAGCAGCACGGGCTTGAGAACTGAGGCCCAGCATGTCTTGAATCTGCTTGGCCGGGTAGTCCTTTGCACCTCGAAACACGTATGACTTGTTACATTCCGCGTATCCGATCTCATGCACTTGGGTCTGGAACAAGAGTTTATCTAAAACGTTTGAGACCCGAAGATTGGAAGAAGACTGACCACGGTTCCGTATGTGATAAGGCCGACAAGAGCGTAGGGTGGGATAAGGCTCAAGCTGACGACTAATGCATCACGGAGTGCTTTTAGATCATCTTCATCCAGACAGGTGTCGACCACGAAGAGAAATATGGGGGGAACCTGAGCCGGGCGGGCAAGCGTATATTCGATCGTTGTGTATTTTGGCAATAGTTCGGCAGGAAGGTTGGTGTTGGAGATGTCCTTGTAATGAGGGGGGAATGCGTTCCGCGAGAGACAGAAGGGGCAAATCCAGAGTTTACCACGAATGTCGATTTGACTGTTTTAGAATTAGACTTGGGAAGGGAGGTGAGATAGGATGCGCACCAGTAGGGATTGAGAATTGCGCGACAGGGCGGTTTGCATGCTACCGGCTCGTACAGCACTGGAGGAAGGTCCTCTCTGAGCTTCAGAGGTGTGTATAACGCCGATATCGGGACGACAGTTCTCGTCGCCTCTATGCGGGATGACGGCCAGACATTCCATGACAATCGGACGCCTGGATAACGTTTTCAACGAAATTTCCCATTGAAGATGAGGGCTACTCACCATCGCGCTCCTCGACGTCTTCGAAATTCAGCATAAGGGAATATTAAGGTTGTTTTCACTGAGGTGTCGCAGACGGTCCCGCAGTGATGTATATAATGTTGACCAGGGACTCGGAGTTGTCACACGCTCACTCCCAAGCCACGTAGAAGCAAACAATGTACAAACAGAGCAGAAAAGGCGGTGGCGCATCGGCGTCGTCGCAACTTCCCTTGCCGAAGTCCAAAATAACTGACTGCGGAATGGAAATTATGGTTTTGTGCCATAGAGACTGCTTGCAATGTACAATGGCCCAGAACTGACAAGAACTGTAAGGTATGCATTTCGCATGACCGTATGTAACCCTGGCACGATGGCGACAACTTGAGCTCGGTGTACCAGATGGCGTGCGTTTGATCACCGTTGTTGAATAATACATTGCGAAGGATTCACTGTTTGGATGATACGTTGCTGCGGAAGGCTGCGACGTGGCGTGATCGTGTCATTTGCGCGTAATTGTCGCGTCTTCAGGATCAACGTTATGAATCTGTATCTAGTTCACTTACTTGCTCTACTCTCCACCTTCGCGTGCTGGAGTAAACTGCGGTCACTGCGATTCCCTACCCCAGAGACCATTTACTGTTCAGGGTGGGCAGTGCCGGTACCGGCATTTGAAAACCAAATATTTTGTGGTGTTTGCTTGCGTAGTACATTTCTTCCCTTAACCCCCACCTCGTCTCGACATCAAGCTTAGTCCGACATCCAATATCAGGACCCATGACTTTATAAAGGTCATCCTTTCGTGGGGTACACGGCAACCACCTCTTTCCCTTCAACGTCGTACGTGTCAGGACTGAATCTGACCCTAGTACCATCTCCACCCCTCGCATTGCACACAAGTCCTCGCTATGCAGCAGCTCGACAAACTAGACCTGCATCTACTTGTCTTCCCCACCGAGTGAGTGGTCACAATACAACCATGAACCCTACCTAACCTGCCTCGCAGCAACGAGGCAACACCCACGACGGCAGTATCTACACTCCCACATTTACCGACCCCACCACCGCCCGCAGGTCATGATTCATGGTATACAGTGGGGTACGTCGTGGTTCGAGAGGTGATCCATGCTCAACATCCTTCCTCATGCAGTAATGGTGTCTGGGAAAAGCAACGCGGCAGTGAAGCCGCTCCTAAAGCGCCGTTGTTGAAGGATTACGACTCATTTACTGAAGGGACAGGCAAAGGGAGTTTCGAATCACTTTTGGAGGATTACCCACGCGAGCAAGGAGATCTCTTCTATCACCCAAATTCACTTGAATTATTGCCTCCTTCCGAGCCCGCCATTCCATTATCAATAGAGACCTGGAGGGAACAGGTGTCCGGTCACCTGGATACGGACCATGATCCTGAGGACGGGGTGATTCACCTGGTTGACCCCTCGCTTCAGGATGCGGACGTCGCCATCACCCCCCGGGCTACTCTGGCGTCGGCTGATTTTGGTGGTGGTGTTGACTATGTTCCACACAGCCCCGCATCCTCATCAGTCCATTTTGCGAGTTCTCCGCGGCCAGTAAAACGCTCTCGGTCAGGCAGCCCGGAACCCTCGCGCAGGATACGACCTCGGGCCCGTTCCAAATCCTTGTCTTCTATTAAATCCCTGACCTTCCAACTTCTCGGCGGGTTAACCTCTGCACCGCCTTGGAGAGTAAACGGTTTTGGCCATTTACCTCCGTTTGACTGAACAACCCATCCGGAATGCCGGGGAAAGACACCTTTTAATCGAGGTCTCGAGTCGAGGGTGGGTATAATATTTAACCTTGTGATGGTGATCCAAGGAACCATCCCTCCATATCGTCATGCATGGTCAGATATGCTCGGCGCCCTTGATTCGAACCTCTCCACGTCTCTCTCGAGACAGCCGTATGCACCAGTCGGCAAAAATGGACTCGACATTTAGCGGGTCACACCATACAGATTTGATACCTTCAGGTGACTCATACATGGGCTATTATCCCCTCGTGATTTCTCCTCATCTGGACAACACAATGAACCACCATTTATGAATCCATTTCCTATATCATCCTTGCTATGCAACCCCCCCTCTATACCTATTTGCTTTCGTTGCGAAGTTCTCTCGGAGCCGCCTATCTATTTAGTGTTGTAGATAAGATTAGATGTAAATTATTGTCTAATCATGTGCTCACAACAACGCGTCCACATAACCATACAACAGTAAACATCTCGATCAACCATGCGACTGTTCAAGTGTTTCGTTCACCACCTCAGCCATAGCCATGGCGCCCAAGCCGATCAAATCCATCAATGCCATTGAGAAGATAAGGGAATCCCTTGGCGCCATATTCGACCAGGTGCAGCTCACCCTCGCCAACCACCGGAAAAACTGTGTTGCACTGCACAAACTGCACCAGCAGGCGGCATCGGTTACGCAGGATGCGAAGAATGGAACCGTGACGGGGCTGGTGGGGGAGAAGGCGTTTGGCGATGCATTTATCGATATGGTCAATCGCGTCCTGGTGGTGAAGAAGGGCCCGGCGGCCCCTGATAAGGTCGTCAAATTTATCGGAACATATATCAAGTTTATGAACGAGAAAGGTGTGTGTAATTCAGTTGCTTGAAACCCCTGTCCCACATAGACTCTGCATCTCGCGTCATTCTGGGGATGCGATTGCGGAGGGAACCTTGAGATCCCAAGCTGACATTTTTTGCGTATTATCGACAGAAAAGGCAAAGGCGTGCGGGAGTTCGGCATCAGCTCGATTGAGTGAGGTTGACGAAGACACTACCGCTTCAAGATTCGTCACAAGATTATTGAAATGGCTCCTACGAGGCTTTCTTGCGAAAAGCAAGACCACAAGATACCGCTGCGTCTCTATTGTCGCAGAGATGATTGCGCATATTGGAGAAGTCGAGCAAGTTGACTCTATTACAAGCCGTACCGCCCATTGACTTGACCCGACAGTGAAGACATGTATAATCTGCTTCGTGACGGCCTTGTGGACCGTATATGCGACAAGGAATCGCTTATCAGGGCGCATGCGGTTATCGCTCTTTCTAAGCTTGTTGGGAGTGAAGCTCCTGACGAAGTTGAACCAGGTGAACGGACGATTCTAGAAGTCCTCCTTGATATGGTCTCCTACGATCACTCTCCGTGAGTCCCATCTACACCTGTTATCGGTTGCTACCGGCCTCACACCCCGAAATGTATCCCACCAGTGAAGTCCGACGTGCTGCATTGTTAAATCTTCCTCTCCTGCCAACAACGCTAGATACCATTCTGACCCGCACCCGGGATACGGATGTCATGATCCGGAAGCTGGTTTATTCCCATGTTCTGCAGACCAAGTTAGGCCATCCGCGACATTTGACTATAGGCCAAAGAGAGCAAGTCATTAAGGACGGGCTCGGGGACAGGGAGCCTAGCGTAAGACTCGCGGCGGGGAAATTGGTAGCGAGCTGGTTCGATCTTGTGTTGCCTGAGCGGGATGCAGAAGGCGCGACGTGGGTAGGGGATGATGCGGGGGCAATGAAGGGTTTTGTCAAATTTCTTACCCTATTTGATGTCGTCGGTCCCGGCGAGGTAGTCGCTGTCGATGCAATGCTCTCAATCTTTGTGACTCGCCCCAGCTTGACTGAAGTTTTTGTCTTTCCCGGTTTGTCCCTGACCTCTCCTTTCGTTTTCTATTGCTGAAGCAGGTTCGTACAGACAGTTACTGGAAGGAATTGACCCCAGAGACCGCTGTTCTCGCGCGCGTGTTCTTGGAGCACTGCGTCAACTCTCAGAACGAGGCACGGCTCGAGGGAGCTTCTTTGCCGGTCGTGACAGCGTTCGCCTTTTACCTGCAAGAAGAATATAACGGCCTCCTCGGTATATTGCAAGAAGCGGAAAATGCTGTCTTTTTGAATGCCGGAGACGTAGACGAGGAGGAAGTTGCTCAGCGAGAGGAAGAACTTGCCGAAAAGGAAGCGATCCTTGGGCACCTTTTGCAGATCACTTTGAACCTGGACCATGGGGACGAGATTGGGAGGCGGAAACTCTTTTCTGTCGTTCGTGCGTACCCAATTATTCTCGAAATGTCTCCCAGTCGATTCATTGAAAGTTTTACTTTCAGGTGATATGGTTGCCCATCCAGAACTGCCACCGGGGTTGATAAGTCCATGTCTTGACGTCCTGAAGGCCATAACAAACACGGAGCGAGACCTTATTCGCCTCGTTGTTGAGATAATCATTGACCTCCGTGAACAAGAGCAAGGTAGCGCCGAGGATAGGAGTG
>Ga0307516_10005790_pt1 | contig 14643 bp, 17 predicted proteins | sample 19_EM_MG_FD_203310 | JGI IMG/M metagenome (GOLD analysis project Ga0307516, IMG submission 203310) | Populus trichocarpa ectomycorrhiza microbial communities from riparian zone in the Pacific Northwest, United States - 19_EM | ecosystem: Host-associated > Plants > Roots > Unclassified | place... | reverse complement strand
CGACAAGTATCTCGGACGATAATTTCTTGAGGACCTGCGGTTTCTCTCCTCACTCCCAACCCCGATTCTGTTGCAACAAATATGCTAGATCGTCCACCACTGGCTCCGAGCCGCTCCCGGTGACTGATCCAGATGGTGACCTCATCGTTGTGTCAGACGAGGAGGGTCCGGTCTGTGACAAGAAGTCTTGCCAAAGTAACCCTTACTGCTTGAACTACCTTGGCCAGAAGATGTGGGAGGACGAAGGTGTGCTCCCAGGGGACTCGTGCTGTTGCTCAAGTTCAAATTATCTAGGGTCATCCAAGAAATCCTACTTGAAGCTTGTGAAGCTCGGTTCCGATCCGATCACAAGAGTTCGTGAACCTGGCCAACCAGTCGGCTTGAAGGTATTGGCTCGTTTGTTGGCCCGAACCACTTCACTCATGATCTAATCGCCCGCGTAGAATCTGGGTGCGACGTGCTACGCAAATGCCTTCCTTCAGGTTTGGCAAACCGCACCACCTGTTGTTTGACACTAAACCGGAACCCCAACAGGTTTGGTTCCAAGACCTGGACTTCAGGCATGGAGTTTACGACTGCCAACCGATAGATTCCAATGACAGATTTGAGGTGACTCCCCCGGCGGCACGTGTGGGGTAACAAGTGACACTTGTGAAACAGGAGACGCCGATATTTCAATTACAGGCGACTTTTGCGGCTTTGCAAGAAAGCTCTGAAAGCGTCTTTAACCCTGTCAACCTTGTGGAAAGCTTGAAGCTTCGTACTACAGAACAACAAGACGCCCAGGAGTGAGATCTTGAGAAATCATATAACCATACCCATCGTTGACGCTAAAGATTTTGTAGGTTCTCCAAACTTTTCATCTCCCACTTGGACGAGGCCTTTCAGAAACAGTCTCAGCCTGGGCTAAGGACCTTGGTGGCAGACAAGGTTGAACAATCCTACCCACCCACCCGACAACGACGCTAAACCCTGGACAGTTCCAAGGCGAACAGGTTTATGGCACAATTTGCGGCAGATGTAATAACCAATCAAACCGCACAAGTGACTATCTCGAGATTGAGGTCAACATTGAGGTATTTCGCGTCCGTCCGTTACCTTTCGACGGCTTACGTTACGTGCAGAAAAATGGCGCCACGCTAGAGGATAGGTTAACCGCCTCGTTGAAGGCAGAAACTCTCAGTGGAGACAATGCGTGAGGACATATTTTCATCTCTGAACCAGGGCTCACGGTGCCATACAGGTACTTTTGCTCCAAGTGCGAGAGCTTGGTGGACGCCACTCGCTACATCGCATACAACACATTCCCGCCTGTCTTGCATTTCTCAATCCTTCGATTCGTTTATGACCTTTCATCTATGGAGCGGAAGAAATCCAAGCATACCATAAACTTCCCACTTGGTCTCGACATGAACCAGTTCCTCGCAGCCGAACGACGAACCGTAGATCCGCTCGTGTATGACCTACGCGGGGTGCTACTCCATAAGGGAGCCAGCGCCTACCACGGTCACTATGAAGCCCAGGTTTTTGATGTGCTGTGAGTGCTGTTTACGCTCGGTAACCGGGGCTAACCTCAGCGTACAGAAACCAGTCGTGGTATCAATTCAACGATGAAGTTGTCACGCACATCGGGACGCTGGGCGCCAAGGTGAAACCCACCGAGGTGATTGATATCACCGAGGAAGGGATTGCGAAGTGAGGGCCCGTTCTCCTGAGAGTATCGGTTGTTTGACCTCACCTCCCCCAGGAAGCAAGTCTCGGGTCGAGGGAAGAAGAAACGCAGGATTGAATCCGACGACGACGACGACGAGTGCGTGTTGACCTTGTATCCGGTTCAGCCATCCTAATCCCAATGCACATATAGTTCCACTGTCCCAAGGTTCGCGGGGACACCTCGTCATAACTTTGAATCTAACTCTTGCTTAGGCGTGTTTCTTCCAAGGACGCCTACATGCTCGTTTATGTCCGCCGTTCAGATGTGGAAACGGACGCCACCCCAACCGAACCCGCGGCTCGCACACCCCCGCGTCACGTTATGACAGCCGTCGACGAATTAAATGAACGTTATCACAGGAAATGCGAGGAATACAACACAAGGTTCTCGGAGCAACCTCGATGATTATCAAATCCTAACCTGTCTCACAGACAAAAAGTCCAGCTGGAGCGGTTCTCCCAGATCCGGGAACAGGTCATGGATATCTACCGTTCGTGGGAAGCGTCATCCCCCGCAAAGGTTCGGAACCCCTCTGACTTTGCCTCCCCTCCCTAACCGTGCCTCAGGCTGTCGTGGTAAGCAAGCAGAGTTTGGAGAGTTGGCTCGCCAGCAACCAAACCCACCTCCCGCAACCCGACGAGGAGGAGGCAGGAGCCCCGGAAGAAATATCCATCTCAGATATTCTTTGTGAGCACGATGCTCTGGATCCATCCAAAGCCAGTCGCATGAAGTGCATAAACGAGGTAAGCGCAGAGCCCGTTGCCAGGGCCAACAAACTAGATCGTGGAGTTAGGGTGCCTACGAGAAGGTTTTGGCCACCGGATGCAAAATCACCCCATCGCTCTACACAGACGACATCTGTCCAATTTGCGTCACAAGAACATATCAAGGTTCGTAACCCACGGCCAACTGAGAGACGTCTGGGTACCGAACTCCCACAATGTCTAGAAAAGCGATACCAGCAAGAGCACCCCCGCTTGGTTTCCGCTTTCAATGAAGGTTGCGAGGTGGCCCTGGATGAACTTGGGTTCTGGATATCAAAGCCATGGTTGAAAGGTAAACGATCCTCCGGCAGCCAACCTCCGAGATACATTTATCCAAATGCCACCAGACTGGAGGCTCGCAAAACCAAAGATGCACGTTCCTTACCAAGATGATCCGGCTCCAGACAGTCCTGACTATGATGTCCACGTACGATGCGAACATGGAGGCCTATGCCCCAATATTGCGCATCGTAGACGGGTATCGGAAGAAGGCGCTCAAATAATCCGGACTTTATACCCATCTTGGAACCCACCATCCACGGACGTTGGGGTGTGTTCCTTGTGCCAGGCTTCGGTGTCCAAATGGCACGAGAGTAACCGCGGTCTTCGGAAGCAAGCGGAGGATGAGAAGGTAACTTTCACCGCCACCGCTTGTTCTGTCCTAATACTCGATGCAGAGTCGCTTAAGACGCATGTACGACAACGACTTCTCGAGCCAAACCCCGCTCCTCGAAGACACCCCGCTATGTGTCATCCCTGGAGCGTTTTTACAGGACTGGAAGCAATGGCTTTTCCGACCAACCGAGTTTCCCCGACCACCCTCTGTCGATACTGCAGCCCTGCTCTGCGAGCACAATCTCTTGCTCGTTGACCCAAACTCCACTGGGGATATGGACTCTCTATCTGTGGTTACCATGACGGACTGGGAGATCCTCGGAGGGTTGTATAAAACGGGTCCAATGGTGGCCATCGAACGGCTTGGATCCGGAGAGGCATATCCAGGTTTTACACATGGAATCGATGTTTGTCAAGATTGCAGAGTTCGGAGGTGTGTCATCACAACCCCTCCCATGGGAGAACTTGATTGACTGGTTCGACAACAGACTGACGGATTACGAAGAAGCGGAAATCACGATCCGCATCCACGCTCCTGGAGAGCCCGTTCCTACCCAGACATCGATGGGTGGTGCACCGAAGCTCAACGTTGCTCAGTACAGGGGCGCGGACGGTACCATCACCTACCGTAAGTCAAGGCGGCTGAGGAATGGCAAGTCCCGCATTCAGAGACGAAGGTTCATGATCAGGAAGAGCACGACGGTGAAGGGGATCAAGATGATGGTTAGTCACCTTTACCCTCCCCCTACTCCGGCTCATTCCTTGCTATGTCACCTGTTGTCCTCTTGCCCAGGTCTACGAAGAAATTGACATCTCGCCGGCGTACCAAACCCTCTTCCTGAATGGCCAAGAGCTTGCGGATGGCTCCGCAACCGTAGCAGATATCGGCCTCTTGCTCAACGACACGCTCGACCTTCGCCAAGATCAAGAAACCGATCAGACGAGCGACATCGAAGATATTCAAAAACCCCGAGCTAATGAGGTTGAAGGGTTTGGGGGGACGCTGTTGGGTGGGTTTACCACTGGTACTGAAGGTTCAGATGCGGATGAATTGGCCCCCTCGCCGGGTGGGTCCAGGATGAATGGGGACAGAATCGAACATCCCCCGAGCTCCAGTCCTACCCACTATACGGGTGGGAAGGCGTGCCCGAGGTGCACGTTCGATAACTCGTCTCAGGATAAGAACTGCCGGATTTGCGACAATTCTCTTACAGATTGACTACTCTCTCTCCGCTTGCGCTGGACATCACTGTGATACCCCCCATGGCGCAGTTTACTACACGACTCTTGTCTTGGGAGGCACGGATCGCCAATACAACTAGTACTTTACCGGTTACCTCCCACTGCCGAACAGGCAGGCAAAGGTCAGGGAACAATGCAATAATGATATTGAAACATGGCATAGTTGACTTCTTTTTGGGAGTACTCTTACACGAGAACAGAGAAAGGGAAGAAAGAAATGAAAAAATAGGTAGGGCTGAGGAAAGAGGAGTTCATATGTGAAGAGGGAAATGGTGGTGGACAGAGGGCGGGGAAGACTTATCCAACAAGTCACCCGCAATCCGTGTCTATAGAAGGGGGTAATTTTTGAAGAGGGGGAGAAACAGTAAAAAACGGAAGGGATAAAGCTGTCGTCGATTGGTGGGAAGTGTGAAGGTGCCTGGATATACTGAAACAGTTGAACTGTGAATGACTCTTGTCGTTCTCGAAATCGAGTTGCATGCGTGCACGCGTTGTGTGGAGAAACTGAGGCCCGAGAGGGAGGAAACGAGTGTGAACAATGAGAATGAGTGGAAGTGTAGTGTGAGTGTGTGAAGATGTGATGGAAGAGAACAGAAATGAAATAATTAAGCGTCATTTTGTAAATTCAACGAGCAAGAAAACTCAGCAATGCGACGAAGTAGTATGCAACAACATGTATCCCTTTGACAAAAACATGCAGGTGAGGATAGCGGAAACACGAAGCCCTGGTCAGAAACGCAGCCGAAAAAAAGGGGGGAGGGAGGGGGGAGGGGGTAAGCATAAGGGGAAAAACCCGAACAATGAAAGGTGAAAGGATGGATGCGTGGATGGGTAAGGAACAAGATGTGATGTAGTGGGATATGCATCGAGATGCACGTGCATTTCGCGTCCGCATCATTAGGTAAACAATGAGGTCCGAATAGTCCAAATTGCGACGGGGACACCATGAGAAGAGAGGAAACCCAAGATTACTGTCATGCCATAATGTTAGCATTAATGCTGCATCTCGACGGGGGCACCCGGTAAAGGGCCCGACATGGGAACAGCACCGGGCACAGGAGAAACTATGGATGCTTGGTGGGACAAAAGAGAACTTGCGGTCATCATCACATCGACCTCGCTGGACAGCGGTCCGACGAGATCCACCGCCTGGGCAACAGCCGATAAGGTCGCGGCTGACACGTCCTGAACCGATAATTGGGTTGTGGTGACCGGCAGCGATTGGATCACAGAATTTGTCGTCGCGACCTGTACGGCCGCTTTATAGACAACCTGATGCGCAGCTGCAACGAGGACGTTGGCAGCCGATGAAGATCCAGCCGGGTTTGCTCCTTTGCTGTCGAGCGCTTGAGCCGAAACGCTCAAGACGTGTTGTTGTTTTGCCTAAGAGAGCGATCAAAACGTCAAACATGTCGAGTGAATAACATAAAATAACGCGCGGGATTGGGATCACGTACCAAGGCTTGGAGCTCTGGGCTATGTTCAACTGGGTGCCTAGAGGCGACAACTTGTTCTTGCACAGCTTGGGAAACCTGCTCAACAGCCGTGTTCAGAACCTGGACGATTTGTGCGTTGGGTGTCACATGTGAAGCGGGGGCAGGAGGACGTTGCCCCATCCTACGCAAAGAACCACAGGGGTTAGCGCTGGACACTTAAATCTGCCAATGAGCAGGTATTAACGCGCACCAAGTCTGGTTAGAAGGACCGGACTGTTGCACCTGAGAGTCGCTCTGAACTCTCCTCGCGTCTGCGGCACCAATCAAGGAAGGGCGTCGTGAAGTGGAAAGTGTCGAGTCGATTGCTGTCATGGGCGCGATGGTGATCTGGATGGTCTGTGACAGGAGTTCGTCCTGACCATCAACGTTGAACTGTAGGACGAAGTGAGTCAAAGCTTCCATGCAAGAGGAAACACCCACATCCGCGGTCACCGTAACCTCGCAGCTTTGTGCGTCCGGCGGGGGCACCCCGGACAACACATCATCTTTCCATGAGAGCCAAGCCGGCAACGAGGGCGAGCCATACCTGACTGTCCCGCTGAATTTGGCCCCCTGAGGATCCCACACGCGTGGTTGCCACGACCACCGCAGGCCAACATATGCGACAGTCGGGGGAGACCCAGCCAACCTACGATGAAATGGCCTGAATTTCCAGCTGCCGTCTTGGCCCTTTTTGGCATCAATGTGCCAGATATGGTTCCCCTTGGATTTGGTCTTCTTCCCCTCTTCGTTAAACCGCGAGATGTAGGTTTGGTTCCATAGGTAGTTCCGGATCTTTTTCATGGGGATCTTATCGTCGGACAAGTTCTGTCTAGCGAGCTGTGAAAAGAGCGTAGTTGGTAATGGATCACTCGGCAGCTGTCACTCAACCCACCTCCTCGAGGAAGGCGTTGGTGAAGGCCTGAATCCTAAACTTAAAGGGTCGGAAATCCGGCGACTCGTCAAGTCGTTGCATCTTTTTAGCCATCAAGGTTTGATGGATCGCCTCGCCTTTGGCATCCGTGGAGTCCACTAGATAGAACCCGTAAATGGGGAGGGGGTGAAGAAGAGGAAGTTTATCCGTTAGTATGCACGCGTGCAACGCTATGAAAAACACCCACAATTCGAGCAGATGTTGGCCAAGAACTCGAAGAAGATCCTATCCACTTCCGCCCTATACTCTGCGGGTATCTCATTCGCATCAGTCGTTGACGTTCTCCTTCCGTTCTTGGGCCGGGATCCCGATGAAGGCCCAGCATCGTCAGGGCGAGCCCTCTTGTTCTTTCCGTACGTGGTCAATGGCGGCGATTGACTGTGGTCCTCACCATCCGACTCATCACACTCATCATCTGGTGAAGAAGCGATCGGAGTCTGGGGCGTTGAGGATGCTGGCATCACCCCAGGATGAACCTCGTATGTTGAGGGGAGATACGCGTTCGATAAGGACGACGAACGAGATGGTCGGACGGCATGAACCGAACGCGAGGGCGACGGTACCGAAACCATGGACGCCGGCATCACAGGGGGTGGATGGCCAAGCGGAGGAGGATGGGAAGGAGGTAAGGTCGACGAAAAGCCGTTCCCGATCTGCGGGTAGCCGAGAGCCTGGGGTTCTGACATGGGGATGATAGAGTGGATGGAACTCCCAGAATGTGAGTGCTGGTGGTGAGGACGGCCTGGGAAAGGAGCCCGGGTGTCGGCCCAGGCGACACCTGGGACGGGCGGAGAAGAGAACGGGGCGGGTGGGATTTGGCTCCCTCGTTGGTTGAGCACGAGTGGCGGGGGAATGTGGCCGGCCGAGGTGAGGGTAGGATGGCTGCTATCGGCACTGGGGGGGCGGGAGGCGGGTTGTGAAGGAGGGAGGGAGGCGGCAGGAGGTGGAACTTGGTCAGGGAGTGGATGAGAGAGGCCAAAGGGGAAGGTGGAAGCGGGTCCGGGATTTAAAGGCGGGATAGTGGGATTTATGACGGAAGAAACGTTTGGAAGTGGATGGAGTAGTGGAGTGACCCCAATTGATGGCTGGATAAAGTGTAGTGGATCATCGAGGGGTTCTAACTTGGGTGCCTTTATTACACGTTCCGGCCCAAGTGAAGAAGCACACCGTTTACGAGATGGATCGGCAATTTGGTCTAGAACATTGTGATCACACTCCATTGATTCAGTCGCACCAGGTGGAGGGTGGTCTGGGGGTGAATACCCTGTTGCAGTCCTGTTCGCGTTCGGAGACGGAACAGGACCGTCTACGATATGGGTAGACGCAATAAGGTCTGCGACAGCCTGCACTGTCCTTACAAGTTCCTCAACGCGTATGTTCGCCTCCATTGGCTGTCCCATAGAACACGCCTCTCGTGCGGAGAATACTGATTGTTGAACCCTAAAATTCAAAATTGTCGATCAGGAACGCGTCCTCCAATATTAAATGACACATCCTGCCTTCGAAGCATGTTGTCCACCGCTTGAAGTGGGGCAACCTTTGTGGGTGCGGATCCGGTTGGAGGTGTCTCAACGCCGGGGATCGGCCTAACCATGTCCGAAATGAATTTTATAACCGGGTCTGGGATAAGCGGCTCAATCTGCGTTGAGCCAGCGAAGCGAGGCGGAGAAGCAGAGGAATTCGTGCGGGTTCTATTGACGACCAAGTCGTCAAGCGCCGAAGCCAAGGATGATGTGCCGGGGACGAATCCAGGGGGCATACTGTTGACGGGGGAAGACGAGGGATGAGACGCGTTACTGACCGCGCCAGTAGAAGACGATGAACGCGTCGACATAGAGGCAGCTGTTTCGAGCATATCGATTGGATCAGAAGCAGCAAAGGTTAAATTGGCTGTGGGCGGCGGGAAATCCGAAATCGAACCTGGCAGAGGAGCCCGGCCAGAGGTATCCATTGGAGAAGCTGTTTCTATTGTCGGAGGAGTGCCCTGGATAGATGTCAGGGTATCGAGGTCTGCGGCCATCATCTGAGGGAGCAGAGGCGCAGATCCATCGTGCACGATTGCGGTGGAGAAGGGATTAATCCGAGACGCGGGCTCGATGAGCTGCGGATCGGCTAGGGTATCCATGTGGATATCAGGAAGGTCGAAGGAGTGTTCGAGCTCGAATGCTCAGGGTGACCGGATCTTCAGAACAGAAGGCGACGGAGATCGGTGGTTTTATGCACGACTGGGAACGAAAACGGGGGAAATCGTCAGAAAGGGAGCACAACCAGCCACAGGGCGGAAGCAAGCACTGGCTGACCGTAATCGAAGGCGGGAAGAGGTTAGCTTAGTTGACGAGAGGAAGCAAAAACGGGCGGACAGAGGCCAAGGGAGAGGCTAAACGTGGGAGGCGCCGTTTGACGCGCCGGTCTTTTGGTCGCAAGACAGACTTGTGTCTATGGGGGAAGTCTGGTCGCTCGGGGATGGCTGGAGAGGTGAGAGAGAGGTCGGATGGAGAAGAGGGAGACCTACAACGACGACGGCGGCGAGGCGAGTCGATTGGGACGAGTTACCGGCTTTAATTATTTGGGAAAATGTAGGTAGGGGAGGGCAGCCGTCACGCCTGTGACAGCCCATCACAATTTTCAAATCGAACGGAGGCTAGACCGCCCACACATTTTAGATTTAATTTTACCCGAAAATAAATCAAAAGTTTAATATATTGCAAGAACCGCCCCCGAGGTTAATTGAGGCTCAGCGCACCCGCATCGTGGAGGGCAAGGAGAACGGGGCGGAACGACGGCGAGGTACCCTGTGCACTATCTAGATAATAGGCTCACGTACATCGGCTGATAGACCCTGTCCTCGCCACTAAAAACCCTAACTTCCCCCCGCTGTCATCCAACAGAGGGATTCTGATCCACGATGCGTCTTGCAATTAGGCAGGTGCGACCCCGCAACACCTCCCAAGTCCATCCACCCTGGCAACCTACAGTAATCCAGGACAAATTTAACCTCCGTGCCCACCAACGGGGGAACACCCTCCTGCTCAAGTGCCATCAGTCCCACCTGCAACGGCCTCCCCCCCCAGGCGGTGATAACCACAACCCGTTCTTCATAGCGTCCAAGCTGACATACAAATCAAGTGTGCCCGTACCAGCCCTCCCGCACGGAGCATACATACAGCGAGTTCTTAATAAGCCCCTACCACCTCGTTTCCGTACCTGCACATGGTAGCCGGAGACCGCGTCCTCTCACAACGCACGCCCCTCCCAAATGTTTCAGTACCGTCTCTTTGGGGAACGGGATCTTTCCCTCCGTCGGTCGCTAAAATATTAAGTTTGTGTGACCAAAATCCTTATCTTGACCGATGAACGTCATGTTACTCACTCATAGCGCGAGCTGTGGTATCCTCTATCCCGTTCCCGGTAATCGTCTCGCGACGATCGATGGTCTCGGTCAGACCCATACCGTCCCGGTGGCCCGCCTCCGGGCCCATCAGGACCAGATGACATCGTCTGAGGAGGAGGCGCGTTCTTCGCCTTCTCTCGTTCCTCCTTAAATTTCTGCAACATGTTCCGTAGCTCGTGATAACCCAGGTGCATCTAAAAATAAATAATCAATCCCCCACGTCAAAAAACGTTCTTTGTCGTTCTGCCCATGCAGATTATGTTGCGATCTGCAGCTATCTGAACTTACTTTACCACCGAAATGATCTGCCAGTCGTCGATCCGAATCCAATACTGACAGATATGCGCCACAGATATCGCATACACGTAATTTTTGGTGGCCAGAGGCGCCAGAAGTATCTGTCAGCTGTTGTAGTTCTCGCTGTACAGCGGGGTGGTATCAGTAAGCACGCAGTCCACTAGTCTGTAGAAGTGTTAGTCATTGGGACTGACCTCCTTGTCGGCTTTTTCGCTCTTCAGGGCTTCAATGGCTTGCATCTCCCGCATCGATTCATCCACCTTGCCTTGTTCGCCTGCGGAGCCGGTCAATTCAGCGGAGGTCTTACAAGCATGACGGCGTTTCCCCTTGCTGAAACGTTGAAAGGGAGCAGGACGGACCATAGACCTCGATCTTTTCTGTTCCTCCCTGGATTGCCAATTCGATTTCCGCAATCTCGCGCATCTAGAGGTTGTACGGCAACCAGGTCAGTAATTCGGTTTGCATGACAACTCCCAAAACGTAAACGGAAGTAAATAAGCGGAAGCTGAGGCAAGAAGGAAAAGCAACAGCGAAGAAGGTTTGTGATGCGGTTAGGACGTGTTGTTTAGCCGCTTGATGCAGGCCATCCCCGATCATCACTCTCGGATTCTTTGTGTCTGGTGACCGGTCCCAGGGATATGCACTCACCAAGTTCGTTGTCTTGGCGTTCTCCTCTGGCGTCTTCTCCAACCTTCTATGCGCAGCGCGAATGCGCCTATCGCACTCATCGACGAACTGGAAGATGTTGGCCTCGTACTCCTTTTGGAATCGACCGAACGTCGGGTCGCCGGGATTGGCCGCCTTGGCCGCCAGGTACTCGGTCTTTAGCCGCTCAGTGTGGGATTTCGGGCAGGCGCCAAGGTCCATTTTCTGCATGAGCCATCGGAACCACAGGTAGCACGGGTTGCGTAACGGTCAAGTTCCGGCCCCGAATGAATGGAACAGGTCGGCGACATCAAGAGCGGGCGTGATTAAAGCAGCGAGTTTCCAAGGTGCAATTCACGATGTGCAGGAGCAGACGAGGATATAAGGAAACGAGGCAATCATTGGCGAAATTAACAAAGAGGAGAGGTCAGTAAGTGTAATAGTGCACGACGCGACGGAAACATACCGTGTTCGTGAAGAGCGTATGGGGACATGTCCCACACAAGAAGTTCCTACAAACCTTCTCATCGGACCAATGAAGGTTCGCGTTTGCGGTGCCCATCGCTTCTGGGCCCATCATTTGCTACGAAGGATGAATGGCTAGCGTTAGCTACGAGCTGAAACAACATAACAACCCCACCAGGCAACAACGAGGCTTTCGATGTCGGGTGTTTGGTCCAGGTTGGGTGGCACAACGAGAACCGAAACGATTACGCACCTCCAAGAGCCTCCTCTGCATTTCCGCAAGCCGACCCATGCTGTACAATTAAGATTTTCTTCTGTTCCTTTGGTGGAGATATACCGCCGTGTCGCGTGAGAATTACAGCCGTGAATGCACCGGAACGAGGCTGACGGTGGATGGAGGGTGAGGGTAAATAGGCGCCAGTTTGTTTGTGTTTACCTCCAAGCTCCAATCGGGCTGGATTGGTCAGGTGACCTCGTCACTGTCCCTCCCGTTTGCAAGATTACGTTCTGGTGGCTGTTGGTTAAAAAATAGAGGGGCCACCGAAATATCGTACATGAGAACGAAAGCTAATAATGCACAATGTGGTGACAAGCCGTCGAAGGTCAAGTTGAAGAAGTGGCTATGTACAAATGCTGGGTTTACGATGTACGTACAAGTCCGGTGCTGTGGTTGGGGAGGAGGATCAAACCCTGTCAATCTCACGGTCATTAAGACCCACTGCGACCACGGCCACGCTCCCGCCTCCGTCCACGACCTCGACCTCGACCACCGCGCGCGTTTTGTGACGCCTCAGGCCGAGTTTCGGAGGGAGGTTGGTCGCCGGCGCCCCGTTTCGGTGTTCGTTGATCAAACTGTTCGGGTTGAGAGCTGGAAGGTGAAGTTGCAGGCGATTCATGAGGAGGAATCGAGTCAGAAGAGTTCATTGGATCGTGAACCAGTGTTGGGGGACGCGTGAATCCACCAAAACTCATGATGAGGCTGATAACCTCCTCAAAGATCTCCTTCTTCGCCGCAGTTTTCACGTTCTTCCGCTCGATACCGTTGACAAAGGTGGCCGTTCCTGCGGGTGATGAAAGGTTTTTCCACACATCAACAATTTCCTTTCTTTGGAAAAGCTTGTTGTCAAGGATAATCCAGACGGCCTCCGGGACGCAAGATCCAACAGCAAGACTGAGAAGAGAGGAGGACCCAGGGAGGGAGTAGATGCCGTCCGTATCTTCGTCGTTCGTAGGATATGTTTCGAAGAAGTATTTGAGCACCGGGATATGGCCATGGCCCAACGCGACGTGAAATGCGGTATGATCCTTGGAAGTTCGCTCTTCCATATCACCACCTAATGTTGTGTCTGAGCAACAAGGAAATGTCCGACAACGGGGGAAGAGAAACAAACTGTGTGACCCAAGCCATTCAACAAGGTCCTTGTCGCCACGCCGGGCTGCGATGTGTAACAACGTTTCGCGGGGATCCGCGGGTTTCTGACGGACCAGATGATCGCAACCGGGTTTGATCTCCCCACCAGAAGGTTCGACATCTTGTTCCCAAACACCTTTCTTCACGACGTCGGCATCTCCGTTTCTAGCAGCAGCGAACACCTTCGAGCGAAGGGCCTGCATCCTTTCCCGCTGAGAGGCAAGAGCTTCCGAGGCCGACTGGCGGTCCTGCTTAGCCTTCTCCCTTTTCCGTTCCGCCTTTTCCTTCTGGCGAGTCGCGGCATCTTTCATCTCTGGTGGCATCCGTTGGTAATGAAGCCCTCGACTAACGGTCACCAAGAACATACCGTTCTCTCTCTGCTGTTTCATGCGCTCTTTAGCACGTGCAGTTTCCTCTGCACGACGGGCTGCAGCCTGTTCCGGGGTTTCCCTTGGGAAACTACTGGTATCCCGGCTGTAGTCTGGCTTGAAGTCCGCCTCTCTATTGGACCCCCGAGAACGACGGGCCTTTGGAATGTAGTTCCGGTGATCACGGTTACCGCGGAAATTCTGGTGGTAGAAGAACGCTATGGCTGGTATATCAGTTTTTGGGGATGAGCCACAGGGAGGGCATTACGGTTTCTCATCCGAAAGTTCCTGCGACCTCCGCCCAACATCTGTTCGTACATGAACCTAGGGGGAGACGTGTAAGTAAATCTGGAAAGAGAGGCGAGGTGGACTACCCACAGGTAGAATTGGAGTTCCTCGAGGTCGTAAAAGAAGTAACCTCCGTCGTCGCCGTCGTCGTCGTCGTAGTAGTAGTAGTCTTCATCGTCATCGTATGAATCGAACGGGTCGGCATATTCGTGTCTGTGAGCTGCCTTGTCAAGATATGTTGCCAATACATGGTATGCTTCGCTGATTTGTTGGAACTGTTGAGTGGCTTCTTCGTTATCGGGGTTCTTATCGGGATGGGTTGTGAGCGCAAGCTGTGAGGGTTCACGAAACTTCAGCATCCATGCAGTAATCGGACTTGTAAACGGCCACTTACTCGTTTGTATGCACTCCTGACTACTTCCAGGGATTCCCCCTAAACAAGGAACGAAGATGCGGAGCAGTCAGAATCGTATCGTATCTCACGCCATACCCAAACACAGACATTCTGGACGCCTAGGACTCGATAAGCCTCAGCCACGGACACCGGAGGTTGTCTGTATGCCATCGATGCTGATGAAGCGGTGAGTGGAACGGGGGTGCGTCGCGACGCGCGGGTAATTATGCGCACGTGATGGTGGAACCCTCCGACTGATTCTGATTCTGAAGACTGGGTAGTAAAGTCTATTCTCAATCAGGTGAAGGTGGTACGAAGGTGATGTCCCAAATCGCAACCCCCCACAACCAGCCCCGTAACCAGAACACGAACACAGACCGAATAAAGGCCTGGAGTTAAATACGTGGTCCAATATAACTAGCTGCACTCAAGAAAGTCCATCGGGTATACCCAAGTGGCCAAATGTTAAACTTTGGAACGCTCGTCAACGATGTGTCGCGGTACACAACTACAATACACACCGGGCTCGTTCGGCTTCTCGAGGAAATCCGAACTCGAGCTAACACTCGCGATTTCCTTCACAGGAGCGGTCTCAGGTTTCAGGTACCGCCCGGGATGGAAATTGTTCAGGCAGAACATC
>Ga0307516_10005789_pt1 | contig 14644 bp, 13 predicted proteins | sample 19_EM_MG_FD_203310 | JGI IMG/M metagenome (GOLD analysis project Ga0307516, IMG submission 203310) | Populus trichocarpa ectomycorrhiza microbial communities from riparian zone in the Pacific Northwest, United States - 19_EM | ecosystem: Host-associated > Plants > Roots > Unclassified | place... | reverse complement strand
GCGCCGCGCTGCGCCGGGTGGCGGCGCTGGCCGGCGCCCGATACGGCGGCGTACTCGACGGCGGTCTGGCCGGTCGTGGTCTGGCCGGTCGTGGTCTGGCCGGTCGTGGTCTGGCCGGTCGTGGTCTGGCCGGTCGTGGTCTGGCCGGCGGTGGTCTGGCCGGTCCTGGTCTGGCCGGCGGTGGTGTGGGCGTGGGCGGCGGCGTCGACTGGGCGATCGCCAGCGCCTCGCCGGAGACGCTGGTGGAGGTGCGCGACGGCCGGGTGATCACCCGGCCGATCAAGGGCACCCGGGCCGCCACCGCCGCCGGCCGCCGCGCGTTGCTCGGCTCCGCGAAGGAACGCGCCGAACACGTGATGATCGTCGACCTGGAACGCAACGACCTGGCCCGGCTGACCGGGGGCGGCGTGGTGCGGGTGGACGAGCTGTTCGCCGTACGGCGGTGGTCCGGTTTGTGGCAGGCCGAGTCCGTCATCTCCGCGCCGCTGACCGCGCGGTTGGGTCTCGCGGACCTGCTGCGGGCGATGTGCCCGGGCGGCTCGGTGACCGGCGCGCCGAAGCTGGCCGCGCTGGCCGAGATCGCCCGGCTCGAGCCGGTGGGGCGCGGGGTGAGCATGGGCGCGCTGGGCTGGGTCGGCACCGATCACGTCGACCTGGGGCTGAGCATCCGAACGGTCGCGGTGGACGGCGCCCGGGTGCACGTGTGGGCCGGTGGCGGCATCACCTGGGACAGCGACCCGGTCGCCGAGGTCGACGAGGCGGCGGCCAAGGCCGGCCCGATCCGCGCCGCTCTCGCCGGTACCGGGACGGCGCACGGCTGATTGTCGTCGGCCGCGCCGCCAAATACCCGTTGACCATCGCGGTGGGCCCGCCGGGCGGTACCGGGTAAGGACCTCGGTACGCTGGCGGGCATGACGATTCGGCCCATTCGACTCTTCGGCGATCCGGTGCTGCGGACCGAGGCCGACCCGGTGGTGTCGTTCGACGCCGAGTTGCGGGCGATCGTGGCGGACCTGGAGGACACGGTTCGCGAGCCGGGCCGCGCCGGGGTGGCCGGGCCGCAGATCGGTGTGAGCCTGCGGGTGTTCTCCTTCAATGTGGACGACGTGGTCGGCCACCTGGTCAATCCGACGCTGTCCGGCCACTCCGGCACCCAGGACGACGAGGAGGAGGCCTGCCTGTCGCTGCCCGGCCTGGCCTTTCCGACGGTGCGGGCGATGTCGGTGGTGGCCAGCGGCCAGGATCAGTACGGCGAGCCGCTGGTCATCGAGGGCACCGGGCTGCTGGCGCGAGCCCTGCAGCACGAGACGGACCATCTCGACGGACGCCTCTACATCGACACGCTGACCGGCGACACACGCCGGCAGGCGCTGCGCGAGCTGCGCCGGGTCCGCCCGGCCCGCGCCTGATCAACGGTCCGACGCGTCTGGTGTCGTCCGGGGCTGCGGCGATCCGGCGGCCGCGGGGCGCAGCGCGTCGAGGACCAGGTTGAGCTGCCGGGCGGTCTGTTCTGGAGTGTTGCTGGCGGCCGTGGAGAGGAAGACGCCGAGCAGCATGGTGGTGACGTCCTCGGCGGTGACATCCGCGCGCAGTGAACCCGTGCGCCGGCCCTCGGCGAGGATCGTCGCGATGGCGGCGGAGAGGCGGTCCCGGGTGGTCGCGGTCGCGATGCGTCCGGAGGCCCAGCCGGTGCGCAGTGTGTCGATCATCCCGCGCTTGGTCGCGACGAACGCCGCGTAGCGGTCCATCCAGGCACGGAGCGCGACCTCCGGCGGGAATTCGGCGAGCAGAGCGGGTGCGCTGGTGGCGACGTCGTCGAGCTCGGCGGCGTAGACCGCCTCGACGAGCGCCTCGCGGGTGGGGAAGTGGCGGTAGAGCGTCCCGATCCCGACCCCGGCCTCGCGGGCGATGGCTTCGAGCGCGATCGTGCCGTCGGCGGCGGCGAAGGCGGCACGGGCGACGGCGACCAGCTTCTCGCGGTTGCGCCGGGCGTCGGCGCGAAGTGGGGGATCGGCGCAGGTTGGTGGGCCGGCCGCAACGTCGGGCGGCGTCGGTTCGGGCGGGGACAAAGCGGAGGTACCTCCGGTTGTGCTACGGTCGAGAGAACGGAGGCTCCTCCGCTTCCTTCATCATCGCACGAGGACGGCACGCCATGACATCCAGCAGCGACCCTTCCGTCGAGGTCACGGCCACCGGCGTGCCCCGCCCCGGCGGCTGGTTCCGGCTCGCCGGCCGCCCGGTCTCGCGGATCGGGTACGGGGCGATGCAGCTCGCCCGCCTGCGCGGCGACCGCCGTACGGCCACCAGCCTGCTGCGCCGCGCGGTCGAGCTCGGCGTCGACCACATCGACACCGCCCAGTTCTACGGCAACGGCCTGGTCAACGAGCTCATCCGCGAGGCGATCCGCCCCGCGGACGACGTCCTGGTGGTCAGCAAGATCGGCGCCGACCCGGGCGGCCCCGCCGGGATTCGCCTGGCCCAGCAGCCCCACCAACTCCGGCGCAGCGTCGAGGACAACCTCACCAGCCTCGGCGTCGACCACCTCGCGCTGGTGAACCTGCGCCGCCCGGACGCCGGGCCCGGCCTCCGGGCCGAGGGCGACCAGGTCGTCGACCTCGACGATCAGCTCGCGGAGATGGTCGCGATGCGCGACGAGGGCAAGATCGGCGCGATCGGGCTGGGCAGCGTGACGCTCGACGGACTGCGCCGGGCCATCTCGGCGGACATCGCCTGCGTGCAAAACCTTTACAGCCTGGTGAGCCGCGAGGACGAGGCCGTGCTCACGCTCTGCGCCGCCGAGAAGATCGCCTGGGTGCCGTTCTTCCCGCTCGGCGGCGGGTTCTCCGGCATCCCGCAGGTGACCGACGAGCCGGCGGTCCGCGCCGCGGCACAGTCGCTCGGCGCCACCCCGGCGCAGATCGCCCTCGCCTGGCTGCTGCACCACGCCCCGAACGTGCTGCTCATCGCCGGTACCGCCGACGCCGGCCACCTCGCGGCCAACATCGCCGCGGCCACGATCACGCTCGACGCCGCGACGCTCGCCACGCTCGACGCCGTCCCGACCCGCTCGGCGGCCGCGTCGTTCGGCTGACCGCCCGGCCTGCTCGGCGGCCGCGTCGTTCGGCTGACCGCCCGGCCTGCTCGGCGGCCGCGTCGTTCGGCTGACCGCCCGGCCTGCTCGGCGGCCGCGTCGTTCGGCTGACCGCCCGGCCCGATCGGCCGCCGGGCCCGGCCGCCGGGCCCGGCCGCCGGCACGGGCGTCGGTGACTGCGGCCGGTCGAGGCCGGGCGGTCAGCGCAGCACCAGCAGGTCGAGGACGTCGATCACCGGGCCGGTTGCGGTCGCCGCGGCGGCGCCGAGCCGTTCGGTGCCTTTCGCGTACGCGTCGTCGCTGATCAACTGCAGCAGCGTGTGTGCCTCGCGGCACAGGCCGGTGGCGGCGTCCCGGAGCGACGGCGCGGAGATCTGCGCGACCGGCTCCAGCCCCGCCGTGGCGAAGCCCGCCGCGGCGAACGCGGCCTCGACGGTGGCCACGGTCGGGTAGCTGTCGTTCAGCACGGTGATCGCTTCCGGCCAGAAGCGGCACAACGTGATGCCCTGGTGGCGGCCCGGGAACGCGGACCGGATCAGGACCGGGGCGCCGGGTTTCCGGACGCGGCCGATCTCGCGGGCCGCGGCGGGCAGGTCGGGGATGTGATGGACGACCGTGGAGAGCCAGACCGCGTCGATGCTCGCGGTCCCGGCCGGGATGTCGGCGGCGTCGCCGGCAACGACCGCCCGCCCGCCGTCTCGCCCGCCGTCTCGCCCGCCGTCCCGCTCGGGGACGGGCATCGCGCGCTCGCGCATCGCGGCGGACGGTTCGACGGCGAGCACGTCGGTCGCGGGCCACCAGGTCCGGAACGCCCGGGACCAGCTTCCGGTGCCGCAGCCGAGGTCGAGCAGGCGCATGCCCGGCTGCGGATCCAGGTACCGGGTGATCGCCGCACGCCACCCGCCGAGCGCGTCGTCGCCCAGATGACGGGTCGCCTCGAACGCGGCGGCGTCGGCTTCGTCGTACGCGATGAGCGCCATGTCCCGAGCCAACCCGGCGGCGTCGCGGTATGCAAGACCACAGTGGATCGCTTCACAGCGCAGTCTCGCCGGCCGCTCGGCGGCCTAGCGTGACCAGCATGAGTTTCGACAGCGCGGCGCGGGAGTTCCTGCGGGACCACGGCGCCGAATCGATCGAGCATCCCGGTGGCACGCTCTACGCCCATCTGTGCCGGGTCGAGCAGCGGCTCGCCGACCTCGGCGCCGCGCCGGACCTGCGGCTGGCCGGCCTGACCCATGCGGCGTACGGCACCGACGGGTTCGCCCGCGGCCTGCTCGACCCCTCCGATCGGGCCGCACTGCGGTCGGTCGTCGGCACCGCGGCCGAGACCCTGGTCTATCTGTACGGCGCCTGCGACCGGAACCGCACCTGGCCGTCGCTGGCCGGTACCGCTACGGTGCACGATCGTTTCACCGGCCGAACGCGGCAGTTGGTCGCGTCCCAACTGGTCTCGTTCGTGGACCTGAGCGTCGTCAACGAGCTCGACGTCATCGAGCAGAATCCGGCGATGCTGGAGAAGTACGGCGGGTACCTCCGTGATCTCGTCACCCGGTGGGCTCCGGTGACCTCGCCGACCGTGGTCGCCGAGGCCCGTCGCGTCCTTGCCGGGGTGTCCCGGAGACAAACCGGGCCGAGCTGATCCGCCGCCGCACGCCGATCTGGAACGGCTTGGAACGCCCAGGGGGTGGTCGGTGTGCCGATGGCGAAGCTGGAGGACAGAGATGACGATTTCCCGGCGAAGACTACGGTTTTCCGGGCGCAGAACACTGGTCGGGTCGCTGGCCGTCTGTGCCGTGGCAGCGGCGGCGACGGTGTTGACGGTCGGTTCGGTGAACGCGAGCGTGTTTCCCAACCACGAGGGGTTCGAGCAGGTCTGGGCGGGCAACGACGGGCAAATGCGGGCTCTGGTGCCGATTGACCGATTGGCCAACTCAGGCGCCTTTCTCGCTCCCAACACCAGCCCGGTGGTCGCTGGTCTCGGCGACGGGCAGGTGGAGCTGGCCTTCGTCGGCCCGGACCACAATCTGTGGCGAGCCTTCCCGGAGGACAACTTCTTCACCGCCGGGTTCGAGGTCGGGCGTTCGCTAGGCGTGGCCCCGAACACCAGTCCGGCGGTCGCCTCGGACGGAAACGGGCATTGGAAGATCGCCATCCAGGGGTCCAACGGCCACCTGTGGACCATCGACTCGTCGCAGTCGATCATCGACACCGGTGCACCGATGGCCCCGGGCAGCAGTCCGTCCCTCGCCTGGCTGCCCGACGCCCGGGGCTATGAGATCGCGTTCGTCGGGTCCGACCACAACCTGTGGCGAGCCTTTCCGGACACCAACTGGTTCCCCACCGGACCCAACTTCAGTGCCGTCGGCGTGGCGCCGAATACCAGCCCCGCCATCGCCACCGACGGCCACAACGGTTGGAAGATCGCATTCCAGGGTACGAACGGCCACCTGCAGACGATGTCGGGCAACACGCTCGTCGACAGCGGCGCGGCGATGACACCGGGCACAAATCCCTCCCTCACCTGGTTGTCCGGGACTGCCAACGGTTATGAGATCGCGTTCGTCGGCGCCGACCACAACCTGTGGCGGGCCTTTCCGGACACGAACACGTTCCTTGCCGGGCCGGGTTTCACCGCCGTCGGCGTAGCGGCGAACACCAGTCCGTCGATCGTCAAATTCGGGCCGCCCGGCTTCAACACCAGCAGTTTCCAGATTGCCTTCCAAGGGACCAACGGGCATCTGTGGGTGATCGACGACCGGCCCTCCATCGTTGATACCAACGCCCAGATGGCGCCGGGCACCACGCCCAGCGTGTCCTGGCGCACCTTCACTCCGACCACGCCCCCGACCAGCCCACCTCCCACGAGCCCGCCGCCGAGCCCGCAGACGACGACCGTGACCTTGGTGCGGCAGGAGGTCACCCAGGGCTTCATTCCGTACCTGGGTCGGTTCCCGGCATTCGGCAGCATTCAACCGGGACGCGTTCTCTCGATCCAGAACCCGCAGCGGGTCGGCTTCGACGCCATCACGCTGTTCTTCGTCAGACCCGGCCATTCGACGACGGAATGCGGCAATGCCGGCGCCGTGGTCCAACTGAACCAGGGGCAGACGACCACGCCGGCACAGATGACCACTGCTTTCGGGGTGGCCCAACCGCCGTTCTCGACGCTGAGCCCACTGAACTTCGTCGCGTGTGCCAGCACGACCTCGGGTCAACTCCTGAATACGATCCAGATCAACATCACCTATCAGCTCAACTGACGACGGTGCGCTGAACGGCTCAGGCCGGCCGGACGACCGACGGTGCCCGGGGTTTCGCCCCCGGGCACCGTCGGACCTGCGCCCGCCGGCGTTGCCCAGCGTTAGCCTGTACGCCGATGAGCAACGAACTCGTGGTCGCGGCGACCTGCACGCAGCGCGCGTACCTGTATCTGGAACGAGAACTTGATCTTCAAGGACCGCCGTACAGCAGCGAGGACCTGGACCGGATGGCCTTCGAACCCGATGCGGTCACCGCCCGGACCGGCCTGGTCCCGACCGTGGCGTGGCGGCGCGGAGATCCGTCTCCCCGCGCCGGCCGGCCACCGCGCCGCTTCAGTCATTGGGCGTACGAGTTGCCGGAGAAGTCCACCCTCGACTCTGACGAGGTCGTCACCGCGCTGCTGGACGCGATCGAGCCGTACGCCGCGGGAATCGCCGAGGCCCGCAGCGCCCTGGGGTTGCAGGCCGGCGTCATGGTCGTCATCTGGGTCGAGGGCGGACGCGACGCCGACGGTGCGGTCACCTTCACCACTCCGTCGCTCGGCTACCGGCAGCGGACCGTCCAGCGGCTGGCCGAGATGCACCTGTCGCTGGACCACGACCAATACGTCGAGCTGCCGGGCTCCTGAGCACCGTCAGTTTTCGCGGGTGGCGGCTCGGTTCCGGTTCCGCCGCCGCGGTTCGTCGGGTGTTGCGCCGGCGGACTCGATGAGTTAATGTAAGTGAATGTTAACTAACAAACCTTGGATCCTGTACGGGGCGACCGGTCGGACCGGCGCGCTCATCGCGGAGGAGGCGGTTGCTCGGGGGCACCGGCCCGTGCTCGGCGCGACCACCGTGGCGCGCGCGTTCGGTTCCGAGCTGACCTTCGCCGCGGGCGGCGAGCTCCTTGCCGCGGCCTAGCCAGAAACACAAGATTCTGCAGGCGGCCCTGGAGTCGTTCGCCGACCTGGGGTACGACGCCACGCGGGTGCGCCACGTCGCCGAGCGGGCCGGTGTGTCCGAGGCCGCCTTGTACCGGCACTACCCGTCGATGCAGGCGCTGGCGCAGGAACTGTTCACCCACCACTTCGCCGGCTTCGCGGCCCGGTTGGACGACGCCACCTCGACCGGTACCGCCGAGGAGCGGCTGCGCGCCGCGGTCCGCGCCACGCTCGCCGTGTACCGCGAAGACCCGGCGGCCTTCACCTTCGCCCTGCAGCGCACGCCCGCGCTGCTGCCCAACCTGCCGGCCGGCACCAGGTACCCGCTGGAGATCATCGAACGCGTCATCGCGGCCGGGCAACGCAAGCACGAACTGCGGGCCGGCCAACCCAACCTCCTCGCCGCCATCTTCCTGGGTTGTGTGCTGCAGCCGATCGTCCTCACCGGCCTCGCCGCGCCCGGTGCGATGGTCCTGATCGGCGAGACGAAACACGACCAGGTGATCGAGGACGCCGCGGTCGCGGCCCTGAGAAGGCCAGCCGGCGCAGCAGACGGGAGACGCTGACATGGACATCGACACACTCGAGGCGGTTCGGATCGGCGGCCTGACCCAGTGGATCCGGGTACGCGGTACGGTCGCGTCCAATCCGGTGCTGCTGCTCATGCAGCAGGGTCCAGGGCTGCCGATCATCAACGAGACACGCGTCTACGAACGGCTGTTGGGGCTGGAGAAGGACTTCACGGTCGTCTACTGGGACCAGCGGGGCACCGGCCTGTCATCGCCGTCGCTGCGCACGGGTTCGAGCACGTTCGACCTCAGCGAGGCACGGATGGTCGAGGACACGGTGTCCATGCTGGAGTTGCTGCACGACCGGTTCGGCGGCAAGACCTTCGTGGCGGGTTTCTCCTTCGGCGCGACGTTCGCCGCGCAGGCCGCCGTACGCCGGCCCGACCTGGTGGCGGCACTGGTGGCGACCGGGATGGACATCGACCTTCCGTTCGCCGAGATGCACACGTACGACTTCGTCCTGGACACGGCCCGCAAGCGGGGCAACCGGCGCGCGATCCGGCAGCTGGACCGGATCGGCCGGCCCCCGCACCTGGACGCGAAGCGGTTCGCCACCCAGGCCCGCTGGGCCGCCAACTTCGGCGGCGTGACCGCCGGCGCCACCTTCGGCACCGTGCTGCGTGCGCTGGTCGGCAGCCTGCTCCGGTCGCCGGACTACTCGATCGCCGACGTCGTGCGCACAGTTCGGGGCGTCACCTTCTCCCAGACGGCGCTGCTGCCCGAACTCGCCGGCACGGACCTGGTTCGCACCATCCCCCGCCTCGAGGTGCCCATCGTCATGGCACAGGGCCGCCTCGACCAGGTCGCGCCCGCCGAGCCCGCGCAACGGTTCTACGACAACCTCACAGCGGCCAGCAAGCGGCTCGTGTGGTTCGAGAAGTCGGCGCACACACCTCAGTACGACGAGCCCGCCAAGTTCCGTGACCTCCTCATGACCGTGCGGGGCGAGGCGGCGATCGACGGATAGACAGATCGAGGTGCCGTCAGGTGATCAGGACGGCCGGTGGCGGGTGGCTGAGGAAGTCGTGGTGTGAGATGTCCCAGCCGTACGCGCCGGTGCGGGCGAACAGCAGGATGTCGCCGGCTCGCAGCCGGGCCACCCGCTGGCCGCGGGCCAGGACGTCGCGGGGGGTGCAGAGTTCACCCACGGCGTCGACGTCGGTGTCGGTGACCTCGGGCCGGGGCAGGCCGCTGGGCCAGTCGTCGACCGGCACGACGGTGAACGGGTGGCTGTACCCCCAGGCGGCCGGCAGGCGGAAGTGGTGGGTGCCGCCGCGCAGCACGGCGAACGTCCGGCCGTGGGTGTGTTTCAGGTCGAGGACCTCGGCGGCGTACCAGCCGGCGTCGGCGGCCAGGATGCGGCCGAGTTCGAAGATCAAGTCTTGGCCGGGCGGGACGGTGACCCGGGCCAGGCCGGTGCGCAGGGCGGCCAGGTCGATGGTGTCGTCGCCGAGGTAGTCGACGCCCAGGCCGCCGCCGACGTTCACCACGCGCAGGTCCACACCGTGCCGGTGGGCGGTCTCGGCGGACCAGGTGAGGCAGTCGGCGACGAACCCGGCGTGGGCGGCGGCGTCCAGGTTGTTGGACACGGCGTGCAGGTGGAATCCGATCACCCGGATGCCGGGGAGTGTCGCGGCCAGCTCCAGCAGGGCGGGTAGCTGGGCTTCGTCGACGCCGAACGGGGTGGGCACGCCGGTCATCCGATGCGAGCCCGCCAAAGTACCGGGCCGGGGGTCGGGCTGGGCTGAGGCTTGCGAGTTGGGTTGAGGTCGGGACTGGGCGCCGGAGGCGCGGTTGACCCGTACGGCGATGGGGGTTTCGTCTGCGGCGGACCCGGCGGCGGCGATCCGGCGTAGTTCGTGCGGGCTTTCCACGTTGATCAGCGCGCCGGCGGCCAGGGCGGCGGCCAATTCGGCGTCGGTCTTGGCGGGGCCGCCGAAGACGATGCGGCGGGCGCCCGCGTCCAGGGCACGGGCGAGTTCGCCGCCGGAGGCGACCTCGATGCCGTCGCAGACCTGGGCGAGGGTACCGACGACGGCGGGGTGGCGGTTGGCCTTCATCGCATAGAGCAGGGTGGCGCCGGCCGGCAGCGCGGCGCGGACCGTGGCGGCGCGCTCGAGCAGGGCGTTGGTGTCGTAGACGTAGGCGCACACCGGGCGTGGCAGGTCGCGCAGCGCCGCGGTGACCTGCTCAGGCGGGCGCATGCAGCGGGTTCCGCACCGGCAGATAGGTGTCGCCGCCGCCGGTCAGGCGCATCCGGACCAGGGCCTTGTGCGGCACCAGCGGGGCGGTGAACGCGGCGTGGTCGGCGCGGGCGGCCGGGTGTGCGCCCAGGTCCCGGTAGGTCTCGTCGACGACGGCGCGGACGGTGCGCCAGGCCGCCGCTTCGTCCAGGCCGTGGGATTCGCCGAGCCGGATGACCAGTTCGCCGAGGTGGGCCTGCAGCGCGGTGTAGCCGATCTTGGCGCGGAGCAGGTCGTCGTCGCCGGTGCCGATCACCGAGCCGGGCCACAGGTCGAGGGTGTGCCTGCCGGCGGCCAGGCGGCCGCGGTGCACGCGCAGCCCGGCGAAGTCGCGGACGGTCAGCCGCCGCGGCACGCCGCCGACGAAGGTGGGCAGGCAGTTCTGCAGGTGTGCCTCGAGCGCGACGCCGTGCACGGTCAGCCGCAGCAGCGGGGGTAGCAGCATCCGGCTGTAGTCGTCGAGCCAGGCGTGGGCGGCGCCGGCGTCGTCGCGGCGGTGCCGGCTCTGGGCGTACGCGGTGACCAGGCCGGCGAGCACGGTACGTCCGGTGGCCGGGTCGATCGCCGGCAGCGCCCCGCCGGGCACCGCGGACTCGCCGGAGCCGTCCAGGTGGTGCAGGCTGTCGCGGAGGATCGCCGACATGTCGCGCCCCGATCCGGCCGGTACGGCCGCGCCCGCGGTCTCGGCGAGCAGCAGGATGCGGTGGCCGTCCGGGTCGTCCGCGATCAGGCGGTGTAGCAGCGTCGACACCGCCTGGGCGTTGCGGGTGCTGGCCACGCTGATGCTGCGCCGGGTGGAGGTGACCTGGATGTCCAGCGACACCTTGGCGTACCGGCGGCGGCCGTCGGCACCGGCCGGCAGCAGCAGCGTGCGCAGCGCCGCGGTCGGTACGGCGTCCAACTCGGCGTCCAGGATCCGCAGCGCGCCGGCTCGCAGCAGGTCGCCGTAGCGGTTCGGCAGGATCGTGTCGCGTTGCCAGGCGTGTACCGGTTGCAGCCGGTACCCGGGCGGCGGCGCCGGCAGGTGCGGGTAGGCGGCCATCAGGGCGGCGCCGACGTCGTCGCCGAGGTGCTGGTCGTCGCGGACCGCGAGGAAGCCGATCCGGGTCGCTCCGGCCTCCAGGTCGTGGGCGAGCACGTCGGTGGTGTCCCAGCCCAGCCGGGTGCGCCCGCACGGGTGCAGGTTGTGTCCGGCCACGGCGAGCCGTTCGGCGGCGATCGCGGCGGTGTCCGGGTCCCGGTCGTCGGGTACGACCGGTGGGCGGGCCAGCGCGATGGCCAGGTTGACCACCGCGTTGCGCAATTCGGCGGCGAAGCCCGGCGCGTGCAGCCCGGTCAGCAGGTCGACCGGATCGGCGGCGCCGGCGGTGTCGAACTCGACCCGGTCGAACGCGTGCGCCCGGCCCGCCCCGGCGTGACCGGCGCGGGCGTCGCCGATGTCCTCGCGGACCAGCGCGCCGCGCAGCCGGCGGCCGACGATGTCCGCGGCGACCGGCAGCGCCGCGGTGTACGCGTCGACCAGGCCGGGCGCGTGTACGGCGAGCGCGGCCTCGGCGTGCGCGGCCGCGACGGCCAGCCGTGCGGTGGAGACGTTCCTGGTCATGGCGGGCTTGCTCATACCGGGCCTCCCAGCGGGTTGTCGGTGTACGCCCAAAGGTCGGCGAGCGGGTCGGTGGCCAGCCGCATCGCGGTGGTGGCCTTGATCGGCAGCGGGTCGCGCAGCAACGGTGCCACGTCCGGCGTACCGGCCGAGCGGATCGCGGCGGCGACGGTGGCCCAGAGCCGGGCCGGGTCGGTGCCCAGCCGGGCCAGCAGCGTGATCAGCTCGGCGGCGACGGTGCCCAGCGCGGACGCGGCGAGCTTGGTGCGCAGCACGCCGGGGTCGTCGCTGGGCAGGTCGCCGCGCAGGTCGGGGGGTTCGACGCCGGCCGCGCGCAGGCGCCGGGCACTGACCCGGACGCCGCCCAGATCGCGGTAGAGGATCCGCACCGGCCGCCCGGCGCGCAGCACGACCAGCGTGTTCTGGCCGTGTGCCTCCAGCGCCACGCCCCGCCCGAGCACGGTCACCAGCGGCGTCCACAAGATCACGGCAAGATCGGCGAACCAACCGTACGGGTCGCCGCCGGCGGCCTCCTGCAGCAGTCCCGGCACGGCGAGCGCGCCGAGCGGCAGCACCGCCTCGTCGGCTGCGATCCGGGGCGCTTCGCGGCGCAGGTGGGCGAGGTGCCGCTGGGGTTCGCCGTCGACGATGACCGCGCCGGCGGCGGTCTCGGCCAGCACGCTCAGCGGCAGGTCCGCGGTGAGCGCGGCGAGCAGGGTGGACAGTCGCGGTCCGTTGTGCACGGCGGCCGGCGACACGGTGCGGACGGCCGAGGTCATCTGCACGTCGACCGCGGTCTTGTAGTGGTCGCCGCCGTCCAGCGGGGCGACGGTGCGCAGCGACATCAGCGGCCGTACCGGTGCGGTCGCGCCGTCGTCGGTGATCCACGGGTAGGCGTCGCGGAGCCGGTCGGCCTGCCCTGGGTGCGCGTACAGCACCGGTGCGCAGTCGCCGTACCAGCGATCCGGTGGCACGCGCAGCCGTCGCAGGCGGATGACCGGCCGGTGTTCCGGTGCGTAGGCGAGCACGTCGGCGGTGCTCAGCCCGGCCCGGGTGCGGCAGCACGGGTGCAGCGGGTGGCCGTCGGTGACGAGCTGCTCGAGGCGGCCGAGCCCGTCCGGGTCGCCGGCGGCGTCGGCCAGCGCCCGGTGTGCGGCGGCGGGGGGCGCGGCGGCGCGGGCCAGAGCGAGGTTGGCGACGCTGTTGTCGACCTCGATGGCGAGGGTGCTGCCCGGCCAGAGTGCCCGGACCAGCGCGCCCGGGTCGTCCTGGGGTGCCTGGGGCTCCCGGGCTGGGCCGGGCGTCGTGACATGCGCGGTCAGGCCGGGTTCCGGTCGGGCGAACGCCTGGCCGGCGGCCGCCGCGAATTCTACGGCGCGGCCGCCGGTGAACGTCGCCCGGACGTGTCGCGCTCGGCTGCTGTCGGTCGGGCTGGGGTCGGTCGAGCTGCGGTGCGCTCGGCTGTTGTCGGTCGGGCTGTGGTCCGCTTGGCTGTGGTCCGCTCGGCTGTGGTCTGCTCGGCTGTGGTCTGCTCGGCTGCGGTCTGCTCGGCTGCGGGAGAGGAGGCCGGGAAGTGGCTCGCGGTCGAGCGCGCCGAGCAGGCGGGACAGTACGGCCGCGCGGGCGCCCGGGATCGCGTCCTCGAACCGTGCGGACAACTCCGGCCGCAGCGTGCGGAGCGCGTCCCGGACGGTCGCCAGGTCGGGGGCGGTACGGGTCGTCGGCTGGGCCACGCCGACCATCTTCGCCCGCGACCGCACGTCGCCGCGCAGCACGCGACCGTGATCCCACTAACATCCTAGGATGCCTTACGCGTCGTGCTCGCCGCCACTCCGTCCGTACTAGGAAAAACAATAAGGAATCAACGACATCCACCATTTTGTTGATCTTGATCGTTGATCACGGCGACTGGAGCGCTGAGGTGGTTCTCCGCGCCGCATTCCACCCTTACTGCGCCACTGGAGCGCTCCAGTGGCGCAGTAAGGGTGGAATGCGGCGGTGGGCGTGGCGCGGCGTGGCGTGGCGCGGCCGTTGGCGGGGGCGGACTGGGCGGCGGGGTGTGGCGTGGGCTATATCGGCTGTCCGGGACGGCCTGCGGCGTGCGAACGTCGGGGGTGGATCACGACGAGCAGGGGGCGGGCGATGGCGCAGACGGTGACATTGGACGACGTGCGAGACGCGGCGGAGCGGATCAAGGGGGTCGCGCACCGCACACCGGTGCTGCGATCCCGGACGCTGGACGAGTTGGTCGGCGCCGAGGTGTTCCTCAAGTGCGAGAACCTGCAGCGGGTCGGCGCGTTCAAGTTCCGCGGCGCGTACAACGCGATCTCCCGGCTCTCGGCCGGCCAGCTCGCGAAAGGCGTCGCGGCCTACTCGTCGGGCAATCACGCGCAGGCGGTGGCGCTCGCGGCCCGCGAGTTGGGCAGCTCGGCGGTGATCCTGATGCCGGCCGACGCGCCGAGGTCGAAGCGGGACGCGGTGGCCGGTTACGGCGCGGAGGTGGTCACCTACGACCGCTATTCCGAGGACCGGGCCGCGCTGGGTGCCGCGCTGGCCGCCGATCGCGGCCTGGCGTTGATTCCGCCGTACGAACATCCGCACGTGATCGCCGGACAGGGCACCGCGGCGCTGGAGTTGCTCGAGGAGGTCGCCGACCTGGACGTGCTGGTGGCGCCGGTGGGCGGCGGCGGCCTGATCGCGGGCAGTGCGATCGCCGCGAAGGGCCTGCGCCCGGGCATCCGGGTGGTGGGGGTGGAGCCGGAGGCCGGCGACGACACGAAGCGTTCCCTGCAGGCGGGGGAGCGGGTGTCGATTCCGGTGCCGCGGACGATCGCGGACGCGATGGGCGCGAACGTGCCGGGTGAGCTGACGTTCTCCATCAACCGTCGCCTGGTGGACGAGATCGTGCTGGTCAGCGACGACGAGTTGCGCGACGGGATGCGGTTCGCGTTCGATCGG
>Ga0307516_10005787_pt1 | contig 14646 bp, 11 predicted proteins | sample 19_EM_MG_FD_203310 | JGI IMG/M metagenome (GOLD analysis project Ga0307516, IMG submission 203310) | Populus trichocarpa ectomycorrhiza microbial communities from riparian zone in the Pacific Northwest, United States - 19_EM | ecosystem: Host-associated > Plants > Roots > Unclassified | place... | reverse complement strand
GCGGGGCGGCTCGGGTGGCCGGACACCGCGGGAAAGCGGCGAAACGGTGGTACCGGACGCCAGTCGGGGTCCCGGCTCCGCCTGGCGGAGGACCCGGTGGGTGGGGACCCCGAGAGATCCTCAGGGTTTGCCCCGGCCCGCCTCCCCGGCGGGGGACCAGCCGATCGCCGGAGCGATGTGTCGGGTAATGGTCTGCAGGATGCGCGCGTTGTAGGCGACCCCGAGCTGGTTGGGCACGGTGAACAGGACCGTGTCGGCGGCCTGGACGGCCGCGTCGGCCGCGAGCTCCTTGGCGATGCGGTCCGGCTCCCCGGCGTACGTTCGCCCGAAGCGCGACCGGACCCCCTCCAGCAGCCCCACCTGGTCGTCGTGGGCCTGCTCACCGAAGTAGATCCGGTCGATGTCCTCGGTGATGGGCAGCACGCTGCGCGACACCGAGACCCGCGGTTCCCGGTCGTGGCCCTGCTCGCGCCACGCCTGCCGGTAGAGCTCGATCTGCTCGGCCTGCAGCTGGTCGAACGGCACCCCGGTGTCCTCGGACAGCAGCGTGGAGCTCTGCAGGTTCATCCCGGCGCGGGCGGCCCACTGCGCGGTCGCCCGGGTGCCCGAGCCCCACCAGATCCGCTCGCGCAGGCCCGGCGACTGCGGCTGCACGGCCAGCCCGCCGCTGAAGCCGGTCCGGGCCGGATCGGTGCGGGCGACCTTGGCGCCGTCGATCGCGGCCAGAAACACCTCGGTCTTCTGCCGGGCGGCGTCCGCGACGCTCTCACCGTCGGCCGGCTGGTAACCGAAGGCCTCGGCGCCGCGCAGCACGGTCTCCGGCGATCCCCGGCTGACGCCGAGCTGTAGCCGGCCGCCGCTGATCAGGTCGGCCGCCGCGGCCTCTTCCGCCATGTACAGCGGGTTCTCATACCGCATGTCGATGACGCCGGTGCCGATCTCGATCCGCTTCGTGCGCGCCCCGATCGCCGCCAGCAGGGGGAACGGGGAGGCGAGCTGCCGCTCGAAGTGGTGCACGCGGACGAAGGCGCCGTCGACGCCGAGGTCCTCCGCGGCCTGGGCCAGCTCGATGGTCTGCAGCAGGGCGTCGGCGGCGGTGCGGGTCTGCGAGCCGGCGGCGTCGCGCCAGTGCCCGAAGGACAGAAAACCGATCTTCTTCACCTCGGTGCGAACCAGCCGGGGCGGCGGCGGATTCCCCGGTCGGGCACTCATCCGTGGGTGGAACGGATCATGGGTCTGCTCACGTCCCATCCATCATGGTGAACGTGGGGGCAGGCAGGACTCTTCGGGCCGCGGGTATGGTCGTCCTGTTTGTCGCTGGTTTCATGGCCATTGCCAGACTTGCCCCGGAAGCTCGCCTGCCGCCGATCACCATGACGAGTCACGGCGGCTTCGAAACAATGTCGCAGAGGTGGGTTATCGCCGCGGACGGCTCGTGGACGTTCACAGAGTCCACCAAGTCCTTCATGTCCCACCCGGCGACGATGACAACGCGTTCCGGCCTGCTCACCGCCGAACAGCGACACGACTTGGCCGTCCTGGCCGCCGATCCGGCCCTCTACTACGAACTCCAAACCGCCCCGGCGCGGTGCGACGTCTCCGACGGCTCGACCGAGCTGCTCGAGGTGGGTTCCGCCCGGTACCTCGCCAGCTGGTGCCGGGAATACCGTCCGCTCATCGCGCGGATCCGCGCGCGGATCCAGGCGTACACCATCGGCGCCTGATTGTCAGGCCGGGTCGGGGACCGGTGGCCGCGGCCGATCGGCGGTTCTCGGCACCGACGCGAGGGCGAACCTGCCGGACTCGGTGGTGGTGAGCCGGAGCAACCGGGTGGCGCCGATCCGTTCGGCGAGGGTCGCCCCGGCCTCGTCGGGGTCGGGGCTCGCGGTGACGGCGACCGTCACCCAGCCGTCGTTGAGCAGCTCGCAGATCAGGTCGGTGTCGGTCCTTCCGGAGCCAGCCGACGTGTCCACGAAGGCGGCCGCTATCCGATGTCTCGGCAGCCGGTGCCGCAGCGTCGCGACCAGGACCTGTACGGACTGCCGCGTCGGCGTGCCGTCGCCGCCGTGGACGATGAGCAGTTCGTGGTGCCGGGCCATCGCGACCAGCGCGGTGGCCACGGCCGTGACGTTGCGTCGCAGGTCCGGCCACGCGACGATGATCACGGTGGGGCCCTGGCCCGCAGCCGGCAGGTCGGGCGTGGGCGCGGGCGGCGCGTCGATCCACTCCGGTCTGGCCCGCAGGTGGGTCGCGGTGGCCAGCAGCATGGCGGACAAGACCGTCAGCGCGATCCCGAAGGAACCGTCGACGGCGTACACACCGGCCATCAGCAGCGGCGGCACCAGCCCGGTGACACCGCCGACGACGCCGACCGTACCGGCGACGGCGCCGACGCGTTCCGGTGGGGCGAGGACGCCGATCAGCGCCAGGACCGCCCCGCTCGCCCCGCCCAGGCCGACCGCCACGCCCGCGAGACTCATCATGGCCGACGGTCCCAGCGGCGGGGCGAACGCCTGCACCAGCGCGCAGCTGCCGGCCAGCCCGAAGCCGCCGGCGAGGACCGTCGCCGCGGAGTGCCGGTCCACCAGCCAGCCGCCGATCGGGCGCGCACCTGCCACGACGGCGACGAACACCGCGGTGCCCAGCATCGCCTGTTTCCAGTCGATTCCGTACTGGGAGCGCAGGTACGCCGGTAGGAACATGGCAGCCGCGATCATGGTGCCGCACGCCAGTGCGGACAGCGCCGCCAGCCGCGGCACCTCCGGCACGCGCACCGCCGCTGCCACGGCACCCCGCATCGACGGATTCGCGCTCAGGTTCGGCCCGTCCCGGACCACGGCCGCCGCCACCGCCGCGAAGGCCGCGAGCACCGCCGCCGCCAGCAGGAACACAGCCTGGGAGTCGCCCGCGTACGACAGGCTCGGCGACGCCACCGCGGCGACCGCCATCCCGGCCACGCCGGCGCCGAGCACGCCGAGCGCCCGCCCGCGCCGGCCCGGCGGGCAGCTGCGCGACACCAGAGCCGCGGCGGCCGAGAACATGGTGCCCGCGGCCCCGAACGCGCATGCCACCGCCACCAGCGCCAGAGCCGATTCGGCGAACGCGGCGGCTGCCAACGACACCGCCCCCGCCAGGCTGACGGCCGGCACCATCAGCCGGGCCCCGTACCGGTCGGTGAGGACGCCGACCGGAATCCGGCCCAGTGAACCGACGATCAACGCCGCGCCCACCAGCAGCCCCTGCCGTACCGGACTCAGCCCGTAGCGGTGACTCAGGTCCGGCCCCAGCGAGGCCACCAGCGCCCATACCCAGAAGGCCGCCGCGAAGCCGACCGTCGCCACCGCCACGGTCAGCGCCGGCGGCGGCATCCCCGGTGGCTGATCTTCCGGCGGACGGGTCGGTGACGGCGTGATAGTGGACATCAAAGTTCACCTGTTCATGAATGCAGACCAGCGGGCCGGGCGGGATCCGGCGCCATGCACTGTAGACCGGGCCAAGCCCGGACAAATCCGGGAACTTTCTAAACCACCCGGCAGGGTGACTCCGGCGGCATGGTTGGCCCGGTGCGGGGGTAACACCCGCAGGCGGCGTGAGCTGTGCCGTGGAGAGGAGACCCGCCGTGTCGATGATGCGGACCAAGCCGATCGAGGTCGTCCTCGCCCAGAGCGGCGACCCGGGCGACGAGGGCCCCTCGGTCGGCGGCCGGTTGCGCCGGCGGCTCGGGCCGCTGGATCTCATGGGCTTCGGGATCGGCATCGTCATTGGTACGGGCATCTTCACCCTCACCGGCATCGAGGCCCGCGACCACGCCGGACCGGCGGTCATCGTGGCGTTCGCGCTGGCCGGGGTGGCCAGCCTGCTCGCCGCCCTCTGCTACGCCGAGCTGGCGTCCAGCGTGCCGACCGCGGCGCGCCGATCGCCTCAGCCTTCGACGCGGTGGGTGCGGGCTGGGCGTCGGCGCTGATCTCGATCGCCGCGGTGGCCGGGCTCACCAGCGTCATCCTGGTCGACATCGTGGCCATCGGGCGGATCGGCTTCGCGATGTCCCGCGACCGGCTGCTGCCGCCCGCGGTCGGCGCGGTGCACCCCCGCTGGGGTACGCCCTACCGCACCACGATCGGGGTCACCGCCGGCATCGCCCTGCTGGCCGGCTTCATCCCGCTGTCCTCGCTGGCGAACCTGGTGAGCATCGGCACGCTCTTCGCGTTCGTGGTCGTCTCGGTGGCCGTACCGGTGCTGCGGCGCACCCGGCCGCGGCTGGCGCGCCCCTTCCGGGTGCCGCTGTCGCCGGTCCTGCCCCTGGTCTCCGCGCTCGGCTGCCTCTACCTCATGACCAACCTGTCGGTGGAGACCTGGCTGCGCTTCCTGGCCTGGCTGGTGCTCGGCCTGGCCGTCTATCTGGGGTACGGGCGCCGCAACAGCCGGATGGCGGAGGCTCAACCGAGCGCGGCGACCAGCCGTTCGCCGTCCGGCCAGGGGCCGTAGCCGCTCGCGGTCTCGATGTGGCCGGCGTCGCCGGCGTCGAACAGCTCCGCGCCCCAGTCCTCGGCGTACTGCTCGAACTGCGCGTAGGTCGTGTACGGATCGGTGCGACTGGCCACCAGCGTGGTGCGGAACGGCAATCTCTCGCGGGGCACGGCCCCGAAGGCCTGACCGTAGTCGGGCGGGTCGTCCGGGCCCGGTGTCCACTGTGGGTCGAGGTAGGGCGGGGTGACCAGCAATGCGCCCTGCACCGGGCCCGCATGGCGGGCGGCCCAGGCGACCGTGGTGAGGCACCCGGCGCTGTGGGCGATCAGCACCGCAGGCTCGTCGTCGGCCGTGACGGCCGCGTGCAGCGCGGCCACCCGGTCCGCCAAGATGAACGGCGGGCCCGGCGGCGGGGGCGCCCACCGGTAGTCGGGATGCGCGTCGGCCCAGCGCCGCAACCAGTGCTCGGGGCGCGGGATGCCCCGTCCCGGGACGAGCAGATGCCGGGCCATCAGCGGGTGGCGATGGTGGGGCCGAAGCTCTCCTCGGGCGCGAAACTCTCCACGTGCTGCCTCCGTTGCCGTCGGGAGAACGATCGTCGCCGCCGGCGGCCGTCCTGGTCAACGAACTTCTGCTGGCGACGAACCGATTCGACTGCCTCGCCCGCCCAGAACATAGGGCGCTGATCCATCCCGGTCAAGCCTCGATGTCGCTGCCTCCGCTGGCCGCTGGGTAACGTCGAGTTCATGGACGGGACACAGGATTGACATCGACCGGAGTCGCGCCCTAGCGTCGCAGCGAACCGGTTCGACACCGATGGCGCCCGTGCCCGAATGGAGTCCCCGCCTTGCCTCGATCGAGTAGACGACTGATGGCCGCGGCCCTCGCCGCGAACCTCGCCTGCGGCGCGCTCGCCGCGCAGCCGGCCTTCGCGGAGGCCGCCCTCCCCGGGCCGGTGCTGCAGTACGACTTCGACGGCGACCTGGCGGGCGGCGTGGTGACCGACAAGTCCGGCGCCGGCCTGAACGGCACGCTGGTGAACCCCGGCTCGGCGACCCAGGTCGACGGCACGGACGGCACGAAGGCGCTGCTGCTGCCCGGCGGCGCGGCCGGCTCGGCCACCGCGCCCTACGTGTCCGTCCCGAACGGCCTGTTCAAGAACCTGACGGCGGCGACGATCTCCACCCGGGTGAAGTGGACCGGCGGCGCGGACTTCCAGTGGATCTACTGCATCGGGAAGGACCAGAACGCGGCGACCTTCGTGACCCCGTCCTTCAGCGGTGTCGCGAAGACCCGTTCCTCCATCAAGCCGGTCAACGGCTCCGCCGAGGTGGGCGTCGATGCCACCGCGAAGCTGCCCGCCGGCCAGTGGGTCAACCTCGTCACCACCATCGACGGTACGTCCCTGCGCTACTACCTCAACGGCGTGCGGATCGGCAGCGCCGCGGCGAGCGTCAACCTCGCGACCACCATGTACGCCGCCGCGAACAGCACCTCGGGCTTCCTCGGCAAGCCGTTCTGGAGCGGTCATCCCTTCTTCGCCGGGGCGTTGGACGACTTCCGGGTCTACGGCAGCGCACTGACCGACGAGCAGGTGGCCACGCTCGCCGGCGGTGACCTGGCCACCCTGACCACCGTCGGCAAGACCTCGTTCGCCGTCACGACCACGGTCGGCACCGCACCGGTCCTGCCCGCCGTGACCGGGTCCTACTCCGACGGCATCGACCGCGTCCTGCCGGTCACCTGGGACGCGATCGATCCGGAGCGGTACGCGCGCAGCGGAACCTTCACCGTGACCGGCGTCGTGACCGGGCTCGGCGTCGCGGTGAGCGCCGCCGTGCGGGTCGTCGCACCCGGCGATGTCACCATCGACCTGGGCGCGAACACCGGAGCCTTCCACGGCGGCGCCTCCGGAACCCTCTACGGCGTCTACGGCGACGGCGTCCCGTCCCGCAATCTCATCGAGGGCATGGGCCTGCGGACGGTCTCGACCAAGGCGCAGGACGGCCCCCAGCACCCCGGCGCCGACGCGCTGGAGGTCGTCAAACCCCTCGCGGACAGCACCGGCGGGGACGTCTACATCTACATGACCGACATCTACCGCGGCTTTCCCTACGAGTGGCCCGGGTCGACACCGAAGGCGCGGCTCGACGACTTCAAGGCGAAGATCGCCACCCAGGTGGACCAGGTGCTGACGCTGGCGCCGAAGTACCGCGAGCACGTCGTCTTCGTGCCGTTCAACGAGCCCGAAGGCAACATGTTCGGCACCGGGCAGTGGAGCTACAACTCGGTGAGCTGGCTGGACGACCCCCGCGACTTCTACGCCGCCTGGGACGACGTGCACGCGCTGATCAAGAAGAAGATGCCGGGCGCGCGCATCGCCGGGCCGAACACCAGCGTTCTCTACAACCAGGACAAGGACTTCCTGCGGCACACGGTCGCCGCCGGCACCGTGCCCGAGGTGTTCACCTGGCATGAGCTCGGCGATCCGGCCCGGATCCGCACCAGCGTGGCCCGCTACCGAGCCTGGGAGGACGAGCTGTTCGCGGGGACCGCCCGGGCGGGCCGGCACCTGCCGATCAACATCAACGAGTACGCGTTCAACTATCACACCTCGGTGCCCGGCCAGATGATCCAGTGGGTCTCCGCGATCGAGGACTCCAAGGTGGACGCCGACATCGCCTACTGGAACATCGACGGCAACCTCAGCGACTCGGCCGTCCAGGACAACCGGGCCAACGGCCAGTGGTGGTTGCTGCACGCGTACGCCCAGATGAGCGGGCACACCGTACGGGTCACGCCGCCGTTTCCCGGCGTCAGCTACACCATGCAGGGCGTCGCCACGCTGGATCCGGCCCGGTCCCAGGCCCGCGCCCTGATCGGCGGCGCCTCCGGCACCGGCACGGTCACCTTCGCCAACGTCGACCGGAAGCTCTTCGGCTCCGCCGTACGCGTGCTCGTGCAGGAGATCCCGTGGAGCGGGCAGCTCGGCGACTCCGCCCAGCCCCGGGTCGTCGCCGACTTCGACCAGCGGGTGACCGGCGGCGCCGCCACCGTCGACTTCGGATCCCGGCTGCCGGCGCTCAGCGAGTCGTCGGCGTACCAGATCATCCTGTCACCGGGCCGGAACCGGACCGCCGCCCTGCCGGCCACGAACCTGTGGACGGCCGGCTACGAGGCCGAGGACGCCGCGCACACCGGCTCGGGTTACAGCCGCAACGGTCCCGAGGGCACGCCGTCCGACGTGGGGAAGTTCTACACCTCGGGCACCTACGACGTCGGCGGCCTGCGCACCGGGTCGGATGTCGTCCTCGACTTCAGCGTCTCGGTCCCCACCACCGGGGTGTACGACCTCAGCGTCTTCGCCAACTCGCTGAACACCTACAACCTCGTCGCCGAGCAGGGGCCGACCAACGTGTTCCTGCGGGTCGACGGCAAGGCCGAGCAGGAGCTCTTCCTGCCCTTGGGATACAAGTGGGTGGTCTGGGACCACGCCGACACCAAGGTCTCGCTGACCGCGGGAAAGCACACGATCAGCCTGGCCGCCCGCAGCCTCGACGGCGTACGGGCCACCAAGGGCGACGCGATCGTCGACCGGATCACCCTCACCCGGCCCAACCCCGCCGCGGCCACCTCGACCTACGAGGCCGAGCACGCCACCCTGAAGGGAGCCCGGATCGACCGGGCCAACGCCTCCGCGCCGGTCGACCTCGGCGCCGGCGGGTCAGCCACGTTCTGGGTCTACTCGCCCACCGACGGCGAGTCCACGCTCAGCATCGACGCGGCCGGCCGCGGTCGTGCCGACCTCACGGTCAACGACCGGCGGATCACCCAGATAAACAAGTCGACGGCGGGGAAGATCTTCCTGTCCGGCGGCATCAACAAGGTGAGCGTGGCCGGCGTGTCCGGCCGGCTGCACCTGGGCCGGCTGCGGGTCACCAAGTCCACCGGCACCCTGATCCCCACCTGGTACCAGGCGGAGAACGCCAAGCCGACCGGCACCGCGGCGGTGGCCGACTACCCGCTGGCCGACGGCGGCAAGGCGGTGACCGGCATCGGCGGCGACCCCGGCAACGACAACGCGCTCACCTTCGAGGTCCAGGCGCCGCGGGCCGGCACGTACGCCATGACCGTCCGCTACTCCAACCCGGAACAGTCGCCGGCGACGCACTACAACCCGGACCCGCTCGCCCGTCGTGCCGCGATCAGCGTCAACGGCGGGGCGGCCGGGCAGGTGTTGTTCCCGCACACCTTCCACGCCGACAACTTCTGGGAGCTGAGCGTGCCGGTGCGGCTGAGGGCCGGCCGTAACACGGTGCGGTTCTCGTCGGAGGAACTGCCCGACTTCGGCGGCACCACGTACATCTCGGGCCGCTACCCGGACCTGCTGCTCCGGTCCCGGTACGCGCCGATCATCGACAAGATCGCCATTACCCCGTACGCGGCGAGGATCCACGGCAAGGCCGGCACCAGGTAATACCGTCGGGTGCGGCGCCCGGCCGGGCATCCCGGCCGGGCGCCTCGCCGCGTGGGCCTGCGAGTAGGGCGGCGGTTCGGCGGCGTCGACGTCCTGGTCAACAACGCCGGCTACGGCTACCGCGCGGCGGTCGAGGAGGGCGACGACGCGGACGTGCAGCGCCTGTTCGCCACGAACTTCTTCGGCCCGGTCGCGCTCATCAAGGCCGTGCTCCCGGGCATGCGCGAGCGCCGGTCCGGCGCGATCGTGAACGTCTCCTCGATCGGTGCCCGCATCTGCCCGCCCGGATCCGGCTACTACGCCGCCGCCAAGGCGGCGCTGGAGGGCATGTCGGGCTCGTTGCGCAAGGAACTGCGGCCGCTCGGCATCACGGTCATGGCGGTCGAGCCCGGCGCGTTCCGCACCGACTTCGCGGGGCGTTCGCTGACCCAGTCGGCCGCGGCGATCGCCGACTACGCCGACACGGCCGGCAGGAGGCGCATCGAGAACGCCACCGACCACGGCAACCAGCCGGGGGACCCGGCCAAGGCGGCCCAAGCGATGATCACCGCGCTGGAGTCCCCGGAACCTCCGGCCCTGCTCCTGCTGGGAACGGACGCGGTGACCGCGTTCGGCGCGGTGCTCGACGCCGAGCGCGCCGAGCTGACCGCGTGGCGCAAGCTCAGCGAGGGCACCGACCTCGACCGCTGACCTGCGCCGAGGTGGTGCCCTCGCTGGTGTGCCGGGCTACCTAGCGGCCCCAGAGCCGCCAGGTCTGGTTGAGCGGGCTACCCTGGCCGGCCGGGTTGCAGGTCCACTGGTGGACCGGGGCCCGGACCGCCGTGGAGACGCCGCTGACGTCGACGCACTTCCCGCTGTGCCGCGCGACGACCTGGTAGTCATGCGAGTCGTTGCCGGAGTAGGTCACCTTCCGGAGGGTGAACTGCTGGTTGGTCGCCCCGCCGCACGTCCGTTGCTGGACCGCGGCGCCGTCGGCGGTGGATGCCCCGCTGACGTCCAGGCACTTGCCGCTCTGCTGGTTCACGACCGTGTAGGCGCCCGCCACCCCGGCGACCGGCCGGAAGTTCCACAGCTGCTGGTCGCCGCCCTCGCAGGAGAACTGCTGCTGCTGGTTGCCGTCCGTGCTGCTCAGGTTGGTGTTGTCCAGGCACTGCTGAGAATGCTGCGCGACCGCGACGGACTGGAAACCGCCGTCCGACGGCGGCTGGAGCGTGATGGTGAAGGTGTCGTCGGCGTTGGTGTGCGGCAGGTTGACCGTCGTGCCGTTGCCCGACAGGGTCACGACCGAGTTCTGGATGGTGACCGGGCCGGCCACCGCGCCGCCGCCGTTGTACGGGATGCGCTGGGCGATCACCCGCACCTGGTTGTTCTGGACGATGCCGCTCGTGGTGTCCAGCCGCTGGAGATTGACGGCGACGTTGCCGGTCGTGCCGCCACCGCCGACGAGGACCTTGGCGACACCGGTCGCCTTGGTCGCGAAGGCGTCGTACGCCGGGCTCGGCGTGACCGACGAGATCAGGCCGGTCTGTGCGCCGTAGAAACGGTAGACCCACCACTCGCCCTTGGGCAGGTGCTGGCCGGCCGGGTTGCGGACGAGCAGGTTGCCGAGGTCGTTGTGCAGGTTCGCCGTGCTGGCCCAGTTGGCGCGCAGGCCGTCGGCGCCGGCCCGTTCGAGACGGGCGATGTACCAGGAACCGTCACCGGGGTTCTGTTCGGAGGGACCGGCATACTCGTTGATCTGGTACGGGCGTGGATGCGCGATGCCGCGCGCGTTGAGGGTCGTGTTCGCCGCTGCCACGTTCGCCACCGGGTCGCCGGGCAGGCTGTGCCAGCTGAAGATGTCCGGGACCACGTTGTTGGCGCGCACGTAGTCGAGGTACTGGCCCCACCAGGCGCCCGTCGTGGTGGGCACGCACGCGCAGCTCGGGCCGACGATCAGGTGGCCGGGGAACTCGGCGCGGATGCGCTGGTAGCTGCGCCGCCACAGCTCGAAGTACTGGGCCTGGGGACGGTTCCAGAACAGGCCCAGGTTGGGCTCGTTCCAGATGTCCCACTGCACCGGTACGCCGGTGGCGCGGACGTCGGCGATCACCCGGGTGAGGAAGGCGTCGTAGTCGCTCCAGTCGCCGTTGTCGCCCGGGAAACGCGTGATCGGGTAGCCGTCCGCGCCCCACAGGTCGTGCGGGAGCAGGATGAACGTGCCGCCGAGGGCCTGGGTACGCAGCAGTTGGGCGCGGGTGGCGTTCCACCGGCGCGGGTACTTGCCGGACACCCAGCCGCCGGGCTGGTCGAGCTGGGCGCCGCCGGCGCGCATCGCCCGGAACTTGACGTCGGTGTAGAAGTGGTCCGCGGGCCCGGATCCGTCCTCGGTCATGCCGTAGATCCAGCCCGAGGCGCGGTAGGTCGGCGCGCCGCCGGCGACGGAGAAGTTGACGCTGATGCTCTCGTCGGCGGCCCGGGCGGGTGCGGCGATGGTGAGTGCGCAGGCGGCGGCGAGCGCACCGGTGAGGATGCGCGCGGCGATCCCACGCGGTCGATGGGGTGTCATGAGCTCTCTCCTGTTCGGTGGATGGACAGGGGCATCGCTGTTCGGTGCTGGGACAGCGGACATCGCTGTCGGTGCTGGGGCAGGGGGCATCGCGGGAGGAGCCGGTCGGCTCGTCCCGGGGGCGGTGCGGGTGTGGCCTAGCGGACCGGCGCGGGGCCGGTGCTGGCGCGCAGGGAGATCGGCGGGGTCAGCAGCAGGTGGCGGGGCGGGGTGTCGGGTGCGGCGATGCGTTCGAGGAGCAGGTCGACCGCGTGGGTGCCCATCTCCAGGGTGGGCACGTCGGCGGCGGTCAGCGGCGGCCGGAAGTCCTCGGCCCAGTGCTGGGCGGCGACACCGGCGATCGACAGGTCGCGCGGCACGCTCAGCTGTGCCCGTTCCAGGCCGCGCTGGATGCCGGGCAGGGCGGCCTCGTTGATGGTGGCGATCGCGGTGACCTCGGGGTGGTCCTCGCGGAGCCGTTCCAGGCAGGCCTCGCCGGCGGCGGCGTCGTCGGCGCAGGTCAGGTCGATGCCGGTGACGCCGCGCTGGGCGACTGCCTCGAGAAATCCGGTCAGGGCCCGGTGGGCGGGGCCGTATCCGGCGGCGACGAGCTCGGCGGAGCGGTTGACCAGGGCGATGTCGCGGTGTCCGAGGTCGGCGAGGTGGTGCACGCAGCGGGCGATGAGCGCGGCGTAGTCCACGTCGACCCAGGAGGTGCCGTGCGGGTGGGCGGTGTGCCCGATGGTGACGAACGGAAGGCCGGTCTGCCGCAGGCGGGTGACCCGCGCGTCCTCCAGCCTTATCTCCATCAGGATCACGCCGTCCACGCGCCGGCCGGAGATGATCCGTTCGAAGGAGCGGTCGTGGTCGCCGCCCGAGGGCGACAGCAGCACGTCCAGGTCGGCGCGGGCGGCCGCGTCGACGACGCTGGCCACGAAGCCGAGCTGCATGTCGGTCAGGCGCAGGCTGGCCGGGGGGATGACCAGGCCCAGGGTACGGGTGCGGCCTTCCTTGAGGGCGCGGGCGGCGGCGTTGGGCCGGTAGTCGAGCTCGTCGATCACCGCCTGGATGCGCCGCTTCGTCTCCTCGGACACGGTGCGCTTGCCGCTGAGGGCGTAGGAGACGGTGCTGCGGGACACCCCGGCCCGGCGGGCGATCTCGCCGATGTTCATCGCGGACTCCTCACGAATCGGTTCGCGCCACCTGGCGTCGACAAGCAGCTTGCCGCAGGCGGCTGCCGGCGCGGACCTGGGGGTCGATCGGGTGGTCGAATCGATTCGCTGTGCAGCCTAAGCAGCGGCTCTGATGGATGTCAATATGGTGCCGCGCAGGTAAACCAGCGGTTTCAGGAAGCCGCAAAAAACCCGCCCTTCGGGGTCTTGACCCCCGGTCGAGGGCGCGCCTAGGGTCTGGCGAATCGGTTCGTCGAACCGATTCGCTAGATGTCGACATTCACCGTCACAAGGGGCCCAGGCATGAATACATCCACCAGGAGATGGCGCACCGCGGGCGCCGTGCTGCTCACGGTCGCGCTGACCGGCGCCGCGGGCGCCTGTTCGTCCTCCGACGACGCCTCGTCCGACGATGCCGGCGGCACCTACACGATCTGGGATCCCTACCCGCAGTTCGACGGCGGCTCGGCCTGGGTCACGCTGCTCGCCAAGTGCGGCACCGACAACGGGGTGACCGTCGAGCGCACCGGCTACGACACCAGCGACCTGACCAACAAGGCCCTGCTCGCCGCCCAGCAGGGCAACTCGCCCGATGTGCTGATCGTCGACAACCCGGTCATCTCCACGCTGGCCGAGGCCGGCGTGCTGACCACCACCGAGGAGAACAAGCTCGACACCTCGGCGATGGAGGCGAACCTGCTCGGCGCCGGGCAGAGCGGCGGCAAGACCTACGGGGTGCCGATCGGCGCCAACACCCTCGCGCTCTACTACAACAAGAAGGTCCTCGCGGACGCCGGCGTCGACATCGCCTCGGTCAAGGACTGGCCGTCGCTGACCGCCGCGCTGGCCAAGGTCAAGAAGGCCGGCAAGAAGGGCATCACCTTCTCCGCGATCGGTACGGAGGAGGGCAGCTTCCAGTTCCTGCCCTGGTACTGGGGCTCCGGCGCCCAGCTGACCGCCCTGGACTCCGCGCAGGCGGTCTCCGCGCTGACCCTGTGGACCGACTGGCTCAGGCAGGGCTACGCACCGAACTCGGTCATCAACAACACCCAGACGACCAGCTGGCAGGAGTTCGCCGCCGGCGACTACGCCTTCGCCGAGAACGGCACCTGGCAGCTCGCCAACGCCGCCAAGGCCGGGTTCGACTACGGCATCATCGCCGTACCCGGCATCTCCGGCGGCACCGCCCCGGCACCGACCGGCGGCGAGTTCGTCTCTGTCCCGGTGCAGAAGAGCACCGGCCGCTACGCCACCTCGGCGAAGCTCGTCTCCTGCCTGACCAGCACCGACAACCTGCTCGCCACCGACACCACGCTGTCGTACATCGCGCCCACGGCCGAGGTGCAGACCAAGCAGGTCGCGCAGAACGCCGGCCTGAAGGTCTGGGTCGACGCCGTCAACGCCGCCAAGGGCCGCACCGGCGACAACCTCGGCACCAAGTACCCGAAGATCTCCGAGCCGCTGTGGACGGCCGTGCAGGCCGCGCTCAGCGGAAGTAAGTCACCGCAGGAGGCGCTCACCGCCGCCCAGACCACGGCCGCAGCCGCCACCAAGTGACGGCGAACCGTGGCCGGTGGGCGGCGTGGGCCTTCCTGGCTCCCGTGACCGGCTACCTGCTGGCGTTCTACGCCTGGCCGCTCTACCGCAACCTGGACCTGAGCCTGCGCGAGTACACCGTCCGCTCGTTCGTGCAGGGCGATGCCCCGTTCGCCGGCGCGGGCAACTACACGAAGATCTTCAGCGATCCGACGTTCGGGCCCGCGCTGCTGCACACCATCTTGTTCACCGGTGCGTCGTTGCTGTTCCAGTTCGCCATCGGGATGGCGCTGGCGGTGTTCTTCGCCCAGAACTTCCGGTTGTCGGCCACGCTGCGCGGGCTGTTCCTCGTACCATGGCTGTTGCCTTTGATCGTGTCGGCCTCGACCTGGTCGTGGATGCTCAACAGCGACTCCGGCATCGTCAACGCGGCGCTGGGGCTCGTCGGGGTGGACCCGGTCAACTGG
>Ga0307516_10005785_pt1 | contig 14649 bp, 17 predicted proteins | sample 19_EM_MG_FD_203310 | JGI IMG/M metagenome (GOLD analysis project Ga0307516, IMG submission 203310) | Populus trichocarpa ectomycorrhiza microbial communities from riparian zone in the Pacific Northwest, United States - 19_EM | ecosystem: Host-associated > Plants > Roots > Unclassified | place... | reverse complement strand
TCATGAAAAGTGGCAGGATATGATCCCCTAGATGTGCTCTAAATGATGGGATGTATCCCCAATGGAATTAAATAATTTGGGTCATCCTTCAAGGCTGAAAAAGGCCCTATAGAGGGAAGGGAGTACCTCGTGGGCTGTGAAGACGCACGGAAGATAGTCTAAATTTTTAGTCAACGTTCAGGTCGATACTGACCAGCGGTCGGTAGGAAGCTCACCTCACCATTTCACACGCCACGCGGTGTGAGGGGGTCCAAAGAACTCTGTGGTATATTCAACACCAAGCCGCATCAAACCTCATTCAGCGAAGCGGCAGGGGATTGGCAATCAGGGGTGGTGGTTTTGGCGAGGAGTCCAGTCGTTCGAGGGAAGAAACCATTGGTGTTTGAGAAAAGGTCGTCATTTCCAACGAGTCGGTTGTGAAAACGCCAGGGTGTGAACTGGTTGAAGAACCGAGCCGGGCTGGCTTGCCGCTGTGAGGTTCGACATGGAACCAGCCTGCGAGGGAAGGGGTGAAGGAAGCGTGGGCAATCTTCCTGTTGCAAGAGTCGTGTCAGCACCTTGATGAATGGGGTTTTAAAGATGACCCACCTTGGCATTCCTGACGCGTAGCAAATTCCAGGTGTAACCGGACGCGCCCGGTTGCGATGCTTTCGAGTGGAACCAGTTTGGCGTGATGGGGGTGGTGGCGATGGTCGACGGCAGGGTGAGTTTCGATCTGGTCGAAACCGAACGACTTCCTGAAACAATTGGCGAGTCCGACTGCGGAGTCGCTCATGGAGTGCCACGGGCGACGACGGGCTCGAGTGGGAGGGATGACTTGAATGCGATACAATCCGTCCTCGCTGCAAACGGAGCAGCGGGTGGGTTGTCGAAAAAGTTGCCGGAAGGGCCTATTTGATTACCAGAGGATACTAGGGTAACACGGAGGGGTATCAGGTTCACACCGGCTGTTTGGATTTTTGTCAGCGTCAGAGAGCGAAAGAGGTCAAGCAACAAACCAAAGCCAGCGCCAGCAAACGCGAGAACCAGGGGTACAATTTCATGCTTCGATGGCGACCTTGTCAGGAATCTCGATCAACTCCTACCCACACGCCACAAGAGAACTCACAAATTCCCATTCAATCCCGACACTCATCCTTCACTCTTTGTGGCGAAGAATCCCCAGCTCAGATCGGGCATACAGGTGGTGGCAGAGGCGGGAACAAGCGTGGAGCGGCCCAACTTGTGCAAACGTGACGAAAAATTCAACCAAATCATCGGAAGGGTCGGCGGGCTCACAGAGAGGGTACCCTTGACCAACAGGTTGATTTTGCGGCTAGCGGACGTTCGGTTGACCAGGCGAGGTACGCATCCCAAGCGCTGCCACCAAAATCGACTTCGTTGGCGTTGGGTACTCGAATACCCCTAAGTGATGAGCTGCGAACGATTCGGACGAGGGTTCATAGCGTTCAGAGTAGATATCATTCTCCAAATCGGTATCTAGATGGGGTTGGAGAAGCGTAAATGGGGATGTTGTTTAGTGGCGGTTGGCTCCAAGGGAAAACGTACTATAGCGAGCAATTCTCCCCAGCCCGTGCTCGGGGTGAACACCTTTGAGACCGTGTCAGATGCGACAACTCACCGGTGGAGGCAACCAGGTGAAGAGGGATAGCTCACAAATTCTCAAACAGCCCCAACACAGTCCTCTTTCACCTTCGCGGCCAAGAATCCCTCGTTCGGATCGAGTGCCCCAAGCGGTACTACCGTTCTTGGAGAAGCGCAGCGATGGAAGTGGTCGAAAGAAGCAGAAGGAGATTAGTACGGCCGGATCGTGAACCAGATCTGTATGAAGAAAACGGACAATTAGCTTTGGAGTCAAATGTGCCGTTGAAAACGGAAACGACTCCGGGGCCACAACGGGAACCGGAGAACTCACCTCGTTGAACCAAATCTGCCAAGCGGTACCGCCGTTTGAGAAGCAGGCGAAAATGATGGGGGCGGTTGAGAAGTAGAGCGGATGAGTCGGTGGGATAGGCGGAGCAGAGAGGCTTGGAAGGGGCAGGGGTGTTGAATTTTCGAAGGACTTGAAATGACGTCGTCGATCCGAAGGGGACCCGGAACCAGGAACCCGTGGGGGCGGAGGCCGAACGGCGACACAACCAGTCGGCAAAGCCGTCCCTGGAGGTGTCCCGTTGGAGTCGGTTGCCGCAGTCAGTGACGGACTTTGCGGAGGTCGAGGGAGGAGGGAAAGAACGGGAAAGCACGAGTTCCCACAATCTTGATCGGTATTGACCGGAGTGCATCGGCTTGCGGACACAGTCTTATCGGAACGAAAAGACACTGATTGATTTCTACAAAGGTACAAAAGACGGCGGAGAGACTACTCGTAGCGGGGGAGGACAGGGCGACGACGGAGAATATAAGTAACATTTGAACAGTAGACTTCTGCGACCGCCTTCTCGAGAGCGTCAACCTCGTCGATGGTAGGGTCTGCCGAAAATTCGAGGTCAAAGTTCTTCGATTTCTTACCATCCCAAGGCCGGATAAAATCGCGAACCCTGATCAACCATCCGGCACGATCGATGAGTCGGGATCGCGGGATTTTTTCTTCGGGGATGGCGAGCGAGAAGGGTCCCATCGCTGGTTGCATCCGGTCCACGATCTCCCCCGGCGAGTCGTAAGTCCGGAGGTACTCAACCTCGAACATATCGAAGAAGAAGTTGAGGTCGGTCAGTTCGATAACCGTGTCCCGAACCATCTCGGTGGTAACCTTCTCGTCGATGGTGCCGGGAACGTCTCCCTTGAAAAAGGTGAAATCTTCTCTCGGAAGGGATAAGATCTTTCCGAACCACATGAACTCGGCAAATCGGGCTCGAGTGTTCGAGATTGCGTGGTGGGTTTGAACGATAGAACCAGAGAATACGCCGGATGCAAACGATTTCCACGCCCTTCGCGTGGCAAATTCAGGAGGTCTGCGAGACATGAGCACTTCACTGAGCCAGTAGGTCCTGACCAGCCTCCAAACTGCGACGAATTCCTTCGCACCCCCCTCTGAAGCAACTCCGGTGATCAAGTCGATCGGTGGGACGAACCGGGGTTGATGTTGCGAGCCCTCGAGCGGGATCCTTGTGTAAATGGCTGCAACGTCGGCCCAAACTTTGACGGCTGGAGGTTCAAATAACTCTCGAATTCGCCCATTTTGCACGTTTTCTAAAAAGGGTGAGGCTCGGCTACAGGAGCAGAGGGAAGACCGAATTCACCCGTTTCAATGTCTTTGTTGATGCGCGTACGTCCTGGTGAATTCATCAACAAAGGATTGACGAAAAAGCAGGGACAGAACTTACCATCGGGTTGTGTGATTTCCCCATCCTCTTGTTCACGACGCCGCTTTCGCCCAGTACTGTACACATGATTTTGTTCAGCGTTAGCGAACCGGCTGCTGTGCGATCGAAAGCCCACCTTGATCCGGCCTCCAGCTTCGACCTGGCCCAAGCGTCGACGACTTTCAAAAGGTTGATGGTGTCGGTTTGTCCATCAAGGAGCACCGGCTCATCCCTCACATATCCGTCGTCCCTAAAGCAGTCCGGGGGCCACAGCGGGCGCATCCCATAGGAACGAGGTTCGGAGAACTCGACGAATTTGTCCCCTTTCGCCGAGATCAGAGAGGGTTTGCGAATATACCATACGGGAACTCCGATGCGATGGTACTCCGCACAAACGTGGGCGTCTTCCACCCAGACACCGACGAGGTTGGAGTCGAGGGTCGGCCTGGCTGCAGCCTCGGATACGGGTTGGGACTTGGAGTAGTAGTTCAGGTACCCGTGCGCCTCAAAGTAGAATCGAGAGGCGAGGCCGAACATGAGCCGCAGTCGAGGAACGGTGTCTCGAAGGTTCAATATCTTGGAGGTGGCAATCTCGAGGGACTGCGAAAGCCCCTCGAGCCGGGGGAGAGGCTCTTTTCGAGTGGAGAGGAAGTATTGGATGTGTTTGATGAAGCGGTCGACTTGTAGTTTGAGGTCCCGGGTAAAATCTTCTGATAGAGCGCCAACCCGAAGCCCGTCGTCCAAATCGTCCGTGAACGTAACCTGGTCCTTACGGAGACCGCGCCGGAAGGTGTGAAGAAGGGAGTCGTGGCTGGGATCTGCAAGTGGGATGAATGGGAGGTGGGGCGCGTCCGGATGGTGTTTTCGGGGCCAGCAAACTGGATCGTCTTGGCCAAACGTTCCATCGGCACGAAGGTGAACTGGAGCGTCAGAGCTGCGCAGCCGTGGACACCAGTCGGCATTTGGTGTGGATACGAGGATAGTCTCTGGTTTGAGCCTGTCGCTAATGCGATGGTGGGACACGTAGTACCGCCAGCCATCCGCAGCGGACAATGTTTCTAAAATACATGTCAGTAAACACACCGGGTAGACTGGATAGTACACGCACCAATGGACACAACCATTTCGTCGCAATTCCAACCATCTTGAACCGGAATCCAGCCATCCGCTGGCATCCTATCGAAGGACTGGCCGTAGAACGGTTCCAGTCCTTGTGGTTTGGTTGGTGAGAGAGATGGAGCGAGCAAGAGAGGGACAGAGGGACAGAGAGAGAGAGAGAGAGAGAGAGAGAGAGAGAGAGAGAGAGAGAGAGAGAGAGAGAGAGAGAGAGAGAGAGAGAGAATAGAGGGAGAGGGAGAAGGAGAGGTTAGGCCTTTGGGGAGTAAGCGAGCGACAAGGAAACACCAAGCCGACGCGATTTCTCACGGTTGCGACGCCGCGGCACGGACTCTCGGTTCGCGTTTGCGAGCACCTCGGTGGGACCGAAACCACGCCGTTCGCTGGCCATAATGGTAAAATTTAGGCACAATGTTGTAGGTACAACGCTCGTTCATTTAAATTGTTAGAGTACACGAAAAAGGCATTGGTACAGGGTTCAAGACCGACTACAGAATGCGTCACCTAGTAGGAAGCCGTCCGTTACAAGAGTGAAGTATTAGTACAAACGGCTCGTCTGACAAAGTTCAAAAACTTGCTACTTTGCTCCTACAACCGCTCCCAATACTTCAAGAGCCACCAATAAAGTTTGACCGGGTTGGGAGCGTCGGTTCCCGGATGAGCCTCCAACCAGGTCTTGAATCCCTCCATGTCCTGCCACAGGGGGACGCCAAGGTTGTCCGCGACGAACTCCTTGAGTTCTTCCGAGCCCTCTGTGAAGAACGCGAACAGGGCGGGTTTGATAAAGTGCGGGTGTTTGCACTGCTTCACCGAATGGAAGTCGGCACCAGCCATGTTCGCCTGTTTGTTCTGTTCAGGAGGTCAGAGCGGGCGTTGGGTGTGAAAATACTCAACGCACCGTTGGTAAGAAGCAATGAAAACAAATGATACCACTCGGGAGCTTCAGCGTGCGTTTGAAAGACTCCCAGCCTTCGGTCCCATCGTCGAGCGGGATATCCGGGCATTGAGTTCCCGATTTGTGTCCCTTCCAATCGTCGTTGCCAACAACCGCGTAACAGATGGCACAGCCGCCAAAGGACTTGTCGAGGTTCTCGCGGACGCTGTAGACCATCTGGGCGTTGAGCTCGAGCCCCATGGCGGTGCCCCAGACGTCCAAGACCATGTTGACATTGAGGACCCTCTTGGGTTCGGCCTCCCGCCTCTTCAGGATGGCCGCAACCGCCCTGTCTTCGAGGGGTTTGAGGCCGGGGTTACCGGACCTGACCACTCTTACTTTTACCCCACCGAAAAGCTCTACATCGTCGTCAGCCACCTTGCCGGTCCTCCGACGTTTGTTTGCGGTCCTTCAGAGGGAGATGTCAACATGGCGAATGATCTGATGAAACACTTGGCTTACGTCTCCGGTTCTCTAGGCCTCCGCGTTGCGACTTGGCGAACGTTGGAACCGCTGGCCACCGGGGGTTCCTGATCCTGTGCCACAGGCGGTTCGAAATCGAGTTCCTGGGTTCTTGCGGAAAGTCAGCAGACCTTCGGAAGATTGGATGAAAACGGAGTTGCTCACTCTTGAAGTTCTCTGGACCGTTTTCGGTCCCGTTCATAACTTGAACTGGTTGGCGGAACGCGCAGGGGTTTTTTAAGGCGTGGGATATCCCCATCAGGGATCGATGGGACCAAGGACTTGACGAGTCGCCCCGGGTGTGGCTTTTTCGACTCTGCCCTGCAAACGTCGCAGAGTATGGCCTTTGGGAGAGACACGCATGTTGTCCGACCCTCGTCCAGAAAAGCGCTGAGTGCGGTTCGGCGACACACCGAGTTCTGGAGGACCCACGTTCGCATGGTCTTCTTCCCGTAGAGATCCTCGCCGTCCGGCTCCCTTTCGTCCCGGCTGGCGAAAACGAAGCTCATCGAGGGTTTCCCATCCCGCCCACCCCTGCCGCTCTCCTGAGCAAAGTCCAAGACCGACCACGGTGTCTCAAGGTGGAAGACGGCGGTAACTCCCGGAACATGTATCCCACAGCCCAGCAGAGACGAAGCGACGACGGACTTGTCCTTCCCCTCTACCCAGTCCTTGAACGTCTGGGCCCTTTCGTCCTCTGGCCTGTCCGCGTGGAACGGTTTGCAACCGATCTTCAGCGCAAGTTCATCAACGTTGTCCTTGCTTCGGCAATAGACGAGCGCCCGGAAGGAAGCGTCGCCTTTCTTTCTGTCCAACTGTTTCTTCAAAATCCTCAAAAGTGACTCTTTTGCTTCGTCCAGAGTGTTGTGGAGGATGACGTTGTATGAAATTTCCGGACGGTCAGTGGCGGCGTGGATGGTCAGACAGTTGGTTATCCCCAACTGGGATGCGACGTCCGCACGGAGGAGGGTTGGACACGTGGCCGAAAGCATCAAGAACTTGACACCTGCGTCCGATGTCAAGATCACCCCGAGTGAAACCGGTTTTGTAAAAATGACTCACCTGAAAGGACGAGCGGTTTCAGCGCCGAGAAGCAGTGCCTAAACTTGACGTGGCCGTGGACGAGATGGACCTCGTCAATGACGAATTGAACGAGTTCACCTTTGTGGGCTAGCGGCATGAGATAGTCGAGGAACCTCGAGGTCATGGCGTGTTCGGGTGACACGTACACGATCCTCGTCCTCGGGTTCTCGTTGACGCCTGGCAGCCATCGAGAGCTTTCAATCTTAAGCTCGCGGCATCGCTGCTCAAAGTCGAGATGGAGCGCGGAGAGGGGAAGGAGCACACATGTGATTCCGTGGTTCCTTATTGCGGCTGGGAGCATGTAGAGTATTGTTTTCCCCATTGCTGTTCGCCCTACCACGATGAGGTGGCGGTCTCCTGCCAACGAGACTTCCAAGCCCTCTGCTTGCTCGGGAGACTTGAAGGTCGCATGCGGGTCACCAAGGAACTCACGAAGCATCGTGATGAGGGACGGATGGGGGATGAAATGATCGCGTTCGACGGGGAGGTTACCCGGGGCCGTGGTTGAGGCCCCTCTGGAAGTGATCGCAAGACTCGCGCCCACCGCTTCGTTCATGGAAGATCGGAAGGTGATATCGAGCTTCTTGATCCCCTCAACTATTTCGTCCAACTTGGCGTCGGATGTGCTGGTTGGGGCGGGGGCAACGTGACCGTTGCAGCAGGTATGGTGCGTTTGATTGGATTGCGGGGGTGTCTCGAGTTGTTCGATCCCTGATGGCCCAAGACGTTAGGTGTGCGTCGAGAAGGCAAAAGGGGAGACAGCTTACCGGTAATATGGTGCCACCAGACGGAACACCGCTCGTAGGCGTCGGTTTTTAGGGAATTGACATTCCGCAGCTGGTCCGATGTTAAACCATAAGTCTTGGTGGCCGTCAAGGTGCCGTGGCCCTGCTGGAGGTCCTCGACAGCATCCATAGTGGGGAACGGGAGCGCATCGGGATCTGGGCGTACCCTGAGGAAAGCGGTCTGGAAGTGCCGGAAATCCGCGATGCCGATCCTTTGGCTGAGGTAAAGTTCTGTATCCCGCTTTAGGCATCTTGATAACTCTTCTGATGTGAATGGGCGGTACACGCCAGGGAGGAGCCGGTACCGTAGCTCCTCTACCGCTGACTTGAGTCCGAGTATTGACGCGAAGTAGATCTCAGTCGGACGAATGACGAACAGTTGGATGAGCAGAGCACGGCGGAGGCTCTTTGGGAGAAATCGAGATATCTTTTTCAACTTCCCTGTCTAGATCAGACGTCAGTGACGATCGGGGGAATGGGAATCAAAACGACGGACCCGACTGGTCGTCTTGTTGTAGCCAGCGACCAGACAGAGAGATCCGTTGAGAATCTTGAGGTTTCGCATGTCGCCCTGGGGGTGGTTCCGTATCGTTTGGGACGTGATCTCCGGGCCGCGTGGAAACCCCCCTGGGGACACATATAACACAGTTGCAAATTTTGAGGAGATGAATGAAGCACGCTGGAGAAAGTCGTGGCAAGCAACAGCGTTGGGGATGAATTTGTCGCCCGAGACCATACAGCCATACCGATCCTTGAACCATGGGTGGTGGAGGAGAATCTTGAGGCCGCGGTCCTCGTACTCCTTCAGACCGTTTGCTTCCTCGTCTCCAAAACAATACCCGGGGTGGTCCAGGTTGACAAGGTCAACGAGGTGGTCAGGGACGTCGAACGACAGCCACTCTTTGTCATCAAACCCGATGCTCCCGAACAGGTCGTCCTGCAACGTGGTTATTTCATCCAAAACACCTCGATACAGTTCTCCGAAGCCCGCCAGTTTGAGAGTGACCCGTCCCAACATGGCGATGTCCTTCTCTGGCCCGAGAAATTCCACATTGTCCCCGCGTTCGTGATCTTCCGAGACCTTCTTCGCAAGGTTTTTCGTGCTGTAGATCAGCCCCATCGGGTAGTCTGACCGCAGCATCAAGAGGTGCTTGTAGTGTTCGTAAGTTCTGAAATCGAGATCGTCAACCGAGCGAGCGCCAACAGACGGGGTTCAACTCACTCGAAAAAACCCGCGTTTTCACGTTCAACCTGGGCGAGGATGGCCTTGAGCACCGCCAACCGTCCAAAGAAGATGACTTTGGAAAAATATTGAGAAAAGTAGCCGCAGGCCCGAAGGGTTCCGTTTATCGTGAACGAGTATATGACGAGGAAACTGTACGCCGCGAAGGAGAATTTGTCGGCCGCCCCGCATCGCTTCTGGCTGAAGACGGCGAATAGAAAGGCTTGGAGGGCCTCGTCCTGATCATCGGTCGACCTCTTGCGCAACGAAGCAATGAAGCGCTGTCCGGTGTCGGCCATCTCGGGAGTGAATTGAATCTGCTTGAATTCCGTGATCCGTTCGGTGACAATCAAGAGGCAGAAGGTCGTAAGGTCGGCTCCGACTTTGCAATACGCCGTCCTGGAGTCTTTGTCCTGCATCTCCCGCAATTTGCTGGACGAAACTCCGACCCTGGAGCGACCGTCAGTTGGGCTCACAAGAACAGCACAAAGCTCACTCACCCAACGTAATCTGCCATCGCCGCTCCCGCTTCGTGACCCGCGTCCTCAAGGGCCTTGCCAGCAGTCATCGCATACCTTTCCACACAGATCCGGACTTCCTGTCGGAGGTCGGGATCTCGCTCCCTCACCAAGTCGTAGATGTCGCGTCCCTTCTTGCCATCAACAAGGGCGAGCCAAGGTTCGGACCTCAGAAAGTTGTTGGCATCGCGGGCGGATTTTGGTGATGTGATCGGGATGTCGGCGAACGAGGGCGGCGCGTGCTTGATTTTGAGGTGGGGGAACGGATCGAATGGATCGTTGAGCTCATCCGCTACAGGATGTGGCTCAACGCCGAAATACATTCGATCTGACGTCGGTTGAAACGTTTGAACCAAACGTTTCTCACTGAATGTTTCGCACCCTCGGGACTTGCTAAGATGCGTCGTTATCCTGTTCACCGTCCTGCACGCGTACCCGCAGTCGTCGCAGGTAAGGAACCCGGGGAACATATTGAGGCCGTAAATCGCTGTGATGATGGCCCCCGGTCGCGAGGAGAGGTTTTCGCGTAGTCCGTAGGTTTCGACAAGTTGTTCAAAAAAGGAGGGGGTGGAGGATATTGGCTTGTGGATACTGGAGAGGTGCTGGCTAAACTCCGACGGCCTGAGCACGGAAGAGCACGCGAGACAGACGATGACCTTCGCGACCGTGTTGATACAGATCCCGAGTTTTGCCATTTCGGCCGTCTGTACCATTTCCTCGGTCCACTCGGCCTTCTGCAGGTCCTCTGACTCTGAGCCACCCTCCTCTTCGGATGAGTCGTCGTCGGCCAGACCACCTTCACCTGGGAAGTAGGTCCCACTGCCGTCGTCGTCGTCGTCGTCGTCGTTGCCGATGTCTGACATCTCGGCATCGTTGTCGTTGCCAACGCCTGAAATTGCAGCATCGTTGTCGTTGCCAACGCCTGACATTGCGGCATCGTCAGAGTTTGGGTCCAGACCGTCGACCCCACCCGCTCCCTCACCCATCGCCACATCAGACCCGTCGTTCGAGTCCACCAGGTCCTGGTCATTCATCGTGATGTCCTGGTCGGATGTTGATAAGGATCCAACGGTTGGTGTTGGCGTTGGGTACGGGTTGGACGAAGGGGGCTTCTGACACGATTTGTAGTGTTTCTGTATCGTTACGTTAGGATGGGGTCAGATATGTAGCGATAAGGTCCACTCACTTGGAAATTGGACGAGTTCTGGCTGAAATACGAGCACCCGACATTGGGGCAATGAAAAAGTCCGTCGGACGACCGGTTGAAGGTCCCCTGTTCGCCATTGCGCCGACGAATGGTAATTCCATTTCGGTGTAGCCTCTGGCACGTGTTCGTGTTCGAGACATACTCGCCGCACGTACACAGGGAGAGACTGCATGTGCAATTAGCATCTGTGATTGAGATAAAGAAAAAACGACGCACTCTGAAGACATTTAACGTTGAATGAATAGGAAGAGGGGGAAGAACCGAAAATGACACGAGCGAGAAAGTAAAAGGTGGAGGGGGGGTGGAAAGCAGAGCAGTAACAAGACAGAGGGAGATGAGGTATTACAGCGTAGAAGAGAATATTGAGAGCGGGAGAGCGGGAGAACGACGAGATGAGAGCAGAGGGTGAGAAAGCGAGAGGGTGAACGAGAGTTGCAAAAGAGCGAAAACACGAGAAAAAGGAGGAAAGAATCCGGAGGATGGGAAGAGGGGTGGGTGGGACAGAGGCGCGTTTGAGATGGACGCGTTTGAGAGGCGAGTTCGAGATGGACGTGTTTGAGTCCGGCAAGTTCTGGATGGACGCGTTTCAGATGGACCTGTTTGAGGCGGGCGCGTTTGAGGAGGGCCGGGTGGAAAAGGTGTACGAGAGAGGGAGGGAGAGAGGGAGAGAGGGAGGGGAGGAGGAGAGATAAGATTGAAACGGCGACGTCGAGAATTATTTATATAAAGCCCCGGGGAGGGGAGTCCAGAGAACGGCCGTGAATTCGGAGGTGGGCGGAGGGCCGATCCTCTTCGTCCGTCAATTAAACTCCTGGCTTCGCCAACCCTCGTCCGCTGTCCTCAGCAACGAATCCAGTGGAACATGACCAATCGCCATGTGGATAGACTAACGGACTCGGTCAATGACACGCAAAAGCAACCGACAAGGTAACTCACCCGTGCGCCCAGCAAGAGGGACCTTGGAGAACGGGATAAGATCTCGAAAGTTCCCGGTCCAGAATTTGGCCTTCCCGGTGCCGACGCGGATCGGAGGGTGATCGAGTCGGAGGAGCCAGCCCGTACAACGGTTGCTGGCTCAAAAGGTCTTTGATGGGCAGAAAGAGAGGCGAGAGAAGTGGAAGGAAGGGCGAGAAAAGCAGAGTAGGCGAGGCGAGAAAGCGAGAAAGCGAAAGAGGGGGAGCTAGACGAAGAGGTGGCCGGGTGGCGGTTGAGGCGGGCGGGAAGTTGTCGAGCCGGAGAGCCAGCCCGTACAACGGTTACTGGCTCAAGAGGTCATCAGAACCAGAGGGAGGGGTAGAGATGAAGCAGAGGGAGGGGTAGAGACGAAGCAGAGGGATAGAGGTAGAAGGGACGAGGAGGGTGGGTGACTCGCTGGCAGTTGATGTGGCCAGATGTTTCCCAACGCCGCCCACCGGGAGGTGCCACGCGGGTTCCCACGTTCGGCGCCGCTTTCCTAATCCAGCATCCACTGGACTCGCCACCTAAATTCCCACAGTCGGCGCGCCTTTCCCACAAGCGTCCCAGCCACCGCCGGCTTTCCTTATTAGGTTGCAGCTACCGGTTCTTCCCACGATTGCTCACGCCGCGGCTCCTCGAAGACGGCGCGATTGGAGGACGCGTCGTGGCCTCTAAGCATCATAGTTACTTGACAGATATGTTCCCCATCCGGTTTTCAATATACCCAATCGGATTTCTTCCCCATATCGCGTTGGCCGAACGCGTTTTGTTTGTGTGGTGCTCGGCTCGCAAATCCAGGCTCGTATATAGATCTAAACGGCTCACAGACCTGGGTTCGTACGTAAATTGAACACGGGATCGTTTGACCGTCGCGTTTACTACATTTTATCTCTACTAAACGTACCGCGATACCCGGTGGTTATTGCGCCTCAGTGAAATCCCTCAGCCACCGGGAACTGCCATCTGGAATCCCACGTTCGGCGCGGCTTTCCTAATGGAGTCGCGGCGTCTGAGAGTCGCCACGCGGCTTTCCCACAGTCGACGCAGATTTCCCACAGTCGACGCGGATTTCCCACAGTCGACGCGGCGAAGGTCGCAGCCACCGGCTTTCGCCACGCGGATTCCCACGGTTGCTCACACCGCGCAAATGTTCGGTTCGTCAAACATGGCGCGGTTGGGGGCGCATTGTGGCCTCTAAACACAATATTAGTAGACAAAAAGGTGCCCCATTTTGTTTAGAATATGTTTGACCACGTTTTACATCTATACAACATGAGCTCAACTCATTTCATTTGCACGCTGCACCGCTGACATATCTAGGCTCAGAAACTCCTTTCGGTTGGGATTACGGCCTCGCACGCGACCATGGGATTTCATACTAGGCCTTGATAATACACAACCATTGCGCCTCTTCAAGTTCCTCCACTGTTCCATATTAGATTTATTATCTCGTTCTCGTGCTATTTAGAAAACTGTTCAGAAGGAGGCTGGATCACATAGAGTTGGCCATAGCTTGACACGGGGGTGGTGCAAAAATCAAGTGGTATTGCTAAAACATACAACCAAGGCCTGGCTACACTTTCTGCCAATTATGTGTGGGGTATTTCTCCTGTTTTTGTTGTGCTGTCGCTATTTTGGTTTTCATGTTGCTCTCCAGAATGATTGGCCTTTACCTCCTTATCCGTAGAGATTAGAATCCACACTTGGCTGAGAAGGTTGACCACAACCTCATGGGGTATTTGGTTTGCAGCTTGGTAACAGACTGGACTACATTCTGGATGAAAGTTGGTTGCATTTGCCGTATGCCAGATGGTAGGTTGGCACAGATGTAAATTCCAGCACCATTTCACACTGGATCACAAACCTGAGCAAAAAATGATCCCTTACCGAGACACCAAACCTAACCAACCTAACCTAACTGACCTAACCTAACCCAAACCACCTAACCTGGGCCTACGGCCCGGTGGGGGGTGGGACACAACCTAACCCAACCTAACCTGGGCCTACGGCCCGGTGGGGGGGTGGAACACAACCTAACCTGACCCAGACCTGGCCTGGCCTCACTTCGAGTCCTGAACTTCTCATGGTTACATTGACCACATGCCACGAGTAGACAAAATATAACCTCTGCAGAAAATCCCAGAACGTGCTCCTCTCCTGACGGCCGGCCCATACCAAATTTACCCAAGGTTGCCAAGGGCGGTAATGAGCATGTAGCTACACATTTCACCTACAAACCCAGTTGGGTTTATGATCGGTCCCACTTCGAAACCCTCATCTGCTCAGAAATGCTGAGTTCACCACTTTTGAGGTTCCCCGCCCAGGGTCTACGTAACATCCCCAGATTAAATTTGTCATCTATAGAGCATGGCCCCCTCTACAACCTCTCTCCACACACCCACACCTTGTTTGGTCTGGACGGGCGTGCACTCAAAATGCCTCCTCCTCACTACAATAACCCTTCCAAGCGGATTTGTGGCCCCAACGTTGGTCACAGCAATTTGTCCGGGGGAGCGGAAATCTTCGGAAAGCCGTCTTCTACGGTTTCTCTCTGCGTACCAGCATCTGATTTGGCCTTTACAAGTGCCTGTCTCAAAAGGCTCCTCCCCTGCCCGGGCTGAGGACGGTTCATGAGATATCCCGGGCCACGGTTGACCAAATCCGGCAAACCTTGAACATGGACCCATGCAACGAAACCCCCTCTACATTTTCTCTCTGCGGATGGGCGCCTAATTCGTGACGGTTAAGCGCCCATTCACCGCGAGGAGCGTGGAAAACCCATTTCCTGCACTGATCAGCCCACAGCTCCTCCAATATTGGTCGGGCGCACTAAATTTGAGCGAGGGGGCATCTTGTGGGTCCGTTCTCCGCAACTTTCCCTCCCACCGATAAAACGCAGCCTCTGCGGCCCAGGGGCCGCAGAGGCAGAATAAGACTAGGCTTGCAACACTTCCAGATCTGGAAAGAGCAGAAAATTCCGATCCAGATGACGTACCACACATGTTGGACGTCTTACTACTACCAAAAAAGGAAATTCCCAAAAATAGGTTGAGAATCAGTCAA
>Ga0307516_10005784_pt1 | contig 14649 bp, 10 predicted proteins | sample 19_EM_MG_FD_203310 | JGI IMG/M metagenome (GOLD analysis project Ga0307516, IMG submission 203310) | Populus trichocarpa ectomycorrhiza microbial communities from riparian zone in the Pacific Northwest, United States - 19_EM | ecosystem: Host-associated > Plants > Roots > Unclassified | place... | reverse complement strand
CACTCAGGGTGGCTTTGCTCGGCAAGAATTATTTTATGCTCTAAAAGATGAAAAAGACGTGCATTTTCAGTTCGGTAGTGTACAAAAGGATGGAGTGAGCAAAGCTTCTCAAGGAATGCACTCCTCCAAATTCTGCCTTAACATAGCAGGTGACACGCCCTCATCAAACCGCCTCTTTGATGCCATTGCCAGCCACTGCGTTCCGGTCATCATCAGTGATGATATCGAGCTCCCTTATGAGGATGTCCTTGACTACTCTCAATTCTGCATTTTTGTCCGCACTTCAGATGCTGTCAGAGAAAAGTTCCTCATAAACCTTGTCAGGAGTATTAAGAAGGATGAATGGACTAGAATGTGGCAGAGGTTGAAAGAGGTAGAAAACTTCTTTGAGTTCCAATATCCATCAAAGGAAGGCGATGCAGTTCAAATGATATGGCAGGCTGTAGCAAGAAAAGTCCCTGCAATTAGGTTGAAGGTAAATAAGTTTAGGCGATTTTCTCGTTTTGGGACCCATGAAGATGGAGTGTTAAGAAAAATACCATCACCTAGTAATTTTTGGTGAAACATTCAGTGTTTCTTTATACTTTGAGGTTCTGTTTATATATAAAGGTGAGAAATTCAATTTATTCTCACTACAGATTTTGACAACTCTTTTGTAAAAATAAAGATTTAGGAAATTAGATGATAGAGTTTCAAGCATTTGGTTTTCGTGCGTGTTCCAGCATCGCTTATTTTTTCTCTCAATATTACCGTCTTTGCTGTCTATATATATCTCCAGATTTGACTCAGTATATAATGCACAGATTATTTTCTCTGGTTGTTAATAAATTCTTCCCTTCATTGAATAAGAGTATAGTGAGTCACCATAGCCAGGAAGTCCTGCTCAGTGGTATTGCATTGACCTTGCTGTATGGGTAGGGGTGAGAAAAAAACCAAAAAACTGAACCGTGAAAAAAACCCGATTAAACCACTTAGAATTTTTTAAAAACTGACCGGTTTGGTTTTAGTTTTATAAGCCTGAAACTGAAAAAACCGAACCGAATCGAAAAAACAAAAAAAAAACCTAGCCAAACCGAAAAAATCAAACCAAATCAGAACCGGTTTTTGTTCTAAAATAACCAAACCGAACCGAAACCGGTTGGTTTGAACCGGTTTCGGTTTGGTTTTTTTTAGAAAAAATCACTTTAATTACTTTTTTTGATAAAAACCAAACTGAATAAAAAATAATAATCATCGAGTACCTAGAAGTTTTGATTGAAGAAATTTGGAATTTTTCTTTGTGAAAGATCACATTTATTTTTTTGAAAATTAAAAAAAATTGATATAAAATAATAACTAGAGAGCGAATAGAGGATCAACAAAACACAATAAAAAGTTAAAAGATTTCACTATAATCACATTGAAATAAGCTAAGAGATATATGACTAATAAATCTATATATAAATCTATTTATCAGATATACATAAATAGAGTAGAAGGAATATATATATATATATAACACTCTTTAAGAATATCTTATTAAAACCTTATTAGAAAAAACTCCGTCAATCGAAAATTCTAGAGATGGAAAAATAGTATAATATTTTTATTCTACATTTTGAAATTGTCCTTTTAAAAACTTTGAAACAAAAACCCTAGTAAAAGACAAAGAGTACAATATTTTTATTACACATTTTGAAATTGTCGTATGATAAACCTTGTCAATAAAACCTAACGGGACAACACTGGGACAGCCTAGGTGAAAGAAAAACAAGAGGACAACGCATATCTATCTCCCTCTTATGTGAGAATTAGATAGGTTACATTATATGGTTTGAATGTAATTTGAAAATTTTGAGAAGTTCTAATTAGTGATTTGTCTATGGCTTAGAATAAAGATTTATTCGTGCAACTAAATTTGGCGATTTTGATTTATTATGGACTCATGTGTTCAAATGAATTCTTATTATAAAAATGTTTTCCACAATTCATATATTACGATAAAAAATATTTTCAATTAAAATTGATGAATATTTAAAATAATTATGAGAATTTTCTGGTCAACTCTTGATATTTAAATATCAGCCTACTTGTAGGTCCAACATTTATATCAAAATATTGACCATTAATTCCATGAATTAAAATTTATAAGAGTTATTGAAATATTGACCAAGTTTTCATGGATCCAATACACTGGTTATTAAATCCACAATGCATGCTAATATATATTTTTTGTAAAAAATACTAAAACACAACATATATTTTTATATATCTATATTTTAAGTAAAAAATAATTTTTTTTTGTATTTTTGAGAGATTTGACCGTATGCAACACGCAAAAAAATATTTTTTTATTATATATATATATATATATATATATATATTGTATTTTTATAAGACCACATTTGGAAAAAAAAAAAAAACAACCACAACTCAAAAACCTAAAATTAATGCATTAACTAAACAAAAACATTAATTCTTTACTACCACATTTGACAGATTCCAAATCAAATAAACATGTAAACATAACATACTAAGCCAATCATTAACATATCAATACATTCAAAACATTGCATTTAAACAATATAAATCAATTCAACAAGTTTCATGGACTCTATTTTCAAGGTTTGTAGCTATAATTATACCTTCCAAGCTTGAAATCTTCAAATAAGAATAGATTTCTAATGTTGCCTTCCCTTTTTTCTTATCTCCAAGCCCAACAAAAATGAACTGAGCCCTTGGAATTTTGAACTAGATTGGATTTCTTAAACCTTAATCAAAGTTTCTCTTCTTCCCTCCTTTTTCTTCTCTTTTCTTCCTTTTCTTCCCCCCTTCTTCCTCTGATTACCTCTTCTTTTTATAGGCGGATTTAGAGATTCTAGATGAGTTTATTAGGGTTCTAACAAACCAAAACTAGGTTGGTTTCATCTCTGGATCAATGATTTTTGCTTCGGGTGGTTTTGTAACTTAAAAGTCAATGTGAAATGTTTCTAACCTTTTGATCTTTAGAGAATGATTTTAAACCCTTGATAAGAACCCTCTTGGAGTTTTTAAGTGTTAACACACGAAAGAGTTATGTTGTTTTGTGCAGATGAGTGTCTCAGTTAAGGCTGATTGGGTTGGCCACTTTTGTGACTTCGTTGGAGCAACACCGACATCAACATCGCCTAAGATCACCTGATCATGGTAGAGGGGATGCATACCTTTTGATTGGATCTATTCTTACATAATTTGGAGGTTTGTAGCTCAACATTTATTTTTTTGAAAGTGCCAATTCAATCAGCATGGAATCTGAAAGTGCAGTGATGGTTAATCAAGGACAAGATGTTGTTGAGATCATTAGAGAAAATAAGATGTAAACATTTGATATCATGGAAATGAGGTTGTAGAAGGGGTGTTTCTCAGTTGAATGGTGATGGTTACAGTCTTAGAGGTGGTCGGAAACGCTACATTCACTCACTTGAAAATGTCTACTAAATCAACCAAAACTATTGAAGAAGGTGCACAGTAGCTGAACGACGTCGTTTTGACTAAACCCTACAAATTAAGATTTTCTAATTTAAGTTTTGGCAAACTTCAATTAAATCCTTATTTTTCCAATTTCTTTTAATTTTACCGGTAATTTCCTCCTGAACTCCTAATTTCATGCAATTTCACCCCTGTCAAATTCTATTGCTAGAGATTTGAGTGCTTTTTATAGTTTGGTCCTTGGATTTTGATTTGTTTAATTAGACCTTTAATTGATCAACAAACTTTTAATTTTCTTCAATTTGACCCCTTATTTCATCGATTTCAGTTCCTAAAGTCACCCGCCTTTTGCAAGTTGATCATTGGTTTATGAATTGTTCAATTAAGTCCTTAATTGCCCATCAGACTTTGAATTTTATGCAATTAAGCCCCTGATTTGACCAATTAAACTAGCTAGAGTTCAATTTCAGTCCCCGAACTTCAATTGTTTCAACTAACATCCAAATTGACTTCAAAACTGATTTTTTTTGCGATTAAATCCTCAATAAAATTAATTAAGCTTTCAAAAATTTCAATTGAGTCCTTAAACACTAAAATAAAAATATTTTCACCAATGAGGTTTTTTGTCAATCAAAATTGAGTTGTTAATTTTGCTAATTTTTTACATTATGGTCTCCCAACTTTTCACTTGTCGTTTTAGTCCTTCACCACCAACTTGGGCAATGTTTTAGGTTTTCTTAATGTGTTAAAAAAAAAGAGGTAACAACAATGCTCATGCTTTTATGAACAAACATGCTGGATTCTCATTTGAGCATATTTAATGAACATTGATTTCTCCTTTCTTCTTTAGTTCATGTGTGAAAAACAATTTCCATAATATGTGATTGGGTTCTATAACCTTTAATATAAACCCCCCTTCATCTAGGCAATGCATTTGGCATTATCCTCATATAATATTGTCATTGCTCTTTTATCAAATCCCCCGGTTCTTGATTTTCCATCTATGTGGGAGTTCTATCCACCTGAAGCTTTTCAATCTCAGCTATGCGATTATACAACCAAGCCAGACGGTTTTCTTGATTTCCATATTGAGCATTATTCCATTGTCTCGGGCCCTTTGCAATACAACTGAGCTTTTTCAAAAGTCTGAATCTCTTGGAAGTTCAATAAAAGCTGTCTGCCATGATGATTGAAGAGTTTCCTGAAACTGAGGATTATATAACCAGCATTCAATAAATCGAAAAGGTTTCCATCCTTTATCTTGCTCATGGTTTCCTACAATCAATTGCCCGTGAATGGAATCTCTGAAATGTGAGTGACATTCAGGCGAAGAAAATGCTCGATCGATACGGCTCATAGAGCCTCCTCTAAAACATGTGAAGCTATGCCCCGTTAAGGCATGTTCAATCAAGTTACAAGAATCTAAAAATCTTTTCAAGTCATTAGAACCTGCAGCATTGATGAATCTACTGTTTCCCTCACCCTTGGCCAAAGTCTCATTAAAGTCACCAATCATTACCCAAGGAATGTCAAATGCAGACTTCAGAATGATTAAATTCCTCCATGAAGACTGTCGCTGATGCACTGTGCAGGGGGCATAAATTCCCACTACTGCACAACGAAAACTGGATTCAACATGCTGCCCTAATAGGCCAATCAAACCATCACCGTATTCTATAGAGTGAACCTGAAATTTTGCATCATCCCATAGAGTTAGCAATCGAACGACCATCTGAATCTAGATCCCGCCATTTGACATCCTTTCCATCCCATAGCTGATAAATATTATTATCCATACAAGTATTCAACCTGGTTTCTAAAAAAAACACACACTGTTACATCATGTGGAGAGATTACCTTGGAAACAGACCTTCGTTTAACTTCGAACCCATACCACATATATTTCAAGAAAATATCTTCATAGAAGTTTAATGTAAATACCTATCAGACCAAGATTCTATCACTGTATGGACTCCCAGTCCCCAGCCTCTCGTTCCAATCGATTCCTTATCTCAGAAGAGAAGTCCTCTAAATTATTACCTCCAGCAATATCAAGTGTCACTCCATCGACAACCATCTTGCTTATCCCAGCATCAGTATTATTCCTGAAAGGAGAATCAATAATCTGTCTACCCATCTCCTGTTCCCATCTGAGATTCCCCATTCGGATGCCATTGTTCATTGAAGATTCATCAACCCCCTCTGTAGAGGTGTCCTTTGCTGTGTTTTGAAAGCATCCTGTATTGGAGAGACTTTAAATTTTGGGCTTTACTCCTCGGAGACATGCTGTGAGGTCAAGCTACTGCCATGGGCCTCTGCGATGAGTTCTGGTGTTCAGTGCTAACTATAGTAAATCTTGTTTCAGATATATGAGTAGGGAGCCCATTTGCTGAGAGCCGAATAGCTGTGAAACCTCAATATCCAGGTCCATGTTGGCCATGGTATTTGATAATAGTATATTATTAGAAGAAGGATGAGTATAATATAACATAAAAAATAGTAATGTAAAGTCACAAACTTAAAAATAAAAAGAAGATTGAGAGAAAGATATACTTTTATTAAATGTTTCTCCCTAAGTTTTTTTATCTATCGTTTTTTTTTTATGCTACTTAATAATATTGAATTAAAAGCTTTTTTATAGGCATAAAATCATAAATAATCAAGGAATTAAACTAATATAAAAAAATTCTAATCTGAACATGAATTGTATTTTGTCAACTAAATCGATCGACCAATTTATTTAATCCAAGCGGTTATCTAGTCTCAACCAGTCGACTTGTTACCAACTAATTGATCAGTTCAACTAATTTCTAAAAAATCAATTTACTTTCAACATCCCTCTTTAAACTTGTTTTCTTCATAAATCCCAATATATTTCTCATCTTGATAAAAACATCATTTTTCAGTGGCTTTGTGAAGATATCCGCGATTTGGTTTTGTATTTTCACATACTTGATTTCAACTTACTTGTTTGTAATGCAATCTCGTAGGTAATGAAATCTTGTGTCAATATGCTTACTTCTATCATGAAATACTAGATTCTTTGCTAATGCAGTGACTGATGAGTTGTCCACATAAATTTTAGTAGGTTTTTCTTGTCGCATTCACAATTCCTTTAATAATCTCCTTAGCCATAGGAAATGACAAACACATGATGAAGTAGCTACATATGTAGCTTTACATGTTGACAAAGTGACTATAGATTGCTTCTTTGAACTCCATGTAAATACTATGTCTCCTATGTAGAAAACAAAACTCGTAGTGCTCTTTCTATTATCCATATCTTCAGCTCAATCACTATCACTATAATCTACAAGTTCAAAGCTATTAGAATAACATAGAACAAGCCAAAATCAACAATACCTTTGATATACCGAAGAATTCAATTCAATGCTTTGAAGTGTGTCATGGTTGGTGTCTCTATAAATCTACTCATAAGTCCTACTCCAAAAACAATATCCGGATGAGTGCATGTAAAATATCTCAAACTCCCAACTAAGCTTTTGAATGTTGTAGAGTTTATCTTCTTTCTTTCATCATTCTTTGACATTTTTACTCCCTTGAATTTTTGCACAATCTTCCATCTTGAACTTTTTGAGAACTACTGTAGAGTTTATCTTCATGTCCCTTCACTTCATATCCTATATGTTGCTCAATGTAAACCTCTTCTTCAAGAAAACTATTAAGAAAAGCTGATTTGACATCCATTCGATAGATTCTCCATCTATGTTGGGCAACAATGACAATAATTAATTGAATGATCTTTAATCTAACAACTGGAGCAAATATTTCATCACAGTCAATCCTATGATTTTGACTACAGCTTTTTGCCACTAACCTTGCCTTATACATCTCTACTTCTTCTTTGATATTATTCTTTTCTTTGAAGATCCACTTGACACTTATTGACTTTTTTCCTCTTGGTCTAGGAACCAATTTCCATGTGTCATTCTTTTTAATTAATGCGGTCTCCTTATCCATGCAATTCTTCATTTTGCTTATTTTATTGCTTCTTCAAACATTATAGTTACCTCATATAAGTCATGAGGGCTCCTCATCTTTCTTGATGCACTTGCTGGAGTGCTACTACTTGATCTTCCACTAAAAAAAGATGCCAAAGAAGAAAAAAGAAAAGTTGAGCTCATTGGTGTTTATGGAGGTATAACTATAGGTTCTTGATAATCTTTATATCTTTCCTACTCTTCATCAATAATCGGTAGGAAGTCATATTTCTCACCATCATCTACCTTCCAATCCCAATCTCCTTTTTCATTGAACTCAACATCTTTATTAATCACCATCTTTCCTTCATTAAGGTTGTACAACTTTTTTCCTTTGGACTTTTGTTCATAGCCTACATAGATCATCATTTTGCTCTTGTCATCTAGCTTGGTCCTTAGTTGATTATGTATATATGCACATAGTCAATCCTTCAAAAAGCTTTCATGTGAAAAACACTTGGCTCTCTTCCACTCCATGATTCTTGTGGAGTCATGCCATTTAAACCTTTAGTAAGACATCTATTTGACAAGTAAATAGCACAATCTATAGCTTCGACCCAAAACTCTTTAAGCATCTTCTTGGTTTTAAGCATGCTTCTTGCCATGTTAAGGATGCTTCTATTCTCTCTCCACCATGTCATTTTATTGTGGGGATCTAGGTATCGTTAGGAGTCTCTTTATACCATGATCTTCACAAATATATTAAAATCATTAGAATAAAATTCACCCCTTATTTGTCCTAAGTAATTTTATAGAATAACCATTTTCTTTTTCAAATAATGTTTTAAACTTCTTAAAACAACTAAACATATTAGACTTTTCTTTTAAGAAGTATACCTAATTTTTTCCACTATAATCATCAATAAAAAGTAAAAAATACAGATTTTTACCAAATAAACATGGTTTGATAGGACCATAAAAATCAACATTTATTTCTTATAGGGGTTGACTTTCTCATGATAGAGACTCCTTCAGAAATCTCTTGCAAAATTGCTTACCCACTAAACATCCTTCACATAACTGATTTGGATGTATAATAGATGGTAGACCTTTCAACATCTCCTTTTGTGCCATTATCTTCAAGCTATCAATGTTTATATATCCAAGTCTCGTATGCCAAAGCCAAGTCTAATCCTTTACATATGCATTTAGGCATACCTGTCTCTATGTTTAGCAAGAACATTCTATTTTTTTTTCATGGTTATCTTTGTAATCATAGCTCCTTTAGTGTCAAGTAATGTCAAAGTATGATTTTTCATCTTAATATCAAACCACTTCTTCAGTAATTGTCCTAAGCTCAATATGTTGCTTTTCACCGTTGATATATAATAGACATCACCAATAAATTGATGACTTTCATCTTTTAATTTAATCAAAATCAAACATTTTCCTTTTATGAAAACCTTTGAATGATCCGTAAATGTGACATTACCTCTAATCGCTTCATCAAGCTCCATGAACTTGTCTTTGTCTCTATATATACGGTTGCTGGCTCTAATATCTAGATACCACATGTTCTCTTTGTTTTGCATTCTTTCATCACGCACTATTAATATGGTGGTTTCCTTCACCTTTTCTATCACTAGATTTGCATTCTCCTCAACCCTCTTGATTGGACTCCAACAATCCCTAGCATAATGACTTATCTTTAACAATTATCGCATTTAATTTTTGATTTGTCAAACCTAGATTTCAGATTGCCATTATCAGTGTAACCGGTCAACTAGTTTGCTTTATGCGGTCGACTGATTGACCTGTTGAGGCTGTCATGACCTCCTTTTCCAAATCTGTCTCTTTCTTTGTTTTGTCCACATCCTCTACCCTCTTGTGAATATCTAGAACCATCTTACTTTGAAAAAAGTGGTTGTTTACCCACATCTTCTTGAATCTTATTGACTCTTTCCTCATGGGCTTGTAATTTTCCCATGAGACCTTGGATTGAAAGAATATCTATATTTTACGATTCCTCTATCACGACCACCACATAATAGAACTTCTTTTGCAATGAGCATAGGATCTTCTCTACCACATGTGTCTCTTCCATCCTCTCCCTATATCTCTTCATTTGATTGTATATGGCCAATACTCTTGCAAAGTATTCTGAAATATTCTTTGATTCAAACATATGTAACTTTTCAAAGTCATCACATAACTTTTGTAAACATACCTTCCTCACATTGTCAGCTTCTTGGTTTGATTCTTGCAAAATATCTAATGCTTGTTTTGTGGTGGTTGTATTTTCCACTATCTCAAAAATGGTATCATCTATACAATGATGGATGATTGTTAGTGCTTGTTGATCCTTCCTTCGTGCCTTTTGTACAACCTCCCTCTAGAATGAAGTCAATGTTGCTCCATCTATAAGCTCCTCAAAATCTTTTTCAACTATCTCTCATATATCTTGGGAACCTAACCAAGCTTTTACTTGAATACACCAAGTTTCATAGTTGTTCTTTGTCAACCTAGGATAATGAAGTGGGAAGTTTGGATTGACCATGTTAAATAATCAAACCTAAACTCTGATACCACTTGTGAAAGAAGGATGAGTGTGGTATAAGATAAAAAACAGTAATGCAAAGTCAAAAACTCAAGAACAAGAAGAAGATTGTGAGAAATGTATACTTTTATTATATGTTTCTTTCTAAGCTCTCTTAGCTATTCTCTCCTTTTGTGTTAAATAATTTTGAATTACAAGCCATTTTATAGGCATAAAAGTCCTAAATAATCAAGGAATTAAACTAATACAAGAAAATTCTAATTTGAACAAGAATTGTATTCCGCCGACTGAACCTGTCGATCGTTTCTCAACCGGTCGACCGATTTATTTAATCCAACCAATTACTTAGTCTCAACCGGTTGACTGGATAAACTAATTTCCAGAAATTAGTTTACTTTTAACACATACAATCCCAAAATTTCTGGGAATAAATTCTCTTGTTCCATGATTCTTGCTGAGGAATTATCACCACTCCAATGTGTGTTATACATCAACAATGTATGTTGAATCTCGTAGTTGACCACTTGAGGTATACTGATTGGGAGAATAGTTACAATATCCACATTCTTTTTCACATTCCCTAATCTGTCTAAATTTTCAGACTAATCATCTGACTCGTCATCTTCAACCTGTTTCAGTGTTTCCAAAAAAAGTATCTATACTGTATGGTATTGAATCACTGTCCGGGTAAGGTAGAGAAGGTAGAAAATCAGTCTCAGAGATTGTAATACGATAATCATCACCATTCAGCCTTAACATCACTTCAGAATGTAGACTATCAGAACTTTGGGTGCCAATAAGAAGTCCTATGGCATATAATGAAGAGAACCTTGGGCTGATTTTGTCATACCCTATTAGTCTGCCCATATCTTGTAACCATTTTGTGAGACAAGCCATATTCCATCCAGATATTGGTAGATTTGTAATGGAGATCCATGCTAATCTGTCTGCAGCACAATCTGATGGGAGCCATTGTCGTATCTTGGTGAAGAAACTTGGCCAAATTTCTTTCTTTCTTTCTTTCTTTTGTAGTAAAAGCATTCATCATAACATCATGGTCATCAAACAGAATAAGAACTTGAGTGGCCACTAAAAAGTAATCCAGTCTGGACTAATTATTGTTGAATCTGTCTATAGTCCCTACCTTCAGATATCCACCCAACTAAACTATTACGAAGCCATTCGATATCAAAATCATGATAATCATGAATAATCAATTCATAATTTAAATTATGATCTAGGTTTAGAAAATCATCCGAAAGAAGAGTCTGGTGGTTGTCTTTGGGCTTCATTGTTTCATCTGAAATCAGAACATCTGCATAGCTTCGTTCATCCCTCAATCATAATGGAACCACAATCTTATGGGCTGTAGGGGGTCGTGATTGTGTAGCTGGTATACCCTTTTGTTTCCTTCCATACTTTAATTGTTCATATGTAGCACAAGTATTTGAAATTATGGAGATTATTCATAGCTAAATGCCATTCTGTCATCACTTATAATGAACAAAATGAAGTGGAGAAATTATAATTTCATCATTGTCTATAAATTTTATATTCCAAGCCACCCGTTAACTAATGGGTAAGAATTTTCAGGCCACTTTAAGCTTAAAGATCCTTTTTGTTGCGGTTTCCTTACTACATAATAGCGTAATCTTTTTTCTTCAGAAGCATTTGCTAGGTATCTTTAATTTGAGGGTGATACCCTTTTCTTTTCCTTTTTTTTTCTTTCCCTTTTAAATGAGATAGGCTTCAACTGTACACGAGAAGCATTTTTGTGTTTATAATTAAGGATTTAGTTCAATCTGGTTTAAACTAGAACCAACAGAAAAGGGTTTTGTGGATGTGACACCCTAATGATCTAATCTGAAAGTGAATGAGATTAAATCCATTCTTATAACTTGCCAGAAAAACCAAGTTGAAGGTCGTGAGGGGCTTAACCAAACTGTCCGATGGTATCAAATTTGTTTCTCTTGACTTGATGAAGTGATGCAACTTGCATCTTTATGGTGATGATGATTTTATGATGTCTTTAGTGTATGTTCTGAAACAATTTTAACTTCTAGATATCAACTTTGTAAGGTTCGCCTAATAACTATGAGACGTATATTTCATGATTTGTTACAAAAACAAAATTTAGGTGGAACCTACATACACTCTTTCATCGACAACTAAGATTTTAACAATCATTTCATGTATTTTTGTTTGATCGTGTAGGAATTAGGCTATTTTAAAATTCTAACACATTTTTATAAAAGTTTTAGAAAAATAACACATGTTTAAAAATATTAGGAAAACAACACAATTTGAACACATTCGTTGTTGAGAATAGAAGTTGAATACAACTGCTATTGGGAATAACGGTTGTTCCAAAAACCATGTTCCTCTCAATTCAATTGCATAAAAAAATCAATTCAAAATTTTATGAAGATCCAATGGCTAAGAAATGAGATTTCAGATCCTATTGCCAAGAAAAAATGGGTCACCTAGGGCACACTAGAGCTCTATTTTTGACACATCTAGTACTGTTAGAAAGATTTCAACTAGACGATTATAACCACGCCTTGAAAGACCACAGGATAAAGTAGTAATTTGTTAGGGGTTTTGTTCGGGGTTAATTTAGGTTTAATTACAACCTCCTTTGGTGTTCTTTCAATGTGTAGTTAGAATAGTTTTGTTGAGATCTTTCTAACGATACTGAGTGTGTTGAAAACAGAGTCCCGGTATGTCCTCGATGACCCTTTCTTTCTTTCCTTTTTCTTCCCCATCATTTTTCTCTCTTGCCACATCACCTTATCTTATCTTTCTTTCTTGACCATTGGATATTCAATCCCATATTTTGGCCACTAAATCTTCATAAAATATTTGGTTGACTTTTGTTAAAGTTAATTAATTTGCAAAAGAAAGATGTTTTGAAACATTCACAATTGTGTTTCAAATAACAGTTATGTATAAAATCAATATTATGAAACACAATTGTGTTCAAACCATGCTATTTTCCAAATACTTTTTTAACATAAGTTATTTTTCCAAAACTTTTATAAAACTATGCTATTTTTCAAAAAAATCCATAAGCATATGTCAACGTCATTATTCTCAGCCTGAAAAACTTTAATGGTTTCAATGTTAAAGGTTATATTATCATGCTTTGGTGAGGGGTACATTTTGACTGTTATTTTTCTTTCTATATACGAAGAGGTTTAAATATGGAACAAATATAGTTGAACTATCCAGAATATTAGTTTTATGAAAAATTGAGTTTTTTTTATCTTTAAGTGAGGAGTAGCCATTATGTTGATTGACAAGTTAGAAGCTTAAACAGTTTTTTAGAGTAACTTTTTTCCTTGGAATGTTCTTGAATCACTTTACTTCCCCACACATTTTCCGTGCATGTGCAATCTTGATGCAGGCGGAAGCTAAAGATAGCAACAAATAAAAACACAGAATTTTGATGAGCAAAAGGGGCTGCTGCAGATGTGAACTCCAAATTCACAGGTTTATTCTCTTTAAAATAATAACAACAAAGACTGCCTCCTTAGAAAGTTTACAAAAGCTTAACCAGGCAAGAAACCTTACTTACTAGGAAACAAAAAACAAATCCAAAAATACAAAGGAAAGAAGCATAAAATCCAAAATAAAACAAGAAACCTAAAAAACACATGGAAAATAACAAAAATTCCAAAACTAGGGATTTGGATGAGATTTCTGATATCTAAATATCTTAAGGTTTGCATAGTAACGTGGTGGCTACTGTAGGGAAAACAACCTCCAAAGACTCTCTTAAAACTTTCTACACGATCCAATAATTAGATCAAAAGTTATGGCCTTTTTTAGCCATCATTTAGTTTAGAGCTACCAGACCTTCTCTTGCACCTAGACCTGTCCAACTAGTATATAAATGTATCTATTAGGTCATCCATATAATCTAATTATATCAAATCCTTATCTATTTATGACAGATTCATACCTGACTACTTAGAATCACTTGTTATTGCAAGCTCATCTACATCAGACTTTATGGGTTGGAGAGAACTAATCCTCAAGTTATGTCCTCCTCTTAGTAAGATATCAAGTGCTAGACATTGAAGAAATAAGAAGTCTTTAGATGATGAGGTTGATGAATCCTGTAAGCATTATTATTTATCTTCTGTAACACCTCATAGGGGCCTATTTTCATTTTCTTCAACTTGTTATACTCATCCACTGGAAACTTGTCACGTGTAAGAACTGCCCATACCAAATCACCAACCTCAAACACTACCCTCTTACGATGAGTACAAGGCAGGGCTTTATACTTGGCATTGTTATTGTTGATTGTCTACTTGACCTACTCATGAATGTTATGCAAGTAGTTTGCCATATTTATAGCTTGGATGCTCGATCATCTGATACGAGGTATGCGAATTAACTCTAGTACTCTTAAAGGATTCTTTCCATAGATGGTCTCAAAGAGACTTAGTTGGGTGGTCCGATTTCGAGACCTATTATAAGAGAACTCCATTTATGGCAATGCCATTTCCCACTATTTTGGCTTATCCCAAACTAGGATTCGTAGTAAGTTATCAAGACTGTGATTAACTACCTCTATCTACCTATTTGTCTGAGGATGATAAGCACTGCTAAAGTTCAATTGAGTTCTCATCCTTCTCCACAAACTCTTCTAGAAACTACTCATGAATTTGACATCCCTATCCGAAGTGGTGGACC
>Ga0307516_10005783_pt1 | contig 14650 bp, 21 predicted proteins | sample 19_EM_MG_FD_203310 | JGI IMG/M metagenome (GOLD analysis project Ga0307516, IMG submission 203310) | Populus trichocarpa ectomycorrhiza microbial communities from riparian zone in the Pacific Northwest, United States - 19_EM | ecosystem: Host-associated > Plants > Roots > Unclassified | place... | reverse complement strand
GAACTATTTTGGATTATTTGCCACCGCGCCTCGATCACGCGCAGGATCACACATCCCTCACCCACACCTACCAGCTCGCACCGCAGTCGACGCTTGGTATCCTAAGTGATGGGCACCAACCTCCTCGACCTCGGGGACCCATTCGTCCGAGAGCTGTGGGCCTGCATCCTTCCATCCGCGTTCGTTCTCCTCTTTTGCGCCACCCTCATTCCGGTTCCGGGATGGGCCCGGTCCGTCTGGCAGAAAGCCTCCCGCCCGTTCAGAAACTCTCTCACTCTCGAGGAAGCTGAAGCCTTCGAAGCCGCGCACGAAAACAAAACGGTTAGCCCTGCGGATCACTCTACTCCCACCAAATCCGTCACCTCCGTCTTTCGGACCGTGGCACTATCCAGCTTGGGGCTGCTCCAGGTCCTCGTATGGTTGGGACTCGGCTCATATTTGTTCGCTGTTCACGCCAAAACATGGGACGGGATCCTACCTATCGTCACCGCCGCGACGTGGCTGTACGCGTCCCTTCGCCCTATCATTTGGCCATCCCAAACCATCTTCTACGACCTCTTCGCTCTCTACCTCGCCCACCTCGTGACGGGGTTCGCCGTTTTGGGTGGGTTATTCTTCGATCATAGCGTTTACCAACTCCCGTTGCCTTCCCGGGTGGTGTTGGCGGCACGTGTTGTCAACCTGTCCGTGCTCGCCACACTCCTCATCATCGTGTTGAACATGCCGTTTGCTGTCCCAAGCCCAAGAATCAATAAAGACGACGTCGGCAAGGGGGTGTCACCTGAAGATTATTGCACCCTCTGGGATTGGATCTCCTTCCACTGGGTCGTCCCTCTCATCAAGAAGGGTACATACAACACCTTAAACGAGGACGACGTCTGGAAATTGAGCCCGACTCTCTGCTCCCGCCCGCTCACTTCGTTGTTCAAAGACCTCGGTCACGCCCACATTGTTTGGAAACTGTGGACTACCAATTCTGGTGATATGATTTGTGATTTCCTCCTGACGCTCGTCAGCGTCACCTTCACCTACGCTGGCCCATTCTTCCTCCAGAGGATCCTCTCCGCAATCGATGACCCCACTCCAGAGAGTCGCGCAAAGGCGTACATCTACGCGTTTGCCGCGTTTTTTACCACATTGCTGAAAGTGAGCCATCAGAACCGCACACGCGATTTTTTGCTGATCGTTACGTCACAGGCAGAGACCGATTGTCTGCACCTGTGGTTTGGTCGTCGCGCTCAAGTCAGGATCCGTACTCTTCTTATGGCCTCGATTTATCACAAAGCACTCAAGAGAAAGGACTTTTCTGGAACCGTTCGCAAAGACGACCAGGACGCGGAAAAGGCCAATGATCCCAAGTCCAGCGCCGACGTCGGGAAAGTCGTTAACATGATGTCCGGCGATGCCAATCAGATTGCTTTTCTCGTTTCTGGGATGTACTTCATCTACGGCGCACCTTTCGAAATTGCACTCGCAGGCGTGTACTTGTACAAGCTCCTAGGTTGGAGTGCATTTTCTGGACTGATCGTACTCATCATCTTTTGGCCGTTGAACCAGTACGTCACTCCCCCTGGGTGGGCACCTCATGTATTGACTCCCCCTTAGGCTTTTGGCGCGACGTTCCATTTCGATCTCCAAGGGCCTCCTTGCCGCTCGCGACAAACGTATGGGTGTTTTGAACGAACTCCTCGGTGCCATCAAGTTCATCAAATTCTTTGCCTGGGAGGGCCGTTGGACCCAGCGAACCATGGACACCAGGAAGAAGGAACTGTCGTGGATGGTCAAATCGCGCATCAACTCCGTCCTATTCTCTGCAATTTGGACTTTGGCACCCATCCTCGTTTCCGTTGTCTCCTTCGCGTCTTATATTTGGTTCGGAAACCAACTCACGGTCAGCGTTGCCTTCACCGCTATCTCTTTGTTCGCCATGGTTCGCGCCCCCTTGAATGTCATCCCGACCTGGATTGTGTTCATGATGCAGACGAAGGTCGCTTTGGACCGTATTCAAGGATACATTGACGAGGATGAGGTCGACGGACAGGTCTCGAGCCTCAAGGAAGACACCAGGGAACACAACAGCAGAGAGGGTCTTGGTATCCTCAAAGGCTCGTTCAAGTGGAACGAGGTTGGGGAGAAGAACGACAAGGACAAGGGAAAGGTTGCCAGATCGAGCGCTTCAAACGCAGAATCGGATGTTGCTTCGACCCTCGCCGAGGCCCTGGAGCGTAGATTTGAGCTGACGGATATCTCGGTTATTTTCCCTGACGGACAATTGACCGTTGTCACTGGTATTGTGCGCCCCCCTGCATGCATTTTCACGAAGTTTACCCCTCTGTACCACAGGACCCACGGCTAGCGGAAAGACCGCCCTCCTTGTAAGGATGACATCTTCCTCGTGAGACTCGCTAACCTTTCAGTTTAGATGGCGCTTCTCGGAGAGATGACTAAACTCGAGGGGGAGCTCGTACTCACTAAAAATCCCCACAAAGTTGACGGAAATGGTTTCATGCATTGCCTATCATTTGCCGCACAATCCCCATGGCTCCAGCATCTTTCCATCAAGGACAACATACTTTTTGGCGCTCCTCTCGATGAGGAAAGGTACGAACAAGTCGTTGATGCTTGCGCTCTGGGACCGGACTTGGATATGCTTGAGGACGGAGATTCTACGGAGATTGGCGCTCGGGGTGTCAGTCTGTCTGGCGGACAAAAAGCTCGGTATGGGCACCGTCTCAGTTTACAGCATTGAGTTGCTAACATATAAACTCAGCGTTGCCCTTGCTCGTGCTGTGTATGCCCGGACGAAATACATTCTCCTCGACGACCCATTGAGCGCGGTGGTATGTACCTTGCCGAACTCCGTCTTAAGAGTGATCTCATAGTTTATGTAGGACAGTCATACCGCGAGAGCCCTGTTCGAGAAACTCCTCTGTGGTCCCCTCCTCGCAAACCGTACTGTCGTCCTTGTTACCCATCACGTCGAATTGGTTTTGCCCGCAACAGCTTACCTCATTCGCATGTTGGATGGCCGTATCGATGCCCAAGGCGCTCCGAAGGATTTGCGTGCTCAAGGAATCCTCGAGGAAATCACCCATGACGAGAGCGTTCACGCTTCCCAACAAGAGGTTGTGCAGACCAAAGAAGGCGAAGACCCCGAGGCAGAGGCGCTGAAGGATGGTGCTGCCCCCACGAAGGATAAGAAAAGCCCAAGGAAGCTAGTGAAAGATGAACACCGCGAGGAAGGAAGTGTCAAGTGGAGCATCTATAACACCTACTTGAAGGCCACGTAAGGATTGTATCCTTTGCATCATTATGTGACTAAGTCGTTCCCCATAGCTCTTACTGGTCTTGGGCGGTAATTTGCGTCCTGATCGTGATCCAACAGGTAAGGACCATCGTTACATCATCCCTTATTGCATAATCAGACCGCTTGCCCAGTTGGCCACCGTTGGGGAGAAAGTGTGGATAAAGGTCAGTATTCGCCTTCCACACTCCTAATTTGTGCCAAACTCCTAACCGCCTTATAGTATTGGGACGCCGCTTACCCCGAAAGGTCCAAGCTTGATTCCTATGCCTTTTCATCCTTCATCACCCCGGAGCACGAATTCGCCGCACAATCCCCCATGTCCGCCTTCCACCACTTGAACCCAGCCGCTCATCACCACGCGTTAACGCACGCCAACATGTCGTTCGTTACCCAAGGCTTCGAACTCCCGCCTGCCGACAAACACCCGATGTTCTACGTCGGGGTCTTTGCAGCCATCGGAATCAGCGGCGGGCTCGTCCTCCTTTTGACCCTCATCGTGCAATACGTTGCCGCTCTCAGGGCTTCCAAGAAGATGTTCAAGCAGCTTTTGGATACCGTCGTCCACGCCACCATGCGGTGGTTCGATACCACACCCCAAGGTCGCCTTTTGAACAGGTTTTCGAAGGTATGCGATCGCAGCGCTTCTCCCACTCCCAAGCTTAATCGATCTCTTAGGACATCGAAACGATCGACGGTTCGCTCGCCGGAACCTTAAACGCCGTCAACAATTCCTTGGCTACTTTCTTCTCTTCTATTCTGGTCGTCACGTACGTGCCTTAGATATTCTGTGCAGCGTTGTACTCACCCGCGCAATGTAGTGTCATTTTCCCATTCTTCCTGCTCCCCGCTGCCATCATTGGCTACATGTACCAGCGCCTCGCTGTCGGGTACCTCAATACTGGACGTGACCTCCGACGGATGGAGTCCAACTCTCGCTCTCCCATCTTCTCAGGGTTCAGTGAAATGTTGGAAGGAATTGTCACCGTGCGGGCCTTCGGGGCCGAGCAGCGTTTCCTCAACGACATCCACGTCAAGATCGATCTGACTGTTCGGATGTTCTACAACTTCTGGATGTTGAATCGTCACCTCCTGTTGCATTTCGACGCCTTGGGCGGCATGGGTGTTCTTTCGGCGACTCTCTTCTGCCTTTCTGGTTATGTTTCCGCCGGCACAGCAGGTGTATGCATCACTTCGGCCATGTCGTTCTGTATCTCGGTGTACTGGGCCTGCCGTCACTGGACCGGGCTTGAGTTGGACCTGAACTCTGTGGAGCGACTCGTGGAGTACCTCGAACTCCCCCAGGAGCCCCCTTCGATAATCGAGTCTAGCAGACCACCGGCTTATTGGCCATCAAGCTCAACCGGGGATAACCTGCTTGTCGTGGACAACCTTTGCGTTCGTTACGCCCCCGAGCTCCCAGCCGTGCTCCATAACGTATCGTTCAACCTCAAGGCGAAAGAGCGGGTTGGACTTCTAGGGCGTACAGGAAGCGGAAAGTCTACGTTGGCCATGAGTCTACTGCGATTCGTTGATCCCTCAAGTGGGCAAATCATCATTGACGGTATCGACATCTGCAAGATAGGCGTCTCTGACTTGCGGTCTAGGATCGTAAGTCCCCACCATGTTCGCATTGAGGGCATGAGCTGAGTCGTTTGCAGACATTCATTCCCCAGGACGCCACTTTGTTCTCAGGCACCCTGCGAGAAAACCTAGACCCATTCGGTGCGTTCCCACGACACCGTTCCAGTGTCATTCTCATCCGTTCTACCCATAGACGAACATGACGATGCTGAATGTTTGGATGCTCTATACCGGGTTCAGCTACTCACCCAGAGCCAGCACCAATCACAAAGGACATCGGCAGAGGCGTCCAGAGCGGCCTCCATTCACGAGACAGAGGGCACCGCGTCGACTGCAGCCTCCGTCGCGGAATCTGAGACGGGCAAGATGAAGATAACGCTTGACACCAAGATCTCGGCGGGCGGCACCAACTTCTCCAATGGGCAGCGTCAATTGATCGCCATGGCTCGCGCGTTGCTCCGCCGAAGTTCGATCATCATCTTAGACGAGGCCACTTCCAGCATTGACTTCGCCACCGACGCCAAGATTCAGGCTACTATTAGGGAAGAGTTCAACGATTCGTTGTTGCTCACCGTGGCTCATCGTCTCCGAACTGGTGTGTTACCTCATTTCACTCTGTATCACCTCTAATCCCTTCCAACCTAGTCATCGACTATGATCGTTTGGTTGTTTTGGACAAGGGACGGATCGCTGAATTCGACACTCCGTACAACCTGATTCGGAAGGAGGATGGTATCTTCCGTGCCATGTGCTTGAAGAGTGGGATGTTCTCTGAGCTGGAAGCCGTTGCGAGGGCGAAGGCAGAATCCAAGCCATGAATGTTATTACGAGTTGATGACAGATGCACCATATCCATATTTGCGTTTGATCTAGATTATGTGCTTACGACCGCCCCAAAAAATATGACCATCGTGTAGAACGCCCAACAAACCGAGGACCTCCCAGAAACGTGGGGGTGGGTTTGCGACGGGGGGGCTCAACTTCAGCGTAGGTTTGCGGCAAGTCCTGTGTATACCTGTTTCGCAGGAGCCCCATTTGTAGGACGGGGTGTAGATGGCTGCGAGGAGCTCGCGCCCGTCAAAGAGGAGGCGCGAGTCACGTTCAATCTCTGGAGCGTCTTCATCGGGAACTTTGTGCTGTATGGTTACGATCGTCAGCAGCTACGGTGGTGAAGGAATACGATGGGTGAACTTACCGGCACGTGGAACAGACGGGTACAGGTTGGCAGAAAACTGGGAAGGAGGAAGTCAGTGGTGGTACGTGGGTAGTGGAATTGAACGGGCTAAACTGGAAAGACAAACCGAACAGACGTATCCAACGTCTACAATATGTTTGTGACAGAAGCAGGCGGCCCGAAAGTCTGTCTTGTCTTCTGTCGGAATGGTAATGATTTTGCGAATCGAGGGCGAGGGCAAGAAGGACATCTGGAAAACGTTTGTGAGTTGGACGAATTGACCTCGATATAGGAGGACGTGCGATAAGGTATTGGAGCAGGGCTTCGCGATGCTCAAGGTAAATGTAGGAACCCCCTGTGAGATACGCGGCTTGTTGGAGGAAGACTGAATCGGGCCCGAAGATCTTGCACACATCTATAGTGATCTTCTGGGTGAAAGTTTGGACCATGGGGAGGGGTGGATGTGGGTTGTGCTCACCAGCTTCTGGGCAGAAAAAATCGAGTTCATGATCGGAATATAGGAGTTTGATGCATCGGGTGAAACGGAAAGGATGAGTATCCTTGGGTCCGGAAGGTTTGCGGAGTCTTCGGGGGAATTAAGCAGTTGGGCGGGGTGTACGAGGCGGTTGATATCTAGGTTCGTGTCGTGAGCAGGGCGGTGGGCGATGGGGTGGAGGTGGACATACAGCATATCGCCTTGGTGAGAGCTCCGACCAATGCACATGGTTCTGGGGGTAAAACGTCGGTACACGTTGATCAGGGGGAGAACATCACGGACCTTCAGTGTCCGGTTTACCGAGGATATCAAACTCGCGAGAGATATGGTGGACGAGGGACTGATCGACCGTTTTGAAGAAACGGTACGAGTTTGGGTCCGGCTGGGCGACTTGGGACGTTGAAGGATCCTCCGCCTCCTCGGAAGAGTAGAAAATCAGACTGGGTAAGTTGAGTTTGAGAATATATGGAAGGGAAGGGAAGCGCAGACCTTTTGCCCGGCAAAGCGCCAAAGACGGCGAGCGAGTTTTCGTGTTTATAGGCGACATGGGAGTTCAAAAAGACGAGAAGGTGGGAAAGAAAGGTGTCGAATGAGAGGGGATGCGGGTTTGAGGGTTGGGAGGAGAGCAGCCATTGGGTCGGGCAGAGGTCGAGAATGACGGAGAGGTGGGAAGATCTGTCCATGACCACGATGAAGAAGAAAGGGACAAAGCGTCCTTGGTCTTATTTTCTCATTCGGTCAGTGTCAGAGGCTGTTTCCTCGACCGTCGCTCACAATCTCTTCCAGCCTCGTCTTCAAGTTCGTGCTCAAGATATTCTACGGCTCGATTGTCGTCGAGAATACAGACTTGATTCCTCCGGACGGGCAGCCGTGGTCGGTGTCTCGCTCCCTCTCTCGCTCCCCTTCGCTCACCGGCACCCTCAGCATCGTATGCGCGAACCACAGCAACTCTCTCACGGATGCTCTGTGCGTTCCCCCGTCCCGTGTCTGACCTCACTGATCCCATGTCGTCACAGAGTCCTCGTCACCACCATCCCATCAACGGTACGTAACTCGCCTGTCATCCCGGACCGCTGGCTCTCGACGTTGACGACTACGCTCTTGAAGAAACGCAGCCTCCTCCGCCTCACTGCGAAGGCGACCCAGTTCGGCAAGCGGACCTTTACCAGCTGGCTGATCGAGTCCGTAGGGACTGTACCACTTAAGCGACGGAGTGACTACCCCGAGGATGCCCAGGTCGACAATACAGAGGTCATGTCACACCTCATGGATGTATGAATTCCGATGGCCCTCGTCAGGAGACTGTCCCAGTGTCTCACGTCTTCTCATTTTAGGCTCTGGAGCTCGGAGATGCCGTCTGTCTCTTTCCAGAAGGGAAAAGCCGTTACCATCCTGCCATGGCTCCCTTGAAGACCGGCGGTAACCATCCAGTTTCTCATCTTCTAGGTTCCGTCCTGTTGACTGTAGGGAAGTTGCCAGAATTATCTCGGATGTCCTGTCTAGGAACAGGAATGACCCAGACTTCGCGATCTATATCCAAAATTGTTCCATCACCTACACCCACCGTCAACACTGGCGGTCCGACGTTTTGGTCACATACCACCCCCCGAAGCGGTTCACCCCCGAGGCAGGTTTGCATTCCGTTCACGCCCGATTCCGAAATTCACCCCCCTGCTAGTAGGACAACCCCGAGCTGCTGAAACCGATCGACTTTACCGATATCCGCAAGCTGACGGAGGATATGCGCCGGCAGATCAGTCAGGGAACCGTGGACGCCCCATCCTGGGAAATCCTTCGTTCTGCCAAATGCGCTGCGAACATATATGCGCCATTGGGAACGATGATGAGTCTAGGGGACTACGTTAGGCTCGTCAAAGCCTACATTGATGTATTCGGGCTCGCTCATGCTCCGGCCCCCAAAGAGGAGGGTGAAGGAAAAGATAGCTTGAGCCTGCGAGAGGAGGATGAAAGGATAAGGAAATTGTGCTCTGACCTCAAGGTAATTTGGACACAGTTCTCCCCCGTCATTCTAACCTTTCATCATGTAGGCATACCAAGATCAACTAGCGCGCTTGGGCGTGAAGGACGACAGGATCAGGCGACCGCTGGAGCCATATACTGTTGCCTACCGGATGATCATTCGTTTGATATGGTCTTTTTTCCTTCTCTCCCTATCTGTCCCAGGTCTCCTTCTGTGGACCCCTGTGTTCTTGACGTCCGCGTACTCTGTCCACAACTTTAAGAAGACTGGACCCGCCTGGGACACTTGGGACGAAATAGCCCAATACAAGCTTATTTATGGTTCGTCGCTGACTCCTTCAGCAAGATCGGTAAATTCTGATGACGTCCTTAGGGTTGATGTCAGGTCTGTGTGTTTGGATTGGGGCCACCCTGGCTACCCTGCCATTTGCCGGTATAACTTTCTTCGCTATACCTCTGCTGATGTGGATGACACTCCGGTACGTCAGTTTGCTGGTGAAGGCGTTTGGACTGACAAACGCCAAACGTGAACAGGTGGCTGGAGGATGCGATTGCGGCATTCCGTGCTTTCGTTTCGCTATTTCGACTGCTTATGGCGGGTAGGGTGACGCTCGCAAAGCTGGGTGAAACCCGCAAAGACCTTCATGAACGAGTAAGGGAACTTTCTATGAAATCCATGCAACTCCCAGAGAATCCCGAAGACCACTTCAGCTCGAGCGGGGGGAAACATAAGGGCCGAGTGGGGAGCACAACGTGGGAGTCCTCCACGAAGTACTTCTCGCTGAGACGAAGGCGGAAGCGGGACTGGAACGAAACCTTGAGGCTGTATGACGTAGTCGATTTCCCACAGGTTGACAACTCCGACTGATAGTAAAGGGAGTTGGTATTGCTACTTGTGCCTAACCTATCTACGAATGTATCTTGTTATCTTGTTATCTTGTTATCTTGTTCCCCTTCGCCCCCATAGAACATCACATGATCTAACAGCAACGAGTGGGGGTGAGTTGTGTCGTAATTTGGGCAATCAGAAACCAGTAGCAGTACCTCCTTACTCTTCGGCGTCAGGTGGCCGGGCGCTTGTCGCTGGGACACTCTTAGTTCGTGGTCGAACGGCGCCCACTTGAAGCCGAGGTTTTTGCACTCCTCAGGATCGAGTTTGAACGGGTCATAATCGTCGGATTCCAAGGGGTCACTGCTCATTGGATCCTCAGTCGGGGAGTCGAAGTAGGTCCGCACTGGCCGTTCGAAAGCAAACGGTTGGGGGGGAGGGAGGTCGATTGCCGAGTCAGCCTGTGACGGGTTGTATCTAAACACGCCGTCATAATCGACATCGGGTCGGGGAGCAGGAGAGATTGGAACGAGCGGGTCGTGGTTCAAGGATGAAGCAGAGGGGGGTGTAGTTTTAAACCCGGATGTATGCGCGGCGCTTGCCACTTTGATTGGCGTAAAGGGACTTGGATAGGAATTTGGAGCAGTGGGGAAGTCACCTCCTGGCTGGGTAAGAGCGCCAACGGAGGGAGTAGGAGATCCAGATCGCAAATGGAGCAAGGAGTTATTACGATACAAGGGATAGTGAGTGGGAAATGGTCGCGGTTCATCGGAAGATGTATCTGAGTCTGGCTGGCGAGGCCTAGATGAAGGGATTCGGGGTGGTGTCGAGGGGAGGCCGAGAGACCAAGTAGGGTCGTTAGGATGAGCACGTCGATGCATTTGGTAATCAGGTGAGTTCTCAAGAGGATGTCCGACAAAACCAGGGTCAGAGGCGTCGTGGGGAGCAGGGAACACAGCGCGAAGCGGGTGGGAGGCGCCCAAATCGTTGATAGTGTCTTGCAACCACGGTGGGAGAGCCAAGATTTTGGGTGACGAACCCTGCGGTGTTTGACTCCTCGGCATCTCGAGCTTGAGAACAGAAAACCCGGTCCCGAGTCTTCCCTTATCGGAATCCTGGTACGGGGTAGTAGGGCCAGCGAACGATGAGGGCGACGTAATGCTGGATGAACGAGTTCTACGCGTCGTGAAACTGCCAGAATCGGAGGAGATGGTCCGGTCCGCCCTCGAGCGGATGCTTTCCATCATGTTTGCATACCGCGAACGTAAATTTCTTCGCGGTTTAGGTTGTGAATGTGAACGCAAAAACGAACTACATGGTACCGGTGATGAAGTATTTCTGGGAAAGCCACGGATACGCGCATAATCTCACCTATTGCGTTGGGAGCTTGGTCCGGGCTCGCGGAGATCGCCCCGAGCCGTGAGGTCGCGGGGCATGTTCTGTAAGAAAAGCGTTGCAAGCGTGGGAAAGAATTTACCACGTTGGAATCAAACGCCGATTTCGACACACGCGGCACCCTTCTTGACCTTGAGATAGTAGGTGTTCCAGCCGCTCCCTAGGTCTTCTTATCCTTTCGGAGGGGAGAAGTACGGCAGATTTGGTGTTGTTCTGGCTTCCCTGTCAGTTACAGGGAATCTGGAGGGGGTATCGCCATGGAACGGGGAACAAAGTAAGCCGTGGAGTTCAGGGTCTTCAGCGTATTCACAACGCCCATCTCCACAAGGGAACGGTGTTCGTCAGGGGTTATCAAGCCGGAACTCCCTCAAAAGGGCACACTGATGACGCTGTGAACTTTGGGACAGCTCCCCGTTTCTTCGGACCCTTGTCCACCGAGGACGTGGTTAAGGGTATCATCACCGAGGCCTCCTTCGCGCTCCCCGGAGGAGACATAGTAGCTGCGATGAACGCGATCTGGTTGCGGTGAGCGTCGGAAACCAGGAGAGTGGGCAGGGTGTGTACTTACAACCGGCGTCCTTTACCATGGATGGCCTAATATGATGTGCAACACGGTTCAAATTGCCCCCCAGGTGTTGAACCTTTGGCCCGGGCTTTCTTTCTAGGCGTTCTAGGTGATACCCCATCGGGAGTCCCCATCCAGCGTGGCCTGGTCGCGGCCCGACCTTCCCACGTTATTATGGTACGGCGCCCGACCTGTGGAACAGTGACGGTGGCTAAAAAAACGCCGGTTCCCGTGGCCACAGAGCTGTTTCGCTGCGAAGGAGTGTGGGAGGCCGCTGGTCAGCTGGGATCCGTGCTCTGTATGCAGTCCGAATTTGATATTCGGCGTTTGCGTTTCCCTGATTAATCACTCTCCAGATTGGTAAATGTACAATGGGCCACGCAACTTGCACCATCAACCGGGTGCAGGCGATTATGGACCTCGCCTCTTCCTCCGACCGATAGGAGTGCTGGACGGCGCCCGCGAAACGGATAAACGAAGAACGTGGGTGGAGTAAGACGTTGTGAGCCCAACACAAAGCCCCTGGGAAGTACTAAAGGGTGGGTTCTGTTCCCTATTCCCCCAACTAGAACACTCCCCGTGGGCCGATTCTCCCAGGAAGGAGAGATGCCGCTCGTTCCCCCAGGGGGTACCGTTCTTGTTACGGGGTCCGCCGGATTCTATGGGGCATGGGTTGTGAGGGCATTCCTTGAGGCGGGATACATTGTGCGCGGTCAGGTCGACTCTGAATCCACAGGGGAGCACCTCCGTGGTTTGTTCAACCGGTTCGGGTCAAGTTTCGAGACCGTGGTAGTCGAGGACCCAATTCAGGTTTGCCCTTTGCTGCTGCGTATCTATTCGTTGAGAAATCCATCTTATTCTTCAGAGCGGTGTCTTCGACTGCTTCCTAGAAAAAGTTGACGCAATTGTGCATACCGATTCTAACTCATCAATGTCCCCAGATTCTGACGATGGTGGGTTTCTTGTCATGCGATGCACTCCGGACTAACCTAAACTCAGATAAGTTTTCTGGAGTTCGCAGCACCGAGAGTCTCTTAGCCAGTGCCATCGGATCCGGGTTCGTACTCCGCCAGTCATTCCGGGACCCACACCAACCGCGGTTCTTGTTCAGGTCCGCCATCAAACGAATTATCCTCCTATCCCCAACCGCAACTATCACATCCACCCCTACAGTTGGTAGGGCTTTTACGGAGGAGGACCGTAGCGGGGTAACAGCCGAACGGGCTAAAGAGTTGGGGAAGGATGTACCCGTCGGGTGGGCCAACCACGACGCGTCTATGTCGCTCGCCGAGAGGGGTAAGCTTGCTTGTGTAAGTTCTCGTCGTCCGTTTAGGGTATGTCAGGGCTAACCATTAACAGGTCATTGGGGTATGTTAATGAGCCGCGCGAACTTGATGCTCTTGTGTTTGACGATAGTGCAGCCAAGTCTCCACGAGGTGAACACCGTCGAGGGACTGTCCTCTTCCTGTTCAGCATGGTGTAACTACGTCGTTAAGAACATGAGCTGCGGAGGAGACATACTGACCAGCGCCTTGGCTTGGCTGGATGTTCGTGACCTCACGGTAGCGCGTGTAATTGCGCTGGAGTGAGAGGAGGCCGGAAGTCAGCGTATCACAGTTTCTGCAGGTATGAGTAAATTGTGAATGGTTCCACTCCAACGCCTGACCGTTGACTCTAGGGCCATTTGCATGGGAAGACTGGAGTGAGCCATGGCGAGAGTCCCTTCCAGAGCCTGCTGGTCCCAACTTCCCACAAGTCGAGGCTGTGAGAAGAGTTGGGCCGCTAGTTAGCCTAGCACACAAAAGAGAAGGACACCACGACTACGACCCCTCGGTGGTCACCTATCAGTTGAAGTTCGACAGCTCCAAACGAGAAAGGATCCTCGCGATGAGGTTCAGAACGATGGATGAAACGGTAGCTGATATGTTGGTCGACTTCACGGCGAGGGAGTGGTTACTGCTCGGAAACGTTGAACTCATCATGTTGGAGTGTTTGATCAGTAGCAAAATCTCCCAGTCCAGTCTCCTACGGTCACGTGTTTACCATGAACTCGTCGGCCTTTTGGAAATTCCACCCCATATTTCACGTCTAACTTGGCAACACGGATTTGCACTGTTCAGGCCCGAATTAGAAACCACTGGCAGTTCCCGGGGCGGACGATCGATCACGATCACCGGTCACCAGTGACCGGGACGATCGGGGCTATGTGTGCCACAGGATCTTCGTGAGGTTTCAAGCCGACTCGAAGGGACATTAGTGAAAAGTTCAGCCACCGTGGGCTGAGACTCGATATAGTGTGCATGCCAACAAAACTATCTAGTAGCCTATCGACTATCAACAGATACACGCACTACAGCGCCATTTGTGAGATACTTTGATCAAAAAGTGCGCGTTACAAGGGCATAAATCAGTACCGCAAGCAGTGCTGTGCCCCACGCACGGTAAGACGGAGGAGAGATAAAGGAAGTTGAACCGCGAGCTGAGCCTGAGATCGCTTGAGATATGACACAATCAAGTGTCACATCTACACGAGAGATGAGAGAGATAGAGAGACGTGAGTGATGGATAAGAGAATGAGACTGAGAGAGCGTGAGTATAAAGAGAGTGGGGAAAGTGGGTGTGGGTCATTCTAACAATTCGTTTCTGAGAGAAATAGGGCAGAACCATTCCAAGCCTCGCGAATGGAGGGGTGGGTACTGATCCGTGTCTGTCATGGTGTTGGATTCCTAATCTAGTAGGTGATCCTGCGGCGGAGGTCGCGCCTGGAAAACTGGGGGACCGGCTCGAGAGGGCTGGGTTCACGCTTCTGATTTCCGCAAATAGCGTTACGATCGTACTTTCCAGTGGATGCGGGCTTAGGAACGCCGGTGGAGGACACGACCGAGCTCACTGGGGAGGGGGGAGTTACAGAGCTAGAGCCGGGGCCGGAGCCGTAGGGGTCGGGAGTAGGGCTCGAGGGGTTGGCGTAGGGATCGGGAGCGGGGCCTGAGGGGCTGGGTGAGCTGACGACCGTGCTGGATGGGACTGGGTAAGGAACCGAACTTGAAGGGACGGCGATGAGAGTAGGAGGAGAGTTAACCCCATAGTTGGTGGGGGAACTGGAAGAGGAGGGCTTCGGCGCAACGCTGGAGCTGACCGGAAGACCTGACGAAACGTGATCTGGTTCATCATCCTCGCAGTCCTCATCATCATCATCACCATCGTCTTCCCCATCATCCTCACAGTACTCGTCGTTGTCATCCTCCTCGGGGTAGTTGGGAGTGGGAGTTGGAGTAGGGGCGGGAGAAGCAGGAGGCTTGACGGAGGTGGGAGAAGCAGGAGGC
>Ga0307516_10005782_pt1 | contig 14650 bp, 14 predicted proteins | sample 19_EM_MG_FD_203310 | JGI IMG/M metagenome (GOLD analysis project Ga0307516, IMG submission 203310) | Populus trichocarpa ectomycorrhiza microbial communities from riparian zone in the Pacific Northwest, United States - 19_EM | ecosystem: Host-associated > Plants > Roots > Unclassified | place... | reverse complement strand
GCCAGACCTTTCGCGCTGGTCGTCGCCCACATCCGCCGCAACCGCCGCTGCGTTTTGAGGTTCACGAAGCGGCGCGAATGTTGCGTATGAGTCGGGCGCAACTTTATAACCGAATGAAGGACGGTTTGATCAGGGTTCAGAAAGACGGTGCCCGGACCTATATCACTCGAGCCGAACTCGAGCGCTATGTGGCGTCCTGCGACTAAAAGAATTGGACCAATTCGAGTCGCGTTCGCGCGGCATCCATCACCAGATGTCCGTAGTGCTTTTCGATCATCGCGAGCGCAGTTCCGGTGATTCGCGCTACTTCCAGGGTTGCCATCCCGTCCATCAGCGATTGGGTAATGAAGCTGTGACGCAAGGTATACAGGCACACGCCTTTGGGGAGTCCGGCATTTTCAGCCGCGTCGCGTATCAGTTCGTCCCAATCGGAGTGAGCCCACGGATGTCCATCGTCGCGGGCGAAGATAAATGCATAGGGCAGCTTATCCTTCACCAAGCGCTCAAATGAGGACCGCGGCGGCGGCCGACAGGGGAACCGTACGCGGATGCTCCTTCGAGCCGAACCCGACAGATTTGGTCCGTGAATCGTATTGCGAGACCCCCGAGCGCTGCTCTCACCAGGAGCCAGGTGAACAGTCCCCAGCGCTGCTCGTGGGCTGCGCCCATAGCTACCCCCACTATCACGCCGCAAAGGAATACCCGCCACAACGCCTCGCATATTTAACCGATCCTTTGGTGTGTTGGCGTAGCCACAGTTACGGCTTCGCCTTCCTACGAGTCGGGGGCGGCCTTCCGCTTCACGGCCCTATTGTCGGTGCGGCCGGGCGTCACCACATGCAGCCCGTCGCGTCTCAAGCTCACCGATGTGACGGGCGCGAAGGTGGTGCGCTTCTTGGTGATCTTCATGTTGTCCCATTCCCGGCATCGCTTCGCACGCGGTTCAATGCCGGTCCCATTTTGAGCCAGCGCAAATTGCCCTAAATCTGCCCTAAGCACCGAATTGTGCTTACAGGCAGTTGTAAGTTATTGATTTAATGGCGTCCCCACGGGGATTCGAACCCCGGTTCTCACCGTGAAAGGGTGGTGTCCTAGGCCTCTAGACGATGGGGACGCAAGCCTGAAATCGACAATTCGCACGCGACGACGCTAAAACTGGTGGAGCCAGGCGGGATCGAACCGCCGACCTCTTGCATGCCATGCAAGCGCTCTCCCAGCTGAGCTATGGCCCCACATGGAGGCGCGGGAAGTTACCTTAAGGGGCCCGGTCCGTCAAGAAAACGGGCCAAAAAGACGGGTGGCGGCGCCAGAACTGCCGGCAAGGTGGGCCGATCGCCCCACCCTGGCTTACCCCCCAGCCAAGTTCAGCCCCTATTGGCCGTATTTCGGTATGACGAGGACGCCGATTGCCTCGAGCTTGGCCGGGTCTCCATTCGTCCACCAGCCGCACTATCGCGGACTTTTTCCGGTCCGATGCGCGAAGGACGGAACTGCGAGCTCCGAGCTCCGCTTTCGTTCACCGCCAGCTGTGATCCGTCGCGTCGCTACTCGACAACTCACACTGTCTTGATTCCGGCGTCGAGTTGGGACGCATCAAGGCGCGCAACGCACGCCTCTCCGACTCACCATGTCTCAGCGACTCATCTCTCGGCGACTCGTTCTCGGCGACTCATCATGTTTCGGCGACTCATCATGTCTCTGCAACTCAACGCGTCTCTGCAACTCAACGCGTCTCTGCAACTCAAACCGTCCCTGCAACTCAACGCGTCTTTGCAACTCATCGTGTCTCTGATCGGCGACTCATCATCTCTCTGCTCAGCGGCTCATCGTCGTCTGCGCAAACAATCATGGCTCTGTTGTACATCTTGCACTCCGAAATCCTTCTCGCGGACGCCGGAAAAATCGCACGCGAAGCATTTGTCATATTACCAGCAAGCACAAAAACACTACATTTCCATGTGATCTGGATCACACGCGTTGATTGATTTGGTCGCGACCAAGCGACACTTTGCGCCGACCTTTTATTTCCCATACAAGACATCCCTTGTCATCGCACCTTCGTCCAAGGGAAAATTCATGATCCAATCGATCCGCTTGTTCGCCGCGCCGGCGTTTCTCGCCTGCATTTTTCTAGCGGCTTGCGGCGGAAGTTCGGTTGCAATTACCGGCAGCTCAGCGGTGCCGACCGGCACGGGTTCTGGTTCGAGTACGGTTACCGGCACCGGATCCGGCGCCAGCTCCACGTACGGCATCTCCGGAGTAGTGTCGGGAATCACCGACGCCTCCGTCACTCTGAGCGGCGCGGCGTCCAATACGACGAGTACGGATACTGGCGGCAATTTCGGATTTACCAAGCTCGCGGCGGGAAATTACACGCTATCACCGAGCAAGACGGGATACGTATTCAGCCCGGTGAGCTTGTCCGAAACGATCACCTCGGCATCGGTGACCGACGCGAACTTCACGGAGACGGCGAGCAACCAGGCGACGTACACCATCTCCGGAACCGTGAGCGGCAGCGTCGCGGCGGGGGTGATGATCACCTTGAACGGCACCAACGTGGGATCGGCAATCACCGACCTCAGCGGCAACTACACATTTGCCGGTTTGGTCAGCGGGACCTACACGGTCAGTGCGTCGCTCGACGGCTACACGTTCACCAGCCCGCTCATCGTCAGTCTGGACAACGTCGATTCCGTGTCGAATAACTTCACGTCGGCCGCCGCGGCCAGCGGAGGCAACCTCGCGTTCATCCAAGTGAGCCCGTTGCCTGAAGCGACCGTTGGCGCGGCTTACTCCGGCAGTGTTGTCGAGGGAATCTCGGGGGGAACAGCGCCTTATCATTATCAGACGGATACGCTTGCAACCGGCACTCCGCCGCTCGGCATGATCCTCAATCCGAACGGCAACCTGACCGGCACGCCGACTGTCGCCGGCCAATACGATTTCAGCGTGTGTGCAACGGACTCCGCCGGTGAAATGGCTCCCTGCGAGACCACGTCGATCACCGTGGTCGCCGCACCGACGACCCAGCCGACCCCGGCCCCGACGGTAACGCTGGCGGCAAGCCCGTCCAAGATTGTCGCCGGTGCCACGTCGGAGCTCACCTGGTCCAGCAAGAATGCGACCTCATGCACGGCCGGCGGCGGCTGGGCAGGCAGCAAAGCGATCAGCGGCAAAGCGGGCATTGCGCCCAAGAGCACCACGACTGTCACGCTGACCTGCACCGGTGCGGGCGGCAGCGCTCACGCATCGGCCGTGATCACCGTCACCGCGGCGCCTAAGCCGCCGACGCCCGCCGTTACCTTGACCGCGACTGCAACCAACATACCATCGGGCAGCACTTCCACGCTCAAGTGGTCGAGCAAGAACGTCACGTCCTGCTCCCGGAGCGGCGGGTGGTCGGGCACGGAAGCGACCAGCGGTTCGTTGGTTGTTTCTCCGATGAGCACCACAACCTACATTCTGGTCTGCACGAATTCGACCAGCACCGCTCAATCCACGACGAAGATCACGGTCAATGCAGCAGCGCCTCCGCCGGCGCCGACGGTGAAGTTGAAGGCCGCCACCGCCTCGATCGCGTCGGGCGACTCCACGACGTTGACCTGGTCGAGCACCAACGCTTCCTCATGCACGGCGAGCGGCGGCTGGACCGGCACCGAAGCCACCAGCGGCACCAAGACCGTGGCGCCGACGGCCACGACGACTTATACGATCGACTGCACCGGCTCGGGCGGAAAAGCGCTGGCATCGGCCACGGTGACGGTCAACGGATCCGGGACACCCACCGCAACGGGAATCTCCTGGGTCTACTACAACGGCCTGTTCGACTGGCCCGGCGATTACTCATTCATGGCCAAGGCGGATTACAAGGACAAATCCGGTGCGCCGTTGAGCGGCAAAGCGGACGTCAAGGTCACGCTGAAGGCGGCCTACGGCGGCTGGCTGCCGTACGCTCAAAACTGGAGTTTCAATTCAGCGCCCTATACGAAATTGACGTTCGCGCTCAAGCCGACGGTGGCAAATCAGCATTGGAGCGTTTATTTCGTGAAGGTCGGGGACATACCTGTGGGGGTCTCCATCGACGTGGCGCAATATGGTCCCACGCCGGTCGCCGGACAATGGAACACCTATACCGTGCCTCTCGCGGACCTCGGCGTCCTGGGTACCACCATTTACAAGTTCGCGGTCCAGGATAAGACCGGGTTGTCGAACAACACGTGGTACGTGGATAACGTAGGTTTCGTACCCTAAACCTGGGGCCTGTCTGAGAATTCTGCGTGAGCCGAGCTGCGCAGAATTCCAGCGCAGGACGGCGCGCTGACTAGGGCCGAGCGCCGTCCGCCACGAAAGCCACGTCGTCGACGTAGAAGACGTTGCTCGCAAGCCCCGTCTGGTCCTGAATGGCGAACTTGTAGATCTTCGTCCTGGCCACCCCGATATCGGCCAATGGGATGGTGTACACGTTCCACTGCCCCACCACCGGAGGCGGGCCGTATTTGAAGGGATCGACGCCCTTACCCACCGGCTTATCGCCCACCAGCATGAAATAAACCTGAGCCCTTTGATTCGCCACGGTGGGTTTGAGGGCGAAGCGCAGAAAATTGTAAGGCGTCGTGTCGAATACCCAGTTCGTCGCAAACGGCTGCCAACCGCCCCAGGCCGAGGTCACCGTGACCTTCACGTCGTATTTTCCGCTCAACGGTTGACCTGTCTTGTCGCGGTAGTCGGGCACCGCAACGAAGGAATAGTCGCCCGGCCACGCGAACACGCCGTCGTGATACACCCAAAAAGTTGCAGAGCCGCCGCCGTTGTCGGCCAGCGCCGAACTCATGACCAGCGCGAACGCCGCTGCACGCCAGGGCCGACTCTTCATACTACGGCACTCCACGCCTCCACAGCCGTGCGCAGGCGGGACAGGGTTTGCTCCTTGCCCAGGATTGCCAGTGTAGCGTCGATGGGCGGCGATACCGTACCTCCGCACACCGCCAGACGCAGGGGCTGCGCGAGCTTCCCGAGCGGCAGGTCTTTTCGTGCCGCAAGGTCGCTCACCAGCGTGTGAATGGCGGGCGCCGTCCAGTCCGCAAGAGACCCCAACTCCGCCGATGCCGTTGCGAGCAGCGACGTTATCTCCCCGTTGACGTGTTTGCGGACGGCCTTCTCGTCATAGGACCCGGGCGGCCTGAAGAAAAACAGGCTGTTGGCAGCCATTTCCTTGACGGTCTTGGCGCGCTCGCGCTGTGCGATCACGATTTGCTCGAGCTGTGCATCGTCATGCGCGTCGATTCCATTGCGCAGCAGATGCCAGCGCAGCGGTGCAACGAGCCGCGACGCGGGCACTCGCATCATGTGCTGCTGATTGAGCCACGCGAGTTTCTCTCCGTTGAAGGCTGAAGCTGATTTGTTGACATCGGCAATGTCGAACAAGCGGATCATTTCCTCCACGGAGAAGAATTCCTGGTCGCCGTGCGACCATCCCAGGCGCACCAGATAATTGAGCAGAGCTTCCGGCAGGAACCCCTCGTCGCGGTATTGGAGCACGCTGACGGCGCCATGGCGCTTGGACAACTTTGCCCCGTCGGAGCCCAAGATCATCGGCAGATGCGCATATACGGGAACGCTGGCTCCCAAGGCGCGCAACATGTTCATCTGGCGCGGCGTGTTGTTCAAATGATCGTCGCCGCGAATCACGTGCGTGATCCCCATATCCATATCGTCGACCACGACGCAAAAATTGTAGGTCGGGGAACCGTCGGAACGGGCGATGATGAGATCATCCATCTCGGAATTCTGAAACACCACGGATCCGTGGACGACATCATCCACGACAACTTGGCCTTCCTGAGGATTCTTGAATCGAACGACGGGAGGGACTCCCGGCCGGGCATCGCTTCGATCGCGCCAGCGCCCGTCGTATCGGGGCTTCTCGCCGCGCGCAGTTTGCTCCGCGCGGAGTTGATCCAGTTCGTCCTTGGTGCAATAGCATCGGTACGCGCTGCCCTGCGCCAGCATGACGTCGATGACCTCCTTGTAGCGATCGAATCGCTTGGTCTGGAAGAACGGGCCTTCGTCGTGATCGAGACCGGCCCACTCGAGACCGTCCAGGATCTGCTGAATGGCCTCATGGGTGGAGCGCTCGAGATCGGTGTCCTCGATGCGCAGAATGAATGTTCCCGAGTGCCGCCGCGCATAAAGCCAACTGAAGAGCGCGGTTCGCAGGCCGCCGATATGCAGAAAGCCCGTTGGACTGGGTGCAAAGCGCGTACGCGTGCTCATAATGAATACAATTCCGATAGGGTCGACCATAAAGTTTAGCAGACCGTGCCCGGGAGCGCGGGTGGGCACCCCTGCCGTTCCGCTTATTTTTTGCTACACTGCGCGGGTTGCCGGATTCGACCAATGCTGGGGCGGTTAGCTCAGCGGTAGAGCACTGCTTTCACACGGCAGGGGTCACAGGTTCAATCCCTGTACCGCCCACCATCACGTTCGGACGAGGCACTCTCCCGATGGCGTATCCCCATGACCAGCTTCAGCGGAATATGCGGGAAATACGCCGATTTTTGACTTTTGCCGTGGTCGGCGTCATCGGGTTCGTGGTCGATGCCTCCGTCCTCTATCTGGGAATTTTCATCGGCTTGGGGTTGCGCCTGGGCCGCGTGTTCTCGTACCTCGCCGCCGTCACGACCACGTGGGCGCTCAATCGGATATTCACGTTCAAGGCGCCAACGCATCGCGGACTGTGGTCGGAGTGGGCGCACTTTTCCGTCTCTCAACTCGGGGGAGCGGCCGCGAATCTGGGGGTCTACTACCTGCTCATTCACATCAGCGTGCTGGTGGCGGCACATCCCGTCCTCGGGGTCGCCGCGGGGTCACTGTCGGGCTTGATCATCAACTACGTGGTCGCCCGCGTGTTTGTGTTCGGCCGCGGAATTCGTTACAAACGTCGCTCCGAGTCCACCGTTTCGGATGACTATCATTCCTAATTTCTCCTCACGGGCTGCAAAGACCGTCGATTCGGAGCGCCCCGTGACTTGGGTGTCGAGCGCGGCATTCGTGGTGCTCGTGGTCGCATTCATCTGGCCGGCTCTCTACAACGGGCAGCCATTTTTCTTTCCCGATACGACAACCTACATCAGGGGAGCGGACGCGGGAATACAGGCCGCATTCGGTCACAAGTCCGCGTGGTCGCTTCCACCCGACGCGCCGAAGAGCGTCAGCTCGATCGACGACAAAACGGTTCTGACCGGCCGATCGCCCTACTACGGTGCGCTGCTCTACCTGGGCGACCTGACCGGCGGGTTTTGGCTGACGGTCATCGTGCAGGCCTGCGCGGTATTGGGCGCCATCGGCCTCGCTCTCCGCGCGGCGCGGGTCCCGATGTGGCCGCACGGACGCATCATTTCCGCATGCATCGCCGTGGCCACGACGGCACCCTTCTTTTCCAGCTTGTTGATGCCGGACGTGTTCGCCGGGGTCGCGATCCTCACGGCAGCGGTGCTGCTTTCGGTTCGACAGCGATTGCCGCTCCGGGATTACCTGCTGTCGTTGGTTCTCCTCGTTGCGGCAACTGCATTTCACGATTCGCACGTTCTGATCCTGCTCGTCCTGCTCGGCGCCGCGGCGGCCTATGCCGTCCTGATGCGTTCCCGCGCAAATTGGATCGGCCTCTCGATCATCCTGCTCGCTCTCGTGATCGGGATTCTGGCCCAGTCGGCATTCTTCGCCGCGGTCCGGCATGTCGTCGGCGCCGCGCCGCTGCGGCCGCCATTCTTGATGGCCCGAACGATCGAAGACGGTCCCGGATACCGCTATATCCGTGCCACCTGTCCAGCCAACGGCTTCAAAGTATGCGAGTTCGCGGACCGTCTGCCGATGATGGCGGATGACTTCCTGTGGAAATCGGGATCCGACGGAGTGTTCGTCGGCGCACCGCCGGAGGCGCGTCGCGAACTGTCGAATGAACAGATGCGCTTCCTGCTTGCCGTCATACGATACGACCCATGGGGTCAGCTGTCGGCGTCCTTGAAGGACGCGGCGATGCAACTCACCGAGCTTGGCTTGACCGAATTCCAGTACACCGACTTCGAGAAGAAGTCCTTTGCGGGCAAAATCCCCGGCGCGCATCTCACGACGCTGCAGGCGAGCGCCGCCTACCGCGGCACGATGCCGCTGCGCTATCTCAACGCATGGCTTCTGGGCAGCGTCGTGATCGCCGGGCTCGTCGTGGCCGCGGCACTGCTGCGGCGTGTCCCTCGAGCGCCGGCAGATTCACCGGTGGTCCCGATCATCATCTGGACCGTGATCGGGATCCTGGTCAACGCCGCGGTCTGCGGGGTTTTCTCCGGGCCGCATGATCGCTATTCGGCGCGTGTCGCCTGGCTCCTGCCCTTCGCGGCGCTCCTGATTGCCGAGGCTCTCCTATCGAAGGCTACCGACGCGACAGCCCAAACTCCCGCGGCTTGATCGAACTGAAGCGTACCGGAAAGGACAAGTACGCCAACCGCCGGGTCTCGGCGCGACCCCGGCTCACGGTATCGAGAATGAGGCCGCAGGCGAAGCTCAAGAAGCTCAAGATGACGAGGGCCGCCGCAAGCAACGCCGTGGGGAATCGCGGTACGAGCCCGGTGTGCGTAAACTCGATGATGACGGGCACGCCCAATCCCAGCGCGATCAATACCAGGAGCAGCGACACCACGGAGAAAAAGGCCAGCGGTTTTTCCTCTTTGACCAACAGGCCGATCGTGCGCAGTATCCGGAACCCGTCTTTGTAGGTGCTCAATTTGCTGGCGGAGCCCGCGGGACGCTCGCGATAGTCCGTATTCACCTCGCCGATCGGCATCCGCAGCTGCAGTGCATGGACCGACAACTCCGTTTCGATCTCGAAGCCCGTCGTCAGCGCCGGGAAGCTCTTGACGAAGCGCCGCGAAAACACCCGGTATCCGGACAACAAATCGGAGATGCGATTTCCGAAAAACGCCGCGACCAGCCCGGTGAGCAGGCGATTGCCGAGAACATGACCCCGGCGATAAGCCGCCTCGATGGTGGATTGGCGGGTTCCGTTGACCATGTCCAAGGTATTCTTCAGCAGCAGATCGACGAGTTCGGGTGCCGCGCTCGCATCGTAGGTGTCGTCGCCATCCACCAAAACGAAGACATCCGCCTCGACGTCGGCGAACATCCGCCGCACCACGTTGCCCTTGCCGCGAATGGGTTCCACTCGCACCACGGCACCGGCGGCGCGGGCAATATTCACGGTGTCGTCCGTGGATCCGTTGTCGTACACGAAGATCCAAGCCGTCGGCAGATGGGTCTTGAAGTCCGCAATAACCTTGCCAATGGCGGCGGCCTCGTTCAAACACGGTACCAAGACCGCGATGCTGGGCTGCGAAGCTAAGCTCTCAGGGACGGAATCCAGGGATGACACTGCGTTCATTGGCGCCTTAACCTTGCGGAAATGTTGACAAAAATTCTCCGCCGCAGGTTATCACGGGCTCCTCCTGCGACATGTGATGTGGCTCAAATCGGCACCAGATGCTAGACTTTTGGGTTGAGGTCGCGGTACTGCGTCCTGACCGCCCCACCCATAAAATCAATAGGTTGAGCTCTGCTTACCGTGCATCCGGCACCTCTTGACGGCTCCGTGACCGTTATCGTCCCGACTTATCGAGAAGCGGAAAACATTCCCCACTTGATCGCGCGGTTGCAGGCCGTCCGCGATGCCGCCGGTCTCGATCTCGAACTGCTGGTGATGGACGATGACAGCAGGGACGGCATCGAGGCGGCGATTGAGTCGCTGGCGCTGGACTGGGTGACGCTGGTGATCCGCAAGGAGGACCGGGGCCTCTCCAGGGCCGTCCTGGACGGCCTGAAGCGCAGCCAACGGGACTTCGTCGTGGTGATGGATGCCGACCTCAGTCACCCGCCGGAAAAGATTCCCGAACTGCTGACGGCTGTCCTGAAGGGCGCGGAAGTGGCCGTCGGCTCGCGCTTCACCGAGGGCGGATCGACGGCGGACGACTGGGGGGTGTTTCGCTGGCTGAACAGTCGCGTGGCGACGCTGCTGGCATGGCCGCTCACCACCATCAACGACCCGATGAGCGGGTTCTTCGCGATGCGGCGCGCCACCCTCCATTGCGGGAGCGAGTTCGACCCCATCGGCTACAAGATTCTCCTGGAGATCATCGTGAAATGCCGCTGCCGCTACGTTACCGAAGTGCCCATCCACTTCGATAACCGGCAACTGGGCCGCAGCAAGCTCTCGCTGCGCGAGCAGCTCAGATATTTTCGCCATCTCCGCAGGCTCTATACCTTTCGCTACGGCAACTGGTCGCATCTGGCCCAATTCTTGGTCGTCGGAGCCTCGGGCCTGGTCGTCAATCTCATGATGCTCACCATGCTGCTGCGCTTCGGCTTCCTCGACAAGGCGGCGGTGGCGGTGGCCATCGTCGTCTCGATGATCTGGAATTTCGCGCTGAACCGCCGCTTCAGCTTCTCCTATGCCCGCGATCGATCGATTCTGCGGCAATTCTTCGGTTTCATCGCCGCCTGCTCGGTGGGCGCGGTGGTCAACTACGCGACCACCACGAGTCTCTGGCAACTGCTGCCGTACAAGCAACTTTCCGCGAGCATCGGGGTCCTGGCCGGCACCCTGTTCAACTTCGGGGCGAGCCGATTCCTGGTGTTTCGCGCCCAGCATGTCAAGAAATAGCCCGCCCTTTCGTGGTACCTTGACAGGCTAACTAGGAGATGCTCGTGAATCAATTCAAACCCAGTCTGACATCCGCACGGACGATCGCCCAATCCGGCGACGACCCAATGATGGATTTCCGTGCCCGCCTGGTTCACCAGCAAGCGGAAGCGGCAGAACGCCGCCGCCTCGATTTGGCGGAACAATCCTCTCGATTGAAGACCGCGGAAGAGCGCATCCGGATCTGGGAGCGCATCCACGAGGTGGTCCTGCCGCGCGACACCGCGCACAACCTGGTGGAGATCATCGCCGCCAACACCGGACTGACGGAAGCGGACGTGCGCGACGAGCAGCAGCGACGTGCCGCGCTGCGGGCCGCCGCCACCGGCTAAATATCCCCTAGGCCACGTAGCGCGCGGGCGTCTTCGAACGAATCTGATCAGCCGTCACGCCGGGTGCGATCTCGATCAGCTTGAATGGCTCCGCGCGCGACGCGCGCGAAAATACCGCAAGTTCGGTGATCACCATATCGACCACATTGGCGCCGGTAAGGGGGAGATCGCACTTCGCCTTGAATTTCGGCTCGCCGTCCTTCGACGTGTGTTCCATGACGACCACCACCCGCTTCACGCCGGCGACCAGGTCCATGGCACCGCCCATCCCCTTCACCATTTTGCCGGGCACCATCCAGTTCGCCAGATCACCGTTCTCGGCAACTTCCATGGCGCCCAGGATCGCCATGTCGATATGACCGCCCCGGATCATTGCGAAGCTGTCGGCCGATGAAAAGTAGGAGCTCGAGACCAGTTCGGTGATGGTTTGTTTCCCGGCATTGATGAGGTCCGGATCCTCTTCGCCCTCGAAGGGAAACGGCCCGATGCCCAACATGCCGTTCTCGGACTGCAGCACCACTTTCATGCCCGGCGCAATGTAGTTGGCCACCAGGGTGGGTATGCCGATGCCAAGGTTCACGTAGAACCCGTCCTGAAGCTCCCTCGCGGCCCGGGCGGCCATATCTTCACGAGACCACGGCATGGGAGCCCTCCGTGCGCTTGCGGACCGTCAGTTTCTCGATCTTCTTGTCGTAGGGACTGCCCTTGATGATGCGCTGCACGTAAATCCCGGGAGTATGAATCGAGTCCGGATGCAGCATGCCGGGCTCGACCAGCTCCTCGACCTCGGCGACGGTGATGCGCCCGGCGGTGGCCATGTTCGGATTGAAATTGCGGGCCGTCTTGCGGTACACGAGATTTCCTTCCGTGTCGCCCTTCCACGCCTTCACCAGAGCCACGTCCGTCACGATCCCGGTTTCCAAGATATAGGTTTCACCGTCCACGACCCGCGTTTCCTTGCCTTCCGCCACGAGCGTGCCCGCACCGGTCTTGGTGAAGAAGGCATAGATGCCGGCACCTCCGGCGCGCACCCGTTCCGCCATGGTGCCCTGCGGGCAGAATTCGAGCTCCAGTTCGCCGGCCAGGTATTGCCGCTCGAACTCCTTGTTCTCACCGACATAGGAGGAAACCATCTTACGGATCTGGCGCGAAACGAGCAGCAGTCCCAAGCCGGCGCCGTCGGTGCCGGCATTGTTGGAGACCACCGTGAGATTCCGCACCCCCGAGTCGTGCAGGGCTCCGATCAGCTTCTCCGGTACCCCGCAAAGGCCGAATCCGCCGCAGCACAATGTCATGCCATCCCGGACGATGCCGCGCAAGGCGCTCTCGGCATCCGGATATACCTTGGATATGGACGTACTCACCGCTCGCCTCCCCCTTCAAGCCGTTGCCGGCGTGCCAGTATACTGATCCTCGCGACCCCTTGGATCTCAGGTGCGAGCCGCGGCCGCGTCCAGGGTATTGGACAGCAGCATCGCAATGGTCATGGGTCCGATGCCGCCCGGAACCGGGGTGATCCACCCCGCGCGCGACGCGGCGACCGCATAATCCACGTCGCCGACCAGGCGGCCGGCATCGGTACGGTTGATGCCGACGTCGAACACCGCGGCGCCGGGACGAATCCAGGCACCCTGGACCATGCCGGGCTTGCCCACGGCCGCGACGACAACCTCGGCGCGCTCCACCTCCGCCTGGACGTCCCGGGTGCGGGTGTGGCACACCGTGACCGTCGCACCGGCCAGCATCAGCTCGAGCGCCATGGGGCGACCCACGATGTTCGATGCGCCGACCACGGTGGCCCGCAGTCCTTGAAGTGCGATGCCATACTCCTGCGCCAGGCGAATGACGCCGTACGGCGTACAGGGCCGCAAGCGTGGGCGCTTCTGCGCCAGGAGCCCCGTGTTGTACGGATGAAATCCGTCCACGTCCTTGGCCGGGTCGACCAGATCCATGATCTCGTTGCTGTCCAAGCCCCGCGGCAGCGGTAGCTGAACCAAGATCCCGTCCACCGCCGGGTCCGAGTTCAGCGCCTTGATCCGTGCGACCAAAGCCTCACGCGAGATATCGGCGGGCAGATCGAATGCGAACGACCGGATGCCGGCCTCTTCGCAGGCCAGCCGCTTGTTGCGCACGTACACGGCGGAGGCCGGATCCGATCCCACCTTCACCACGGCGAGACCTGGCGGCCGGCCTCGCGTACGCGTGAATTCAGCGGCACGGTCCTTGACCTCCGCACGCACGCGGATAGCGACGGCTTTGCCGTCGAGAACGACAGATTGAGTCATGCTCAGTACCGGTACTGGTCGACTTTGTAGGGACCTTGCTTGGCGACCCCGATGTACTTCGCCTGAACGTCGGTCAACTCGGTGAGTTCGGCGCCCAGCTTGGACAGCTGCAGACGCGCGACCTTTTCGTCGAGATGCTTCGGCAGTACGTACACGCCGACCGGATACTTCGCGGTGTTGGCGAAGAGTTCGATCTGCGCCAACACTTGGTTCGCAAACGACGAACTCATGACGTAGGACGGATGACCGGTACCGCAGCCGAGGTTCACCAAGCGTCCCTGGGCCAGCAATATGATGCGCTTGCCGTCCGGAAACACCACGTGATCGACCTGCGGCTTGATGTTGTCCCAGGTGTATTGCTTGAGCGCCGCCACCTCGATTTCATTGTCGAAGTGGCCGATGTTGCAGACGATGGCCTGGTCCTTCATGCGCCTCATGTGGTCGTGGGTGATGACATGGAAGTTGCCGGTGGCGGACACGAAAATGTCGCCCTTGTCGGCCGCATAGTCCATGGTCACGACGCGATAGCCTTCCATGGCGGCCTGCAGCGCACAGATCGGATCGATCTCGGTCACCCATACTTGCGCCGACAGGGCGCGAAGCGCCTGAGCCGAGCCCTTGCCGACGTCGCCATAGCCCGCGACCACCGCCACCTTGCCGGCGATCATCACGTCGGTGGCACGCTTGATGGCATCCACCAGCGATTCGCGGCAGCCATAGAGATTGTCGAACTTGGACTTGGTGACCGAGTCGTTCACATTGAAGGCGGGGAAGGCCAACTGGCCGTCCTTCGCCATCTGGTAGAGGCGCTTGACGCCCGTCGTGGTCTCTTCGGTCACACCCTTGATCTTGCCGATCCGGCTCGAATACCACTTCGGATCGACTTTGAGCCTGGCCTTGATTGCCGCGAACAGCAGCTCCTCTTCCTCGTTGCCGGGTTTACCGATCACCGCGGCATCCTTCTCCGCCTTCGCGCCCAGGTGCAGCAGCAAGGTTGCATCGCCGCCGTCGTCGAGAATCATGTTCGAGTGCCCGCCGTCCGGCCATTCGAAAATGCGATGCGTGTAGTCCCAGTACTCGGCCAAGGTCTCTCCCTTGACCGCAAACACGGGAGTGCCTCCGGCGGCAATCGCGGCGGCCGCATGATCCTGAGTGGAGTAGATGTTGCAGGAGGCCCAGCGCACCTGGGCGCCAAGGGCCATCAGCGTCTCGATCAACACCGCAGTCTGGATGGTCATGTGCAAGGAGCCGGCGATGCGCGCCCCCTTGAGCGGCTGCTGCTTGGC
>Ga0307516_10005781_pt1 | contig 14650 bp, 26 predicted proteins | sample 19_EM_MG_FD_203310 | JGI IMG/M metagenome (GOLD analysis project Ga0307516, IMG submission 203310) | Populus trichocarpa ectomycorrhiza microbial communities from riparian zone in the Pacific Northwest, United States - 19_EM | ecosystem: Host-associated > Plants > Roots > Unclassified | place... | reverse complement strand
AAAGTGAGACGGGACATACTGGATCGTCTGCCGGCAGCATTCCATCGATGAATGGAACAACTTTGAAGGGATGAGCATGACCGTCAGGGGAGACTAGATTATAGACCTATTTGGACATTATAAGGACTAACATATTATCTCAAAAGTGCAACTCACCTTGTGCGCAACACGCGTCACTGGAGTCAAAGCTTGAGCCAAAGGTTGAACCAAACCTTCAGCTAGGGCTTGTGCGAACCAAGGAGGTACGGCAGCTGTTGGCAGTCAGTCAACCCCAATGCCACCCACCAAGTTAGACATGTACGAGTAGCATACCAGGACCGTCATTATGTGCAGGAACGGCAGTTTGGTCAATAGCCCCTGCTCCAACATCTTCTTTCGTAGCGACATCCATCTCTGAAACGGTATGAGAGCGAAACCAGCGAAAGGAAAGGGCAAACATACCGTGACTTGACGCATATTTTTCGCGATTGCGTTATAAATGTCGACGAGTGGGACTGTAGGCGGATTGGACAAGGGGGTGGCGGAATGCAAATTTTTGACCAGTGGTCTTACTTTTTTTATTTTCAGCCCGGTGAGACCTTCCCCTTTCCTCTCCGGCCCAATCCACATTCAGATAGGATAGGATAGGATAGAATAGGATATCTCCTTACCCGGCTCATCCCGCGAGAGACATGCAGGCCTGAATGGGGGACAAAAAAGGTTAGCGTCGACCCGGCTGCAGGACGCGAACGACGGGACAGTCACTTGCGAAAAAATCTTCTTCGGGAGACAACTTCGTGCGGAAGTTGGGAGCCGCTTTAGTCAAGTAATCGCGGAAAACTTATTCTTATTCGAACCTCGACGATATGTCGGTACCTAAGCCTTCGATTTTCGCAAGTTTATGGTCAATGGATACGTGACACTGCCGCCAAACTAATTTGCCCGTCATAACCTGGAATCCATTGAACCCACAATTTCTTACTTAATGTATTCAGCAAATGATGGCGGGAGCGAGAGCCGACAGACTGACCTCCCACTTCGATTCATTAACAATCAGCCTGCGCAAAAAAAGTGCCCCTCCGCAAATGATCCTAGCAGCCCGTACCTGGTCAATGACTTCCCTGCGTCCTCTCCGGTTGCGGGTGGTGAAGCCAGCGGTATGGAGTCGTTTCATTCCAGACGAATACTCCTGGAAGGTGTCCTAAATGGTGTCAAATAGTATCAGAAAAGAAGGTTATCGAAGCGAGGGAATTCTACGAACAAGGGCACTCTCCCTCGCTGCGATATAAAATACCTCAAGTTCCGAACAACCTGAGAAGAGCGTCTTGACACCTTCAACACTGATGTAAGCTGATCTCAAGTCGAGATACCGCAACATCAGGGCATGTTTGTGGACGAGATGGTCAACGATGGTGTCAAATGGGATATTAACCTCGATGACCTGGGGGTCGCGTTTGTCAGGGACAAGCCGGAGGTGCTCAATCTGGCTTGTCGATATCACAGCTTTAACCCATCTGCAGAAACGAATTACTCCTGGTTTGTCCAGACTCAGTGAATGGCTCGCGACGAAGTACTTCAAATTCGAGAGTTTGGGAGTGGTCGGTGTCGTGAGTTGCTAGCGAACATCAAAGACCTAACGTCATCATGCAGTGTGGAGAGGGGTCCTGAAAAACTCACGAGGTAATACTGCAATTGAAGCCTTTCCAGACAGGATAATCGTTCAAGGAACATAAATACATCCTTGTCAGTGAGGGAATAGGACAGGCCGAACGAGAATTCCCGGAGGCGATGGTGTACATGGGGAAGGAACGACGTCAAGACACCAGGCGTAATGGATCCGCAGTTGTCCTGTGTACGAATAATATAACATAATACATTTTGTGGGTTATTGGCGATAGCTTACTGTAAGATGAAGACCAACGAGAGTCTTGGATAGCCGACCGAGCCATTCAGGGAGGAGGTCGAGAATGATGCGGCCAGGGCTCGAAAGTGTCAGACGGTGGAGGTGGTTGATTTGAACCAATAACGGCGCCATGGTGTCTCGCGTGCATGAAGGGTTGACGGTGACTTCTGATAAATGAGGGCTCTGCTCAGATAGAATCTTCAGTGACTCTACGAACATGCTTTCATGGTATGTGGAAGGCGTAAAAGTCACGCGGTAAAGGTTGGTGAACAAACGGAGTGCATTTGCGATGGTGGCAGGCAGAACTGATATGGGTGGCGGGCGGGTGGAGAGATAACCTGGTGGCGGGTGGCTTATCTGTCATCTACAAATTGGTTGAAAAGGTGACTCAACGCACCTGAGATCTTGAGTTCGGAAACCAGAGGTGCATTTCGAGGTGTACAGGCAGATCGAAACATGGACGATTCCTGCACTGAATCGGTGACTAAGAAGTGGCTTCACGAGGGATTCAAACGCACAGGAATCTCCCCGCGATCTTTTAGATCTAATACAGGCCGGAACGGAGGGGAATACTCGACCCTTGTATAGAGTAGTTTTGAGGCGACATTGTTGAAGTTCCAATTGACGAGGGAAAATTGATACAATGCTCGATAATCTTCCGAGAATTCTTGGAAAACATGGTGGAGGAGGTCGTCCAGAAGTGGAGGCATGACCTGTTTGGATGACGTCAGCTTGCATTGTTGAGCTCGTCGTCAACATCTCCGATTGGAGCCAAAGGGGAGACGACACAAATGTTTTTCATTGAATGATATCCAACTAGAGATGTATCCGAATTTACTGCTTGGTGTTTGCCTGCTTCTCAAGTTCCTTATGCTGACTCTCCAGTGCGTCCTGGCCAAGTGTTAGGGAGACAATGAATCGAATATCAATATTACTAACCAGCTCAGCCTTCTTCGCTTCAATCTGTTCGAAACAAGGCAAAAGAGAGTGAGGAAAGACCATGCGAGTCATCTAGATGATTGGCCTACGCTTTCTTTCATTTTCCTCAAAAGTTCCTGCTCGTGTCGGCGGACATATTGGTCTGTAATACGGTTGGACTTTGGTGAAAAATGACTGGTGTTGGTTCGAATTACCTTCGTGGGCTTTCTCCTTCTTACTGACAGAATTAAGGGAGAATGTGAGCAGAAGCTTTGGAGTTGGACTTAGAACAACGGACCCGAATTCGTGTGATTGAGCTACACTGCCTTCAACTCGGCCGGACATATGGCGTACAGTAAGGAAGGCTGCACGGGGAGCACGACGGATAGTGGATAGACGAACAGCGAGCATGATGAATAATGGTTCAATCGGCAGGAAACGTTTGCGCAAGGCAGTCACGAGCGGTCACGTCACACATTTTCTCAACCATGTTGACATTGCTCAGGCAGGCAGCGAAAACGGTACGTCCCCTCAGACCTGCCAGGTGCTCCACGTCTTACCCCCCACAGACTTGTAACGTCTCCCGTGTCCGTTCCCTCGCGTCCACCGCACCCTCCAAGGCCGGTACGTTATTTACCTCGCACCTCCTCCTCCCATTTCCGAATACACCCGCAGATATCATCCAGGACCTCTACCTCCGCCAATTAAAATCATACAAACCTGCGCCGGTCGTAAGTCATCGTGGCGCATGCTCCAGAAATCTCTGACGAAAACCCAACCAGGCCAAGGATGCGCATGTAGGCGTCGTAAAGTCGCTCTCCCTACCAACCCCACCAGCCGCCCCAGCACTCCTCGCCGACCTCGCCTCCGAGCTCGCTGCGTATGACGCTACAGAAGTCACACTGGCACAGGCTGCGACCGAGGCTTCTACTGGCACAACCGATGTTACAAACGACGCGGAGGCCTATCTCGCTTTCCTCGAGCAGGACGTACCCAAGCCTGAGGCCCACCACTAGACAGACTCTTTTGTAATTGAAACTTTATTATAGACGCAGTTTCAATACCTCCAGGCATAGCCATTCCTAGCGAGGATGTAATTTCTGACTGTGTCAATGTTTGAAAGCCTCAACTTGAAAGCTGCAACTCCATCCACCATCTATTACTATGATTAGCAATACAATACATGTGCACGAAATAAAGCGCTGAGCGTAAGTGGGTTGGGGCCAATAAAGAAGATGGGAGATGGTACCAGTGTTTCGCAAATAAAAACCAAATAAGAAAGCAAGAGAAAGACGAGATGGGTTACGAGAAGAAGTACTGCGACTTCTTAATCATCTCCACCTTGAAGTCGCCTTTCTTGGGCAACGGCGGGACAAGATTCGTCACATTGACAAACTTTCCCATGAGCTGTTCCAACGCCTTGGATTCCTCATCCGGCGTCATCTTTCCCCGTTTTCTCCTCGCGGGCTTCTTCTCTTCTTCTTCCTCCATCAGGTGCATCCCCTCATAAGCTGCACCGCTTTCCGCTTGATTCGCAGAGAGTGATGAACTCTCGTCTGATACAGGGGCAGTAGCAGACTCTTCCTCCTCTCTTTCCTTCTTCCGAACCTGCGACTCGTCAATCGTCGGCGTCATCGTATTCGAGATCTCGAGCATGTCCATCACGCTTGACAGCGTCTTTGCCTGTTCAGGCGTGACGATGATTCTCGAACCGGCTTTGACAAGCGTCTTCATCAAAGAACCAGTACGAAGGCTCACGAGAGGAATCTTGTATCCCTTGTACCGTTCAAGGAACTTTCACAGCACATCGCCATCATTCAACCGTCTAGTCTCTTGAAAAATTTGGAACCCACCTCGCTATGAAGTTTCCCTAGCACGTCAGAAGAATGCAAGGCGATAAAAGTCTCGCGAATGACTTCGGACATCTTGTCAATGCTAGCAGCATGTGTCCAATAGGAATCATGAACAGACGCAAACGTCAGTCCTTGGGTCTGCCATTCCGCCCTTCAACAAAATCGAGAAAGTCCACAAAAGTGGGTGAACATACCCGGCACTCAAGAGCAGTCAGCATCATGTGGGTCGCATCAAGACTGTGGATGAAGTTTGGCGGGAACGCAGACGCTTGCTTCAAGGAATTGACTAAAAAAAATATCAGTGGCTATGGACGACAAGTCAACATCTCAGCAACATACCCTCCGCAGGCGAGTTGGGGTCCGAAATATACACCGTCTGCAACGACGTCATGATTTGCTTCCTATTCACCTTTCTGTATGGCTGCACAATAGGAAGTCCCAGCGGTGTCGTCCACACCACAGATGTCATCTGCTCCTTCTTCAACCGGTCGGCCGGAAGCAAGGCGGTGCTCATCCTTTTCTTGCCCTTCCCTTTCGTGAAACTAGAAGCGCGGTACTCTGCCATGGCTTCAGGAAGACGCTCTTGCGGGATGGACTTGGCGATGATGCGGGCGCAGAGGTTGAGCCAGTTTTGGATGCCGGTGGCGCCGCTGAAGAGATCACCGATGCAGGAAATGACCTATAGTTGAGTTTGAATGATTAAATACTTGTGTGGCAGAGATCGGAATGACAGACCTTCTTGGCGAGGTAGGCTGCTGCACCCCAACACTCTTCTTCGGCAATCTCCTTCTTATCCTTCAACTGTCTCTCTATCTGCTCACGCGCACCGACGAAAGTAACCCCATAAACTGTCGTCATCACCTACCAACCATCACAATTCACACATCAACTCATACATTACAGTTCCAGCGTAAAGCCACTCACAGTTTGCTTGACAACCTTCCTCGAGATCTTTCCCTTCAACATGATCGCATACTTCTCGCCCTTCTCCGCGTCTTCCGCCAACAGCTTCTCCACCATATCTCCGACATGTGTGTACACGTCCGATGGTCGGTCTGCAGCACTCAAATTGACCTGTCGCGCACCGCGATCGTCACCCCCAAGGGCTGCATAGTGTTGCAGACCGTTGCAGGTCCCGTCCTGGTGCACAGGGAGGGAAGACTCGAACAAGTATGCGTCAGGCGATTCGAGAGCGGCGCGAAGTTCGATGCAAGTCGCGAGGCATTGCCAAGGGTCGTCGGCTTTTTGCCACCAGAGTCGTCCCTTGGAGGATTGAGTTTCCGAAAGTAATCTTAAGGACGAGGCGAAAAACTCACAGTTAGAGGGTTCATGGCACTATCATAAACATCATCCAGGTGCTTATGCACAAACTCAACTCGCTCATCAAAATTGGCCTTGTCAAACCCATACAAATTCGCCAAATGGATCTTGAGCCAGCGCAGACCACGCTCGCCGAGTGGCTTGGCATCGGCAAACTTGAGGAGACCACGACTAAGATCGTCGCCAATGTGATTTAGATGCGGGGGCATAGGGTATGCTCTCCCACGAAAATCGAGATTGTGGGGTAGATAGAAAGTGTCACCAAGGAACTAACATTTAATCCTTTAGGAGTCCATTCCTCACGAGGAAACGGAAAAGACAGACTCACAGCACGCGCAATCTCCATCCGATAATTGACATTACACCTCTCGGAATGGTTGTTTGCCTTTTCAGCATTATGCGCCTTCAGCCTCTGCTGGTGTATTGACTTGACCTTGATGTCCATGTCCACCTCCGGAGGCGGGACAGGCTCAGGACGATCGTAGACCGCAGGTGAAAGCTTGCCCAGCCGCTTTCCCGAATTCCAGACCTCCAGAACGACATCGAACAACTCTCGATTGATTTTCCATGGTGTGCTCCCGAGGACGTCAAGGCCGGCGAACACGAGCTCGACGTTCCCTAGTTCGGCTGCGTGTTTGAGGTAGCTGGCTTGTTCGATGGAGTCTTTGAACCGCATGGCTGAGGCTGGGTGAAATGAACATTGCTGGCTTACCAGGGCAAGAGAAAAGACTCACTTTTGTTATACAGGTAGCCACCTTGGTTGGGCCCCAACCAGGGCTTGGGTTTGACGAGCATGGGGAGATGGCGAGGATGCAGAGTCTCTCGTAGTCCGTCCTTGGCAAGTCTCTCTGAGACGACAGGGTTGAGCCGAATTACACCAAGTTTCTGCCCCCGTAGATACTCGTATGTGTGGTAAAATGCAGGCTGGACCTCCGATCTTGTCATTCCAATCATCAAACCGTTGAATGACAAAAAGCACAAGGACAAACTCACATCTTGTTCCCGGTTTTGTCCGTCGCCGTCCTCACAACCTCTGCTGTATCCATGAGGCACTCGACCAAAATCCCACCAATCTTTGATCTCGTCGCCTGCGTCCACTCGGCCGTCCAGCTCTCTCCGTCGTCCATATGCTTCGCCGCCACGATCCTGCGTTGCTGCAAGCTTCTGTAGCCCATATTAGAGAAATACCCCGCATCGCCTAGCCTGGGGGAGGTGGGTATGTAAATCTTATTCCTCTTGCACATCTGGGACTTGTATTCGATCTCGACGGCCCTGCCGATGCTGACGAGGGCGCGGGTGGTCTTCATGCCGTCGTGCACGCCTCCGGAGCCCTGGAGCCGCATTACTTCGAGAATGGTGATAAGGGAGAGGCGGTCGGCTTTGACGAGGTTGAGGTAGGGAGAGAGCAGGGCGCCTTCGGGGAGGCGGGAACCGCTGCGCTCTGCGGCGACGATTGACTTGACCTCTGTGTCGAGGCGTGCCTTGAGTTTCGAGTGCCAATTCCATAGCCATTGTTGAAGGTCTGCGTGGGTCAGAGCGGAGTTGCCGAGGCCGAGCTCTGCGAAGATGTCGGCCTGGTGTTTTAAACGCTCGACGGCGACTTCGTAGACGGACTCTTCGAGGAGCTTTTGGCGAGCTGCGACGTCGTCGGAGAGGACGCGGCGGGCGAGAGTGACTTGTGCAAGGTGGCGTCGCAAGTTGTCAAGGTTGAAGGGGATTTCCATCCGTGGTTCGGCGCCGTCCTCTGATGGTTTCTTATTTGGAAAGGAACGAGGTCAGCCAAAGAAGGAAGACTGGATTGAGAGCGGGAAACTGACTGGGGGCTTCAAGACGGGATTCACTTCTGGGACGTCATCAAGCACGTCTGGTAGCTCCGTACCAATGGCTTCGGCCTGTCCCAGCTCTGAGACTACGCGGGACATGTTGAGCTGCATGGCGCTTTTTGAGAGAAGTTGGATGATGGCGGCAGCCTCTTCTGAGGAGGACATGACGCGATCTCCGACGATATGTGGAAGGTAAATTTTGCGGTCTACGATGCGAGAGAGTAGGTTGTTGGATGTGGGTGTTTTGATGTTTTCGACAGGAGTGGGGGAGTCTGGGTGAAAACTGCAAGGAATTGAGAAAAGTTAGACGTCTTTATTGAGCAGGGACTGACCGATGATAGGCAAGCAGCATAAGGGCATAGGTACTGGCATCAGGAACAAATCGTTCCGTTCCGCTCTCCATAGCGTGATACAACTCCCAAGCAAACTCTAGCCAGACTCGTTTGGGCTCGCGGTCAGCAGCCATGTTTATATATGCCTCCAAGAAGGCATTATACACCCGCGTTGAGAGAAGGGGATTCCCGGGCTTTTGGCGGAGAAATTCAAAGATTGTCTTTGCTCTGGGTACGTCGTAAAGGTTGTGGAGACATGCGTCCATGACTGCGACGAGGTCTTGAGTGACAGAGTCTGTGTACCAGTAGTCATTGAGCTCCGACGAGCTGTCGGTGGGCAGGGGTGTTGGAAGGATGGTGTACGGGGCATTTCGTTTGAGGAACCTGGAGAGTTCGTCTCCCAAAGGAACGCGCCGGGGTTCGAGGGGGAGTTCGGAGGGGCGGTAGGGGAGCGATGCGGTGGCGAGGGCGGGGGCATTGGCCCTTTTTGTGGGGGTGGAGTAGAGACGGGCAGGACAGGGCAGACTCTGCCGCGACGACAGCAAAGTCGTCTCCAGCTGGCGCACGGTGCGGGGGATCATCAACGTCGGTGCAAATTTGGTCCCTCGTCACCTGACCACGAGACTCTTAAGTACATCAACGACTATCTTCGATTACCCTGCGGTCGAACAGCCGCCAGATTCACCCTCGCTTGCCTCTCGGCTTGTCGAGCATGCTCAGTCCGCTGCCGAGCAAGATACCACTCATCTCGCGCCCTAGCTATAGCGTCGTTGAGCCTCGTTATCTCCTGCGCCTGCACCAAGCCTCTGGTTTGCTTTATTTGCAATTCCCTTTCGTAAACCAGCATTCGATCCTCCCGCACACCTTCATCTGCAGCTAGCTGTAGGACATTGTAGGTCGCCAGATTCAGAGTAGCTTGGGCTTGCACATGTGCGTAGTTCACCACAGGGGCCTGATACATGTCGATGCCCAGGGTCGAAGGTGCAGCGATCGGCAAGTCGACCTCGATTGCCTTTTCGTCAATGTCTGGATGATCACGCTTATACTCCGCGAGAGCGGCGTCGGCGGCACGTTTGACCTGGTTTAGTAGCGCAGGAATTCGAACGAAGCTGGACCCTGGCGAAAAAATCTAGAGACTCACCTCGTCTGCGTGTCGTTTCTCAACCGAGTCGTGGAGAGGGCACTTGCCCTTTCGTGAGCCTGGGTTGCCCTAGAAATGCAGACAGCCATAGAGAAATAGTAATGTCGTACAAAGGACCATGCATACCTGATCAAAGTGATCATATCCGGGGGCGGCCTGCCGACAAACATAGCATGACGCGGTTCCACAGTTAGGGCACGTCATTCTGTTGCACTGGATGAAAGTTCTTTGGGTAAGCAATGACCGAAGACTGAAGGACCGGTAATTCGAGGTATCTCACCCCTGATTCCTTGACGAATGCTAGGTCATGATATCTCAGTGGCTCTGTTGCTCACAAAAAAAGAAGTTAACAAGCCTTTCTTGCATTTGGGGCAATTTCGCATCAGAGCACGCGCTACAGAAGAATGTGTCAGGTTTTTGATAGAGTCGAAAAGGATGACTGACTCATGGCTTCTTCGACACTATGTCGTCCATCTAAATGCTTATCGTCTTCCGCTTCTACAATTCATGATCAAACATCAGGGAAAATGAGACAGCAGATGGAGAAAATTAATACCTTTGCAGCTCTTGGGTAGGTGATCCTACAGGAAGATATGAGAAGAAAGCAACTCCTCTAGTAAAACACCTACAGGCTTTTTACAACTTCGACAACTGACCTCACCACAATTATCAACATTTTCGCATCTAAACAATTTCTCATCGGGGTTTTCAATCACGCAACTCCACTCGCAGAACGGACACTCTTCTAACCCCTCCAGTCCAGCCGACTCAACCTCTTTCCGCTGCTTCACACGTTCCCAGAGGTCCATCAGTTTCTGCGGTAGGAAGCGATGCAACTCTGATGCAGGAATCGCGGCCTTGCAGCCCGACTGGTCCATGCAAACGATGTTGGGATCGTGCGAACCGAGCAAGGTGGAAGCGTAAGCCGTCATGCACTCGCTACAAAAGAGATGGGTCTCTGGGCATTGAACCATCTTTGCCTGGAAAGAAAATAATTTACTCGCGGCATACAACAGAGAAAGCGATGGCAGACTTACGAAAGGATACGTCGCGAAACAACATCCACATTCTATGCCATTCTCATCGTCATCGTCTCCATTTAAACTTTGGGAAACGATCCACGCAAGCTCGGCATCAAACTCGGTGTCATGCAATTCTCGCTTTTTGCCTTTGGAATTAGGGCGGTACGGCCTGCCCTTGGGATCGTAAGGCAGACGGGTTCCATATATCTCGTGATCTTGTATAGTTTGCTTCAGTGAGAGGTGAGTCGGGGCATAGAAAGAGTTGTTTTGTGCCAGGGTTGCCCGTAAGTATGATTTAGGGACGTTCGGAAAATCAACTTGAAGTTGGTCCTAGAGGTGGTATAATATTAAAAGTGTACGAGACTTTAGGGCATACGTACTAAAGCCAATTCAGCATAATGGACTCCTCCCGTGAAAGGCCGCGACTTGGTTGCATAGTCGATCTTTATCTTTTTTGAAGGGGTTGCATTCCCGTCGTCCCCATCTGCCACGCCGTTTTCTCCGTCTCCCCCAACATCGGCCTGTTTTCTTTTGCTTTTCCCTTTCCGATCCACTCGAGGATAGGACGAGTCCTCGAATAGCATATGGAGAATATGTTCGACTAGGGCGCCGGCTGGATGTTCCTCGGCGTGTTTTCGAACAAGAGCGAGAAGATGATCCGGTTCAACATCAGGTATGATCTCGAGGACGCGCGCAACAGTCGCAGACTCTGGATCCGGTTCAATCTTTTCTGCAAGGACTAGGCGTTGAGTTTCATCCTCAGGTGTGTCAAACACGACAGTGGGTGGCTGCGAGGGGTGAATCATCTCGAGGTCTGGTGAAAGAGTCCTTTGAGGACGGTGGTTATCGTCATCATCGCTAGGTAAAAAGAGCGGCGCCTTTAAACTCGCGCCGTTGACCTTTGTGGATTGACCAGGGGTATTCACAAAGGGACTTGACGCGTCGAATCTAATTTCTTGACGCGACGAAGATGGCCCAGCAACATTCTGTGCTTCTTGTTCGGGTGGAAGTGGTAAGACAAAGACGTCGTTGTCGTCGTCAGAATTGGTGAGGTCAAAAATAGGTCCGGAAATGGCTTTGGTCTTTCCTGCGCGCTTAGATTTCTTTGCAGCAGCCGTGAAGGCCGCCAATGGTAGAGTCGGTTCTGGCGATGACGAAAGGTCGATGACATCCAACATGTCGAGCAACACTTGTCTTGAGCGAAAGCGGTGTATAATACACGTGCAAGCAAAGGACAACCCAAATTAGGAGTAATATGCCGCATCGACAGCAGCCTAAATCATTATCTACTCAATACTACGAGGTCTTGTGGGGCTTCGGACGTGACAACGATATTACCCCGCTTGGAGTCGGGCCCATCCTCGTTCTACTACGGACCATCGATGTCAGGGGTATCTTAAAGTCCTTTGTTTCGTAATCCCACGTAGCATAGAAACGTGCATCTGGAAGCACAGGCTTGGCCGCGGCGTCGGCCGTTTCCTTCTCTTTATCTTTCAGTTTTGCAGCCCCAGGTGTAGAGGGGCGCGTGTCGATAGTCGGGGGCGCGTTCGCATTCCAGGGTGCGGGAATACCGCTCCCGTACACGAGAGGTTTTGGTCCTCGTTGGAGGGGAAGTGGGTGAGTTAGTCGACTCGTGCGTGTATAGATGCTCGGCTTCATTGTGGAAAAAAGTGTCATTTTATGCAGCACTGTGGGAAAGAATCGAACCAAACGCACGGACAGAACACGACGAGAAAGGTCAGGTATTCGAGACAGTTGTTGGCTTACCAACGGCGTCAGCCGTTCGTCGGAAGCGACTGGTCGTGCTAGCCTCGGGGGGAATTTGACTTCCTTTTCCTTGCCATCTGCTTTGCCCTTGATATCGGACCCACCGTCAATTGCCATGGGATAAGATGGCCCGATGCCCGCAACACGGGGATTGCATGGCGCGACGCTCGAATATAACGTGTCTGGTGGCTCCCACCGCGGTATATTCTGTGTCTGAGACAACAAAGCCATCGCAACCTTATGTCTTGACAGCGTAGGCGCGTTCCCGTTTGGTGGAGGTGGATGAGTGAGGATATGATGGTAAGCTGCCACAAGCGAGTGCTCAGTTTGCGGAGTGGGGAGTGCAGGGTTTCGGGGGTAAACTTCTTGAGATGGAGGAGGTTGCGTGGAGGGAAGGTGCCATTCATTGATGCCTGATAATGAAGATTGAGAATAGGGGACCTGCAGGAGGTAGTCCGAGGCGGCGGACGATGTCACTGGTTGGCTCAGGTTCAGCAGTGGTTTTTCAGGTTTGATGGTCTCAATTGCACGCGAGAGTAGCGGCTCAAACGGTGCCTCCGTTGGCTGAGGGGTGCCTATCGGCGAGGGTGACGAAACAGCGTCAGTTGTTGGAAACGGCGGGAGGAAGGCAGGAATATGAACGGGTGGTTGCCAGCTCGCCTTACGCGGGCGCTTCCTTGACGAGGGAGAAGATGGATTCGATATGGGTGACGGTGGCAAAGGTGGCGTTGATATTCGCGGTTGCTCTGCATAGTGGTTGAATGATATGGGAGAGGAAGGCGGAGGCTCTGCTGGCTGTTTCGAGAAAGCAAATGTGGTGTCGCTACTCTGTTCTTCCTCGTCCTCGCCCTCTTCCCCCTCAGCCGTGTCTTCCTCCTCCTCTGAGGGGTTATATGGCGCGTAATAGAGCGGAACGGCATCATCGCGATCTTGTCGCAAGCCATCGGCAAGTTGCGCTGGAAAGTATCAGATAGAATGTCGGGGTGCACAGACGGCGACCCAACCAACCTCTGAACTCGTTCAGATCCTCCACTCTTCGTGCGGAATGGATGGCGTAACGGCTGAGCTCCTTGCCCTCGGAATAGCAGTATTCCGATAATTCATCGACGCCGACACCGAGTTCTTCCAATGCACCGATAGCGTCTCGTATGGACATGGATGTGCGTCCGGCATGCTGGGCATACTTTGCACAGGTTGTGGAAAGCAGTGCCAAGTAGCGCGAGAAGAGGTCTGTGAGGACGAGTGAAGCCTGCGACGACGAACGGGAGAAGCTGTGTGCATGGAGGGTCCTGCAAACTGCGGCTTCAAGTAGCTTGTGAGAGGCACTCTCCATGTAATGGCGCGCGACGAGGAGAACAGCGCCAACCGTCGTGGTTCGTGTCTAGAATTCTTTCCCACGCTTCCCACGGCGCACGCCATAGCCCCCGACAGTCGCACTCAACAGCTTCGACGATGTGCGGCAGGTTCTCATTGGGACTGCCAGTAAGTGGCGACCCCTTCTTGCTTCAGCCAGCTCATGGCTCTCAGCGTGCAGAAATACGCCACATCCCAGGCCACGCCGATCTCGACCCTGACGAATGGATCGACGAGGATGCATTCGTTCCCAGATTCAACATTGCTCCTCGTACATACGCGCCCGTGCTGCACTCCAGAGATGCAGGCCCATCTGAGTCACAGTCTCCTTCAACCCCCCATCGCTCTTATGTCATGCAGTCCATGAAATGGGGCCTCGTGCCGCATTGGAGCAAAGTAGAAGACAAGACTCTGAGCACTACCAATGCTCGAGCCGAGAACTTGGTCGAAGGCGGAAGCATGTGGGCCAGCATGAAAGGCAAAAAGCGGTGCGCCGTCCTATGTCAGGGGTATGTATTTCCACGCCGATCCCAGGCTATGTATACATTAAAACTCTCTGGACAGATATTATGAATGGTTGACAAAAGGCAAGCAAAAGCTGCCGCATTTTACGAAGAACAAAGACGGAAAGCTCATGCTCATGGCTGGGCTCTATGACTGTGTCACACTTGAAGGTCAAACCATCTGGTATCATGATGCTTATTTCGCCGAACTCATCCCTATACTTACAGGTCAGCAAAAACCACTTTGGACCTTTGCTATCGTCACTGCCGCAGCCAACAAGGAATTTGAATGGCTCCACGATCGCCAGCCGGTAATCCTATCAACCCGAGAAGCGCTCGATAAATGGCTCGACACTTCCTCTGGGTTATGGACTTCAGAACTTTCAAAGCTCGTGGAACCTTATCATGACCCTTCTTCCCCTCTTGAATGGTACCGCCTCATATAAAGGAATTTTAATTGATTACTGATAGCCTCGATTAGCTACCAGGTCCCGAAGGAAATTGGCAAAGTTGGCACAGAATCCCCTACTTTCATTGAACCTGTCTCCCAACGAAAAGATGGAATCGAAGTTATGTTTTTGAAGCAAAAGCAAAAGAATGCTTCACTGTGACCTCCTGGGACAAGTGTAAAGCGCTTACGCAGCAATTCACCCTCCAGCATTGGTCTAATACGGGAAAATGTGACCCCATCACCGAAAAAGCTAAAAATAGAGGTTGGCAAGGAGGAGGAGAAAGA
>Ga0307516_10005780_pt1 | contig 14653 bp, 14 predicted proteins | sample 19_EM_MG_FD_203310 | JGI IMG/M metagenome (GOLD analysis project Ga0307516, IMG submission 203310) | Populus trichocarpa ectomycorrhiza microbial communities from riparian zone in the Pacific Northwest, United States - 19_EM | ecosystem: Host-associated > Plants > Roots > Unclassified | place... | reverse complement strand
CATCAGTGGTCTAAAAGCTTGGGGCTGGCAGGAAAGGGGGGTCACACATAGGTACCGGAGTCACCTCCCGACTCGATCGAATCGGACACAAGTTGCAGTTTGGGAGACAATACCCTGGAGGCAATCAAATTGTGTCGGAAGAAGTCTTTACAATGACGCTCACTTCGGGTGCCCTCCTCGCCCGGACTCGGACTCGTATTCATCCTCAACCGCTTGCGAGTCATGGGCTTTCGACTGAACGAATACCATGCTCCCATTGTGACTGCGGGACTTGTCGGACGTAACGAATTCCACGGTATCGGTCTTTATGCGAATCTCCTAGGCCAAGGGTTGGATAAGTTGGGGCGGGGTACAAGTGGCACGCACCTTGCGGTTACTCGCGCTCGAACCGCTCGAGTCTCCGATATGACCCAGAGATATACCCCGGTCGTCCTGCGCTCTCTCGCGAATTGCCCTGCGGACGTTGAGCGTCGCGAGCAACGAGTTGCAATACACTGGAACAAAATAAGCACGGCTCCACCATCACATGGCCCAGTCATACGTACGCCGACCCATGAAGAAATAGAAGCAGATGTATATGAAAGTGTTAGGCAAGACGGTGATCTGTATCGGTCCAGATCAGAAACGCCGTTGCGCAACTGGAAAATGGGAACTCACAGAAATAAGGGAGGTTACGGCGCAGAGGCTGGTCAACATCCCCGTCTGAACAGAGAACGCGATCTTTGGAGGGGGTGAGCCTTGAGCTTGAACCGCTAGTCCGGGGAACCGCTTACGAGCAGATTAATCATTGTATCCGAACTTGACGGAAGTGGTCAGCGAACGCAGAAGTAAAGTGTGAGAGTGGGTTACCTCCGGAGACCGGTCCGGGCCTTATGCAATAGGGTACAAAGCACGACCGTGATAAGAACGTCACCTGCGGCTATGATTGGTGTCAATCGAGGAGATAGCGTCAATCGGTCAAAAAGAGTTGTACCTGCCAGTGCATTTACAGTCACCGAGAGAGGCTAGACGGGTGCGTGTAAGTCGAAATTAGGATCAAAACCAAGGATGGAAGGTGTACCCTGAGTGTAGCAAGCTCCACGAATGTGGTCATGGGTAGTCTGCGGGTTTACGTGAGTTTATGGTGAATAAAGGCATTGAAAACCCTACGCTTTCGCGGAGAATACTGTTAAGGGTGACAATCAGCGATACCGTTCATCCTGGGAGACAGAAAACGAACCGATGGAGGAAACTATGATTCGAGAGGGGCGATGAGTTACGCTTTCCCTGGTGCTTGGGGTGCTTACATACCAAACCCTCCCCCAATAAATGTGGCCTTTTGGACGGTTAGGGAAGGGCTGTAACGAGGAAGATGAAGAGACACTCACAAGAACCACAGCGAGGGGCAGATTCCTCTGGCTGACTAACGAGAGAGTTAGCACACTTCTGGAATAGCCAGACGTGCTCTACTGACATTTCCATATGCGAGCCGCAAAGAAACTATGGCACATCAGATTGGAAAGTGTGAGAAAACATGACCCACTTACCTCTGCGCAAGAAGGGCAGTGATCGCCTTGGAAATTTCGTGCTTAGGACGATTCGGGGTTCATGTGGCCCATGGGATAACTCACATTAAATATCACCTCGGCCTCAACATGCACAGTGAGTGAGATGGAACGCAGGAAGCGAGCGAGGACATACCAAGAGAGTCCTGTCACGTCAACCGCAAGTGAGTGAAGAGAGGTATGGCAAATGCAGCCGGGACGCACCAAACGAGTTTACCCAAGCTCTGTGGCGTAGCGTATCCCGTGATGGCATATGCGTAAACTGGAACAATATTTGAGACGGGAAGTCGCGGGGGTGAGAATAGAAGTAGATCTTACCCACGTGGGCGATGAGCGCCTGATGGACAGTATCGGACACCAGGGTAGCAACAACCTAGTTATATGCAGTGAGAATCAGGTAAAAGGACTGCAGTCCACTAAGACGCACGATGGCCTTAGTACCGAGGCCATCCTTCTTGCTGTAATGCTGAAAGTAGTAGAAAACCTGGGAACACGATACTACAAAGGCGGCAGGTGAGCGAAAAGAAGAGACAGGGTGCTCCGACGGATTACCTCCGTATAGCCTGTACGAAAGCAGGTGAGTCGGGACAGGAAGAGGTTAAGCAGATGGTTCAACTCACACTGCAGAAAGAACTACGCCGATGTAAATGGCGCCAAGCCTGGAAATTACGGATGGTTGAGATTAGGAAAGCAAGATATGAGGATGGGGGAAACGTACGTATTATCCAGAGGGGGAAGCTGAGCCATTGCGCGGAGAGAAGGGGGAGAAAAATGGGTGGGGAATACTCGGGCATTTGACCACTTTTTTCATTCTCTTATACTGATGGCAGCACGGGCAGCCGAGCGCAGCCAAATCAACTTACAGCTTGTAATTGAGGACCTGTCAGAGTCAAGAAAGACGCCTCTACAGCTCATCCGATATTCCGGGGCCTGGGTTCCCACCAGTGGGGTTCTGTGAGAAACGCTTGAAGCTTGACGCCTGGCCATGAACTGGGGTGTTATTTACGCCGTTGCTAACCGTTGCCAACGACGCAGAACCAAACCAATCAAACTCTAAGCTCTAATAGTCGGTTCCGTGTTCAATGACAACATACCGTCTAGGGCAGAATTCACAACGGTTGGTCAGAGACGTGGCGGAGCATTTCTCACAGAACCATAGTCCACACAACCGCCGCCACCGATGAGACTGGGTCAACGCGACACTCAAGCGGCTGCGAGGTTCGGATACAGGGTGGGTCTGGGGCAGGCCCCCAAGACTTCCGCCCGTTCTCGATCATCTCGTCATTGGACCATGTGGGCAGATCCGCCCGGACAGAACTTCATTCGAATCTGATCCCGCCAGCCAGTGGTATCGGCCTTGCGATCGCCTAGCCCAAAAGTTCCGCCGAAGATCGACGTCTGCCATGGAGAGGGACCTCACGTCAGGCGAAGGGACAAGAGACTAGCCCCGTGGTTACAAGGCAAGGATACGTCCACGACGCTAGCCCCTCAAGGCCTCACAGTTCTCACAACTCCGAAGTGACGGCAGGACTCGATACAGGGTTGCATTGCCCTCCTGGGTCGCTCGAAACCGGCCTATGCGCCTGCGGGAAACGAGTCCTGCGCAACAGGTGTCAAACCCACAACCACCCCTTCCAGAAGACTGGAAAGCTCGTGGCCGCTCATCAGCACCAACGCGACCACGCCACGGCCCAGCGGGATCCCCCACCCCCGCACTCAGTTGTCCCGACTGACCTACGGAAAAGAAGCCCGACGAATGGAGGCCAGTCCCCCCTTCCATAACTGTGGAGTATGGAGCCAAGAAATAGGGATAATTCTCTTATGCAGGATTTCTGGGAAAACGTCCTCCCCAGAGAGGGACGGATGGGCGGTCACCGGTCATCGCCGACATTGACCAAGCGACAGCTTCCTCACCAGGATCCCCATCAAGGCTTGTGGCCGATTGGCGAACTTGATTCTATGTGAATTCCCTGTCACCGGGGATACTGATCTACTTGGCTAAAGGGTCCTACGCTTCCCACTGCGGTCAAGACCTTGAGGGAAGGGCCCCCTTTCCGAAAGTCGGACGTCAAGGCACCTTTTCCGTCACAAGTCTCGGCGCCCACCCCGCTTCGGATCTGTAAGCAAGATCGCCGAGTTCGGTTCCGACATTCAGTGGGTCCCTTCTCCCGAGCCAACTGCCGACGAAGAGGCCAAGGGCTACTGGCGACAGTGCCTCATCCGGGATAACTCACCAGCAAAGGTGCATGGGTGTGCCAGGTTATCGCGAGTTACCTCCCTGCAATCGGGATGGGTTGGAGGCGGATCACGTCGGGATCGGGCAGAAGTCCACCCCACCTCGTGGAAGCTTCCAGGGTTTTGTATCGAGGTTAGGTCATCCGGTAACATTCTTGGGCGGAGAGCCGACAACAACTGGCACTGATGATCAGTTTTCCGGGCATGGAAAGTCCAGGATCCAGAATAGCGCATTCATAAACTCGTACCCCCCAGTGATGTTATTCCACCCGGGCAAATACAAAACCGGGTGTTCTACCTTTGGGCTCGGTCAGCTGGATAAAGGGGTACTGTATCTGAGTGGCCCACATACTCGGCCCAATCGCCCTTCACTTGAGCTGTCTCTTTGATACTCAATCCAGCGTTTGGGGTGAATCACCTGTGGTGCGGGAGGATCTGGTATCCTTAAGGTGCGATTCACAAGTATAGAGGAAGACGACCGCCTGAGCTGTGGCCAAGACGGTGAGGCTAGGCTGGCAACAGACGAGGCAAGGCTTTGATATACCCGCAGTTACACCCCGGGTGGCTAATTCGGCGCGAGCTACCGCAGATTGGAAACGGAGCCAGATTGATTTCTCGTTTGTGGTACAAGCTGGTGACTTGGGTGCAACACTACTAAGAGTGGATTTAGCCTCCGTCGTGACGCAAACCGGCAAACCTACCAACCGTGGTGTCTAGACCTCAACTCCTTCCGCTTTTCCCGGTCCACTTCTCCCAACCCATAAGTTACGGTTGTTACATCCGGAATATTCGACGATCACCCCTCTGACGGTGGTAGCGTAACATGCAACGCGCCGGAGACGCTAAACGTGGCGTTCTAGAGGGAACTGACCAGTCAACCCCTCGCCCTTCTTCCAGGCGCCCGCCTAAACGGAGTGCCTCACAACCGAACGAAAGTTGGCCAGGGCGATGGACGATGTTCGGCATGCGAAGTAGGTTGAGTGTGGTTTCTTGCGGTGAGTGCGGCTCTCTGAACCCTACCCTGGTTCAACCGTGATTACTCACGCAACTCTTTCAGACAGGTGAAGGGCATCCGTCGAGCGTGGTTCGCGTGCTCCCGTATAATCCATAGCTTAGACTTCTTCAAAAGGAACACAACGTCCTTCCGGCCCGGATATCGCCATCACCACGGCGTGGTCGCCAACCCGTGCAGCAGAGAGGCGACAAGCGTTGTGGGACATGATGACGACATTCGGGACGTGGAACATCAGGAACCAGGCGACACAGTGGGCATTGGGGTCAAATCCGCCCCGGAAAATGCCTTGATTATGATCCGATTAGGTCAAATTTTTCACATATATTCATGACTGTTTTAGTGTTCAAAATACTTATGTAATACTGGTCAGAAAATATGTGGAATGTGTTGGAATATTCCGGTTGATAATCCGTTGATCGCAGGCTGCTGATTGGTTGATTGGCTGGAATATCTCCTGGATTTGTCGGGAATATTCCAGCTATAATCCAGGGTGGATTGTGTTTTATTTTTGGGGGGTTTCCTGATTTGGAAAATATCCGGAATATTTGACCTAATCAGACTATAAACAAGGCATTTTCCGGGGCGGATTTGACCCCAATGCCCACTGTGCGAGGTGTCCGAGCCTCGGACATCTCAAATCAATGACGCTTCCACCTCAGATGCGTAGGAGAGGAGCTGGTATGACTTCCCGGTGAACCAAGCTGATTCCTGGCCTTCCTCCGCTGTACTCACGCCCCACTTTGGCCAAAGGGAAATGGTCCGCGTCCTCCAGTGATCAAAGTTCGCGCGATTGGACTATGGCAAACTTCCTGATCATCAATCATCGATCGGGATGCCTTCGGCTAGTGGACCTTATCGATTTGCGTCCGTGGTCGCAGTGACCTCCTGAACGCCAGCCGCGGCAAACCCGAACGACGCCATCGCAGATGCTCAATCTTTTAAAGGTCAAGATTCTGGTGAGCTGATGCTTCACCTCGGGTAGAACAGGGGATCCAACATCTCACCGTCCAAGTTGGAGACTCGGACATTCGCAGAGGTTGCCGGCAAAGACCCATTCATGGAGCTAGATCTGATACAGGTGTTCAAGGTGCGACCGTTTGTCGTGCGCTTATAACCCTTGCTGACCCCTAGGGCGGGTGTCAGACGACTGCCAAGTTTGCGAAACTGTTGGAAGACGGGCGACGGCTTGAGAATCTGAGTTGGAGGCTCACATTTCCCGAGTTAGGATCTCCCGGTGCTGGATACAGTTTTTCGGACTCGGAACAAATAGTAAATCGGGTCAAAACCCTGGCGCCTCAGTTCGATGATGGGATCCTCTTACATACCACGATAACCCCGGGCAACGTACAAGAAGGTATATTTTGTAGGAAAAAACGGTAACCATCTTTGAACTTGACGATCCAACCTTCACAGGAATAAGGGTCGCCCGCCCGCTTGTTCATGTCGAAGCACTCGATCCACCCGGAAGCGGGAGCCGAATACCCAATCCACCACTTTCGGATCTATCGGAAGGTGGCGTCTTACCCTTGGAAGGCGAACCCTCTCGTACGCAGCCAGGAGAATCCAAGTCGTCAGGGTACCAGCTCGGAGAGGCGGCGAGTGCTGAGCGTTGTGAGGGTGGTGGTCTGGACACGGGATCGTGTGAGATATCGACGGCTCATGCCAACGATACTCCCCCTTCAGGATTGCGTAGAAGAAGAGCATGCGTGACTTGCCGGTAAGCCGATCCGATCTCCGTCTCCCCTCCACTGCGCTTATGACACTCTCCGCGACAGTCAAAGTAGAGTGGTCCGTATCTGGTGGTGACCGAAAGTTTGGGGCACTATACTAATTCACCGAGGTGGTTGGGTTAGAAATGCGATGGGACGCAACCTATTTGCGACCCATGCTCTAGGAAAGGGATCAAGTGCTTCTATCGTCCTCCAGCTCAGCGCGTAGATTCCAGGGCCGGGACACCTCAGAGTTCTTATCAATCGTCCACGACGGGGTGGACGCGCGAGAACCACAACTCTGAGCCTGAGGATGGAACTACGGAGAACCCAAGGGCTTGTCGACGGTCTAGAGCTCGCTCTTGGGATCGAAGTTCCAGGAGTGGCTCTATTTCTGAGGGTCACCAGTCACCTGAGGATGAAGGAGAGAGCAAGAAGAAGGTCGACTGGTATGATGCTCAATTGAAAGGGGGCGCCGGTCTTCAAGACACGGATGGGGTCGCTATAGGTGGAATTGACCGTGGGTCCCAGGTGGCTGGGGAGGCTGGAACTCCTTGTGTGTCATCTTTCATTTTCCACGTCCTTATCCGTGTCGCTGAACAGTCTATAGTACTCTTCCCCACAGATATCACCGTTAGGGCCCTGACCAGCACCGTCGTACAGGAGGCTAAAGAGGCCAGTCAGGGGTACAAAGATTCCAAGCCGGTGGATGAACTACGGGCCATTTTAGGCAGTCTAAAAAACCCCATCCCGCCGAAGCTACCTTCTCTCGCTTCGACGAGTTCCCATCAGGCCCTGTCGAACAGCAGTCAGGATGACGAGTGGTCGGATGAGTTTTTGCAGGAGCTGGATCGATTGGGTGAGGGTGCAGGCGGAGCCGTCCACAAGGTCAGAGACAAACGGACGGATGTGGTGATGGCCAGGAAGACGATCGTAATCAGGGAGGCACCGGTGAGGCAGCTCAAAAGGGAACTGACGTTCTTGTCCTCGACTTCGCACCTGAACATCGTCAAATTCTATGCCGCCTACATCTCACCATCGTCGATGGAGATAAAACTCCTGATGGAGTTTTGTGAAGGCGGGTGCTTGGAGGCGATTGGGAAACAAATAAGAGAGAAAGGCTGGAGGATCGGTGAGAGAGTAGCTGGCAGACTCGTTGAAGGGGTGAGTTATGGTTTCTGCCTTGCCCATACCTTTCCATCCCGTTCAAGTGTCGATCGACGTATAACCCACTGCTGCCTTTCGCGTCCTAGATATTACAAGGATTGGCGTATCTGCACACTAAAAAGATTATTCACCGGGATATAAAGCCTTCAAATGTCCTCCTGTCCCGTGAAGGGGTTGTCAAACTTTGCGATTTCGGGGTGTCTGGAGAGTTGATCGGATCTATGGCCGCTACCTTCACCGGTACTGGCTATTATATGGCGGTGCGTATTTCCACCCCGTTTTACTGATAACATTCACCTTTTGTGAAATGTTCTACGACGCCTTACGTCTTGCATCCTCCTACCTTTCGACCCGTTGTTCCTTGAGGGGCACCCTTTCGTATCCAGGAACTGACCGGCTGCTTTTTTTATACAGCCTGAGCGCATCAGTGGCCACGCCTACACTATCCGGTCTGACGTGTGGTCTGCAGGCTTATCACTGCTAGAGCTGGTTCAGAATCGATTCCCATTTCCCGTCAATCTTCCCGCCCTCGAACTCATGATGTACATCCCCACCTCGAAGGTGATTACCTGCTTGTTGAGGACACCACCGGTTTAACATACGACTGACCGCCGTTTGGTGCTTTCACATCCTTTCAATGTGCCCCGTACTCTCTCTTCCGACCTATTCCTTTGTTACACGCCCAGCCTCCGAGGCTGGAAGACGAGGAAAATGTGCAGTGGAGCAGCGCGATGAAGGACTTCATCAAAGCGGCGTGAGTGTCCGAACCCCGCCCCTCTTTGGGGGTTTCCAGTGTGGCTGTCTTCTGAAATTGCGTTTCAGTCTCACTTACGACCCGGACTCGCGGCCTACCCCGAAGGAGGCGCTGGAACACCGCTGGATAGTTGGGATTATGAAAACCGAAGTGCCGATGGCCAAATGGATTGCGCAGGTCTGGGGGTGGTCCATCCCCAGGGCCGCAAGTCGACGTCAACAAAAGAGTGAGTTTCTTTACACCTGGCAATTTGTTGGTATCCCTCGTGGGAAAAGGCGGGCATAGAAGTGGGGAATGAAGCTGACGGGTACCTTATATGGCAGAGCGTCTTGACGATGAACTTACCAGAACCTGATCACCAGCTCCCGTTAGCACATGAGAACACTGACGCGACGGCGTGGTCTATATTTTGATGGGTCCTGGGCATCGAATCCGACTGCTGTCGTTTGCGCAATGTAATTACATAGAGGCTACCCGCATGACACGGCGACTCACGAGGAGAGGCTCGACCATTATCTGCCAGGTTGCTATTACGATACGATAAACGAAGCGGGGGCATGACTGAAGTCCGTGGTTTCCGGTCATACACCATCACGGGCTGCAACAGTCTGTTTGAAGCTCTTATGTCTCAAATGGGTTTTTAAGGTCTATGCACACAGATCTCACGCATGTCTATACACTTTCATCAGCAAAACCGTCCGGAGTCTCTGTGGCGCTGTGAGCTTCTGTGTCACCAAAGGGTATGTCTGTGGTGATCGTTGCTATGGATCGCTATGGCGCGCACAGCGCCACAGCGATCGGACGGTTTTGCTGATGCGCCCTTTCAACTGCAGACCATCACCACGATGTCCACACGTGGCCCAATGGTCGGCGGAAGCATCAGCACACCCCACGTCCGCGTCGACGTGGAACACATCGCCCTGGTTAAGCCTCGACCAGTGGGAGGCGTTCCGCCAACTCCCGATCCGTTGTGATAGGGTTAGGCCGAGAGGGTCGTTTCTGCTTCTGCTATTCATGTCAGTTCGGTTCCGCGCCATATCCCCCGTACCATGAGCTCTGGAACTCAGTTTCGACCAGGATACTTGAATATCCACCTTTCAATGAGGTGATCCACTGGGACGAAGCGACCGGGGCCAAAGTGGTTCTCGAGCACCCGGAGATCTTGGAATCCTACATCTTGATGCCTATTTTTGGATTTCCTACTTTGGATGTCTTCAAGCGGAGAATTTATGTATGCCTCCTTCCGCCTGATGACCCGGTCTCAGTCGTGAATCGTGATGCTAACCTCCGAATGGCGCTAGATATCTGGTTTCGATTCTGTGCCAGATCCTGCCCTCGGGGAGGAAACTGATTCACAAGTAGCTGCGTGGGGTACGGCGCTGCCTTTGCATCCTAGTTATCGCGTTGGACTGAATATTCTGGGACAGAGCACTGTACTATGAATAAGTCGAACCCTCCTATGGGGTTCGTCAGCCGTGATTGGTCGGAAGAGGTTGGGGTTGGTGAGTTGATACCGAATCAGGAGGCACGACCGCTCGGTCTCGTCCCAATACCTGTTTCCGAGGACGATGGCAAGACGTTGGATTGGTCGCGATCGCGGGAGCGTGGTAGCACGCAATCTCCTCCCGCGCTCACCCCTACAATTCGGTGTAAGCACACTCAGTCATCGCGAGTTACCAAAGAAACAGAACTGACCGAGCGCTCACCGTCAGATGATGAGAAACGTTCGACAATAAGACTTGGTGTCCTTCCGAAGACGCTAGAAGCTGCAACAAAAACAGCGGGAGACCTGAGGAAGCGTTACGACCTGTTGTTCCTTCACCTGGAAACTCCCACACCTGTGCGGTTGACCGTGGTGGCGCGGTGGGCTGTCTCAGTCTCAAAGATCCCCCCACACGCCTGGAAAACGCCGATTCCAACCCAGATTATAGAAAAATACCTCTCAGAAAACGCCAACGAGAGCAGTAGTAGACCAAACCCGCGGATCCAGACAAAGGATTGGAAGCGGGTGGTGGACGGGTTTGTTTCTAGGTGCGGCGAACTGGACCAGACGAGAAGGCGGCGACGGTCGGGACTCCCGCCAGTGGATGACAGCGAACAGCCGCAAAAACGTTCGAGAGGGTCCTCAAGAGCGAGTTCGATATCGGAGGGACATGTTTCGCCTGACGACGACGGACCCAGTAGGAAGGTGGTCCACGATGATGACTGAGCGAGGAGTCGTCGGTGGCGACCCATGTCGCCTTGCACCCTATAGGATGGAAACCTCTGTCACCAGCACCAGTTTCGAGTCTCAGGTCATCTCTGACAGCCCACGGAGGGTCACCCACTGGAGTGCGTTCCGGTGCATGTGTATTACAAGGGAAAGAAATACAATAGAATAAAAAAGGGCTTGACCGAGAATTGAACTCGGGACCACCTGCACGCCACGTGGAATTCGTAGCCTTGCAATGCAAGGGGGAAAGACCCGAAGCAGGTATCATACTACTAGACCATCAAGCCGCTGATAATCTTCCCAGCTCATTTAGTATATAGTCACTGGTTATTCCTCATTCAGGCTCTTCTCCGTGATCATGATTCGTGCACACCATTCTGTTCGTGGGCCGGCTTCGCGGGTATTCTCAGCATGTGAGTCAGTACTTAGGTACCAAGCCCGACTCTGTAAATCATCGCTGTTTCATGGTATGAACAGATAACTTACCAAACCTGAGACATTCGAATGGGCAAGCTGGTGGGTCGGAGTTATCGGAAAACCCGGCCCGGGAAAAGTCTTGGGGTGCCAGGTGACTCGGGCTCCAGCTGACACATTTTCCTCTCCAACCACCAAGGCATAGCCCGGCCCACACACCCTACCACAGGCCTTATAATGATCGTTAACAGAATCGCGGAAAACGTGTTGGGAACCATAGGTTCGTAAACTGTCCCAGCTGTGCAACTCTCCGTTTTGTAACCCCCTGCTGGCCTTGGAAAGGTACCATATGTTGGACCGCACAACTCGTACCCCAGATCTGGAAGAGTTTTCGCTCAAAGTCCACAGACGGACTGTCCGACTGGTTGGTGTAAGTGTGGCAATGCCTCCCCAACTTCCCCGAACGGAGGGTTAATACCTCCCGTCAGCTTCTTGTGGGGGATTTCTGGCCCCTTCCTCGCAGTTTATGTGGTCATACAGAACCTGAACATCCCTCTAATACTCCAACCACACATATTCGCCTTCCTTTGTGCAGTATCATGGGCTCAGGTGGGAAACACCCAGTCAAGGAGATCATCCGCACGGCTGAGCATCTACCCAGTGCTTATTTTATGGCCGCAAGTGGCTGTTAAAGCGATGCATCGTCCACTTTATTACCTTTATAGCCATAATGGCTGGATTCGAGGCAGGGATGATTTACGCTGTCGAGGTGAGCACCAACCACTTCGCGAGTGTCGGTTTGACTGAGAGATTATCCCGTTCAGCCCCCAACTAGGAAGGGCAATACGGCACCGCTGAAATTTTTCAGCATCGCGAGCTCCGTGATCATTGCCGCGGGCCTCTTGTACGTAACATGCCCATCCGTGTCCGGTTGCTTTTCACCCGCTCATCCAAGGGTAGACCACAATACTGGGAGATTTATAGACGGAAAGAAGTAATCGGGCTCTCCATGACCTTCATGGTAGTGGACATCAGCGGCGGTGTCTTCTCGATTCTGTCCCTAGCGTTCAAGAAAGAGTTCGACGTCTTTGCGTCGGTTGTCTACGTGGTCGTCATTGCGAGTTCTCCTTCCTTCTTCTCTTGAGAACTTTGGGTCCTACTCAGTCCTTCGCATTCACCAGGTTATGGACGGGGCCATCGTGATCGCCGCCCTCATATTGAATCCCATCGCGAGACGCAAGCGGGCTGCAGAGGTCGCTGAGCCCGTACGGGTGGCGACTAGCTCGACTAGTGACCCTGGAGGTTCGAGCTCCGCAGAGAAATCTGATCTGGAATCTGGCGGTAGCCCAGTTGCAGATGAGAACCCGGCTCAAACGCGTGGCTCTCACCATAACGTGGTAACGTAACCGTGGTAAACACCCAATAAGTATGTTTACCCTGAACCTCCAACCCCAATTCTCTCACCCGATGAAGACAATATATTCGATGAAAGGATTTTCCAGGTTGGCACCCTCTCGTCAACAGGGGTCCATTTGGTATTATTACACCGAATACACGAGGTATATGGTAAGTACACTTCGAAACCAAGCACGCATGAAAACAAGACGATGGAGGTGTAGAACACGCGCTCGAGAACTCAAGGGTTGAGCGATAATACCTCTTTACATGAAACCCTGCCTTTCAGTCTCATCATCTCCTGGGGGCGGCATGGGCGGTGTCAGTGGAATACCCTGTTCCAACAGAGGGAAAGAACTCACGAGCCTGGCATCCACGGTTACGTACGGATACAAAGGATTCACCTGACCCGCACACAAGACACCCCTGACGAATGACCTCGCCACAACCTCGGCACCAGCCAAAGTGGTATGGATCCCGTCAGAAGGGAGCATCCCGTTGACCGCCACTGCGCCAAGCCCAAAATATTCATCCCGTGTCAATGAGAAGTGATCGACGAACGAAACGTCGGTCTTTTCCGCGACAGCTTTGGCATATAGGGCGTACACGGGGGTGGCGCCCGTATGGCCTCGGAATGGGTTGGGGGGCGTTTGAGAAGAGATAATAACATGAGTTCCAGCGGCTTTGAATGCCTTGGCTGCATCTTCCATGTATCTAAAACACAAGTCGATCGCCAATGGGATCGTCCAAGAAATTGATCCAAGCCGTCAGCGTCCCGTCAACGAAAGGGGTGATACGTGTGACGGCAAGAACGCTAGCCAAAACTCACTTGAAGAAGGTGTGGAACACTTCTCCATCGCCGCTGAGAAAGAAAAGATCGGAACATTCGCTTCAGTTAGTGTCCTTCGTTCAGGGGTCGATGGTGCTAAGGCCTTGGACCCACCTTTCACAGGTCACGGTAGGGTCGAGTCCGGGACAGAGGGTGCTGTGTTTGATCGATCCGATGGCGCCGCCCCCCTCGAAATGACCGAACTCGATAATGACGATGTCTCCCTTCTCAACAAGGGTGTGCATCCATTCGACTGTGAGAAGGTGGTCAAGATCCGCGCAGGAAAGGCCCCAGATAGAGCGCGTGCGTACAGTATCCGTCGCTGCTGAAGCTCCGGAGGGACTTTCCCGCCATCGCCATGTTTTGTACGGGGACGTTTAGGTACCTCTGGAGTTCGGAACCCCACCCGACGTAGTGGGAGCCTACCCTCGAGGCGGTGGTAGAGTCTCCAGCCAACCAGACTGTCACAGCATCTGCGCAGAGGGAGAACCAGGAGAGGACGATGACCGGGAGGGCGAAGCGGAGGAGGGACATCGCCCACTCGTCGAAGGGGAGGAAGGAAAAGAGGCTGCGGATCGGAGGTGCATGAGACTGGGGGATATATACTCAACGGATGAGGAAACCCAAGGGGAGGAATGGTCCCGGGGACAGTCCTCGCCGATAAGCGCTCCCCCAAAACGAACCAGGACTAATGATCCAAGGCGATGAGAGCCTGGATTCTTTTGTTCGTGGGGTTTATCCTGTCGCCATAACGAAGCGGAAACCCAAGAATGCGCAGAAGTGGAAACCCATTCCAAGCCCACCCGAGGATGGCCCGCATTCAATTTCTGAAGGACAGGGCGTTGACGGAACTTTGAGTTGCCGGGTGCTAGGTCGCTGCTGATGGAACTGGGGCGAGTCTCTCTCAACACGGGTGTATCCAGCGTCAGGGAGGTCATAAGGTGATCTCGAGCTCAAGAACAGGCACAGCAGGACCAAAGGGGATCGACAGTGCGCCAACCCACAGGGGTTTGTCTGATCCGGTACCAATCCGAGCGCCGCGGCGGTCTGGGCCATATCGGAAAGGTTAAGCCCGATATGGATGCAGGGGGGCTGGGATTATTCAGAGGGTGCAAGTTAAGTACGACTACATCCAAGAGGTGGTCGGTGAGTGTAAACAGAAGCGGTGAACGTGGAAAGTCGAGCAGGATTGGGAGAAAGATACAAGGGGGTCCTTAAAGTGTGGTTGAGCGGGGCAGGGAATAGACAAGGGGGCTGAGGCACGTGTAGACGTTCCACAAGGGGGATAAATGTGTACGATAGATGTCTTTGGATCTTTTAATATTCGGGAAAGAGGTTGAAAGTAGAAGCAGAGAGGATGGGAAAGTCCTGAAGAAGAA
>Ga0307516_10005779_pt1 | contig 14654 bp, 17 predicted proteins | sample 19_EM_MG_FD_203310 | JGI IMG/M metagenome (GOLD analysis project Ga0307516, IMG submission 203310) | Populus trichocarpa ectomycorrhiza microbial communities from riparian zone in the Pacific Northwest, United States - 19_EM | ecosystem: Host-associated > Plants > Roots > Unclassified | place... | reverse complement strand
CGGCGACTTCGAATTTGACAGTTTGTCGGGTAGAGGTCATGGTGGTGATGTCGTTGCGTAGCGATGCGGCTCAAGGGGTTGAGGCTTAAAAATCAAGAGTGCAGGGATGAGACGCAGAAGCGAGGCACAAAGCGGCAGGTACGACGGGTGCGATTATCGATGGGTAGCGGATTGGCAGAGCGTTCAATCCGGGCTCATAACCTGTTGGAATATATGGATCGATAAAAGGTGAAGATTGTGAATTGGTTGATTGATACAAAGTCGAAGGAGGAACATTCTCTCTATATACAATGCGCCTGAGGGACTCGCCAAGGGGAAAGGACGGAAGACTGTCTCCCGAACCGGTGCTCGGAGACTAAGGCTGCTGTCATCTCCGGACATGTTGCCTCTGGTCCGTCATCTCCGGACACCGTCTCCGGTCCGTCATCTCCGGACGCCCATTATTCTGACAAAGCCGAAACCTTTCAGAAAGAAATAAAAGATGCACGGTCGAACAGGAAGAAAGCCACGGTCAATAATGTTGAAATCGAAGATGCCAATCCTGACACAGTTGTACACGGTTTTGCTGCAATCGACGAGAATGACTCCGGTAGCTGGATCATCGACTCAGGAGCCTCTCACCACCTAACTGGTCGGAAGGAAGTCTTTCGAAACCTTCGGCCTTTATCCCAACCCATTCCGGTGAAAATCGCAAACGGAACAAAGTGTCTAGCAACTGGATCCAGATCAATCCACTTCCATCTGAAATGTGGTCTGCTACTCACTGTGAAGGCCCTATATGTACCTGATTTCGGTGCAGTCTCCTTGATCTCAGTTGATGCCCTGAACAATTCTGGCTATGAGGTCATATTCCGATCAGGTACCTGCTCACTCTAATCAACTTCAATAGAAGAGCAATACATTGGACAACGGCAAGTTGGATCATGAACGTTCACCCTACTTGGTACCGTACTGGCTGAAGCACAGGTGAACTCTGCAATTTCAACTACAAAAGTGGCTGAAGATATTGATACCTGGTATCGGCGATTCGCACATTTGAACCTAGCAGACTTACGGTTATTGCTCCCACGGGAAGTCTATAAAGAACAAAACAAAAAACCTACCTGTCTGGTGTGTGCAACTGCGAAGGCAAAGCAGCAGTTTCAACATACGACTCCATCAACACGAGCGAAGAAACCTCTGGAACTTATACACTCTGACCTCTGCAGACCAATCTCCCCGATATCACCCTCCAGCTGTCGATACTATATCCTCTATATCGATGACTACAGCAGACTCAGCTGGGTATATTTTCTCAGGACGAAGACATCAGCAGAAATTTGTGGAGTCTTCCGCGAATTCAAGTCAATGGTTGAACTGAAGCTCCAGCCACTACGAATCACTCGCTTCCATTCCGACAATGGCAAGGGTGAATACGACAACTCAGAAGTTCGAACAATTCTCAAAGAATCAGGCATATCTTTCGAACCAGCTCCACCCTATAGCCAGCACAAGAACGGTGTGTCACAGCGTATGATTCAGACTCATAACGCAAAAGCACCTGCTATGATACTCGATAGTCGACTACCTCCAAGTCTCTGGGCAGAAGCGATCAATACGGCCAACTACCTTCATGCCTGAAGCCCTATGGCAGCTAATAAGGGGATCACCCCATACGAAAAACTGTACAGAAAAAAACCGGAGGTCTTACACCTACATCGTTTCGGGTGTACAGCATATCGGCTACTTCCAAAACAACACGGAAAGTTATCAGCACGCGCAGAAACCGTCTACATGCTCGGCTACGTACACGACAGCACCACTATTTGGCATCTATGGGATGCTGATCGGAAATGTGTTATCTAAGCATCAAATGTTCGTTTCGATGAGCTTGCCGATTCCTCCGAACCAGCTATGAATATATCAGATCCATTCGGAATTGCGAATACCGATGCTGTCGCTAGCAGGCAAGACGATACTAGCCAGCAGGCCGATACGATGCAAATGCAGGCTGATGCTGACACTAGCAGGCAACATAACGCTAGTCGGGTGGATAATGCCGAGGCTTATCCACCAAGAATACCGGTCGATACTGGTGAGTTGCGTCATACTACCACAAGATATAATCTTCGGAAAAGGCCACACTCTGCTGCCCACCGGATCTGGGTGAAAGAGGAATCGGATTCTGCAGATCCAGTGTCCTACCAAAATGCTGTGAAGCATCCGACACTTGGCCTCGAATGGTCAGAAGCTGTACGGAAGGAGTTGCATTCATTACACTCGAACGATACATGGGATTACATAAAACCGGAAGACATTCCGGTAGGTGTCAAACCCATCAGTTCCAAGTGGGTCTTCAAGACCAAACAGCTGCCTGGAGGCGGAATTCAGTACAAGGCAAGACTGGTAATGCGAGGCTATGAGCAGATTCACGGAGTGGATTTTGATGAAACCTTTGCCCCAGTGGCAAAGCTCTCCAGTGTGCGAATGCTATTCGCATTAGCCGCCATTCATGACTAGGAGATTGACCAGATGGATGTTGTCAGCGCTTTTCTAAATCCGGCAGTTGATGGAGATGTTTACATGGCAATACCAGATGGTGTTGAAGCACCCGCAGGTGGGCCAAGGGTTTGCAAACTGCGCAAGTCTCTATACGGACTCAAGCAGGCACCCAGACTCTGGTATGAGCACATTGACAAGTTTCTGAGATCTCTAGGACTCCTACGATCCGAATACGATCCAAACGTTTACATCTCAGCTGTTGGCCTGATACCGCTCATTCTCCTACTCTACGTTGACGACATACTCAACTTCTCTGAATCTCCCGAACGAGTATCCGAACTGAAGAAGCTTCTTCACGCCAAGTACGAGATGACCGATCTTGGTCCCATTCGTCAGTTTCTTGGACTTGAGATTGAGCAAGACCATGAGAATCGCTTGTTATATGTTCACCAGTCTCAGTACATACACAACCTTCTCGAAACCTATGGGCTATCCGAATGCAACGGCCACTGGACACCACAGCCAACAAATAACCGGCTCCGGAGACTCGATGAAACCGGCAAACCCCTTGATGAAAATGGGAAGCAGAAGTATCAGTCAATTGTCAGCAGCTTGAACTGGCTGATGCTAGGTACACGGCCGGATATCGCCTTCACAGTCTCTATGCTTAGCAGATTCCTCTCAGCGCCAAGCTCTGGACATCTTACCGCAGCTACCTATACCCTACGCTATCTACGAAACACATCAGACCTTGCGATCCAGTATGGCACCAAACAGTGCACGAGCAGTCATCTGACCGACCCATAGGCTTCACCGACTCCGATTTCGCAGGTGACGCAGATGATAAAAAGTCAACCTCGGGTTATGTCTTTACGCTTGGAAATGGTGCTATATCGTGGCGCACTCATAAGCAGCCACTTGTTGCATTCTCCATGGTAGAAGCAGAATACATTGGTTTATCGGATGCTGCCAAGGAGGCGATTTGGATCAGCTCACTCTTCACCCACCTCCTCCGTCTTGATGCCTATCCTCAAGAAATCTTTGTTGACAACCAAGGCGCTATTCAACTTGCGAAGAATCCAAAGTTTCACGAGTGCACGAAGCACATAGGGGTACGATATGACTTTGTCCGGGACACCTGTGAGCGCAATGCTATCTGTGCTACCTACCTTCCGACATCCGAGATGACCGCAAATATCATGACAAAGAGCCTTCCACGGGAGACCCACTGGAAACATGTGAACGGGATGGGAATGGTACGATGGGCTCCAGGGGAAGCATATGGCAAGTGGATGGCGCTTGGCCCAATGAATCAAGAAGCGGATGGTGCCTGGCTGGATGAATCATGTTTTTCTTTGGTGGATGCAATCTTTCTCCTATGGCCATGCTTTTCCTACGGGTTTTTACATGGCTACGAGTTTTAATGAGACATCCGGGGGATGTCATGGACTTCTGTTTTTTCTGTCCTTCTTTCTTTCTTTTGGTTGCCTCATTGTTCGAGGGGAAGTGTCAGATATATCGATCGCCCAATGAGGCCCCGCCGAGGCCTGCCTAGACCGCTGCGAGCAGATGGCCACCGGCGACATCCAGGCCAGGTGACCAGGCCCGGCAACATCCAGGCCTGGGGACATCTAGGCCCAGAGGTGGCGAAGGCAGCCGGCGACATCTAGACCAGAGGTGGCAAGTTGCCACCAAAGGATCTAGATGAGCCAGTGATGGGTAACGGATTGGATGTGCATATATATATAGAGAGCAGTCCTCCAGGTCGGTGAAAAGATTAAGCAATAGAATTCCTACCTACCGATAAATATACTTGACAGGTACGTATGACATGTTGTTGTTGTTTTGTGTGAATACAGGTCAGACACGATCGTAGTACCGTGATTGGTAGCTCGTCGTCCATAGTATCCATCACCAACTCGACTTCCGGATCCGTAATGCACTCACCCGAGGATTCCAGTAGTCATCTCAAGTCCTGATGATTAAGATGCGCGAGGCGTCAATACCACATATTTACCATTTTTGAATGTGGAGCTGTTCGCAGCATCTTGATTTTGGAGATGTGTGCTGATCCATCCATTGATAGTATGTATAGACCATCTTCAAGGTTGTCGCTGAGAACCTTTTGTCCCTTTGCATCGGCAATTGAGCATATACCTGATCGGAATGTTGTTGTATATCTATGTGAGTCGAGTTGTCCTACAGACAGGAGAGATATTCAGAATTCCGTAATGAAGAACGCCTCAATATCCACTCCTCCCAGACATACAATTCCTTTCTTCTTTGTTTATACTTGATGATCATCTCCCAACTTGATGATCATATTCGTTTCCATAACTCAGCTCTTCCGGAAGTTTTGAAGATTGTTGCTGTAATTGTGAGATGCTCTGGAATCAATTACTCAGATCCTTGTTGTTGTTGCCAATCGATATGATGCTACCATTACCTCCGAACTGAGGGAGGTAGACCCCGCAAGTCATTGCTGGTTGCCAGAGGTTTTGTGAGTATGCCCATTTCCATCGTGTCCATTGCATCCATCACATCCATTTCCTTTACGTCTGTCGCGTGTGTTTCCTCCATGATCGTTTCCTCTGTTTCCACCGTTTCCATCTCAGTCAGGTGCATTTCCACCGTGATTGTTTCCTCCCTTTCCACCACAGTCACGTCCGTTTCCTCTGTTATTCCTTACCACCTGTTCCTTTCTTCTAGCAGGGCAGGCATTCTTCATATGTCCTTCTTCTCCACAATAGTAGCAGTCATTCTGATCTCGAGCTCGTTTGTTGTTCTTCTTGCTCCAGCAGTTGATGGTAGTGTGGGTACCATTTTTTAAACCAATCACACCCCTTCAGAGAGCGCTCATTCCCCTGGTATCGTCCCTGGTAGCCACCTTGTCCTCCTCCTCCTCCTTGTTGGGTGTAGAGTGCCTTGGAGACAGTATCAGGTTTGGTTGTTATCGATCGATTCATCTCGCATTCATTGTGTGCATCCATAACTTCTTGAACTGTAAATTTCACACTAGATTGAAGAATCTCAATTGTAACTGCATAGGTGGGAGGAAGAGTTGTATAAATGTGATTTTTGAGGACCACGTTGGGGACTGCTTCTTTGGAGCCAGTGAGCTCAGTGGTGATGTTAAGGAGTTCAGCAAAGTAGGCATTGAGTGGCTGACTGGGAGTGGGACAAAGGGTGCTGAATTTCCAAAAGAGCAACATTCTTCTGACGGAGGAGTTGGCAGTGTTTGTGGGGGCCTCCAATTCTTTCCACATCTTGACAGGATCGTCCATTCCTATAATATATACCTTGACAGCATTGGTATAGGATCTGTAGATGATTGCCAAGACCTGCGATATCTGTTGCTTGTAGTCCTTGTACGTCTTCCATACCAGAACAAGATTTCTGGAGAAGTCATTGGGTCTTCCCGGATCTTCCGGTTCTTCTTCCCTTTCCATCATGATGTCCCAAGTCATTATTCCCTGTAGGACCTTCATAGAATCTTGCTTCCAGACTATGTAGTTGGTGCGATTGAGTAGGCAGATATTGCTCAGTGGTGCTTGAATGATTCTTCACTCATGATGAGAATCGTAGAGATGAGCAAGGAGGGAATTGCTTGTCGATAGTCGCAGATCTTCTTTTGCTGAGAAGCTTAGCACTCGATTTTGAGAAGAAAGTTTCTAAGTGAGACATAGAAAAAAGGGTCTCGGAATCGCTAGCCCCCACATTTATCACTGGCTTCTGAGGAGCTATCTATAGTGCAAGAGTATGATGGCGATGAAGTTTGATTGTGTGGAGCAGTTATGGCTCTGGGCTCATAACCTATTAAAGTTTGCCCGATCACCATTCTTTTTGAGTCTTCACAAGTAGAGAGGGAGAGATAAAAGACAGAGGCAAGACAAGATGATTTGATCGTTGACATTTTGATAGAACAGCTATGATAGGTGCCTTCAGTATCTTTCTATACTATCGAGAAGTATTTTAAAAGTAAAGAAGGAAGAATGTGAAAGACACTGCTATGGAAGAATGCCAAGCCGTCATTACCAGGACCCCCTTGCCATTGTCATTGCTATGGCATTGCTCTCTGCGTTGCTGTCACAACTGTTGCTGCAGTATCAGTGTGACACTGGGGTGGTATTCGTAACCAGAGTGTGGAGAGAATAAAAGGTAATCAGGCTACTTTCGATAATTCACAGCGGAATAATCTTAGATCTTGTGTGTGGGTTCGGTGGTAGTGTAGGTGAGGATGTTTGTGCTGATTTCTCTCTGTTGAGACGAGAAATCTTCTTCCTTTTTATCCACAAGCGTGCGAGTGAGAAGTTGTGATCCGGACTGTACTTTTTCATGGGGGAGCGTTGAGTCTTCTCCTCGAGGTACGGGTGGGTCGGACTTGGATTCCTCCGAGGTGGTTGCAACTCTTTGGAACGTGGGCAGATTCATTGGTCATGGCCAGGGTGTAGATAAGGGAGATGAGTTTCCGTTTGTATTGCCGCATGTGTGATGCGGCCGAGCGGGGACTCCGGCCCGAGAGCTCCCTGCTCACCCTGAGGTGAGGTGGTCTGCATGAGGGCCATGCAGCCGAACGGGGTCTCTGGTCCAGAGCTTCCGTTCACCCTGAGGCGACGTGGCTTCCCCTCCCTGAGGTAGTGGGGCCTCTTCCGGAACTGCATAAGAGATGCAGCTACTTGTTTATACAAATTGTTCCCCTCATCTTCGGAGTTCTAACTCCTGCGAGCGGGGTTTCGACCGAGGGCCAGACTCTATTTCCTTATCTCCCACTTAGACTCTCTGATTCCCTAGCTACGGCCTGAGCCTCCTTCGTCTTTTTAGCCACAGGATCTTCTCTTTCTAGCTACCTACTCATGATAATTCGTTCAGGTGTAACACTACCTCCCCTCTACCTTTAGCCTCGTCCCGAGTGCTAATTCTTTTCTCTAGGTAGCCCATCTCTTTCTGTGTGCGTTTTTTCCCTGGCTAATCTGTGATGTGGTTGCCGTGACTGGAGTCCTCCTCCCCTACAGCCCTCCCAGTCACCGGATCAGGGCATGGCTCTGTAATCCGTCGTGATGACTGGGCCGTCTGAGTAGGCAGGTGCGTACTCATACTGTCGTGTAGGTTCATACTGGGAGCGGTGCTCAAGCCTAGCCGATTCCAGTCTTCGGGTTCGCACGTTCTTGCTGCAAGGAACAAAGGTGGACCCTGCGGTCGAGAGGGACGTGGCGCTTCCTCGTTTGGCAATCTGGCAGGGGCCGAAACAGTATTCCCAAGCGTGCCGGATCCCGTGTTTTCGGCGAGGAGGTCTTCTGGGTACCATCGTTGAGAGTCCTTGTTCCAGAGGGCGGTCCTGTGGCACGTTGCCGGGGCTGGCCAGCTGTCATTCTTAGCCGCACCTTCCGTCACAGTGCTCGAAGATCAATCGGGAGACGAGACTGTTTTTCCGTCTTTTCGGAGTTCCCACCACCTTGCAGAATACCATGGGCTTCTGGAGGTCTTCCTGGTCGGTCGTCAGGGCCGCCCGGGAAGCGGATCCCTTTTTTTTCTCGGTCTCGTGGTGGGTTTTGGTGCTGGAGTCCTCTGCCTCTTCAGCCCGCTACTGCCAGGTCCTTGGTGGAACTGGTCTAGCCCTCGGTGAGCCGGTAGTCCCTCGGCGCGTCTGGATTTCGTTGGTGAAATTCCCGAAGTTTCTCCAGGCCACCTACTGAAAAGTTGTCGAATGGTTCTTCCGTTCAGTCTTTTTGTTCCGGATAGTCAAGCCACTTGACGAGGTATAGCATTCTTTTGTTATTTCCTCGGCCGCGTTCGATTGAGGACATAACTTCGTCGACATCGTATTCCTCCGATTGTTCGATGTCGTCAGCCTCTCACAACACCTTAGATGGATCTGGAGGCGCTCGGTGCTCGTTGGTTCGGTAGGGTTCGAGCAGTGATACATGGAAAATGTTGTGTATTTTCCACTTGCGGGGAAGCGTGAGTCGTACCGTGAGTAGGGACATGATTTTCTCGATTTGGAAAGGACCGTGATTCTTGTGATCCAGCTTCTTCGAGGGCCGTCGCGTTTTGATGTTGCGCCCGCTGAGCATCACCAAGTCCCCTACTTCGAATGCTGGGGGTTGCTTCCGCATTGGGTCCGTATATCGCCGCATTCGTTCCTGTGCTTCTTCCAGCCCTTTTCGGGATTCGTCGTGTATGGTGTTCATCCAATGGGCGTACACTTTGCTGGCCGGGTTGAGAGGCTCTGTCGACGCCAGGTCTATGGCCATCGGGTGAAAGCCATAGTTATCGTAGAACGGGGACATACCGTTTCCTGCTGTGACCGAGTTGTTGTATGCGAACTCCGCCATTGGCAGCAGTCGTACCCAGTCGTTCTGTTCCTTGCCGACAAACGCGCGGAGCTAGGCCTCAATCGTCTGGTTGAGCCGTTCCGTCTGTCTATCGGTTTGCGGGTGGAATGGTGTCGACATCCGGGGCCAAATTCCGGATAGCCGTAGAAACTCCTTCCAGATTTCGGAAGTAAAGCGGGAGTCTCTGCCTGACACGATATCTGTAGGGAGGCCGTGGAACTTCCATATTTCCCAGGCGAATACGACCGCTAAGTCTGCCGCCGTCTTTTCTTCCTTCCGTAGAGGGAGGAAGTGTGCCATTTTGGTGAACCGGTCGATGACTACCCAAAGCTGGTCGCATCCTTCCGATTCCAGAAGCTCCATGATGAAATCGATGGCAATCGATTGCCAAGGCGCGTATGGGAGTTCCAGTGGCGAGGATAGTCCGTATGGCTGATGTCGAGTGGCTTTGTTCTGCTGACATTTCGGGCAGCTTTTGACGAAGTCGATGATTCGTTCGTTCATCTTCGGCCACCAGAAGTTTCGTCGGATTAGTTCGATAGTCTTGTCCTGGCCCATGTACCCGGCCACCTTTGTGTCGTGTTCCGATTCCATTATCTGTTGTATTAGACCGTTCGGGATCCAGAGTAGGTTCCTTCGGTATACCAGGCCGTCCTTGATTCTTATTTTCTTGACCTTCTGGTCCTTCGGTGCCGGCTCTCCCGCCATTGCCTCCTGTTTTATTGCTTACTCGTAGTTGTTATCCTTTTTCCCTTCTTCCTTGACTTTTTCTAGGAATTCTTTTGACCATTTTCTTGTCGGGAGTGATGATAATCGGGCTGATGAGCAGATGAAGGTGCTTGCCAAACGTTCTTCGAAATGGTTTTTTCTCAAAACCGATGTTATTGGATGGTTTTCTACCCCCCCCTTTTCAGGGTGGTACTCCGAACGCCTAGAAAGGGCATCCGGTTTTCCATTTTGGGTTCCCGGTCGGTAGTAGATTCTGAAATCGATGCCGGCCAGTTCTTGAACCCCGCGGGCTTGTCATCAATTCAGCACTTTTGTTGTTGTGAAGTATTTCAGGTTTTGGTGGTCCGAGTAGACCTGGACCTGGTGAGTCGCACCCTCGCAGTACCGTCTCCAGTGTTTGAAAGCGTCTACTATGGGCAGAAGTTCTTTGTCGTGGATTTCATAGTTGATCTCTGCTGGCTGGAACTTTCTGGAGTGGAACGCCACGGGATGTAGGCGGTTTTCCTTGTCTCGTTGCGATAGCACGGCTCCGATTGCGAAATCCGATGCGTCTTTTTCGATGATTACTGGCTTTGATGCGTCAAAGTGTGCTAAGACTGGCACTGTTGTAAAGCGCTGTTTTAACTCCTTGAAGGCCGTCTCTGCTTCTGGATTCCAAGTCCATTCCTTTCCTGCCTCCTTCTTGGTCAACTCCGTTAGGGGTCTTGCTACTCGGGAGTAGTCTTGGATGAAGCGCCGGTAGAAGTTAGCGAATCTGAGGAACGATTGGACTTCTGTGAGGGAGTTTGGTCTTTGCCAACTTAGCACTGCTTCCACTTTTTCCTGTGACATTTTGATCCCTTCTTGACCGATGATGTAGCCCAGGAATTCCACCTCCTGGGTTTTCCAGATGCATTTTTCCGGCGAGACTGCTAGGCCGTTTTCCTGCAGCCTTCTCAGGACCTCTCTTACGGTATTGTCGTGCCGTTCCTCGGTGTCGGCATAAATGAGTATATCATCCATGTAGGCCAACACACCGACATCCAACATGTCAGAGAATATGTGGTTCATCATGTCCTGGAAGGTGGATGGAGCGTTCGTTAACCCAAACGGCATTACTCGAAACTCGAAGAGTCCGTAACGGGTCCTAAACGCTGTTTTCCACTCGTCGCCTTCCCGAACCCGGATAAGGTGGAACCCGTTCTTGAGATCCATTTTTGTGAACCATCAGGCTCCTTGGACTCGATCCTGCAGTTCCTGCATCAGTGGTAAGGGATAACGGTTTGGGATTGTGATGCGGTTGAGCGCCCGATAGTTCATGCATAGGCGGAGTCCTCTTCTGTGAGGTTTGGGTACGAAGAGGATCCGGGAGCCCGCAGGGGATGTGGAGCGTTTGATTTTTCCTGTTCACTCCATTTCCTTTAGCCATTCTCGGAGAGTTTGGAGTTCTACTTCCAATAGTGGGTAGATGGGTCCCCAGGGAGCCATGCTGCCTTTCTGGAGGTCGATTTTGCAATCGTACGGGCGATGCTTGGGGAGAGCGTCCGCTGCCTCCTTCCCCATGATTCTCAAGTATTGGCAGAATTCCTTTGGTACTGCCTTGATTGGGTCCTCATCTGACGCAGCCGAGACGTATCCTATGCAGCGGGCCCTGGGTCCATTGCTACCGTTTCGTCCCAGGTCAGGGGGAACTGCCCTACTTCGTGCTTGGTGCAGTTTTCCAAGCATTGGGCGCTGTTGAACCGTATTTCGTTGTTTGTCCAGGCGCCTTGTGGTGGGTGTGCCGTTATCCATTCGAAAGGGAGGAAGATGTCGATTTCTGGGTCCATAGGTGAGACTTCGAATTTCTCTATGGAGTAGTGTCTTCAGTGCTGGAGCAGCATAGGCTTTGTATAATATTGGCCCGCTCCTTTGACTGTTTTCCCTGTGAAATTCTCGATGCTACGGGCGTGCTGGTGTTTCTTTCGTTCCAGGCCGAGCCGGCCCACTGTTTGTTCGTTGATCAAGGCTATCGAACAGCCTGTGTCTAGTAATGCCCTGATCCGGTGCCCTATATTGCCTTGGTGTAGCACCATTTCAATTATCGGGCGAGTGCCGCAGCAGGGTGTCCTTCTCGGTTTCTTAGGGGTTCCAACACTTGGTTCCTCGTTTTTCCGTTTTCGGGACGCCCCACATATTATTGCATGGGCCAAGGGTTGCGGCGGAACCCTGCCCTTTAAAAATCCGACTCGGAGTCCTCCCAGAGTGGTCGTATTGCGTCCGCGTCCATCGTTTCGACTGCCGCAACCTTCTGCTGCTTGCTGGCAGGTGCTGACTCCTCTGGTTCTTCCGATCGTTTCCGTTTTCCCTGTATTACGGCCGAGGCTTTCCAGGGGGCCGGAGGTAGTGTGGTTCCCTTTTTGGTGTTGAAGGAGAAGCATTCATAGGTTTTGTGGGTGCTTCTGCTGCATCTCCAGCAGTCATCCCAGTTCCGGCCGTATTCTTCCTGTTCTTTTGCCGGTACTCCCACTAGCGCAGTATCCTTCGAGGCCCATCTTGCCTGTCCTCCGTACTGGCTTTTTCGTTCCGTGACATTGTCCTTCCGGAGGTCGGATTCTTTTGCATTTTCCTTGCCCCTTCGGGTATTGTCAGAGCTTCCTTTGCCCTGACCGTGCTTTTTCCGGTTGTCCTTGGGTGGCTGTGTACCCTTCACCAGCTCTCTTGCTCCTTTGAGGGCTTTCTTCTTTTCCACTTGTATGCCTGCTCTGTAAGTGGCTTGTAGGAACTGCTCATCTTCCACGAGGTCTTCCGGATTCTGGTTGAACCGCATATCCACTATGCTGTCTGGCATTGCTAAATCGATTTTTTCTTTCGAGCCTTCTCCCGTAGCTCGTGCAAAGTTGTTGAGCGCCCGGAATTCCGTCATTTACGTCCTGATCGACCCTTGGTATTTCAATTGTCCTAACTTGAGCTGGGCATCCGCCGCTTCTCTTTCGTTATGATATTCGGCCCGGAGGGCTGCCGCGTAGTTGGTCCATGTATCGTTGTCCTGGAGTTCACAGTACCGATGCAGGTGCCAGGCCAAGGCGGTGTCCGTTAAAAGTGTTACGACCCAGACGATCTTTTGTTGGTCCATCATCTCGGGGTAGAATCCCAAGTACATGGTGACCGCTTCCCACTACTGATTGAAGGCGGTCGAGTTCTTTCCGTCGAAGGGTTCTAGGTTCTTCATTTTTAATCGGGCAATATTCCCTTGTTCAGGTCGCATCGGTCAGTCCTGCCGTGCCCGTTCCACTCCTTCTGCCACTAGCTGTACGAGGTCCTACGTGGTGATTGTCGGCACGGGATTCCTAGGTGGCAAAGGAGAGCGGGGGTGCCTGGCAGGCAGTCGAGGTGATTCGGATGGCGGACCCGAAGGAGGTCCGGCGGATGATCCAGGTGGTGTCGAGGGAGGATTTCCTCCTTGTCCTACCCCAGGCTCGGGTGCTGGTGGCCTTGGGGTTATGTGGTGTCTGAGTTGCTCCAATCGTTGCCTCATTTCCGGCGTCGTGGGTACCGCTGGGGGTCTCTGTCGTCGGGACCTTGGTCCCGGGTTCAGTCGTAGCGGGCTTCCTAACGCTGGTGGAGAGTGAGCCGACGGGGCACTGGTACTGGTCTGTCGGATGGGACTTCTCCATGCGGGTGGTCCTGCTGGCACTGGTGGTGTTGCGGGTAGCGGGATTCTGGTCACAATATGTTGGATTTCTGCCCTCGCTTCCCGGAGTTGGTTTTCCAGGGTGGCTACTCGATTCTGGTGGGCGGCTTCCCATAGTTCCACGTTCCCCTGAAAGTTGGCTAGGTGTTGATTCTGGGCCATGTTAGCTTCCGCCAGAAAGGACAGGGCATCGTTTACCCGGGCCAGCTGAGTGGCCTGACTTATTTGTCGCTCGTTGGCCTCGTTGGTTCGCTCGATGATGGCCTGCCAGATGTTTCTGGCGAGAGATTGGTACGCATTCGCCGCTTTTGACAGCTCACTACATACCCATTCTTCCGCTATTTTTTGGTTAGCGTTGACTCTGTCATATATGTACCTAGTGCCTTCTGCCAAGGTTTGGTAGGCTTGTTCAATTTCCCGCATTCGTCGGTCGGTTCTGTCGTAGGCATCACCGCACAGCTCTGTGAGCCGTTGTAGGTCGTTCTCGGCCTGCCACTGCTGGTTCACCAGGCTCCTGACCCAAACTGCAGGGTTGGCTATCTCCACCGCTTGTTCCGGCCTTGGTGTTCCGTCAGTGATTTGGAGTAAGTCCCGGGGGGCCTTGAGCCGGAGCATGTTGAAGTCCGAAGAGGTCGTCATGGCTCAATAGTGGTCGAGGAAGTGTCCTGTGTAGATGGTTTCATCGTCGGTGAAGTGATAGTCACAGAGATCCCGGAGCTCGTCTTCTGTGAATTCGGCGTTTTTGTGGCTGTGGGCGCAGTTGAGCCAGTATTGCGTATACCAGTTCCAGGGTTCGTGGTCCCCTTCTTAGTAGGGTGTAGGGATAGGTCCGTCGCTGAATGTATCCCACTGTTCGTAGCCGGCTAACTTGCTATCGATTGACTGGAACGTGTAGTCGAAGGAGTACTGAGACTTAGGTTCCGAGAAGGTAGATAGTTCGAGTAGGTAGAGGTGGTCTTCAAAGTAGGTGTCGTCGAAGCCAGTCATGAAAGCAGGGTGATTTTGAGATCAAGATTATAGTGTGACACTGGGGTGGTATTCGTAACCAGAGTGTGGAGAGAATCAAAGGTAATCAGGCTACTTTCGATAATTCACAGCGGAATAATCTTAGATCTTGTGTGTGGGTTCGGTGGTAGTGTAGGTGAGGATGTTCGTGCTGATTTCTCTCCGTTGAGACGAGAAATCTTCTTCCTTTTTGTTGAAAGTGATGAACGTATGTATTGTCTAAGTAAGGCTGAAGCCTCGAGAGAAAGGAGAATATAGGGGCAGGTCCATGCCTGCCGCCATGACTAAGCAACGAGTGAGATATTACAACACTTCCTCCCTTGCTGCATTCCGTATTTCCGTGAAAACAAAGCAGCAAGCGCATAAAAGAAACGAGAGAACATATGCCCAATACTCCCCGTTGGCCTCATTAAAACCTACACAGTAAACCCGGTGGGAGAAACCTGCTAGGAAAG
>Ga0307516_10005778_pt1 | contig 14655 bp, 9 predicted proteins | sample 19_EM_MG_FD_203310 | JGI IMG/M metagenome (GOLD analysis project Ga0307516, IMG submission 203310) | Populus trichocarpa ectomycorrhiza microbial communities from riparian zone in the Pacific Northwest, United States - 19_EM | ecosystem: Host-associated > Plants > Roots > Unclassified | place... | reverse complement strand
CGGCACCTGCCGCGAACGGGAAGGTGATGGAATTGCCGAAGCCATAGGCGAAGAAGATTTTCGGTACCGAGAAGCAGATGTCATCTGGTGTGAGTTGCAGCAGATGGCGCGCAAAGGCCGCGTTGCTGTAGGCCATGTCGTGCTGCAGATGGACGATGCCCTTGGGCCGTCCGGTCGAGCCCGACGAATACATCCAGAACGCCATGTCGTTGCGGTGAGTAGCGGCCTCTGCAAGTTCGGCCGGGAAGGCTTTCAGCCATGGATCAGCAGCAATCGACTGCGGCGCGGCGTTGGCGCCGGCCTCACCGTTGACGACGATCAGCGTGCGCAGCGCGGTGTCCTTGCAGGCCTGGGCATCAAAACGGGAGGTGAATTCCGCATCCGCCACCGCAACGGTCGCACCGGAATCGGCGAGATAAAACTGCAGCAGGTCCGGCGGGGTCAGCGTGTTGATCAAGAGTGGCACGAAACCGGCGCGCACCGCGCCGAAAAACGCCGCCGGATAGGCCGGGGTATCGTCGAGAAACAGGAGCACGCGGTCGCCGCGGGCGAGGCCGAGTGAAACGAGGCCATGGCCCCAGCGGCAGGCTTGTGCGCACAGCTCGGCATAGCTCAGAGTTCCGGCCAGCCCGATCAGCGCCGGCCTGTCGCCGCGACTATGAGCGAGGTTGTCGAACAGAATGTGGCTGGCGTTGTAGATGTCCGGAACCGCAAAGCCGATCTCGCGCGCGCCTGCGCTGTCGGATGGGACGTGGTCTGATATCTCAGGGATCATTGCTGGCTCCCGCCTTGCTTCGAGGCCTCATAGCGCGCCATGAATTGCGGCGACATCGCACGCAGCCGCGCAGTGTCGATCCGACCAGAACGAGTGATGTAGCTGTAGGCGAAGTCCATCGCATCGAGCTGCATGTGTATCGGGAACCGCTCGTACCACTCGGCGCTGGTCCGCGCCGCGCGGACCAACTTCTGCACGATCGGCTTGCGCTCGGCCTGATAGCGGGCGAGCCCGGCGCGGACATCGGTCTCGGCTTCCAGCGCCTTGGCCAGCGCGATCGCATCCTCGATGGCCAGCCGCGTGCCCGAGCCGATCGAGAAATGCGCGGTGTGCAGCGCGTCGCCGAGCAGCACCCTGTTGCCAAAGGACCAGTGCTCGTTCCAGATCCAGGGGAAATTGCGCCACACCGATCGGTTCGAGACCAGGGGATGGCCGTCGAGGATGGCGGCGAAGACCTCTTCGCAGATCGCCTTGGACTCCTCGATGCTCTTCTCGGCAAAGCCGTAGGCCTGCCAGGTCGCGCGGTCGCATTCGACCAGGAACGTGCTCATGCCGGGCGAATAGCGATAATGGTGCGCGTTGAAGCTGCCGAGGTCGGTCTCGACGAAGCTCTGCGAGAGGGTCTCGAAACGCCTGGTCGTGCCGTACCAGGCGAACTTGTTGCTGGAGTAGGACAGCGAGCTGCCGAAATCGCCCTCGAAACCGCGGCGCACCAGCGAGTTGAGTCCGTCAGCGGCGACGATGAGGTCGTAGCCGGCGAGTTGATCCAGCGACTGCACCTGCGTGCCGTAACGCGGTTCGACGCCTGCGGCATGCGCGCGCGCCTGCAGCAGGTTCAACAGTGCAAGCCGGCCGATCGAGGAGAAGCCGACGCCGTCGATCTCGACCCGTTCGCCGCGCAGGTTCAGCGTGATGTTGGTCCAGCTCTCCATGTGCGGCGTGATTGCGTCCACCGTCTCTGGATCATCAGCGCGTAGGAATTCCAGCGCAGAATCCGAGAACACCACGCCAAAGCCCCAGGTGATACCGGCGGGATTCTGCTCGAACAGGTCGACCTGCGCCTCGGGGTGGCGCCGCTTCCAGAGATAGGCGAAGTAGAGTCCTCCCGGACCTCCGCCGAGTACGGCGATGCGCACGCAATCCTCCCTTGGATTGGATCTGCTATTGACAGTATACGTTCAATTAGGGCCAAGACTAATCCGCCCGGGCCGCCCGCGCCAGAGGAATTCTTGGCTCTTATTCGTATCGATCAAGCCCCAGCGGGCTACCATCGTCCCGCCCAGCAGGCGCTACCGGCCAATCGCTCCCGCGACCTGAGAGGCGAGCGATTCCGCGAGCATCCGATATGCTGGCCGTAGGGCCGGAGCGGCAGTCCATGCAGCATGCTGCTTGCGAGCAGGGTGACGGGAATGTGCCGCGCAGCGTGCGGTTCGATCTCCGCGGTGCGATCGGGCGAGCCCTTGCGCCGATCATTGCCGCCGGGCTACCGCATTCCACGGCAGCATCGGACCAAGCAGCGCAAGGCATCCGACGAGGTACGACCGAAACGTCCGGAACTTCATCGTCGTCTCGCAGAGTTCACACCTTGACCATCCGCTTGCCGCGGTTCTCGCCGGCCAACAATCCGATCAGCGCCTTCGGCGTATTCTCCAGGCCGTCGATGACGTCCTCCTGGACCTTCAGTTGGCCCGAGGCGACCCAACCCTGCAGGTCGGTCAGCGCGCGATCACGCTCCTTCATGTAGTCCATCACGATGAAGCCCTGCATCACCAGCCGCTTCACCACGATCAGGCCGGGAACGCCGCGCGGGCCGGTAGCCTGGGGCGCCCCGTCATATTGCGAGATTGCGCCGCAGCAGGCGATGCGGCCATAATTGTTCATCTGCGGCAGGCAGGCTTCGAGGATCTCGCCGCCGACATTGTCGAAATAGACGTCGATGCCCTTGGGTGCCGCGGCGCGCAAGGCCTTGAACAACGCGCCGTCCTTGTAGTCGACGGCGGCATCGAAGCCGAGTTCCGCAGTGAGCCAGTGGCACTTGTCCTTGCCGCCGGCGATGCCGACGACGTGGCAGCCCTTGATCTTGGCGATCTGGCCGACGATGGATCCGACGGATCCTGCGGCCGCCGAGACCACGACGGTTTCTCCGGCCTTCGGCTTGCCGATGTCGAGTAGCCCGAAATAGGCGGTCAGTCCGGCGATGCCGTAGACGCTGAGCAGATAGGTCAGGGGTTCGATCCTCGGCATCCTGGTAAGGTGCTTCGCCGGCAGCGCCGCGTAATCCTGCCAGCCGGTGTCGGCGAAAACGATGTCACCCGGCGCGAGGCCTTCCGCCTTGGACGACACCACTTCGGCAATACCGCCGCCGGCCATCACGGTGTTGGCCTCCACCGCCGAGCGATAGGTGGCGCCATGCATCCAGGCGCGGTTGGCGGCGTCGAGCGAGATGTAACGCACGCGCAACAAAGCCTCGCCGTCCTTCGGTTCGGGCATCGCGACATCGGACAGCTTGAAATGCTCCGGGCCGAGTTTACCGGTCGGCTTTTCGATCAGAAGGATCTGGCGGTTGGTGGTGTTGGTCATGGCGGATTCTCCCCGGAGCCATTTGACGTTTATTGATGCAGGCGGCGCATAGGAAAGGTGCATCATGCCCTTGTGCGCTGCGAACGGCCCGCGTTTCCACTGTGTTCATCCCACAACAGAAACACCATGGCAACGCGCCCGGGCGGGAAGCCTGTTGCGCGCCGGTCAAAATCTGACACACTTCAAGGTTCCGGGGTTTGCGAGGGGACAAAAATGTCGAACAGGTTTACGCAATATATCCTGATTGCGATGGTGCTTGGCATCGTGATGGGCACGGTGATCTTCAACTTCATGCCCGACAGCCGTGTCGAACTCGCCGCCGACATCAACCTGATCGCCATGCTGTTCCTGCGCCTGATCAAGATGATCATCGCGCCCCTGGTGTTCGCCACCCTGGTCGGCGGCATCGCCCATATGGGCTCCGGCGCCAAGCTCGGGCGCATCTTCGCCAAGACCATGGGCTGGTTCGTCAGCGCCTCCTTCGTCTCGCTGCTGCTTGGCCTCGTCATGGTCAATCTGCTGCAGCCCGGCTCCAATTTCCCCGGGACGCTGCCGGACAAGGCGCAGTCGACGGGCCTGCCGGTGTCGGCGTTCTCGATCGAGAAATTCCTCACCCATTTGATCCCGACCTCGATCGCCGACGCGATGGCGCAGAACGAGATCCTGCAGATCGTGATTTTCGCGGTGTTCTTCTCGGTCGCCATGGGCGCCTTGCCGGAACGGTCGAAACCGCTGCTGGCGCTGATCGATGACATCGGCCACATCATGCTGAAGGTGACGGGCTACGTCATGCTGTTCGCGCCGCTCGCGGTGTGGGCGGCAATCACGGCGACGGTCGCCAAGAACGGTTTGGCCGTGCTGTGGAAGCTGATCGTGTTCATGGGCGGCTTCTATCTCTCGCTCATGATCCTGTGGGGCATCCTCGTGGTGGTCGGCTTCGTCGTGATCGGCCCGCGCTACAGTCATCTGCTGAGGCTGATCCGCGAACCCCTGATGATCGCATTCTCGACCGCGAGTTCGGAGGCGGCCTATCCGAAGACGCTGGAAGGCCTCAACCGCTTCGGCGCCTCGTCGCGGATCTCGAGCTTCGTGCTGCCGCTCGGCTATTCCTTCAATCTCGACGGCACCATGATGTATTGCACCTTCGCCAGCATCTTCATCGCGCAGACCTACAAGATCGAGATGTCGCTCGGCACGCAGCTTGCGATGCTGGCGACCCTGATGATCACGTCCAAGGGCGTCGCCGGCGTGCCGCGCGCGTCGCTCGTGGTGATCGCCTCGACGCTGTCCCAGTTCGGTATTCCGGAGGCGGGGCTCCTGATGATCATGGGCATCGACACCTTCCTCGACATGGGGCGCAGCGCCACCAACGTGATCGGCAACTCGCTGGCGACCTCAGTTGTTGCGAAGTGGGAGGGCGAACTCGCGCCCGAGCACGCGCTTGGTCCCGATGATGTCGTTCCGCCGGACATGATCCCGGGCGAAATTCCCGCGATGGCCGGTCACTGAAAGGAGCGATCGATGCGCCGAACCAGTGCCGCCGGGGCGTTCGGCCTGTCGCTGGCCGCGTGCCTGCTCGCGACCGCCGCGATCGCGCAAGGCGCGGGCGAGGGACTGAGCCCGACGCTGGCCAGCATCAAGAGCCGGCACGTCGTGCATCTCGGTTATCGCGAGAGCTCGCCGCCGTTCTCGTTTCTCGACCAGGCCAACCGCCCGATCGGATATAGCCTCGAACTCTGCGAGGCGATCGTCGAGGAGATCGGGGCGGAGGTCGACGACCCCGAGCTCAAGATCGACTATGTCAAGGTGACGTCGGATGATCGCATTGCGGCGGTCGTGCAGGGCAGGGTCGATCTCGAATGCGGATCGACCACCGCCAATGCCGAGCGCGGCAAGCAGGTCGCGTTCTCGCCCCTGATCTTCGTCGCCGGCACCAAGCTGATGGTGCCGAAAGGTTCCTTGCTCGCGTCGGTCGCCGATCTCAAGGGCAAGACCGTGGTGGTGACCAAGGGCACTACCAACGAACAGGCGATGCATAATGCCGACAAGAAGTTTGCGCTCGGCATGACCATCCTCGCGGCACCGGACCACGAACAATCCTATCAGATGCTGGTCGACGGCAAGGCCGATGCCTTCGCCACCGACGACATCCTGCTTTACGGGTTGATCACGCGGCACAAGTCGCAGGACAAATTTCGGGTCGCCGGCGATTATCTGTCCTATGATCCCTACGGCATCATGTTCCGCAGGGGCGAGCCGCAACTCTCGGCCGTGGTCGAGCGCGCCTTCCACAAGCTCGGCTCCAATCACGACCTGATTCCGCTTTACAACAAATGGTTCGTCGGGCGGTTGCCGACCGGCGAGCGGCTCAATGTCGCGATCTCGCCGCAGCTCGAGGAAGCGTTCCGGGTGCTGGATGATTCCCCGGGCGGGAACAATTAGGCGGTATCGTCACCCCGGCCTGTCGGCGTGGGCGATGGTCGTTACTGATCACGCAACATGGGCAAAGGTGGTTATAGGTCCCGGCCTTCGCCGGGACGACGCGCGAACACCTTGTCCAGCGCCGCCGCATAGGCGGCGTCGACCAGATCGGGATGAAACCCCGCCAGCTGCTCCATCATCACGCCGGCATTGATCTCGAGGATCTGCCAACGGCCGTCGGCCCTGACAACGTCGATCGATCCGAAGCGAAGCCCGATCGCGCGAGCCGCCTTGACGGCGAGCCGGACGCACGTCTCGCGTGCATCGCCCGGCTCCAGCAGAACCGGGCGGGCGCCCGCATCGAGATTGTGGCGCCAGTTCAGGACCCGCCGCTGGCCCTCAGGCACGATGGCATCGAGTTCGGATTTGGTGCGGCCGCGAAGCAGGTCGGGCAGCACCATGGAGCGCTGCGCGGCGGGCGTGGCCGCGATCGCAAGTTCAAGCAGGGTCTGCCTGCCGTCGCCGACGACCGCGGGCCGGTTCTTGCGGTAAACCACCAGAGGGACGTCGTCGAGCACGATTACGCGGACCTCGTCTTCGATCGCGAGGTAGGGCGAAATGGCGAGGCTGGCGTGCGCGGTGAAGATGTCCTGGACCGCCAATTCGAGTTGCGGTCGGCACGACGCCAGGAAAACCGATCGGCCCGACGTCCCCTCGTTGGGTTTGACCACGACGCCTTCAGGGTGGTGCGTCAGCAGGTCCAACATCGCACGCCATGAGCCGTCGGGCGCCATGTGCGCGTGGAGCCTGGGATTGAGAAACAGTGTGTGCGGAACGCAGGTGACGCCGGAATGCACAAGGATTTCGGCGGTCGCCGCCTTGTCATTGGCGACGCCGCGCGCAACCGCACTGTTCAGTCCGACGTCATAGCCGAAGACAAGATGTCGCCTGACGCCCTTCTGCATCACGATCAGCCAGCCGTCCGACCGGACATCGACGGTAATCGCGTGCCGCTCGCCATAGCGACGAACCGCGTCCACGAAGACCCGTTGAGGATTGGTCATCGTTGCACTCGTTCGGTGGATGGCTGCCTTGCAGTAGCCGCAACCCTGAAACGGCGCGGCACGGCAGGGGAGCGGCTTGGAAGCATTGGTTCGCGCTCCGGCGCTTGTGCGGAACAAAAATGCTGCAGGAAGGTGCTCCAAGGCAAGGAAATTGCGGTGGACGTAACCATCATGACGGTCAACGCGCCTTATCCATCGCGCCATGCATTCCGCGCTCGCAATTGTGCGTTGCGGCGCGTTGATTATCTCAGGAATTCGCGTAGATCAGGGCAAAGATCATCGTCGTTTCCGGCCTTTTGGCTGCCGTAACGGGCGAAACGTTGCGGTCTTTCCCCGATCCCCGGTCGTTTGGATGTCAGGCATATCATGAGCGCGTTTTATCGAGAGAAAGTGCTTGCCGTCCAACACTGGACCGACACGCTGTTCAGCTTCAGGGCGACACGCGATGCCGGCTTCCGCTTCCAGAACGGCCAGTTTGCCATGATCGGCCTCGAGGTCGATGGGCGCCCGCTGCTGCGCGCCTACAGCATGGCGAGCGCCAATCATGAGGAAGAGCTCGAATTCTTCAGCATCAAGGTGGCCGACGGCCCGCTGACCTCGCGGCTGCAGAAGATCAAGGAAGGCGACACCATCCTGGTCGGGCGCAAGGCCACCGGCACGCTGATATCGGACAATCTGATCCCGGGCAGCCGGTTGTTGCTGCTCTCGACCGGCACCGGGCTCGCACCCTTCGCCAGCCTGATCAAGGATCCGGACGTCTACGACCGGTTCGAGACCATCGTGCTGGTGCACGGCTGCCGCCAGGTCTCCGAGCTTGCCTACGGCGAACAGCTGGTGGCGAAGTTGCGCGACGATGAGTTGTTCGGACCGCTGTTGTCGGACAAGCTGGTCTATTACCCGACCGTGACCCGCGAGCCCTTCCGCAACCGCGGCCGTATCACCGACCTGATCTCGAGCCAGCAGATGTTCAACGACATCGGCCAGCCGCCGCTCGACATCGCGACCGACCGCATCATGATGTGCGGCAGCCCCGGGATGCTCGGAGAGCTCCGCACCATGTTCGAGGCGCGCGGCTTTCTCGAGGGCAGCGGCAACGCGCCCGGCCATTTCGTGATCGAGAAGGCCTTCGTCGAGCGCTGATGCGCCCGACGGTCTAAGCAATTCCCAGGTGGCCGCCAGGGGCCGCCGCGCGCGGCCCTCTTTTTTTGGATCCCAAGACTTCTGGATCCCAAGACTTCTGGACGCCAAGATTTCTTGACCCCATGACCGGCGCGCCCGCGAATTCCGCCCACGGTCATTCGCTCCCCATGCACTCCTTGGTCAGCCACCGGCCTGCATTGCGCTGCAATAGTGGACCCCGCCAATCGGTCAGTTGCTTACTCGCACCGGGATTCGGTAGCTTGAATGGCATTGTCAAACCCGCGACCGGGATGCGCGATCGCGTTCAATCACTGTACTGATACAATCTTGTCATTGGCCCGTAGCTGGGTCGACAACCATAATCCGGCGATATTGGCCTGGAGGGGTTCCATGGAAACGCTGATGCTTCCGTTCTCGCCACGCTTCATCGTGCTCACGATATGCGCGGTCGTGACGGCGTTGCTGCTCGGTCTCGGGATCGTCGACCACAAGGTGTTCGACATTATTCTCGTGCCGCTGTTGATTTTTGCTGGCCTTACTCTGCTTGGCATTCGCGATCTGCTGCAGAAGAGCCACGCGATCCTGCGCAACTATCCGATATCAGCGCATATGCGCTTCCTGCTCGAGGAAATCCGCCCCGAGATGCGGCAGTATTTCTTCGAAAGCGAGAAGGACGGCATGCCGTTTTCCCGCGACACCCGTGCCGTGGTCTATCAGCGGGCCAAGATGGTGCTCGACAAGCGGCCGTTCGGGACCCAGGAAGACGTCTATCGCGAGGGCTACGAATGGATGCACCATTCGGTCGCGCCGAAAGAGCATGCTGGGGAAAAATTTCGCATCGCGGTCGGCGGGCCGGATTGCGCCAGGCCCTATTCGGCCTCCGTGTTCAATATTTCGGCGATGAGTTTCGGGGCGTTGAGCCCCAATGCGGTGCGCGCGCTGAATGCAGGCGCCAAGAAAGGTGGCTTCGCGCATGATACCGGCGAGGGCGGCGTCAGCCCGTATCATCGCGAGAATGGCGGCGACATCATCTGGGAGATCGGCTCAGGCTATTTCGGCTGCCGCCATCGCGACGGCAGCTTCAATCCGGAGGAATTCGCCCGCGTTGCCGGCGACGACCAGATCAAGATGGTCGAGCTCAAGATCAGCCAGGGCGCCAAGCCCGGCCATGGTGGCGTGCTGCCGGCGGCCAAGGTGTCGGCGGAAATTTCCAAGATCCGCGGCGTTGCGATGGGCGAGGACTGCATCTCACCGGCCTCGCATCGCGCCTTTTCCACGCCGATCGGGATGGTGAAATTCATCGGCGAAATGCGACGCCTGTCCGGCGGCAAGCCCGCCGGGTTCAAATTGTGCATCGGCCATCCCTGGGAGTTCCTCGCGATCTGCAAGGCCATGCTGGAGACCGGGATCTATCCCGATTTCATCGTGGTGGATGGCAACGAGGGCGGCACCGGCGCGGCTCCGCTGGAGTTCATGGACCATCTGGGCATGCCGATGCGCGAGGGCGTCAATTTTGTCCATAACGCGCTGGTCGGCATCAATGCGCGTGATCGCATCCGTGTCGGCGCCTCGGGCAAGATCGCCACCGCCTTCGACATGGCGCGGGCCATGGCGATCGGCGCAGACTGGTGCAATTCGGCGCGTGGCTTCATGTTCGCGCTCGGCTGCATCCAGTCGCTCTCCTGCCATACCGATCGCTGCCCGACCGGCGTCACGAGCCAGGACCCGATCCGCAATCGCGCGCTGGTGGTGCCGCACAAGCTCGACCGGGTCTATAATTATCACCACGCGACGTTGCACGCGCTGGCCGAACTGCTGGCCGCTGCCGGCCTGGAACATCCGCAGGATCTGCGGCCGATCCACTTCTCGCAGCGCACCTCGACGACGGACGTCGCGTCCTTTGCCAGGCTCTATCCGGCGTTGCGCCCGGGCGAGCTGCTCGACGGCACCGACGATCCGCGCTACCGCGACGCGTGGCGGATGGCGCGGGCGGACAATTTCGCGGCGGCGGGGTGAGATTTTGGCCGTCATTCCGGGGCGATGCAGAGCATCGAACCCGGAATCTCGAGCTGATGATCTCTGGATTCCGGGTTCGACGCTCCGCGTCGCCCCGGAATGACGACGTAAAATGGTCCAGCCTTGGAGCGGATTGGAGCGAAGCGTAATCCGCCATCATGCTTGAACGGATGGCAGCTTACGCTTTGCTCCAACCACCCGCATAGAGACGCCGCGATCGTCTGGAGGCAAGGTCCAGATCGCTTGCAAAACGATCGAGCAGGACGACGAAGGCATTGATCGCGAACGGATGATTGCGCCGCGTCGTGGCGACCGCCTCGCGGAATAAAGCGATTTAGTCGACGAGCAGGGCCAGACGCCGCTCCAACACGTTCACCGTGAAGAAGAAGCACCCGCTACATACGCACGACGATAGTTCGGCATGTAGCATAGCACTTTCGTAGGACCGATTGCCTTGGTTGAGATGGCGGATTACGCCTTTGGCTCCAATCCGCGCTGCGCGCTAGGTATCGCCTCCGCGGGTGCTCGCGCCTGCCCAGCGCTAGCGTCGCTCGAGGCATGCTCGGCATGTCCACCAGCAATCATGAGGAGACTGACGTCATAGCCGCAATCGCGGATCCACCTCCTGTCCAGGACGCTCGCGCCCGATACACTCGTGGCGCCAAACGCGACCCAGCACGTACCGAATTTGATCCAGCCGGCGGCGCGCGACCTCACAGCTCAGGTGGCCAGCCCGATCGCTCGGCTCGACGCAAAGACGACTTTACGATCAGGCGATGGAAAGGCGCAATTCCCGCGATATAGGCCCGCCCTCCCAAATGATTGAAGGTCACGACCGTTGTGGCGACAAGTCGGCGGCACAAAGCGGACTCTTCAACCAAAACGGACAAACGGAAGTCGAGATGGCGATCGTCCTCGCCAAGAATAATCTCATGACGACGCCGATCGTAGACCCGAAAGAAATCGATCCTGTCGGTCGCAACGTCATCGCGCAACTCAGACGATGTCTTAAGACCAAACCCCGCAACCAAAATGTCCCTTAGAGCCACTAGCCAGCCAACCCACCGCGCCTGACCCATAAGCATATGGGTGGCGAGGCGCTCGGCGTCGCCCGTCGCATTGCTCGGCAGATCGATCGCGAATGCGTCAGCGAAGCCCGCCTTGGCGTAGAGCGGCTTAAGCACCGAACGTTGCGGCAAATCGACTCGAGCAACGCGCGCCATCGATGTCCCGCCCGGACTGAATGGAAGCGAAGAGGTGGTGGAGACCAATAGCACGAGCGGGGGCTCTCCATCAAGCGGCGAGGCCACCGGGCAGGTCGGTGCCCCCTTCCCGCTCAGCTGTAATTGAAACTGAAGCGCAGACCACGCTGCCGGCCACGCGATAGGTGCCAAGGGTCGCCGTGGGAGTTACGGTGACAGTGCATGTATCTCACGAGATATCAACGGCTCGCGGTCCGTCATTGCGCGATGCGATGTATCGAACAAGGTTCTTCCCCGTTTGCGTTCCAGCCTGAAGGAGTGCGGCAGCCTTGGCCTAACTTGTTGCGGCTGATACCGTTGCCTTGTCGAGGTCTGGAACCGTGTTCACGTCGATATCTCCTCGGGCACGCGGAGCTTCGCGCGCGGCTCGGCAACGCGAGAGGCGAACCTTCGCGGTGGCGAGCCGGTGCAACTTCGATCGTGAGTTAAGGATGTCTGCCTGCGATCGCGCCGAACAGCCCGCTGCCGGGCAGAGTCATGGGCGTCTGACGATTGCGCGATGATGGACTATTGCAGGTGATTTGCCCGACGTGTCAAAATGTTTTCGCGGGATCGCGTAGGCAAGCGACCAAAAGGCTACTTTGCATGGGGTTGTTTTCGGTATTTTGGTTGGTAGCGCGTAACCCGGATTGTGCCTCGTGGCCTCGTAGGACGGATTGGAGCCGAAGGCGTTACGATTGGCAAGATGGGAGCTTACGCTTTGCTCCAACCGTCCCTACGGAACCTGGGGGCGCGCACGCGCATTCGCGCGACCCGGTGGCGGGCATGACGGCGTCAGAATAGTCCGGCTCTAATGCGGGTTCTCGAGGCTGAAGGTCTCCGACTGTTCGTCATAGGCGAACAGCTCGCCATAACGGGCCCATGACACGATGGTCTTGAGGGTTTCGTCGGCCTGGTCTTCCGCCATGTAGTCCTCAAGTTCGTTACGGAAGCGCGCTTGAGGCGCCGTGTGTGACGGCCGCTCGTCGAGCACGCGGCGGATCAGCCCCATGACCGGCACATATTTGAGCAGATGTTCGGCGAACAGTCTCTTGCGCGCGTCGGTCTCGAGATCGGCAAAGCGTTTGCCGGCATCCGTCAGCACCAGGTCGCCTTCGCTGAGCTGGGCAAACCTGAGCAATTGAAGCGATTCACCGAAGTGGAAGATCTCGTCGGCTTCGAGCTGCAAACTGGATGCGAGAACCGGCAGATCGGCGTGTCCGCTATAGGGCGGCGCCGCCAGCGTCTCGATCAGGCCGGACAGCACGTTGGACGAGACATGCTGCAGCACCATGCCGACCCCGGAGCCCGGAATGCCCTCGACCGCTGGCGCTTTCGGTCCCGCTCGCTGGGTCATGCGTGCATAGATGCTGTCGACCAGCTGCCGGAATGTCGGATCGAGCCGATTGCGCGGATGCGGCAGCTCGACCTTGATCTCGGCAGCAACGCGCCCGGGATTGGAGGAGAACACCAGGATGCGATCGCACATCAGGACAGCTTCCTCGATATTGTGCGTCACCATCAGCACCGATTGGATCGGCAGCCGGCCTTCGATCCAGAGATCGATGAGGTCGGTGCGCAGCGTCTCGGCGGTCAGGACATCGAGCGCGGAGAAAGGCTCGTCCATCAGGAGCAGGTCGGGATGGACCACCAGCGCGCGCGCAAATCCAACGCGCTGGCGCATGCCGCCCGACAATTCCTTCGGATAGGCGGACTCGAAGCCGTCGAGGCCGATCAGGTCGATGGCTGCGAGTGCGCGGGTCCGTCGCTCGGTGCTGTCGATCCCGAGGGCCTCGAGCCCGAGCTCGACGTTCTGCAGCACCGTCAGCCAGGGAAACAGCGCGAAGGACTGGAACACCATGGCGACGCCGTTCGGTGGTTCCACGATGGTTTCGCCGCGGCATGTGGCTTCGCCCGAGGTCGGCCGGATCAGTCCGGCGATGATGCGCAGCAGCGTCGACTTGCCCGATCCGGAGCGGCCAAGCAGGCCGACGATCTCGCCCGACTGGATGGTCAGATCGACCTTTTCCAGCACCAGCAATTCCTCGCCGCTGCCCTTCGGAAACGACCGGCAAACGCCGCGGATATCGACCAGTGCGGTCTGCTTGACGGGATCGAGCATGGGTGTTTCCCCTGACTACGGCATGATCCGGAAAAGTGGATACCGGTTTTCCGAAAAGATCATGCCCGGAAAAAATCTATCCAAGACGAAGACGGCGTTCGCCGTAGGCGTAGAGTGGCCGCCAGAGCAGCCGGTTGAACAGCGTCACCAGGACGCACATCACGGCGATGCCGAGCACGACCCGCGGGAAGTCGCCGGCTTCCGTCGCGGTTGCAATATAGGCGCCGAGACCGGTTGCGGTCAGATGGGTGTCGCCCCAACTCGCCACCTCCGCGACGATCGAGGCGTTCCAGGACCCGCCGGACGCGGTGATGGCGCCGGTGATGTAATACGGGAAAATGCCGGGCAGGATCACCTTGATCCACCAGCGCCATCCCGCGAGATGGAAGCTGCCTGCGGCCTCGCGCAGGTCGCTCGGGAAGGCGCTGGCGCCGGCGATGACGTTGAACAGGATGTACCACTGCGTGCCCAGGATCATCAGCGGACTGAGCCATACATTGGCGTTCAGGCCGTAGCGCACGATGATCACCACGAAGACCGGAAAGGCGAGGTTGGCCGGGAATGCGGCCAGAAACTGCGCCAGCGGCTGGATGCGTTCGGCGAGCTTTGGCCGCAGTCCGATCCAGACCCCGACCGGCACCCAAATCAGGGTTGCCAGCGCGATCAGCACGATGACGCGCGCCAGGGTGACGAAGCCATACCCGACGGCGCTCAGGATATCCGAAAGGCCCAGGGTCGCCGATAGATAGTCATAGGCCCTCCAGGCGGCATAGGAGGTCGTGGCGACGACAAGCGCGATCCAGATCGCGTCGATGATGCGTGACGGCGGCCCGCCCTTCGCCGGCGCCCGCAGGCCGGCCGGCAATGCGATGTTCAGGTTGGAGACCGCCTTGTTCAACGCGGCGAATGGATAGGTGAGGGCGCGCAGCGCGCGCGTCCGCCGGAACAGATCGAGCATCCACGACGACGGCGCCGTCGCCGCCGCGGTCTGTTCGAAGCGGAATTTGTCGGCCCACGCCACCACCGGACGAAACAGCAGCTGGTCATAGGCGATGATGACCGCGAGCATGGTCAGGATGGCGTAGCCGATCGCGGGCAGGTTCTGTTGCTGAATGCCGAGCGCGACATAGGAGCCGATCCCGGGCAGCGTGACCGTGGTATTGCCGACCGTGATCGCCTCCGAGGCCACCACGAAGAACCAGCCGCCCGACATCGACATCATGGTGTTCCAGATCAGGCCCGGCATGGCGAACGGCACGTCGAGCCGCCAGAAGCGCTGCCAGCCGCTCAAATGGA
>Ga0307516_10005776_pt1 | contig 14657 bp, 21 predicted proteins | sample 19_EM_MG_FD_203310 | JGI IMG/M metagenome (GOLD analysis project Ga0307516, IMG submission 203310) | Populus trichocarpa ectomycorrhiza microbial communities from riparian zone in the Pacific Northwest, United States - 19_EM | ecosystem: Host-associated > Plants > Roots > Unclassified | place... | reverse complement strand
GTTTCCATTTCCTCCAATGTGGCCTGAAGTCTCACTCTGAGAAGGGTTATCTCCCAGAGTGCAGTTGCAGTAAATTCTGAATCTCATCTGGAGCCCATTAGATGCATTTTGGACTTTGACTGGCATGTGATGTGTTCCTCTACTTTTAATCAGAGATCTCACAGTTTGCAGATTAAATACAACTCACTTGATGATTTCCTTGATTCCCTGAAATTGTTCTGGAACACCTGCATGCGTTGAGGTTGATACAAAATGTATGGAAGCCTGTTGGTTGAGAAGCTTCTGTGGCAGATTTTAGTGAGTAATATAAGTATTCCAGTGCTTATTCCAGTTTTTTGACTGATTACCAGAGACATCGTCCCCAAAAATATTGATAAAACTTGTGTACATGGGGTCACCATCAGCCAGTGTATGATTAGGATTGGGCATGTGCGATGGATGGCCTGCATCAACTGTTTCAGAGGACCATTGTGGCATCTCGCAGTCTATATCGATGTCTAGCATGAATTTTTCCAGGTCTGTGGCTTTAATCAAGATAATGTGGTCATCTCTGATTGTTGCAAGTTTCTACTATCTGCTTTAGCACCACCACCGGAAATTTTTGGGCATCAAACAAGAACACTCACCATCACCTCATCATGTTTGATCTCCTACACATCTGCCCATACTCTTCCCTCCTCATCCTCAAGCCATCACACAGGCACCACCATTCTTTTGTTCAAAAGCACAGCTGGTTCATCTATAAAGTAGTGGGTGTTGTGTCCAGTGCCATATATAGGACTCAGGTTATGGCAATCAACATTGTGCCGCTATTTTCAAGCATGCCATACCTCCGAGATCACCCCATTTTTTGGGATGACAGGATATTGTCAGATATGTGGGGTAACTAATGGGTTCATCCAATCCTATTAATTTATGTGCCAATTAGTGCAACATGTATCCTTTAAGTAGTGGAAAACTAACATTTGCTATTAGCACCCGAGAATCATTGAACGAGAAGGCATTTCCTTTCGGTGACATCCAATTTATTGTCAGAACACCACTTTCTTTCCAGACCTTGTGCTGAACTTCTTGCAGAGTGTCAAATGATGGAACATGCTTCACACCAATGTGCCACAACAACCACAGAAGAACCTTCATCAAGGAGCCTGAGATACGGAACTGAGGTAAGTTATCTATTGTATCCAAAAGAAATATTAGTTTTGAGTTATATGGATGCCAGACATTAGAATCGTGGTTTGGAGAATTATCAGTGCCTTCGGGTTCTTCATCGTCAAGTGCTAAGGGTCTCCCATGTAAGTTTGAGTTTGATCAGTATGTTTTAGACAGACCTAAGTTTTTGAGGATCTTGTTCAATATATCATTATGTTCTGTTTTGTCTCATGCAGCCTTGACATTCTCTATATCTCTGTCCAGATCAGACATGGTTTCGAGACCACCCCACACTCCAAACTGATTGATCTTGCATTCAAATTCCTGTCTAGCATCTTGCAAAGTCTCTTCTTGTCTGCGTTTAATCTAGTGTTTAAAAGTTCGACTCCAAAGCCGGAGTCGAACTGAACTCAAACTGGAAATAACTGATCGAAACCGAACTTCCAACTCTGGTTCCATCAAAATCCCGATGGCATCAACTCTGGTTACCATCAAGGCCCAAAAATTCGGAACCGATTAAAACTGGTTGTAACCAGTCAGAGTTGGAACTGATCACATCATTTCATAGGCTGCCACATAGAGTGGCGATATTTTGACAATAATTTTCCCACCCTTTTCATTCCCCCCACCAGCCCCCACCACCTTCCTCCCCACCAATTACCTTCCTCCTCCCTTGCCCACCTCATGTACCACCATTATGTGATGCAGATGACCTTTGAAGACACCCCGTGATGCCATTTAGTCTTGCCATGCCACCGTTCAGCCTCGCCACACCGCCATTCAGCCTCGCCATGCTGACCCCCATTCCCCACGACATCCAAAAGCTCTCAGACATGCAACACCGGCACCTGCTGTTACCCAATGCAGCAGACACCTCTCAGACATGCCACATCTACACCGCCTGCCCCCCAACGATGACCAGAAACCACTGGAACATGCAACAGCTACCACCCACCACAAGCCGATCATGCCATGCTAAGTTCCCTGCCCATCTTGCATACCTGATTGCTAACTAGTAATGACTGCCTGGCTACATTAGACCTCACCCCCCACTTGCTATGATGTTGATGCAAATATCAACAGAGTGCCACATCACCGCCCCACTCCAGGATTTCCAGCTACCACATGATGTCCGCTCCACTGGTACCAGCCACACCCTCGCCTATTTTTGCTCCCTTTCTGCATTGTTTAAAAGGAAAATGTTTAATAAACATTGTTCTTTGTCCCCACTTATATCATATTTACTTCCCCCTGTATACCTCTCAGGCCACCTTCCTTGCACCCCCCTCCCCTCTATGTTAGTAGTTAGTGTATATGTCTTATCTGACAGTCTCGGTGCTGACAAACATCGACTTAGGTCGACCTTTTGAGGTTTACGGTCAGTTTCGACCATGACCAGTTAGAGTCGGTCAATGACTGCAACTCTGACCTCGTAACTGGTCACCACCAGTTACAGTCAGGTTTTCTTATGGCTGAGGAACTTCATGACTGACTATGGTTCGACTTTCCCGAAATGGGGCAAAAAGTCGAACCGAGTCAAACCTTTAATCACTAGTTCAATCTCAAAAGCATTATCAGTTGGCACAAAACCATCCCACATCTCTTGTTCAGCATCTGACCGCCCATGGGATTGAGTGGCCTGATGACCATCCATATTGTCAATTGGGATCGCTTGAGCAGTCACAAATATTTCCTCATGGAAATTGTCTTCGGAATCAATGGCTGAGTCCAATCTTGCTTGACGTTCTAGACATCTATTGTGCATGGATGACCTTATATGACTCTTCAGACTGTCACATCAAATCCACTCTTTGAAATGGTCTGGCCCATGATGATCAAGACAAATTTTGCATCTGATTTTTTCATCCTCTGTATGTGTTTCAATATCTATTTCTTGTCAGTCCTGGTGCGACAATAAATCCTTTATAGATCCTGTTGCTCATATTCAGGCAATGGCACCTTTTTTTGAGTACTTCCAAGCATAGAATGAAATATTTCAGATGCCGCAGCTGAGCTGCAACCATGACAGAGTATAAAACACAGCATGATTTTTTTCGTTTCTCAGCCTCTTGCTTCCTCCCACTTCAAGTTCATTATTTTCTTGAACTCTGAGTCAATTTCATTTCTCAATGTCTGACAACTCTCACCTCACCTCGCATGACACTACACCAACTCCTGGCAACAGATTGTCCAATGAAAAGCTTGCACAGCGTGAACTCATGGCTATGATGTCATCAATCTCACTATAGTCTGGCAGTCCAGCACCCAACGAGCCCATTGCAGACCAAGATGGACCACTGATTCCCCCAGGTCTTGCTGGACCCTTTTTGATAACACAGACAACCCTCCACAATGAATTCATTGTAGCTCGTCGAATGTCTATACAGCTTAAATTACATCCATACCAATGTGACACTATTGAAGAGTTTGTCAGGGTAAAGACTTTAGTCCACTGCGACACGAATTCATACTCAATTCATCTCCAGGGTTCCCTGATGTTTCATGATGTGATGCTTCTCGCACACATATGTGCTCTCGAAAACCAGATTTCAACAATCAAATATGCCACCCCACCCTTCATCTCCCCTCCCCAACTTATCGTAAATATCCCGGCAAATATTTCTCCCAACTGGTGACCACTAACCATTTGACATCATTCTTTAGGAAAATATAAGGAGTTTGGTTGTTGCAGTATTACTCTCTTCTAAGCTCAGCACATACAAATGGGATGCAGTTGCTGTTGACCATGTCATGGTCTGCCCGTTTTCATAATACTGTCAAACATTGACTCACATTCCTGATGCATGATATTAGACACTCCTCACCACTGTCCCCCACTCCTATGTACCAGACAATCTAGCCAATGATCCATTCATCCTGAAGGTTGTCAAAACTGATGTACAGGACAAATTTACTCAAGCACATGCAAAGTTGAAGAAATTGGTTTGTATATTCATTTGTTCTTGTCGCTCAAACACAATCTCACCTGGTGAGCTTCACAGATGCGGAATAGTATCCAAGACTCGGACAGCATATTTGATCTTGCAATAGCCATTGTCTCCAACTCAAAATCTTCAGTCAGTGTTCCTCTATGTGCAAGGCTTGCATTATTAGTAAGTCATTGATTATCCGGCATTAAATTCCATACTAATGCACATCTTGTGACAGCGGAAAGTTCATGTCGAATGCTCTGATTCAATGTACTGGAACAAGGTCGACACATGATTGTTGCTTATCTGTACCACGGCAGAAGGTATAGCCTGGAAGATTACCAAGTATGTTCTTTTATCACACTCACCAGCTGTGGTGCTCATATATTATGCACAAGGGCTTTTGAGTGCATTCTCGGGACAGACCGGAGCACCTATGGCATCGATGCATCATATACACTTGACAAGAACAACAACGACTTTCAAAATTTGGTTGATGATGTACTCACAGCAGCCCCGATTTGTGGTGGCTCTTAGATGTTGACTGGGGGTTATTGCAAGGTTATGGACAGTTAGGCTATGTTGATAAGGTTCCCTCTTGATAATATCATTGTTTTTCAATGTTTCATATGGAATCCTGCCCCTGTTCTGTCAGCGAATGCATATGGACTAGATATCTATTGAACAATTGGCATTGCATATGTCTACACCGAGCCCGAAGTAAGCTGGCTACCCATCTCCAGAGTACATATTGCGAGAGGGAACAACCAGGTCTTGCAAGAGGGGCTAGTAATGTCTGACTCCAGCTCGACGAAATGATGGTCTTGCAAGAGGGACCAACAAGGTCCGACTCCAGCTCAACAAAACAACACGAAACATGTAACATTAAAGTGTATACTAGCTAGCCCAGAGCCCACCAGATTCCTTTCCTCCAGTTGTCAAACCATCTCTCAGTGGCATCATCGTAAACGTTGCCACAACATCAACCTGGTGACACGATGTCCCCAGCCGGATCCCAAACCTGAAGGGGTCTCGGATGTTATATTCTCACAGGTGGGAAAAGGTGGCTATCGGGCTTTGATCCCCAGGTTCCTTCCACATGACTGCCAATTGGTGGTGTATGTCCCACCCAGCCCTCAAGAGAGACCCTTTCAGGAAGATTCTCGTCCTCGAAAGAGGCGGTGAGGAAATTTAAAGTCTGGGCGCGAAAGACTCTCATCACTTTTATCTCTAGGTTTCTGGCTTCCTGAACATTTCCAAGTTAGTATCTTTACATCAAGCCTCCCCCCTAAGACACTAATATCTGTTGTAGAATCTCCCCCCTCCTTTCAGACTCGTTCTTGGTGGCCCTTCAGAGACTTTCCCTTGGCAATCGACGTCCAAGACGTTCAGTAGCGAATACAAGGTCAGCCTTATACATCTCGAGGCTTTCGAACTCTATTCGGATGAGTTTCATAGTAGATGCACCGTTCTTCGGGGGTAAAAGCACGTTTTGGTCCGGTTGGTGCCCTCGCCCCACTCCCGATCTCATGCGCGGTTTCCCTCGTACCATGTTTGAAATGGTCTCGGAGGAGGAGTTCTGGCGCGATGCTGAAGAGCTCCTACACGTCACTCGCATCGATGAGCTTGACGATCCCGTCTTCGCCCAACTGCAAGTAGACATTGACGAGAAGCTCACCGCCGGTGTCAACCACAAGAAGATCAACCACGCCGACTTCGCGGACCCTGCGAGGCTGGCTGTCGGCATGACCACCTCTCGCTCCAAGATGGTCTTCAAGAAGTTCTCTACCCCTGGACTCTTTTTGAAGATTTACGAGCCTCAACGCCGTCTTGCTGACAGAGGTGAAGGGCATCCTCTCATGATCGCTACCGACACCGTCGTCGGGCGCTTTGAGGTCAATCAAGTGGACATCCATCGCCGTGGGAATATCCACACGAATATCCACACATCCCGTGGTGCTCTCCGTTTCCCTCAAAGCAGAACCAACAGTACCCTCGCCACAAACGCCATCCCCGCCACCACTATTCTGATGAACTCGCTCGGGGACGACCTCAAATATCGTGCGGGCCAACGCCTGGGTGGCCACTTTATCACCCGCTTGGCCGCTCGCTTCCCTATCCCGGCCAAGTATAGAGAGGACAGCTTGGAGGATCACCTCAAGATCGGAGCGAGCTACGTTGTTGGGAAAGATCCGAAGACGCAACATCAGTACCATATCCAAATTAATGCGATTCACTCACTTCATCCCGAGGCTGGTGCAGAGAATGCTTGGAGGTTATGCCCCGACTATAGCGCAGCTGCCACGGCGGGACAGTTGGCTGGTTCCGAAGACCATAACGTCTTAGGTTCGTTCTCTCTGAAGTTGCTGCATCTGACTAACACCGAACAAATGCCGGTGTAGTATTTGCCACTCTAGGCGAACTTTCCGAGAAGAACCCACAGTCTTGGGTGAAGCACAACGCGGGCAACCCAGACGTGACAGCGAATGTCCTTTTGCAAGTCGACGTTTCGAACGAGGATCGAGAACTTTGGACTATCATGGACAAAACCACGTAACATGACCAGGTCGATAGATTTTGATACCATCAAGGTCCTGGCGGCGGAAAAAGCCTGACCTCGAATATTGGCATGATTCAAGGCCGGATACTGGAGTATCCACCGCCGACGGAGGATATACGTCGCACGTGCATCATTCACGAGACTTCTACCCTTTATATGAGTGACGACGTCGAGATCGATAAGCATGCGTCGGTTGGCCCCGACTACAGACCCAAGGGCTGCGGCAATGTTTATTTGAGGGGAGGAGCGCTGTTCCCATCTTCTGGATCGTGGAATCGCGAGTGATTTATTTCGGTGGTTGGGCTCGGGTTTGACGCGTGGCCTCTCTCAGCTACTCTTGCGATGTGTGCGTATGCTCAAGACTTGGCCAAGAGATTGGTTCCTGGCCGCAAGCCTGGACTATGTGCGCGTTTTCGTATCCAAGGTTCTCATGTTTCACTGACATCCCATCTGCCTGTGCCGGAGCAGAAATGAAATGACATGAGCGCAGAAGTCCATGAAGCCGGAGTTGGTCGTGTTCGAAGGTTTTGTTGTAATTGTACCTTGATCATCTGGGTACTATCCGAACAAAATGGCATGTCTGGAACATTGTAGTACTCATCGCTTCCATGCAGGGCAGAAATAGCGGAAGGGAGTCGTTTTCCTTCTGTATCCTTACCCCATTCACTTCATCATCTTACCGTATTTATTTCCTTAGCTTTAAATTTGCAATCGACCTATCTTTTCAGAAGCCCCCTACTTACTGTACACAAGATCCGACTGACGGCGGGCCACTTGAAGCCTTCTGGATCCCTGCCCTCGGACATGTGATGCCATAAAACAAGACCTTCCAAGTTGGCTTCATATGCATCTTGACGAACCATATGGGCAACTTGTTTCATCTCAAGATTGGCGCTCAGGCTCGTTCTTTTTACTGATCACTCATCCAACATCGCCTTCGGCTCCATTCCTGATTCCACCCCATTTTCCAACGGCCAAAGGTCATGTTAATCGGAGGAGAAAGCCATGTGTCGACAGTGCTTTTGACTCGGAACCATAGACACGGACTAGGATAGTACCATGGCCAAGACATGTGCGGATACTTGGATTACGCACAATCAGCGAGTGCTTAGCAAAAGTTCCGACGAATCATATTCCGGAGATCTATTCTACAGTATTGTCTCCCGTCGGAAGCTGATCTACCCAACAGGGTCCGTCATCGCCCCCGGGAAGAATATAGTCACACTGAGGTTGTTATCACTTTCATTGATCCTCGCCTTACATTGTAGGACTCTACAGCTCATCCATGACGCCCCTCGAAAGCAGGCTTCTCCACATTCTTGGTTTGGCCTACTTGCAATCTGTCGAACAATTGTTAATCATGGTTTTCTTCTATGGTGCGTCCTCCTCACTCGCTGTATAAGGCTCATCCACAAGTTAGATAACAGGACTGTTCGTTGTACTTTTCTCTACCTCAGTCGTTATCTTTGCGTTCGTTTTCTCCTTCCGCAAAGCCCCTTATTTCTCAACAAGACCTAATTTCCGAAACTTGACAGGCGGAAAGGTTTTTCTAACCGCGCGATAGCAGCCATGTTCATAGCCACCGTCATCAACTTCCTCCTCTCCAGTTTGAATAGCGGAACTCAAGTTGCCGGATTCATTGTGTTTATCTGAAAGGCTCTCATCCTGGACGTCGACTATCCGCTGTCGGAGAAGCCAGTGTTGGTTGACAACGCGTTACGGAGCGTGAACATGATCAGCCTCTGGGTACCAACTTTTCCTGTGAGTATCAAGCTGTCACCGCCAGATGTATCTATTCATTCTCGGTGAAGATATTACTCAGCGATCTCATTGTCATTTGGAGGGCTTGGGCCCTCTTCCCAGATCGACAGTGGGTAATCCTCATACCATTTATTCTGTGGATTGGATCCCTGGGTGAATAGACATTTTCCGGGAAGCTGTTCCCTTTTACTGAATCTATACATTCCCAGGGGTGGTCGTCGGCGACAACGTATGGGTATCTGATGACTACGATCAATGGGGCTCCGATGTAGACGTTTCCCTAATGACTGCATTCAATGCGCTCTCCATTGCAACGAACGCTATCACGACAATGATGATTGCATATAAATTGTGGTACGTCGCTGTAGGCAGGATTCACTGGATTTAGTGGCTCACCATGAAGTGATATTGCAGGAGTCACCGTAGATTCATCGTGAAGACTCTCGGCTTGAGTGGACGAAAGAGTCCAGTGCAGACCGTATTGATTCTTCTCGTAGAATCAGGCCTTGTTTTCCTCGGATTCCAGGTCAGTGACTTTTATATCCTTGCTGATGCGTGCCATGTGCAAGACCCCACCGCTCTGACAGATAGTGTACACGGCTTTGAGTGTGGTTTACAGTGTTCTTACATTCGAAGTGGATGCCTTTGGTTCAGTGTATCTTTCACTTGCCGTAAGTGTCGGGCAGACTGAAGATTTTCATTATGTGTAATCATCTGATCTACATCTACTATTGTAGGCAATGTATCCGACTGTGGTGATCATCCTAGTCGAAACTCAGCGTTCGATGGCCGATGTTTGTGAAATTAGCCCATCGAACGCAGGCAGACTCGCAGCTCCAGTGGCATCTGAGGTTCGGCCTGCAAGTTTAGGACACCTCCCCTTTGCAGTTGGGCCAGTCCATAGTACGACGGATAACGAAGCTGAGTCTCAGCGCTCGCGCGCGTTGGAGAGTCAAGGTGGGCAGGAGCATGGCTTGGAGGAAGTCATTCTCGAAGTAAAGGAAAGTGGCTGACGGATATGATCATATCCTTACAATCCCTAGCAATCCAATGTTACATACCGATACCGATCTAAATTATGTAGAAGCCTTGAATGTCACTGGAATTATATGCGACGTGCTCTCAATCCTACGGTGGCTGGCAAAGATATGGTTTCTATACGTAGAGGCTGGTGGTGCAAGTCCTTATGTCCCTCGAGAGGCGGTCGCAGCATCCCCCGTCTCAGCATCTCACAGTAACAGTTGTCAGTCGGATAGTCTTGTCATGTGATGCCGACATAATGCGCTTGCCATCTGGTGAAAACGCGACTGAATAGATATTAGATACTGCTAGAATGCCCATGTATCTCACCCTGGATCTCTGGCCACGTCACTCTGTGCCTCCTAACAACCTTTGGCAATCCATGGAACATGTCAACAAACTTGCTAGAGATATGTGCTTTCTTCGGTGGAAAAGGTAGGGCAGACAGGTACAGGTGGGGTGCTCATAGAAATTGCACCGCCAAATGTGCGAACAAATTTTTGGGCATCCGTTGCGTCATCTGAGATGCCCTTGTATTCTGTGTGAGGCTGGTACAGATGAGGATATAATTTTTATGCGAAAGTTCATTGTACGCACCATAACCCATTGAATGACCGACGACAACGAGCCAGCACAAGTATTCATGACATTGAGGAGGCTAAGCACTTCAAACCAGAATAACAATATCTTGTGATTGAAAAAGACTTGCACCTCCGCTGCAAGGGCTGAGCTGAACGGCGCCGCTCGAACGTGGTCCGTCCAGAATCGGCAAGAATATGCCAATTCAGCTGGGACACATTTTTTGATGCGGTCATCGAGATCCAAGACTTCAGAGTTGCGGAGGTGGGAACTTGGCAGATCGCATATGTTAAACTGTAGTTTGTTCATCATGACATCAAGGGAAGCAAAGGCTAGGTCGTTGTGGATACGATGCACGTCGATGAAAAATTGGCGACTCCGATCGCGATCCGTCAGAAAATCGGCAAAGGAGGCATGAAGGGGACGGATAGGGACAGAGGCATCAGTAGCCCCACTCAGCAAAGCAGCCATAGGTGCCAGGATCCTACGAATCTTGATGTCCGCGAGATCCTTGAAATGGCACCTCATGGAAGTCAAGGAATCAAGAGAGAGTGGCTCCATGGTCCCGAGTATCTGTGCCATCATAGACTTGAATCGTTCGAGACAACGATCCCGCTGACTCGGCTCCTCCTTGGGAAATATGGTTTCCAATGTGAATGTGTACATTTTATCCAGGAGTGGGACGTGATCCGGTTTGCTGTGGTCTATGATGGCATTGAACCGCTCCTGCGGTTCCAGCACTGTCCCAGTGTTATCTCCCCTGATATATGCACAGGCCAATCGTGCCCACTCGAATATTTGACCAGATGAGCCAGCAAGGGAAGCGAAGACTTCCTGACTCGGTCTCTCAAAGTCTACCCCGGACAACTCGTCAGATACATAGCGGAGAATGTCATGATTAGTGGACTCAGATGGAATGGTATCCATGGACTTCTGCCGGACATGCGCCTTACTGTTGAATGCTGTGTGGATGTCTGGTAGAGGTCGAGACGTGAGGAGGATGCGGAGGTTGGGAGGAAGGTCGATAATGCGGCTTTCGGTAATGGCATTACCTAGGATCCGAAGGAGAACACGTCGTGAAGCTGTATCCCCACTCTCATCCAATGCGTCAATAACAATCACGATCGGCCCCACTATCGCCTCTGAAAGTGTCACGGCGGGCTTCGCGATCAGTTCTTTCCACTGCTGCAGAGTATCTGTCGTGTTCTTGAGCGCATCGTTATCATGAACAATGGCTGCCAACTGTCTACGCAGCAACCTGTCACGATTCGCAAGATCCTTGGCAATCGTGCTGAAGACCCTCTCATGGCGTCGTTCCGCCAATCGGTTGCGGTCAAAACAGAAACAAGAGCCGAGGCGTTCAAGCTCCCCGAATCGATGAGCGATAGGTGATTTTCCGGTGCCAGCAGGACCGTGAAGCCAAAAAATGCGAGGTGTGTCCTCCCCAACGTTGTTGATCCAATCAGTGATCTCTTTGAGGAGTTCTTCCCGGGTACCCTCCAAACAAAGATTTTCTGTGTTGAGGCCGGCACCCCCAGCATACGGCACGCTGTTTAAGTCTACGGCGTCACCTAGATTTCAGATATCAGGCAGGTGTGACAAGTTACGACGTATATACTTCGAAAGAGACTCACCGCAGATCTTCGACCTTCGGCGCAAGATCTTCCCAAATGCGATGTACGACCACCAAGGTTTCCCTGTGATCGAACTCCTGCAAAAGCTTGTCGAAGGCATCGTTATAGTCTTGCACGAGCGTCTTCGCTTTGGAGGAGAACAAGTTATTGAGCAGCCTCGTCCCTTGAAATAAACTGATAAATCCGTTAACATCAGCGTCATGGCCAAGTGATCTCACGGAATTTCTGGTTTGCACAATCCACTTGAATGAAATAGGAGCACTGCACAGTTTGATGGGTGATGCGCTCAACGATGGTCTTCATGGACGTAATGGCATTTAGTCCAGCAGTTGTGAGAAACGTATAGACTTCATTCATCTTCGAAAGGAGTGTGCAAACGGAGACGTCGAGATGTACCTGTTCAATAATTATCTGCCACCCGTAGATTAGATTGCGTGATGGGTGAAGCGCAACGGCCAGACCTTGGGGACAGAAGAGAGGATAGTCCACGCTGCTTGCGCGTAAGGATGAATCTAGACATCAAAGGAGCATCGGCGGGCTCTCAGGGCATAGGGTAAAACTTACAGTGGCGATCTTGTCCACGACGCCATTGAACTTCTCCAATGTCTTGAGGAACGAGGAAATCCAATTGACAAGAGGAATCGGATTATCTGTGCCGCTGAGCGCGGACGCCACACTTTGGATGGGCACAGTAACGGTGTTCACATCAGAGTTGGCTTTCTCTGCGGCTTCAAGTTCTCGGGCTGCATCTACCGTCGTGAGGTCTGGGGTATCGAGTTGGTCGGTTGGGGTTTCCTGGTTTATTCGTGAATACTCAGGTTCGATTTGGACGGAAAACTTTGGACCCAACCGAGAGGACCTTAGGCTGCGGCGTGTCAGCTTTAGGCGCGTTGGTCCTGATATCTGACGGCGGTTCATCTGGAGATGTCACGACGATGGAAGGGAACGAAGTTGGAGGCTTGCTAGCGTTGCCGTCTGGATTAGCATGATGCTAGTGGGATCAATAAGTTATACTTCCTCCATCAACACGAGCCAGGTATACCTCTTCTTTGAAGAAGCTAGTTACTTTCTTGAAAAATCTGGGTCGGGGTTGAAGCGAAGGTTTCGGGGAGTGCTAGGAGACCAGTGAGCACGATTTGGAACTATGCGAGAGCGGTGGGAGATAGACACACCGGGCGTTCTTGCTCGGATGGTACTAGTTCTGGACCAAGATGGAGGAGATTTTATTCCAAGAGACGGACTCGATGACTGGGTTCGCCCGTCTTGGAGTTCGGCATCTTCCCAAATGGCTATCGACGGGGTTTGGAGAAGTCTTGTGCATCTCCGCTGGGATATGTGCCTGGACGTGATGCAGGCCAGTGAGGTCGGGCTGCCAGCCCTTGTGAACGCTCTTTCATCTGCCGCCTTCGGGACGGTCGATTGAGTCACCAGCACCCAGAGGAGATCACTAGTGCATCTTAGGATGATGTCCAGGGTGTATTTCGAGTGTGTACGAGGGGTTGACTCGACGACAACCGGTCCCAGCACTTTTTCGATTTTCAGCAAGTTTTCAGCTTTTTTCAATATGTTTGATTCCATCAGACACGGCGTACATAGACAGGCTAATATATAAGTATGATCGTCTATTGATAGGACGATTGATGGGACGACGATCATATATATACGGGAGTCTAGATCTATGCGACCTCTTTCCCACCCACCTCGAAATTAGTTGATCGAATGGAATCAATGCCAAGGTCTTCGTTCTGAGTAACCAGATGCTCACAATGATTTGACATGACCAGAAGCATCTTTGTGGAGAACTGGAAGTACGTAATTATGTAGTGCCCCATGGGAAATCAAGTATGCTGCGGAGGGACCGTGTACCTCCACGTTCAGATGATTCCTCTGTCCTTCAGTGACTTTATCTCTTCCGGTGAATATCCTAGCTCCTCCATGACCTAACGGAGTACATCAAAACAGGCAGAAGCATATGTTCAGTATACCAGACCTCAACAGTGTGTTGCGAAAGCCAAGGGGGTGGTAAGCGGACGGCCATCTTCTTCCCATTATACGTGACTGGGGGCGCGACAAGCTTTATTTTACCCGAGCGAGGATGCTGCGATGATAGCGATTCATATTAGTGCAACGGCCTATACAGGATCCTCACCTCAACCTCAACAGTTATTTGGCGTGCTAGTGCCTAAACAAATGACGAATGAAAGCCCAGAACCTACATGAAGATATCTACCAACCTGAGGATGTTGGAATGTTTCTTGGATATTGTTGATGGGACCGAAAGGAATGCTGCAAAAGTCGTCACCTGATACCGAGGAGGATCCTATCCAAAGCCATAAAATTACCCACCCAAGCCCCGCAAACCGTTCCATCCAATGGTCTCTGTCGCGTTGTAGTAAAGTATCTGATATTATGTTGACTAATTCTTCCCGATTCTCCACACGTGTGGTATTCGTAGAGAATTTAGGATCGGTAGCTAAGCCCGGGTTGTTGAGGATTTTTTCGGCAAGGATTCCGAACTGCATTGCACACCTTTAACGAGACTCTCTAACATTGAGAGAACACATTACCTGCTTATTGTTCCCGGCGCCAATCATCAAGAAACCATCACTACAAGGAAATACTTGGTAAGGTACAATTGAGGGATGCGCTGTGCCGTGTCGGGATGCTTCTGTTCCAGCGATGAGATAATTGGAGGCGATGTTCGCGAGACCGGCTATCTAAAGAGGTGAATTCAGCGCCTTGTTCGACATTGGATGCGATGATTGCCGACCTGCGTCTCGAAAAGGTTGCAATCAATCCAGACACCTTTTCCCGTCTTTTGTCGGGACAGAAGGGCAGCCATAATCGCCCCATGCGCATAGAGTCCTGTAGCAATGTCAGTAGCGGCTACGCCGACTTTCGAGGGAGGTCTGCCCGGTTCTCCCGTGCTGTAGAATGAATGGTATCGGGATACTGTAGTTCGAGACAAGATACGCACATATGCATCAAACCGGCTTCAGCCTCTATAACCACATCGTACCC
>Ga0307516_10005775_pt1 | contig 14663 bp, 21 predicted proteins | sample 19_EM_MG_FD_203310 | JGI IMG/M metagenome (GOLD analysis project Ga0307516, IMG submission 203310) | Populus trichocarpa ectomycorrhiza microbial communities from riparian zone in the Pacific Northwest, United States - 19_EM | ecosystem: Host-associated > Plants > Roots > Unclassified | place... | reverse complement strand
ATTTTGTTTGTTTTTTTGGTTTTTTTCCCCCCCCCCCCCCCCCCCCTAAAACCCCCCCCGCCGCGCCGCCCCCCCCCCCCCGCCCGCCCCCCCCCGCCCGCCCCGCGGCCCCCCCCGCCCCCCCCCCCCGCCGCCGCCGGGGCGCCCGCCCCGGGGCGCCAGCCTTCGTTCCTATTCGCGAGCTCTTCGTTTCGCCAGTCTCGAGTGTGGCTAGATACAAGGTAACGATCCCTCCGCTAACCGCTCCGTCGGTTAGCGTGGGTAGATACATTGAGTATGTAGTTTGATTGAGTTGTGCACCGGTCCAATCGTCAGGGCCCATAGAATATGACGATGGGACCCCTCCTTCGAAGAGAAAGAAAAATTTCGGGGGGGGGGGGTTTGGTAGGTATGTAAGTTGAGCTGTGATCGACGATGAAGAGAGGAATCCGTGGGGATGCTTCTTTTTTTTCTTTTCTTTTTCTCTACGAGCAGAATGAGAGAGAGAGGGGGGGGGGAAGTACAACAGTTGCTTAAAAAAAAAATCATTTCCTTTTTTTTTTTTTTTAGAAGATGAGGTCGACGTGCAGCGCCGCTCACTTTCGCGCATGAAGGGAAAGGAAGGAACAAAGCGGAGGGGACACGGTTCCCGGTAGCGAGGCGTCATCGTCTTTACTTATTAAATATCGCTAAACTCCTCAAGCGCCGCTTGGCGCGGTGTTCTCGTGGTTTTTTTTCTTTTTTTCTTTTTTTCTTTTCCTCTTCAGGGAAAACATAATTCGGGAATCGACTTCATGCATTGTGAATAGCGCTAGTCCGGCTTTGGAACTCGCCGCCACATGTGCTAAGTAAGAACTTACATATCGGGGGGAAAAAAATAGTGTTCAGGGGCTTTGCTGCCTTCACCACTACACTGACATAGATACGCTCGTACCTGTTGCAATTACTGCCGTCATTAACATCGCTTGGAAGCTTTGCAAGTCTACCTACGTAGCCCGATGCGATATCTGCTACGATTCCGACACGAGTTTCACAACGTGCGCGACACGATATCTACTGCAAGTCCGACGCGAGCCCGATGCTGTCCAAACTAGCGAATGCCTATCATAGAGAGACGCTTTACGAATGGAGAAACCTGTCATTGATCGACACTCATTAATATTGGACCACAACTCAACGGTACAAGTTCAACACTACGAATATCGTCTGCGAGAGAGCAAAAAGGGCCAGTATAAATTTGTTGGAAGAAAGGAAGGGCGTGTCGAGAAGCCCCCGAGTGACTATGTACAGTCTGCGTCGGAGATTTCTGGCTGTGGCAGTCCTCTTTGCTCAGCGTTCTTTGTCTCGCTGAGGACGGTTCGCGATTCGTTTTGCCGTGACGCTATATATCCGTTGCGCTGTGCATCGTTCGTTTCGCGTCGAAGATGTGGCTGAACTGTCAGCGCCTCATTAGTCATTACGATATGGAAAATAGTGCGGCTGTGCCGATGCGTTCCCCAGGGCTAGTGCGTGCGAGCGTGCCCCAACGCATGAATCGGCTGTGTGTTACGTATTCGGGGGTGGGGGTGGGTGCATCCTGCTCCTTCGATGACGCACGAGGAGCGACAACCGACCAACCGGACTTTGCGCAGCACAAGCGGAAATCCCTGCGCATGCAGCGAAATTGGAAGGCTGAGACGGGGACATAGAGTAACTCTGGGTATGTACTCTATATCTATAGACTACTCACACATTAGTACGTATGACGCGCTCTGGGCTTGGCGGGGGGAGGGGACGCTGTTGACTGGGGCCATCCGGGGATATGTAGATACTAGTACACATACACACACACCCAAGGTGAAACATCCCTTGCAGTTGAGCGAGGTGGACCCGTGGATGATGAAAAAAAAAACCCCCCCTGAGAGACCGTCCGGTTACCCGTGAAGACGAGAGTGACGGACGGTGATGCCACCCGTCGTGCAGACGGAGAGCATTCGGAGATCCGTTCGCCTGCCGATGCACCGTTCGCCACCGATACGTACCGCACGCGATAGGAGGGAAGCTCGCATTTTGGTTCCTCGGGACGTCCTTCAACTCGCCTCATCGGGAATGATATAACCCTCCACGATGGTGGGACCAGCGGTGGCCAAGTGAGACGTGTATCGACGAGAGAGCCTCTTGCTCGGTGTATCTGCAAACCTGAATCCTCGTCACGGGTGGACGCGTGGAGCCACGACTCTCGCGAAAATGTGCGATAAGGCAGGGACAGGCCCCTTGAGTACCTCGCGGTGAGGGAAAATGCGTGATAACTACCTCAGAGCTGGACCCCGTTTCTGGGGTTTAGTGGTGGAACCTAAACACATCTGGAGAAGTGCTCTCCCGACAATAGAACGCCGCTAAACTTCAAGTTACCTCGGATGTTAGATGAAAACCCACCTGTGTCCTGGGAAGACATGCAAAACCCACCCGGAGAGGGTTTTGAGGGATGATGCCTCGGCGTACAGATCTGGGGGGGGTGGGGGGGGGGGAATTAAACCAAGCTGAGGGAATGGCGTCTGCTCTGAGCTCCGGAGGCTGGGAGAACCTAGGAAGCTATGTAGAGAAAGTGACCCCCGATGAAGCGCGTTTGAGGACGTCCCGGTGCAGGTGAAGGTGGTTTCTTCTTTCCCTGTCTTCAATCCATGACCAAAATCGGCCGCATGCGAGTACCGACGGTCCAACGGGGACAGACCTGTCGAGCGCGTGCACTCGCATGTCGACGGCCGTCTGGGGAGAAAGGGCCGCTGCGTGACCTCTGTGTGCAACCCGATGCTTGAGCGCGCGCGCGGTACTGCCGACCGGGCCCGCACTGCCGCCGCCGCCGTCGTCGTCGACGCACTGCGGACGGAAGGAGATGGAAATAGAAACACGGGCGGATCGAGCTCGTGCGCGGCTCTCGGTGTTTGAAGTGGCGGTGTGCGCCGGCCAGTGTGGCGAGCGAACGTGAGCCGGGTCCAACGACGGCGGATGCGGACTTCTGTGCTTTGCAGCGCACGCAACCCCACGCCCGGGCCTGGACCGTCGCTACGGACGGGTAGGCGCAGCGCGGGCCCGATATCGACCACACCTATCGCCGTCGGGACGGCCGTGGATACATAGATACATAGATATGATATCTGCACGCTTTCGAAATACATGTCTACATACACAGCCCCAACCTCGCGCCCGCCCCTCCCGCAAATAGAAGATAAAAAAAAAAGGGAAGGAAGACAGCAAACAGGCGGAGCCCTCCGTCAGCCTCTCTCGCGCGCGCGACTGGGGACGGCGGAGCTGAACCAGCCCCCCGAACCATTGGAGGAGATGGCCCGTTCGATGGAAACCGACGACTGACTGGATGGGGGGGGGCACGTCACTGTCGTATGCTGAGCCGTCTGTGGCCGTGCTATACATAGGCTGCCGGTCGGCAATAGGGCGGTCGGCAGGCTGATGGTGATGATGATTCATTGATCGCATGCGACTCTGCTGGATCTGGCGATATTAGGCAGGCAGGCAGGCAGACGTGTATGCACGTGGCTGGTCGTGTCACCGGACTTGCGTGACCGCCGATGATGCGCTGGCGACACGGCGCAAGGCTTTCGGCGGCGTTGGCGGAGGCGAGGCCGGAAGCCAGCAGGTCCGTGGCTCTGGAGTGCGTGGCCGGAGCGGAGTACGCGCGAGCCGTTCCCGAGCCTCGGCGGGATCGGGTTTCCGCCGGCTTGCGAGTGGTCGCCGGTAAGCTCGGACCAAAGGTCTCCGGCATGGAGGGCTGCGCGCATGTACGGTCCGGAGGATTCCCCGCAGCAGACACGCATCCGCACACACATACATGCATATCTACATACGTACACACCACGTAGGCAAACGACTCCTCCTCGATTACCGTCTGTTTTTCTTCTTCTCGACGGCGCGCTGCATGGGAGCAGCCTTCCACGGCCGCCGTATTGTCGATCGATTGGCGATGGCGAACCCGACCTACCGGCTCCCCCTATTCCACCGTACAGAGCGGACGGGGTGCATGCATACATGCTGTTTCTGCAGTTGCGGATGGATCTCTGCAGTTGCGGACGGATCGCTCGGAGGAGTCCGACGCCTCTCGTTTCCCTCCGTCCGTCCGTCCGTCCCCCGCTCTGGGAACCCCGAGGAGTCCGTTCCGATCCGGTGTTCGGGAGCCAGCAGCTATTCCGGCGACACTATTGGACGGACGTTCTTTGTTTGCTTCATCATTCCGCATTCGGCTTGGGTTGCTTCGCCCGCACATGCCGGCGGGATCCGGCCATGGTACATCGCAATGATCTCAACAGATATGTAGGTCCCCCGAGATTAATGACAATATAACAACAACAACAACAACAAAAAAGGGATCTGGTATGTACCTGCATACGCCATATACCGTACTGTAGGCGTGTGTCCATACGGACAACTGACGGTCCGGCCGGCGATATGTACTTTACATTGCGAGACGATCGTGCGCAAGAGCCAGGTAGGTGCATATCTGGTATCCATAGTAAGAAATCCTACAGTGTACTCTACGTCTGGATCTAAACTACTAGTACTATGTACGCAGCGCAAAAAGAAAGAAAGCAAGAGAAAAAAAATCCAGTTTTGAGAAAGACCCGAGATCTATCAAATGTAATGCGGAAAAAAAAAAGAAAAGAGGTTGCAAGATGCAAGGGAATCCTAACAACGAAGCCTCTCGAAAAGAAGGCCATCCGAGAGAGAGAGAGAGAGAGAGAGAGGAAAGCCAAAAAAAAAAAGAGAAACCCCCCGGTCTCAACGTGTGGGTGCTCATCCAACAGTGGTCTATTCCTCGTCTGTGTCTTCTTGAACGGTGGCTGGCTGCTGAAGAGCCGGCCCGTCCTTGAAAAAGTCCCGCAGGGAGGACTCGTAGGTCACGAGACAGGCCGCCTTGGTGAAACTCTCGATGTTCGGGAGATGGATCTTGTGGCTGCCCGAGGTCAACAAGTCCAGCTCGATGGTAAACCCACGGACCTTCAGCCTCTTCAAGCTCTCGTTCCGGATCCCTTTGTAGCCGCGCCAGGCTTTGGTGGCCTGCAGGAGTCCGACCGTACAGTCGCACGACTGTTTGTACGAAAACTCCACCAGCCTGGGCGCGTGGTGGATCAACGAGAGGAACAGAGCCGACACGGCCAGAGCGCTCCGCTCATTCATCAGGCCGGAGAAGCTCACCAAATGGATGTCCAGAACCCTGAGTCTCGACATCGGGTGCTTGAGGACCCTGTAGAAGTCCCGTGGAGAACATACGCTGCCGAGACGGTTCGCTTTCGTCATCTGCTCGAACACGCAAACCTCCAGCTCTGGGAAGTACGTGCCGAGGTACAGCAACACTTCCGCAGCGACGGACGATTCACCACGGATCTTGAGTGACCTCAAGAAGTTGTGGTGCGTGCTGGAAGCGGGCCGTTAGTTGGATAGCCTCCCATTGCCTCCATCGGCAGAAGCTGGAAATGCCGAACTTACCCGAGCGAATAGGGCATCGATACTCTCGCGAACTCCCGCATTTTCTCCACGTCGACATCATTGCCCATGCGATGAGGAGCCACGATGCAAACCTCCAGGCTCTCGAGACGGGCCCACTCTGTGGCGAGTTCTAACACAGTGAGGGTGTTCCACGGCCCAGAGCACTGTGGACGCCTCTGCGTCGTGGTCACCACGAAGTGTTTCAGGTCTTTGACGCGCTGACTCGCCTGTAGTGACTTCATGAATTTGTATCGCTGCCTACCGAAAGCGGAGGAATCTTCCTTGAGCTCAAGGGTCTTGAGATTATGCGCATCCACGAGGTCGCTCAAGAATGTGTCCAACTTAAGTGCACGGGACTGCCAGTGAGAACTTGTGATCAGTGGTCACCCACTCTGCGCGACGCCCAAGGACGCGGGGTGCATAGGTGACTTACCGCACGATAGACGATCCTGGCCGATGTGATGGTGTCGTGTCCGATCTTTGGCAGCAACTTCAAGCGCAGAAAGTCCACGTTCATGACCTCCGTATCGATTGACTTCCATAGTGGAACTGTCCAATGGTAGGGTTGGAGAGCCTTGCAAACGCCTCTGGTCATAACATTGCGATCTTTGAACGGCAGATATTTCAAGATGCTCAATAGGACTGACGGAAATGTCAGCGATTTGAAGCCTCGGGGGAACAGTGGACGGAGGTCATCTACTCTCGGGAGGGAAGACGCCCAAAGCTCCGAGTGCCCCACCGCTCGTTAGAAATGTTAAGTCGTGCTCTTCCGGGAGACGAGCCTTATCGACCTCCTCTTTCAGCTTTTTCCTGAAGCTTGGCGAGTTCTCGTAGCCAGTAGTGACGAGGAGCTCGAGCTGCTCCCTCGTCAATCGGTTGGCCAGCGCGAGAGCCTCTTGGGTGCCCTCAACAGCTGCATCTCCACCGGCGCTCCGAACTTCATGATTATTTTCCATTGCCGGTGGGGTGGACGGGAGGAGGCAGGTGGCGGTTGGGTGGAGAGTACGGGTAGTAGGGCGGTGGGAGAGGGAGATGGTGGTGGAAGGACGGGAACAGAGGTCGAGGATGATGGAGGAGGAAGGATGGGATGTTCTTGGTGAAGGAGCAGAAACAAGATGGGGTTGATGCAATTGCAAGAGCCTAGTGTCACGGTGAGGCTCTGGAAACCGAGGGCCCGAATGCGGGTTGAATGGTGTCGACGGCGATGCTCATGTCTGTCGCCGCGGCAAACGAGTAGGCGTACCAATATGGGAGGAGGAATGGGATGTGAATTCTCATGTCCGTCGTCACGGAGAACGAGTAGGCGTACCAATATGGGAGGAAGGATGGGATGCGGATGCTCATGCCCGTCGCGGAGAACGAGTAGGTATACCAATATGGGAGCTCTAGCTCGGGGAAACCCCTCCACGGGCCTGTGGTTGTCTGGCCGGTGCGGTGAACGGGAACTACAGATACCCGAGGGACCTGGTATCGTATTGGATTTGACCTATCGACGCAGTGGTTTCGGGGCCAGTACGGCAGTCGATATCCTCCTCCACGACCACACCGCTGTGGTTCCGATCCAGGCGGACCGCGCGGGTTGCCGCTCGACTGAGGTACTCCAGTCGAAGGCTCCCCGAGCAAGCCGAGATCCTTCCCCGAGCCGTTTCTCGAGTCGCCGGTTGGATCGGCGCGAGCGCCCTTGGGGCATAGCGACTGCGCCGGCGGTTTGCCTCGCTGAAGTCTGGCCGCGCGCTCACAGGCCTGCCCTATCCTCTTCGCAGACGCGCGGTGTGGCACGGCCGTCCAGCACTACCTGCGCAACGCGGGCGTTAGCAAGCTAGCTCCCTAGGGCGAAGAAGGAGAGGAGCCCGCAAGTGCTCCATTGGAGGCGGCGCGCGAGGTCGTGGTCGGCCAGTCCTGGACTGGATAGAGGGAGGAGTGCGTTAGGAAGGAAGCCGGCGCGGCTGATGGCGGACGAAAGCGCCAGAAAGTCGTTACCGTCTCCTTTTTTCTTTAATTCATTAATCGCATGCGGCCTATCTAGGTCATGGCGGTGCACACACGCCGGCTCCCGTCCGCTGTCAGGTCGTGACCCATGATCCGTAACATGGTAAGGCCAGGTCGGGACAGCTGCGCCTCCGCTTTGGCTGCAGTCTCTGGCGCCTCTAGTAGGATTGCGCTCTCCGTCCCACCAGAGTGCCCCAGAGCACACTTCGGTCGTTGCTGCAGCGCCCACAGCCTCCTCCCTGGGCCTGGCCATCCCGTGGCAGGCTCAGCAACCGGAGTCCAAAACGCCGCTGTCTGTCACTCAGCTGTGTGGCTGTGGGTCTGAGACACTCCACCACCAGTGCTCCGAGGTTGGTTGTTCAGAAGCAGCCTGTTATTGCACGGGCTTCCTGATTAACCAGACGCTGTATGTTTGTTGGCCCGCCCGACGGCACCCTGAGTCTGGTCGCCTTCCACCGGAGTTCCGCGCCGAACATTGCGACCGACTGGGCGCAAGCCATCACGACCTTTCGGCAGTTCACCGGCGAGAGGCCCATCTGCCCTGGCAGCCGTCGAAGCCGATTCATGGCATTCCTACCCTTCTTCAGCCTGGTGGCGTGGTACTCCTTCAGGGTGAGTTGACAGTCAAGCCAAATTCCTAGTCAACGCGTCGCCTCCTTGTTGAAGGGCACATCTCTGCCTTCCACCTTGATGGTAGTGGTTGGAGCGGTTCTTTTTTTTGTGGAGAAGGGCAGCCTCAGTCTTTCCGTGGTCGAATACGATACCATTCTCAGCCGCCCACTTGAGACACGCTGTTGCTGCTTGGCCGCCGTCTGGTCGCCCTTCCCTTCCGCCCACGGCCGTGCCGCCCCGTCACGGTCCTGTTCCTACAAATTGCGGGGAAGGAGGAGGAGGATGTTTGGCCGAGTGACATCCTATGAGCAAATATCCGGGTGCGTTCACTGACGACAGACGGGGGACCATAGAGAAGCGTGTGTCCCTAAGCAAAGTGTAATATGTCCGCCATCTTTTCCGTATGCGAATGCGTACAGTCTCGAGAGTCTCCAAGCTTCTGGGTGGTGGTGGTGGGTTCGTTGTATGTAAATGGCATCCAACTTCGCCGACGTCCCCACTGACACCACTGACGGACGAAGGTATCCGAAGATATCGCTACGAGCGAGGGCTGTAGCGGAGGAGCACACGGATCTAGGACGCTACTATTCCGCGATGGATCAGCTGCGGTTCGCCGTGGCCACGCCGGCTCCCGGACTGACCCTCGGGCGCCACGGGTGCCCACCTAGACAGCCTACCGCCCTCGCACGCGCGGGTAGAGGAGCCGCGGCGAGACCGAGTGCGATATACTTCCTTCCTACGGACCAAGGGACAATACGCGACAAGCCTAGGAACAGAGGGGACCCAGACTCGTCTGCCGACACACCACCGTCGTCTCGGCAGGGAGCATTGCATCGGGAAAGTTTACTCGCACGCCGGCGCCGGAAGCGCACCCGACCAACCGAATGTCGAGCCCTGCAACCGCGGGCTGGCCAATGTTCCTGCGCGCAAGATGTACGGATGTGTATCCGCCGGTATGCAGTTGGACGTCCCCGACGCGGCCCGACCCGACTCGGCAGAGACACACCGGACGGGACTGCGCTCCCGTCTATGGCATACCAAGACGACCGACCGGGCGAGGCGCCACGGACGAGACGCGATGGGTTGCAAGCGCGAGACCCGGCTGTGACGCCGTGGGCGCCCGACCTGCCGGCCGAGATACTTCCGAGGCATCAAGTAAGTTAGCACGGCGGATATCCACGGTGGCGACGGCGACGCAGAGTCGGGTACAACCGGATATGCAGATGTTTTCACGCCGCGGTTGGGCTCCGCTGCGTCTGGTGGGCTCAGCTCAGCTCAGCTCTGCTCAGCGACCGACTTATGTTTCCCCCTGAGTGCGAAATCATGACCGGATTCGTATCTGTCACACACTCTGCACTGGAGGGTCCCGCTCGTTGTTCCGGACTAGGCGAGCATCGGCAAACATTGGTCCAGAACTCGAACGATCGCCACCGCCTCACGTCGTGGTTCGCGTTGTGGAGACAAGCCTGAGTTCTGGTTCTATCCTATCATATGTACTGTACCTGGATACACTGTACATATCGATGGGTGAGTAACTGTAATAGGTGCTCCACCGCCTTACACAGCAAGGGTTCAGAAAGAATCCGGACGTGGGGGAGGGGAGGGGGGGGGATTCTTGAAACACCCTATTGCTTTACTTCGTCCTATTAAGAGATGTATGTACGAAATGGCCATCTCCGATTTTATACCCTGCTAACTAGTGGCCATCTCCGACGCTGAGCAGTGTTGATTACAAACGAAGCGTCCAGTGACCCCCACCGTCCACCTCCGAGCCCTCGCTTTCGGGATAGGTGACATGCACGCATGGCGTGTGCGAGAGAGATAGTCAGGCGATGGACGCTGCGTGAACTCGACGTGAGCCGATAGCCTCCCCACGCACATAGCCTGACAGGGCTTTCCTCTCTTTTCCTTTTTTCTCCCTCGCACATAGCTCACTGTTGAAAGTGGTTGCGCGGGGCAGTCCGGCAGTAGTGACGTCACCGCCGGTGGGGCGTTGAACGATGTTTGTTTGTTGCGCGAATGGATTGGACGTTATTGGTGCACGTTTCGTCGATCTGAGTTTTTCTTTTTTTCTTTTGAGGGTGATGGTGATGGATGGGCGATGGGCTTTTTTAAAGTCAGCTAGCAAGCAAGCCAACCATTATCTACATAGCGGCACCGTTCTGTCCGGGAGCTTAGGTACGTATAGATATGTATATCTGTTGATGTAGATACCTCCCTTCTAGAGTACATACATACTGGCCGGAAGCCTGGGACGGAGATGCCATCTTCGGACTGCGCCTGCATGAATGCACTGTTATTCGCCGTCGCATGTGGCCGGAGCACCGAGTCAGTGCAGTTCGCCTGAGGAGATTTTGCTGCACAATAATGTACCGTCGTGACTGGTGAGGCAGGTTCCTTCGGATTTTCCTTTGGGCTCCTGCAAGCTTCAGTGCTAAAGTTAACTATCTCTTTTCTTGGCAGTGCGGCTCGCTTACTTCTTGCTTTAGGCGTGAGAGCTGTACATATGTAGCTAGTGTTTTTCGCTTCGTGATCAGTACAAACCTGGGAGAAGGAGTCATATGTAGGGAGTCGACGAGTTGTCCGGGCGGGGGATGCGTAGAAGAAGCTCATGTCCTCGACGGGGTGATCCCCTCTTTCTCGCCGGCTCGTTCGCGTTGTTCGACGACATGCGTTGAATTTGATTCCTCGCACGCTCTGGAGGTAAGCAAGGAGAGAGTGCGAGCGGCATGCCTGCTGCTGACTTCGCGCAGCATGAGGAATCACGGATCGTCCGTCCGTCCCCATGTGGAATCCGCATGCGTTCTTTCTTTTTTCCTTCTCCGTCGACTCGTTCCCCGCGCCGAGCCCGACCTCGTATCCGGAATGCTTGTCTGGAACGGACAAGGCGAGCCTGGTCCAGAGCCATGCAACTGCATCTTTAGCGGGTGCGAGTGGGCGTGTGTATGTATGTATGTAGATAATCCGAGTGTGCAGCGTGTTTTCGAGTGTGGGGTCCGTCGTTGTCGTTGGGCGATGGCGGATCGTGCGGGATCGCGCGGCTCCGCTGATTTCTCAGCAGCCTCGGTCATGGGGGGTGTCATTGTGCTTGACGGAGCCTGACTGCGAGCCGCCGACGTTCCCCGAAACGGCTAGCCCATCCTCCGTGGCCGTCAAGTCGCACAAGTTTCTCGCTTTGGCGGTTATTCTGCCGAGTTCTGATTTTTCCTGGTGCCATGATATATGCAGCCGGGCTGCAAATGTGGGTCTGCGGAAAGAGAGAGAAAGCCCCCACGACTGGCGGGAGTCCGCGGCCGGCTTGTCTGCGATCGCTGCATTCATCGCGCACGCACCCAGGTGCGCTCTTCGGGTGAGCGGCAATCCACCCCGCCCAGATGTTGATGTTGATGGATGTACAGTACATTCTGCAACCACCAGAATTTCCGCGGAGCCGAGACGTTTCGCTGACGGTCGGGCAGATCCGGGCACTGCTGTCGGTACCGTACTGGAAGCCGCACACAACAGCACTGCATACGTACTCGGAGAAGTCGCATGGTACGACTGTGTGGATGCGGATAGAGTGGCGCTGCCAAAGAGACATCCAGCTCCCCAGCAGTGGAATCGCCCCAGCGGCCTTCCATGCAACTATATCAAGCGCTTTTAGCGAGGACTCGCATAAGGCGGCCGGGTTGGTTGGAGAATCTCGGTCGCTGTCCTCACTCGTGGCCCACATCCATGGTCGTTGCCCACCGCCACACCCTCAGCTGGACATGTTATACCCTCCACAGAGCTTCCACCTCTGCCAGATAATGCTGCACCTGTTCCATGCTCCCTGATGACCGTCCTAAAACCCCCATTGGTCCCTTTGCGTCGTCCCATCAACGACCTCGATTCACCTCTAGATAATTCTTCTTTTCCCTTTCCCGCTGCAGCGCGTCATACCTTGCATGACTCAACGCTGCTCCACTGGTGCCCGCACCCCATCGCTGCCGATTCCTGAGCTCACGGGTGGGGTGATATAAAGCCCCCAATTCGTCCGCGTTGAGCTCCTCCCACAAGGCACTCGAGCACCCGGACTTCTCGGCGAATAACATTCTTCCTCGCTCCTCGTTCCTCGTTCACACTCCTCGCAGCACGTCGATCTTATCGTCCCGCATCGGGCTCTGGCGTGACTCTCCAGGCATCTCGTCGAAACATCCGAGATCTTGTCCCGCATCGCCGAAGAAGGTATGTTGGCCGTTCTCCGCTCTCCTCCAGCGCAGCTTTATCTTACGTTCCACCGCTGCTTGCGGGGGTGTCGGCGATCGCACCGCTCGAGCACGCTGTGGGCAAGTCAAGGATCTGGCGTTGACGGGTTGTCGTTGTATATGTAGATATAGGTAACTGCGAACGGCGGTCACCTGCAAGCTTCCGCTGCCGTCCCCAGGATCTGCATCGAAAACGTTGTGGAGCTGGTTCTCGGCCCTAAGCGCTCTTATCAGCGGACCGATTTTATATACGATTGCGTCGGGAGATCTGGTGATATCCTGTCGGACCGTTGCTCTTGTCGTGCGCGCGCTTCCCATATAATCGATCCGCTCGCCCTCACTCCCCGACGGGGAAACCCCTCCCCCAATCCTTCGAGATGTTCAACTACGCAGAATCCATCGCTTCGCGTAACACGTACATGGCATCCATTCGGGAGACCATGGCCGAGGCCCAAAAGTCCAAACCAGCCGTCACCATCAACATCGATGGCGACGCCGAGGGCAAGTCGCGCAGACTCTACACCAATGGTGACCGGCTGGAGGGTGACGTCAAGATCGTTGCGCCGGCGGATACTCGATTCGACGAAATATACATCACGTTTGAGGGTGAGTGACCACGGTCTCGGGCTTTCCCGCGCCCATAAGGAATTATCGAGTCTGACCGGACGTGTAAAATTCCAGGCGCTACGAGGGTCTGGATGGAGCGGTTCGGGGCCGCTCCCGCCGCCACTGGACGCACAAGTGTCTCTCAGACCGTGAGTTCCCCTAGGCGGAGTGGCGGCTACGGCGACAGCCGATGCGCGTCAAGGATCCCTTTCCTGACGGCGGTGCAGTTTCTTCGCCTTGTTCAACCGATCGATGAAGCTTCGCTGCCCATCCCGCGAGTTGCCGTCAAAGGGCAGGAGTACAGCTTCCCTTTCATCTTTGTGATCCCGGAGAGGCTCCTGCCCGGGGCCTGCAACCACACCATCGCGGTCGAGAACCAGTCCGTCGAAGAGGCGCACTTGTGCCTTCCGCCGTCACTCGGCGATCGCACGATTTCCACCTTGGAAGACAAGGACGACCTAGCGCCGGATATGACACGCATCTCGTACGCCATCCGCGTGCGAGTGCTTCGGAAGAAGGACGCAGAGGACAGGCCAACCGTGCTCGCCGACACAGCCCGCAAGATCGCCGTATCGCCGTCGACACCCGATGCGCCGCCTATTCACATCGCAGAAACATCCTCGGAATACGTGTTCCGCAAGGAGAAGGATCTCCGAAAGGGCTTTTTGGGGAGGCGGATAGGCCGAATCTCCGTTTCCGCAGAGCAACCCCAGCCATTGCGACTGATCCCCGACTCTTCATGCCCCCCTTCCACGAGGGTTCCCGTGTCGCTGACTTTCGTCTCCGCCAATGCCGAGACGGCTCCACCGGAGCTGGGTAGCATGACCGCGAAGCTTCGGACGTCCACGTTCTTCTCGACGCAGCGAATATCTTACACCCCCAGTGTGTCCCGCTCGACTCCGGACCCATTCATCGGCATGTACCAGGAGAGCACCCTCCTCTCCTCGCGATGCGTCAGCAATGTCAAATGGGAGAAGCAGGAATCCGACTCCTCTAGCAAGCCGATCTACAGAGCCCAGATCATCATTCCCATCGCCGAGCCAAAGTGCAAGCACCTGGTCCCCTCCTTCTCGGCCTGCTTCATCACGCGCTCCTACGCGCTGGAGCTCTCGCTGTCGGTGCGCACGAGCAACCACAACCAGCAAAACCTGACGCTGAAACTGCCGCTGCAAGTCTCGCAGCCCATAAAGGACGCACTTGAGTACGGCAACACTCCTCAGGACACAAGCGTCGACGAGTTCTTTGTGCCCAGGATTATCTCGCCGAGCACCCTACAGCAGGAAGCAGCCATCATGCCGCCGCCGGCCCCCGAGGGACCCGTAGGCCAGTTGCCGCCCAACATGCTGGTGCACCCCCCGAATGCGATGCCTCCGCCGGGGTACTCTGTCTTTCGCGGTACCGGAGGACCGCCGGTCATGATTCCACCTCCCGTGGGAATATCGCCTGGGTGCGGTTGATCACCTGTCGAAAATAATACTTGGCGCACATCTTCTTTCCTTTGTCTCCGTTACTTTCCTTTTCGATTTTTTTTTTTTTTTTTTGGGGGGGGGGAGGGGGTCTGGGGTGTGTCATTTCTGTTTGCGGACGACGGATATTTGCATTATTTCTCCAGGTGGCCGTCGGAGTTTCGTTTTTGTTTATACGGAGTTTTTTCATTTTATGGATGACTGGGATGGCTTTCTCATGGTCCGTAACGAAGATAATGCTTGCAAGTAGTTACGTTCTGTTTTTTCTTCTTCCGGGGGGGGGGGGGGTTCATGTTGGGGGGTTGTGGTG
>Ga0307516_10005774_pt1 | contig 14664 bp, 9 predicted proteins | sample 19_EM_MG_FD_203310 | JGI IMG/M metagenome (GOLD analysis project Ga0307516, IMG submission 203310) | Populus trichocarpa ectomycorrhiza microbial communities from riparian zone in the Pacific Northwest, United States - 19_EM | ecosystem: Host-associated > Plants > Roots > Unclassified | place... | reverse complement strand
AGCCCTGATCTCTGCGCTGGTCGCGCTGGTGCTGTTTTCGCTGATGCTCGGCGTGCGCACCGAAGCCGGATCGGACGGACAACTGACCTACTGGACGCGGTTCGGCGACCTCGCCGCGATGGTTGCGGCCGTGTTCGGTGGCAGCATCATCATGGAATTGCTGCGCCAATGGTGGGGGCCGGTCGGTACCATCAAAGTGATTCCGCAACCGGTTCAATCGGCGCTCTCGGTCGCCGGCCGCCTGGTCGCGCCGGTACTCTTGATCTTCACCTTCCTGGTGCCCGTCATCTTCTACGACCAGCGCTACATCCTCGATCTCGGCATCCTGGTGCTCACCTACGTGATGCTGGGCTGGGGATTGAACGTGGTGGTCGGCCTCGCAGGCCTGCTCGACCTCGGCTACGTCGCCTTCTATGCCGTCGGCGCCTATTCCTACGCGCTGCTGGCGACCAATTTCGGATTGTCGTTCTGGGTCTGCCTGCCGCTCGCCGGCATTTTGGCGGCGTTTTGGGGTGTGCTGCTCGGCTTTCCCGTGCTGCGACTGCGCGGCGACTATCTCGCCATCGTGACCCTGGCGTTCGGCGAGATCATCCGCCTCGTCATCATCAACTGGCAGAGCCTGACCGGCGGTCCCAACGGCGTTTCCGGCATTCCGCGCCCGACCCTGTTCGGCATCCCGCTGTCGCCGGGGGACGATGGCCTCGCCGCCATGCTCGGCATCGAGTTCTCGCCCACTCACCGCATCGTGTTCCTGTTCTATCTGATCCTCGCATTGGCGCTGCTCACCAACTGGGTGACGATCCGGCTGCGGCGGCTGCCGATCGGCCGTGCCTGGGAAGCGTTGCGCGAGGACGAAGTCGCCTGCCGCGCGCTCGGCATCAACACCACGACCACCAAGCTTACGGCCTTTGCGACCGGGGCGATGTTCGGCGGTTTCGCCGGCGCCTTCTTCGCCACGCGGCAAGGCTTCATCAGCCCGGAATCCTTCACCTTCCAGGAGTCGGCGCTGGTGCTGGCGATCGTGGTGCTCGGCGGCATGGGCTCGCAGCTCGGCGTGGCGCTTGCGGCGCTGAGCATGATCGGCGGCTTCGAATTGTTCCGCGGCTTTGACCAGTATCGCATGCTGGTGTTCGGCATGGCGATGGTGCTGTTGATGATTTGGCGCCCGCGCGGGCTGATCGGCCATCGTGCGCCGACCGTGTTCCTGGAGCGCAGTCAGGCGATCTCATCCGACCTCGTCAAGGAGGGACACGGATGAGCGGCGAACACATCCTCGACCACATCCTCTCCGTCGACCATCTGTCGATGCGCTTCGGCGGCATCGTTGCCGTCAACGACCTCTCCTTCGGCGCCGAACGGCACAAGATCACCGCGCTGATCGGGCCTAACGGCGCCGGCAAGACCACGGTGTTCAACTGCATCACCGGATTCTACAAGCCGACCGCCGGCAGCATGCGGCTGACCCATGACGAGGGCCACAACATCCAGCTCGAGCGGCTGAACGATTTTCGGATTTCCAAACAGGCCAAGGTCGCGCGCACCTTCCAGAACATTCGGCTATTCCCCGGCATGACGGCGCTGGAGAACTTGATGGTGGCGCAGCACAATGCGCTGATGCGCGCCTCCGGCCTCACTTTACTCGGGTTGCTCGGCGTGCCGTCCTGGCGCATTGCGGAGAAGAAGGCGATCGACCTGGCACGGACATGGCTGACGCGCATCGGCCTGCTCGACCGCGCCGACGATGCCGCCGGCAATCTTCCTTACGGCGACCAGCGCCGCCTCGAAATCGCGCGCGCGATGTGTACGGAACCGGCGCTACTCTGCCTCGACGAGCCGGCCGCAGGCCTGAACGCGCGGGAGAGTGCGGCGCTCAGCGAGCTCCTGCTCTCGATCCGCGCCGAGCAAGGCACCTCGATCCTGCTGATCGAGCATGACATGTCGGTGGTGATGGAAATCTCCGACCACGTCGTGGTGATGGATTACGGCGTCAAGATCGCCGAAGGCACCCCGCAGCAGGTCCGCGACGATCCCAAGGTGATCGCGGCCTATCTCGGCGCCGACGAAGAAGAAGCCATCGCTGTGATGGAGAGCGGAACGTGACCGCGCCATCTACAACGCCCCTGCTGGCGATCCGTGGCTTGCGCGCGTCCTATGGCAAGATCGAGGCGCTCAAGGGCGTCGATCTCGAGATCAACCCAGGCGAGATCGTCTCCCTGATCGGGGCCAACGGCGCCGGCAAATCGACGCTGATGATGACGGTGTTCGGACGGCCCCGCGCCCGCGACGGGCAAATCGAATTCGACGGCCAGGACATCACCGGCGTGCCGACCCACGAGATCGCGCGGATGCGGATCGCCCAATCCCCCGAAGGCCGCCGGATTTTCCCGCGTATGAGCGTGGCGGAAAACCTGCAAATGGGTGCCGATGCCACCGATTCCAGCGAGGCCGAGCGCGCTAGCGGCCTGGAGCGCGTCTTCGCGCTGTTTCCCCGGCTCAAGGAGCGCGTCGCCCAGCGTGGCGGCACCCTGTCGGGCGGCGAGCAGCAGATGCTGGCGATCGGCCGCGCCCTGATGAGCCGTCCGCGGCTGTTGATGCTGGACGAACCGTCGCTGGGCTTGGCGCCCCTGATCGCGCGGCAGATTTTCGACGCCATCCGGACCCTGAACCGGCAGGATGGCCTGACCGTGCTGATCGTCGAGCAGAACGCCAATCACGCGCTGAAACTGGCCCATCGCGGCTATGTCATGGTCAACGGCCTGATCACCCTGTCCGGTACCGGCAGCGAATTGTTGCAGCGCCCGGAAATCCGAGCCGCCTATCTGGAAGGCGGCCGCCGGGCGTAGCCGCTGGCCGGAACGGCGGCGAAAGCGGGCGCCGCGGCAACATGCTGCGAACGGATGGTGGATTTGCCCGAATTTTGCCGGTGACTTCGCCGTAAAATCAGTCGACAATGGTCCCGATCTTCGCACCCGGTCCGCCGGGTGCTTCCCGTAGCGATCAATCCCCGCGAGGACACTCATGAAATCACTGAAACTCATCGGTCTGGCACTAGGCGCATCGTTTGCACTGTCTGCAGGCGCGCTGGCGCAAGACATCAACATTGGTGTGGCGGGCCCGATGACGGGCGGCGAATCCGCATTCGGCCGGCAAATGCAGAACGGCGCCGATCAGTTCGTGGCCGATACCAACGCCGCCGGCGGCGTGCTCGGCAAGAAGCTGGCGCTGCAAGTCGGCGACGACGCCTGCGATCCCAAGCAGGCGCGCTCGATCGCGGAGAAGTTCGCCAGCGCCAAGCTGCCGTTCGTCGCGGGCCACTACTGCTCGTCCTCGTCGATCCCGGCCTCCGAGGCCTATGCCGACGGCAACGTGTTGCAGATTACCCCGGCCTCGACCAACCCGCTGTTCACCGAGCGCAAGCTCTGGAACGTGGCGCGCGTCTGCGGCCGTGACGATCAGCAGGGCCTGGTTGCCGCCGAATACATCGCCAAGGCCTTCAAGGGTAAGAACGTCGCCATCCTCAACGACAAGACGACCTACGGCAAGGGCCTCGCCGACGAAACCAAGAAGGCGCTCAACAAGGTCGGCTTCACCGAAAAGATGTTCGAGTCCTACAACAAGGGCGACAAGGACTTTAACGCCATCGTCTCGCGCCTGAAGCTCGAGAAGATCGATCTGGTCTATGTCGGCGGCTACCATCAGGAATCCGGCCTGCTGGTGCGTCAGATGCGCGATCAGGGGCTGAAGACCGTGCTGATGGCCGGCGACGCGCTGGCTGACAAGGAGTTCGCCTCGATCACCGGACCGGCCGGCGAAGGCACCCTGTTCACCTTCGGTCCCGACCCGCGCAACAAGCCGACCGCCAAGGCGATCGTCGACCGCTTCAAGGCCAAGAACATCGATCCCGAAGGCTACACGCTCTATACCTACGCCGCGATGCAGGTGTGGTCGAAGGCGGTGGCGAAGGCCGGCACGACCGAGCCGAAGAAGGTCATGGAGACGATCAAGGCCGGCGCCTGGGATACCGTGCTCGGCAAGATGGAGTTCGACGCCAAGGGCGACATCAAGCAGCTCGACTACGTCGTCTACAAGTGGGACGCCAAGGGCAACTACGTCGAGATCAACCCGAAGGGTTCCTGAACCTTTCACCGCTACAGCGATTAACGAACGCCCCGGCTTGCCGGGGCGTTTTTGTTTTGACGACCGTTCATCGGGGGAGAACGGAATCCACAAACGTTCCAGCCCGCTTAGAGATTTTTCCTCCGGAGCCCGGGAACCAAAGCCAGCCGAACGTTTTGAAGGAACTCGGGCTGGGTTCCACGTCTTTGATTTTGCTGCATACCTGTTGTTCTAACTTGATCTGTGACTGGACGGCCAGTCTCATTGCCGCAAGATTGCATAACGGCATTCAGAGTCGCGCGACGTCGTCTTGAGGAGACACCATGCGTGATCTTTCCCGCGGAGCTTCTTTACCGTTTCGCCAGGTGTTCGCCGAACTCTACCGCAAGACCCGCCAGCTCGAGCGGCTCAACGTCGAACTCGAAGACCGCGTTCGCGCCCGCACCGCGGAGCTGGAAGAATCCCACGCGCGGCTGCTGGAAAGCGAACAGCGCCGGAGCCTGGCCATCGCCGCCGGAAAGATGGGATCGTGGGACTGGGACTGGGTCAATGGCGACTGGATGTGGGACGAGGGTCAGTATCAAATCGTCGGTGTCGATCCCGCCGGCCTCGAACTGACGCCGGCAAATATCCAGTCCGTCCTCCATCCCGACGACGTTCACATATTGCACAAGGCCTGGGCGAGCTTCGCAAGAGGCGCAAAATCGCACGAGGCGGAGTTCCGGATCATCCGCCCCGACGGTGAAATACGCTGGTGCGCCGGAACGGCGGCGGCGAGCACCGACAAGGATGGCCGCGTCATCCGTGTCAGCGGCGTGACCGTTGACATCACCGAGCGCAAGCAGGCCGACGAACGCCAGAGCCTGCTCGCCCGCGAAGTCGATCACCGCGCCAAGAACGCTTTGGCGCTGGCGCAATCCATCGTCCGCTTGACGCGGGGCGAAAACGTCAAGAGCTACATCCGCTCCGTCGAAGGACGGATCAATGCGCTCGCGCGCGTCCACACCGTGCTGTCGCTGTCGAGCTGGCAAGGCGCCGAAATCGGCAAGCTGATCGACGAAGAGCTTGCGCCCTATTCGACCGGCGATCAGATCGCGCTCGGCGGTGCCGAGGTTCGGTTGCAGCCGGCAACGGCACAAACGGTCGCTCTGGCCCTGCACGAGCTCGTCACCAATTCAGCCAAATATGGCGCCCTGTCGGCGTTGACCGGCCGGTTGTCGGTGCGCTGGGAGATCGAGGCAGGGGTTCTCGACATCGTATGGACGGAGACGGGCGGACCCTCGGTCGAGAAGCCGGTGTCGCGCGGTTTCGGAACACGAAGCGTGATCGCCAGCATCGAGTCGCAGCTCGGCGGGCAGGCCGAATTCGACTGGCGTGCCGAGGGGCTGATCTGCCGTCTTTCCGTCCCGCTATCCCCGCGCAGCGCTACATCAGATCAACGCCCTCCCCGTGAGGCCGTTGCGGACGGCAATGGCACCAGACGCGCCGGGCAATGGGCCGGACCATGACGCCTGGAGATCGGATTACAGCGCCGCCGCGACGGCAGCACCGGCCGATGGCCGGACCGCAGCCCGCGCCGCATCGATCGCGCGCATCAGGTCGTTCGGCCGAAACGGCTTTTGCAGGCAGACGACATCCGCAAGCTCGGGAGTTTTGGAAAGGAAGTCGAGCGCCATCATTCCGGAAATCGCGACGACGGGCAGATCAGGCACCCGTTCGCGCAACGTTCCGATGAGGTCGGAGCCGTTGGCTCCCTGTAAGAAGATATCGACGATCGCGAGATCGAAGCTCGTTTCATCGAACGATTTCAGTGCCGCGGTGGCTGTCGCGGCCTCGACGATTTCGAAATGGTTGATTCGCAGCACGAGCGAGATCATCGTGCGCACGTCGGATTGGTCGTCAATTACAAGCACACGGGGCATGGAAATTTCTCGGATCGGCGGCGAAATAGCCTATGATGAAAATACAGGACGGAGGAGCAATGCCGTTCAGATTATTGGAGCTTTCGGTAAAGGGGCGGTTACTCCGATCCCACCTTTTCGACCCCAGACGGGACAGGTAATATCTAACCTTAGGTTGATTTTTTCCAAACCTGACCTCGTTATAGCCCTGCTGACCCAACGCCGGGATGAGCCCCGCACCCTGTGTGAACTCCGCATTCCTCCCGGTCGATATCCGCATATCGGCTAGATACGCTGCTTCGGTGGATAGGTTAACGTACGCGCGTTTGAGGGCTGGCCCGATGGCGCGTTCGATGCCAGTTTGCCGGAGACGACAATGCAGACGGCTGACGAACGCAACATCTTCCTTTCGACCCTGCCGGCCACCAACCGTGACCGTGCATGGGCCCTTGCCGTCGTCGGTGTCTCGACGGTTCTGTTCACCGGCGCGGCACTTTATGCCACCGTTCCCCTTGCGCCGGTGCCGGCGTTCATTGCGAGCTATCAATCCGCGCTCGCAATCAACGACCTGATCACCGCCATCCTGCTGTTTTCGCAGTTCGCAATCCAGCGCTCACGAGCGCTGCTGCTGCTCGCCAGCGGATATCTGTTCACCTCGACCGCAGCAATTGTCCACGCCTTGAGCTTTCCAGGCGTGTTCGCCCCGACCGGACTTCTCAACGCCGGTCCGCAGACGACGGCGTGGCTGTACCAGATCTGGCACATCGGATTCCCGATCCTGGTGCTCGGCTATGCGCTGCTGAAGGGCAGCAATGGCGGCCCAAAAATACGGGGATCGGTTGACCGGGCGATCCTGGGCAGCATCGTCGCGGTCGCCGTCGCGATATCGTTCGCAGCCTGGGTCGTCACCGCCAGACATGACGTCTTGCCGACGCTGATCGGCGCCGGCCACTTCACGGCCACCCTGACCGGCATCCTGTCGGTGGAAGTGTTTCTCAGCTTCGCGGCGCTACTGACCCTGTGGCTACGGCGGCCGCATTCCGTGCTCGACGTCTGGCTCATGGTGGTGATGATCGCCTGGATGTTCGACATCGCGCTGTCGGGGATGCTCAACGCGGCCAGGTTCGATCTGGGTTTTTACGCCGGCCGGTTCTACGGACTATGTGCCGCCAGTTTCGTTTTGGCGGTGCTGCTGATCGACAATGTCGCCCTGCAAGGCCAGTTGGCCCGTCTGCTCGAAAAAATGCGGCGGCAGAACGCATCCGAACGCAGCCTTCACACCGAGCGCGAACGCCTTTTCAGCGCGGTCGTGGAATCCTCCAACGACGCCATCATCACCAAATCGCTGGACGGTACCATCACCGGTTGGAACCGGGCCGCCGAACGGCTGTTCGGTTTCGTTTCGATCGAAGCGGTCGGCAGACCCATCGACATCATCGTCCCGCCGGACCGGCACACGGAGGTTCGCACCATCCTGGAGCAGGTCGGGCGCGGTGAGAGCATCGAGGATTACGCGACCGAACGCGTGCACAAGGACGGCCGGCACGTCGATGTGCTGCTGACCGTCTCGCCGATCCGATCGCTCACCGGCGAGATCGTCGGTGCCTCCAAGATCGCGCGCGACATTACCGAAAGCAAGCGGACGCAGAAGGCACTCAATCAGGAGATCGAGGAGCGGCGGCGCATCTTCGAGACCTCGCACGACCTGATCCTGGTAACCGACACCGCCGGAAATTTTATCCAGGTCAGTCCGAGCGCCATGGCCATACTGGGTTACGACGCTTCGGAGATGATCGGCCACAGTGCCGTCGACTTCATCCACCCGGATGATCTCGAGAGCACGCGCAGCGAGATGCGCGCCGCGCGCCGCGGGCAACAAAAGCGAAATTTCGAGACCCGCTACGTCCACAAGAACGGACAGGCGGTGACGCTGAACTGGAGCGGCACCTGGTCGGAACCGGTGCGGCGGCATTTCTTCATCGGCCGCGACCTGACCGAGAAGCGCGCCGCGGAAGCCCAATTGCGGCACATTCAGAAGATGGACGCGATCGGCCAACTCACGGGCGGCGTCGCGCATGACTTCAACAACATCCTGACCGTGATCACCGGAACCATCGGGATCCTCGAGGAAGCCGTCACCGAGCGGCCCGAACTCGTCGCCATCACCAAATTGATCGACGAAGCCGCCGATCGAGGGGCGAACCTGACCAAGCATTTGCTGGCCTTTGCCCGCAAGCAACCGTTGCAGCCGCTTGAAGTCGACGTCAACGCGCTGGTGCTGGAGGCCGCCAAACTGCTGCATCCGACGCTCGGCGAAAACGTCGAAATCACGCCGCTATTGGCCGAGGACGCCTGGACGGCACTGATCGATCCGAACCAGCTCACCACGGCGGTTCTCAACCTTGCGATCAACGCGCGGGACGCCATGCCGAATGGCGGCAAACTCGCGCTCGAGACCAGCAACGTCTATCTCGACGAAAACTACGCGGGCATGCACAACGAGGTCGCACCCGGCAACTATGTGATGGTCGCCGTCAGCGACACCGGCACCGGCATCCCGGCAGCCCTCATCGAACGGGTGTTCGATCCCTTCTTCACCACCAAGGAGGTCGGCAAGGGCACCGGCCTCGGGCTCAGTATGGTGTTCGGCTTCGTCAAGCAGTCGGGCGGGCACGTCAAGATCTACAGCGAGGAAGGCCACGGCACGTCGGTCAAGATGTACCTGCCGCGGGCAACCGGGCTGAACCAGACCGCCGCCGAGGCCGAGATTTCCTCCCATATCGAGGGCGGCGACGAGACCGTTCTCGTCGTCGAAGACGACTCGCTGGTGCGCCGCTACGTGATGACGCAGATCGCAAACCTCGGCTACACCACGCTGGAGGCGGCCAATGCCAGCGACGCCTTGCAGATCATCGACAGCACACCCTCCGTCGACCTGCTCTTCACCGACGTGATCATGCCCGGCATCATGAACGGACGCCAGCTGGTCGACGAAGCGCTGAGGCGGCGGCCACAGCTCAAGACCCTGTACACGTCGGGATATACCGAAAACGCCATCGTCCATCATGGCCGCCTCGATTCCGGCGTACTGCTGCTGGCAAAACCCTATCGCAAGTCCGAACTCGCCCGGATGCTGCGGTTGGCGCTCGGCAGTTGAAGCCTTCTTGACGGCCGTGACATCGGTGACGATAAACAGGGATCGATAGCTGCAACATCTGCGGGCTTGACGGACGGGCTGCTTGAAAAACCTCCTCACCGATATAGAAGGCGTCCGCGTCGGCCATGCCGGCGATGCCGCGGTCGCCTCTGGCGTCACCACTGTTATCTTCGACCAGCCCGCGGTCGCCTCAATCGACGTCCGCGGCGGCGGCCCCGGGCTGCGCGAAAGCGCCCTGCTCCAGCCTGAAGCCACCGTCGAAGCCGTCGACGCGATCACGCTCTCCGGCGGCTCCGCGCTCGGGCTCGATGCCGCGGGCGGCGTGCAGGCCTGGCTTGCCGAACAAGGACGCGGCTTGCGCATCCGCGAGGCGGTGATTCCGATCGTGCCGGGCGCGATCTGCTTCGATCTCCTCAATGGCGGCAACAAGGCCTGGGGACGGTTTCCGCCGTATCGCGATCTGGCCTACGCCGCGGCCTGCACGGCAGGCACGGATTTCGCGCTCGGCAGCGTCGGCGCCGGCCTCGGCGCCACCACCGCCAATTTCAAGGGCGGCCTCGGTTCTGCGTCTGCGCAAACCGACGGCGGCGTCATGGTGGCCGCACTCGCGGTGGTCAATGCGGTCGGCAGCGTCACCGTCGGTGACGGGCCCTGGTTCTGGGCGGCGCCGTTCGAGGTGGACGGCGAATTTGGCGGACGGGGACTGCCGCCCTCATACACACCGGACATGTTGAAGGCGCGGCTCAAGGGCGGCCCGGAACCGATGTCTTTGGAAAACACCACGCTGGTCGTCGTCGTTACCGACGCCGTGCTGACGAAACCGCAGGCCAAGCGGCTGGCGATGATCGCGCAGACCGGCATGGCGCGCGCCATCTATCCCGTGCATGCGCCGACCGACGGTGACGTGGTGTTTGCGGCGGCGACGGGCAAGAAGCCGGTCGATCCGCGGTTCGGTCTCACCGAACTCGGCATGGTGGCGGCCAATACGGTTTCCCGCGCGATCGCGCGCGGCGTCCATAAGGCGACCGCGCTGCCCTTTCTGGGCGCGCTACCGGCGTGGGGGGATCGCTTCGGCTAGGTCGCGAGTACCGAAGCATCATCGCCGGGTCTCTAGCTAGAGCGTTTTCAAGCGAAGTGGATACCGGTTCGCGTAAAGAAAACGCGTCAAACAAAAAGCTCTCAGGCGCTAACCGAGAGCGATGCGGTGGCCGAAGTCGAGATCGCCTTGGCCTGACGCTGGATCATCTGCTCGATGAAATTATAGGACGAGGTTGCGGCGCTCGACGAGCTGCCGGATGCGGCCGACGTCATCGTCACCTTGGATCCGTCCGCATAGGTCAGCGATGTCGTCGTCGAACCGTCACTGTTGGTGACGGAGGCGCTGGAGGCGCCCTGCAAGGCCTGCATCAGCGGATCGGAGCTCGATCCGCCCGTGCCCGAGGCATCGCCGGAACCGCTTGCCGCGTGATGATGACGGTGATGGCCCTTGCCGCCCTTCAACGCCTGCGACATCTCATCGAGGCTCACCTTACCGTCGCCATCCTTGTCGAGCTTACTGAAGACGTCGTCGGCCTGCGCGAGATTGGTGCCGCCGGCGCCGAGCGCGTTTTCGAATTCCGATTTGGTGATCTTGCCATCGCCGTTGGCGTCGATCTGCGAAAACAAATCCTTCAGCGGGTCCGTCGAACTCGCCGATGTCGAGGCGGTCGCGCCGCTCGAGGACTGGCTCTGCGCGGCAAGCAGCGCGCTCATGGTCTCCGGCGAGATCGGCGAACCGCCGCCGCCTCCACCGCTGGTGCCGGCCGAGGCCGAAGCCTGGGAACTCGAGAAGAAATCGAACGACTTTGTCTGGCTGACGCCGGTGGATTTTGCGGAAGCCGACTTCGAGGACGTCAGCGCCTGAAGGGCATCGATGGCCGACGAGGCAGCACCTAGGGCAAGCAACATGGCAGAACTCCAACAACGCCGCATCGTGCGGCCAATCGTTCATGCCGGTATCCTCAGCAAGCGCCGTGCCACGACGAAAAACTCAATAAAACCGGGCTTTCCTGTGTCCCATCCGCCCCGCCGAGACCGGCAATTCGTGCCCGTCGCGGCAGATTTTTCCGCCCACAGGAGTCTGCAAAGGAGTCCTGCCCGGCCGCATTGCCCCTAGCTGCCTTGCATGTTACGCGAAGCCGTTCTGCATCTCCGTCCTCTTCGGAAAGCGCACATGTCCCAGCAATTTGCGTCGCGTCCCCTCGTCATCGCTCCGTCGATCCTGGCGTCAGATTTCGCCAAACTGGGCGAAGAGGTCCGCGCCGTGGATACCGCGGGCGCCGACTGGATCCATCTCGACGTGATGGATGGGCATTTCGTTCCAAACATTTCCTACGGTCCTGATGTCATCAAGGCGATGCGGCCGCATACGAAGAAAATCTTCGACGCGCATTTGATGATTTCGCCGTGCGATCCCTATCTCGAAGCCTTCGCCAAGGCCGGCTGCGATCACATCACCGTCCATGCCGAGGCGGGCCCGCATCTGCATCGCTCGCTGCAGGCGATCCACGCGCTCGGCAAGAAGGCCGGCGTCTCGCTCAATCCGGGCACGCCGGTGAGCGCGATCGAATATGTCATCGACCTGATCGACCTGGTGCTTGTCATGTCGGTCAACCCCGGCTTCGGCGGCCAGGCTTTTATTCGCTCGGCGCTCGGCAAGGTCAGCGATCTCAGGGCGATGACCGCGGGGCGACCGATCGACATCGAGGTCGACGGCGGCGTCGGCCCCGACGTTGCAGGGGCGCTAGCCGCCGCCGGCGCCAACGCGTTCGTCGCGGGCTCTGCGGTGTTCAAGGGCGGCACGATGGAGGCTTACAAGACCAACATCTCTGCGATCCGCAACGCGGCCGCGATGGCGCGCGGCGAGGCGATCTAGCGAGCGTCCTCAAGAATCGTAAGTTGAGCAAAAGCGCGTAAGCGCCGTGCCCACTTCGTGTCGGTGGGCACACGGAGCTTGTCGCCGGGCGATCACGCCAGCGTATGAACGATCACCGGCCCCGCAACCGCGGTAGCAGGTCCCGTGAGCAGCGGCGTCAGGTTCTGTTCGATCCACGCAACCCCGCGCCGGTTCGACTCTTCTGCGCCTGCGTAATTGTTGAAGATCGAGATCGCCGTCACCGTGTCGTCGGGCGCATAGACCACGTAATAGGCCATGAAGCCTTCGACATCGCTGATGATCGGAATGGCGCCTTCCTTGATCCGGCGTGTCAGCTCTTCGGCCATGCCGGCCTTTGCCTTGCCCTGACGAATGGCGGCGTACATGAGAAATCCTCCTGCATCGGTAGGCTGCCCCGCGATGAACCTTACGCCTTCCCGCGCCAGGCCGCATCAAACAAGGTTCCGTTCGCCATACATGGAACCCGAAGGCTTCATGGTCTGGCCATAAAGCCGGGCCAGCTTCGAGTCTCATTTTCGATGGACCAAGCCCATGCGCAAAATCCTCAGCACTGCCGCCACCTTCCTGTTGCTCGCGTCGACCTCCGCCGCGTTTGCCCAGGACCACCGGCCTGGTGACGCTGCATTGGGTGCGTTGTCGGGCGCCGTGGTGCTTGGACCTGTCGGTGCGGTCGCCGGCGCCGTCGTCGGCTATGCGGCCGGGCCCTCGATCGCGCGGTCGTGGGGGTTCGATCGGCGTGGGTCAGCGCGACATCGCCGGCAGGCGTCGAAGGAAAGCGTGCGTGGCGCAAGGGCGGAAGCCACCAGCGACCGCGTCGAGAAAAATCCGCGGGTCGCAACCTCGCGAAACGAAACGAGCCGCGCGCTGCCGAGCGCAAGACCGCCTGCGCCGACAGCCAGCACAACGCCGCCCGTTCAGACTCTCGAGTAAGTGAGCGGGTCGGAACGGCCGCTTACGGCCATTCATGCTGCGCCGCGACATGCTCAAACTTCGTGCGGTTTCCAGTAGAAGACCGGTCTTCACGGATTCAGGCAAATCACGGCACAAGACGCCCTCGAACTTTCGCGGGAGCGGCAACATGGCGACAACATTTGTCTGGACCGGCGTGGCGTTGTGGTTCGCTCTCAATGCTGTCGTGGCGCTCCGCATGTATGCGGTGCAACCGTGCAGAACGGCCGTTCGACTTGATCGCACGCTTCGCCGGATTTGAGCTATGGCAGGCGTCGGCGCCAAGCGATCGGTCCGGCGCAAGCGCCTGATCGCGCGGCGACCGGGTCCTGACCTTGAGTTCTTCTTTAACCGTTACGAGCGACGCCGGCAGGGCATGACCAGATCCGGCACCGGTTCCGGATCCGATCTTCTTCGACCTCTGGCGGGACCGCGACACCAAGCCCGTGAAGCGCCCGGTCGATCGCGCCGCCTGGACTAAGCCTCGATCGCCTTCGGCTTGCGATTGTCGCGATCGTCCTGCACCGACGCCATGGCCGACCTTGGCGGTCGCACCACGGTCACCGTGCAGGCGGCCTCAGCCGCGACCTTGGCCGAGACGCTGCCGAGCAGCGTGCGCACCAGCGAATTCTGCCGCGCGCCGATCACGATGTGGTCGACGTGATTGACGCTTGTGAATTCCAGGATGGCGGATGCGGGATCGACCGCCTCCAGCACATGCACGGTCAACCTGCTTTCATCGAGCTTGAGCGGCGAGGCCCAATGCCGGAGCGCGACCAGCCGGTCGATGTGCTTGTTGTGGCCCGCTTCATCCAGCGTCTTGTCGATGGTGATGCGGCCGAGTTTTAACACGTTGAGGCAGGCGAGCCGCGCCGATGGCAGCGTCGACAGCAATTGCTCGACGGTAACGCGCAAGCCCTCGTTGATCTTCCCTGAACCTTCCTCGGTATCGATCGCTACCGCCACGATCGGCCCCGAAGCCAGTTGTGCGGCCAGATCGGATTTCGGTTTTGATTGAGTCAGCCCGCGATTGAAGCGGCGGCGCCACACGGTAGAGAGTGGATCGCGCCGCAATCGCTCCGACCGCGCGGTGAGTTTGACCTGCTCGGGATGCGCCAGCTCGAACGCCAGTTGCGACGCGGTCGGGTGACGCCAGACCGGTTCGATTTCCAGGCACCGCAGCACGATCTCCTGAAGCCAGGGCGGATAGTCCGGCTTCAGCTTGCGTGGCGGATGCGGATCGCGCCACAGCCGCCGCCGCATGCCACGCAAGGTCTCGGTTTCGCCGAATGGCCGTTCGCCGGTGGTGAAGAAATACAGCAGCACGCCGAGTGAAAACAGGTCGCTGCGCGGATCGTCGCGCACGCCGAGCAGGCGCTCCGGCGCCATGTAGGGCGCGGTGCCGTAGGGCAAGCGGAATTCTTCCTGCAACAGATCCGGCAATTGATTGTGATGCGACAGTCCGAAATCGATCAGCACGGCCTCGCCGCTTTCGCGGAACATGATGCTGCTCGGCTTGATGTCGTGATGAATGACGTTCTGCCGGTGCAGATCGGCGAGCGCGGTCGCAATCTTTCCGGCGATCTCCCTCGCCTCTTCATAGGAAA
>Ga0307516_10005773_pt1 | contig 14665 bp, 11 predicted proteins | sample 19_EM_MG_FD_203310 | JGI IMG/M metagenome (GOLD analysis project Ga0307516, IMG submission 203310) | Populus trichocarpa ectomycorrhiza microbial communities from riparian zone in the Pacific Northwest, United States - 19_EM | ecosystem: Host-associated > Plants > Roots > Unclassified | place... | reverse complement strand
GCGGGGGACGCGAGCGAGGTCGGCTCGCCGGGCATTGGCAACGTCGGCCGGCTGATCATCACCGAGGTCGCGCCCTGGGGCAGCAGCGGCACCCCGTACCTGGCCGATTGGTTCGAGGTTACCAACGTGGGCGGCGCGGCCGTCGACATGACCGGCTGGAAGATGGACGACAACTCGAACGCCTTCGCGTCGTCCGTCCCCATCGTCGGAGTTGGTAGCATCGCGGCAGGTCAGTCGGCGATTCTGATCGAGGGTACCGCCACCACGGCGACCAACTTCTCGACCGCCTGGTTCGGCGCCCTCCCGCCTGCCGGTTTCCTGATCGGCAGCTACACGGGCTCGGGCGTGGGTCTCAGCACCAGCGGCGACGCCGTCAACATCTTCAATCCGGCTGGCAAGCTCATCTTCAACGTGACGTTCGGTGCCTCCACCACCGGCTTCTCGTTCGACAACGTGGCGGGCGCCACTGCTCTCACGACGCTGAGCGTCGCCGGCACCAACGGCGCCTTCCTGGCTCCCGACGGCACCGAGACCGGCTCGCCGGGCAGGAGCCACTGACGCTACGTGTGCTCGTTCACAAGCCGAGGGCCGTGCGCAGCCGTGCTTCACCGGCCCGACTGATCGGCACGTTGCGGCCGTCGTGCAAGATCGCCATCTTGCTGCCGTGGCCCCAGGGCTCGATGCGGGCGACGCGGCTCACGTTGAGCAAGTAGGAGCGGTGCACGCGCACGAACTGGCGTGGATCGAGGCTGGCCTCGAGGCTCTGCAGCGTCTGCTGCGTGAGCGAAGAGCGCGCGTCGTGAAAGACCTCGACGTAGTCGTCTTGGCCGCGCGCGAAGTCGATGGCGGACGCGGCGATGATCAAGATCTCCGCTCCGTCGCGGATAACTAGCCGTTCGAGGTAGCTGCCGGGGCTGCGCGCGGCCCGCTGCAGCTCCGGCGCCGCGAGGCTGCGCAGCTCGCCCAGCCGCTTTTCAGCCCGCAGCAGCGCCTGCGCCAGGCGTTCTTCCGAGAAGGGCTTGAGCAGGTAGTCGACGGCGTGAACTTCGAAAGCGCGCACGGCGTACTCGTCGAAGGCGGTCGTGAAGATGACGGCAATTTCCGGAGCCAGCAGGCCGAGCACCTCGAAACCGTCGAGCTTGGGCATCTGCACGTCGAGCAGCAGCAAGTCGGGCTCGTGCTCCTTGGCGAGCTTGAGCGCTTCGAGCCCGTTCTTCGCCTGGGCGACGATGCTCCAGCCAGGCTGCGCGCGGAGGTACTCGGCGAGCAGGCGCCGCGCGGGTTCTTCGTCGTCGACGACGAGCACGCGCCGCGGGACGCCGGGCTCGCTCATCTCGCCTCCAGGCTGCGCGGCGAGCTTGCTGGCAGGTCGAGCACGACGACGAAGCGGTCGACCCCGCGCTCGACGCGCAGCGTCGCGTCGTTGCCGTATTGGCCGAACAGGCGCGCGCGCACGTTCGCGAGACCGAGCCCGCCAACACGACGGCGCGGCGCGGGGTCGAGCCCATTCTCGAGCTCCACGCTCAGGCGTCCGCCGCGACAGCGCGCACGCACACGCAGCGGCTCTGGCTCGTCTACCGGCGCGATGCCGTGCGTGACCGCGTTTTCTACGAGCGGTTGCAGCAAAAGCGAGGGAATTTCACAATCTTCGGCTGCCTCTTCCATGCTGACCTCGACGCGTAGTCGCTCACCCAAGCGTAGCGCTTCCACCGCGAGGTAGCCCTGACAGAGGGACCACTCTTCTCGCAGGGGCACGAGCGCGCGCTCCTGAGCCCCGAGCGTCCCCCGCAGGTATTGCGCCAGAAGCAGGCACGCCTCGCGCGCCTTCGCGGGGTCGTAGCCAATCAGGGCGCTTACGGTGTTGAGGCTATTGAACAGAAAATGCGGATGGACCTGGGCCCGCAAAGCACTGAGCTCGGCCCGCTGCGCGGCGAGGGCGAGCACCGCCTCGCGTTCACCGGCGAGGCGCCGCTGTTCGAGCTCCGCGAGGACGTAGTGGAACGTCGCGACCAACAGGTAGAAGAGCGCTCCCACCCCGAGCAGCGGGCCCTCGGCCGCTCCGACGTCGGCGGGCAGAGCGTGCCAGGCCGGCAGCAGCGCCAGCAGCTCGGCCAGCAGCTGCGCGCAGACCAGAAAACCGATGCTCCAAAGGGCGGCGGCCGCAGCGTGAATCGATACGACTCGCCACAGCTTTGCTGGCAGCAGCGGCAGCGCGCGGCAGAGATACCAGACCGGTAGCGTGCCAATGGCGAACGCTACCGTACAGGCAGCGCTCAGAACCAGCGCCCCGAGCGCTGCCGTCGAGTGGAGTAGCACCCACGGCACGGCCGAAAGGCCCGCCCAGAACAGCAGGTAGGCCGAAAGCGAGCGGCGTTGAGCGAGGAGCGGATGCAAGGCGGTCGACCGATTCTAGAGCTACTCGGGCTCAGTTGTGGATGCTGAGGCCGCCCACGGTGACCGAACCTGTCACGCGCAGGACCGGCGCGCTGGACGAGCCTTGCGCGGAGCGGGTCGAATCGTCGGCACCGCCGAGCAGCGGCGTCACGTCGCACTGGACCTGCCACGTGTCCGGCACGCGAATGTCGACGCCGCCCATCAACACGCGCACGTCGAGCAGCGCGCCTTCCGGAGCGAGGCGCGCGTAGCGGAGGTCGAGCTCGACGCCACCCGCGGTGACGCCAAGCTCTCCTCCCTCCCAGGCCTGCGACATGATCTTGAACTCAGCGCCCGCTAAGGTGATCTGCTTGCTCAAGCGATCGTCCTCCGACACGAGGCTGGCGTGCCGCGCGTCGTCCGCGGAGTCGTCGCGCAGCTCTGCCGCCTCATCGGGGGCCGGATCGGTCGGCGGCCACGGATCAGTGGGCGGCTCGCGCCGCTCGGCGCCGCGCGCTGCCCGAATCAGAAACGCGACTCCGAGCAGCACCAAGAGCCCGGGCCACAAGCGCGCGGTCGGAAAGGCCAGAAAGCTCAGAAAGCCCAAGTTACGTGCGAGCAAGAGCCCGCCCATCGCCACGAACGCCAGGGCGAACAGCGCCCCCATGAAGCCGCGCGCTCGCAGCAGGTTCGAGACGCCGAAGAACATCGGCAAGAGCGGCCAGAAGTCGACGAAGCGTACCTGCGCTGGCAAAAGTCCGAATTCGCGTGCGAGCAGCCCGCCGCCCGCGGAGACTAGGAGCAGCCCCGGCCACAAGCCGGGTGAGTGGTGGTGATTCGTTCGCATGGGCGGCTCCTATCGTACCGAGAGCCCACCGGCTACGACCATTCCCACGACGCGCAGGCGCGGGCGCGGCTCCGCGGACCTCGGCGCCCACCGCCGCTCGCTGACGCCGCTGCAAATGGCGTCGACCTCACAGGCGACATCCCAGTCGGGCGGCACGAGAATGTCGATGCCGCTGAGCGCGGATTGCACGTGGATCGTCGCACCTTCGGGGCTGAGCGCCGCCTGCCTCAGGTCGACCGTCACTCCGGAACAAGCCGCGGTCACGCGCCCGCTCCGCAGCGCTTGCGACCGGACGCAAATCCAGAGGCCGTGGAACGCCGCTCCGCGCTCGAAGCCGTCTTCTGCCGTAGAGACGCACTCCGGTTCGAAGTCATCGCCGTCGTCTTCTTCCCAGCAGGGGGTCGTGGTTGCTTTCGTCTGCATGCTGTCCTCCAAGGAAGGGCCCGAAGTGAGCCGTCTTCCTGGAGCTCAAAGTAGGCGGCTCAGCCGCCCCGCGCCCGGGCAGATCGGCGAACGCGCACCCGCTACCGGTGAACGCCGGCCTGCGCTCGGCGAGCAGTCGGCATACCCTCGCCCGGTTAGTCGTGTGCGCAACGAAGCGGCAGTTGCTCGGAATCACGGGCTCTCGGAAATACCCTGCAAGAGCGGGCGCCCGCCGAACGCGAGCTGCTTGCCGGCCACCACGATCGCCATGGGGGCCTCGCGCAGATAGCGCCGGGCGGTGACCTGAAGCGCCGCGGGCGTGAGCTGATTCACCCGGGCTTCCAGCGTTTCGTAGAAGTCGTCCGGCAAGTCGTTCAAGAAAGCGTCGGCGAGCGCCTGCGCGCTGCCGCGCGTCGAAGAGAGCGCGGCGGCGCGGTCCGCCAAGAAGCTGGCGCGCGCTGTCGCCAGATCGGCGATGGTCAGCTTCCCATCGGCCAAATGCTCGAAAACTCCGAGCAGCGCTTCGAGGGCGAGTCCGGCTTCTCCGGGCGCCGTTTCGACCTGGACGAGGAAGGTCCGCTCGTCGATCGTGTCGAAGCAGTGAGCGCTCCAAGCGTAGGCAATTCCGCTGTCTTGGCGCAAGGTGTGGGCTAGCTCGAAGCTCGGCACTCGCTCGAGAAGCTGAGCCAAGAGCTCGAAGGCCAAGTAGTCGGGGCTCGTGGTTGCAGGGCACGGCAGCGCCACCACTAGCCGGTCGGCGTCAGGCGTGGAGCTCGTGAAACGGCGAAGGCGCCTGCCCGGCGTTGCCACGCGCGGCGTCGGTGGCTTGGCGGTTTGCGGATGACCACGCCAAGCACCGAGCTCGCGCTCGACCACGGCAGTGGCCTGGTCTAGCGTGACTGGACCGGCAAAAACGAGCGCCGAGCGCGTCGGAGAGTAGCGTTTTTGGTAGTAATCCTGGACTTGCTCGAGCGACAGCTGCGCGAGGGTTTCCTTTGCGCGCTCCTCGGCGCGCTCCAGCTGTTGGTCGTTTTCATCCGACCCATACAGCACGTCGGCCGCGAATCGCGACATGCCCGACGGTACGCGGTGGCTCGTGGCCAGGCCCGCGCTCAGGGTCGCTTTGGCGCGGCTGAAAGCCAGGCTGTCGAGCGGGGGAGGTAGCAGCACGACCCGCAGGTGCTCGCCCACTTGCGGCAGTGTGTCCGCGACGCCGCTGAGGGTGAGCCGCGTGCCCCGCGGGCCCACGGCGGTCTCGAACGCCACCACGGCACTCTCATCGCGGTCTTGAATGGGTTTGGCGGCCGCCAATAGGGTGGCGAGGGTGAGCTCACCGAGGAGCGCGTAGAGGCTGCGATGCGCCGGGCGTGCCAACGGGTTCGCAAATGCGATGCTCACGGTGGGCAGGTCGTCGTCTTCCGCGACGATCAGCTTGAGCCCGTTCGGTAGGACGGTGGACGAGAGGCTGGGGACGCGCAGCAGCCGCCGCGGCTCCGCGTCGGGCGCATGACTGCGAAAATCTGCGTCGGGTGTGGGCGTCAACGGTTGGCTCGGCGCTGGCAGGCCGCTCGCCGGATGGCACGAAACGAGGCCGAGTACCGGCACGGCGCACACGGCAGCCAGACAGACAAACCGGCGCCAACCAAGGCGGTGATCGCACGTCACCGCGGCACAACCTCGATGCCCGTCACATTCAGCCGCGCTGAGCTGCCCCCGACTCGCAATAGCCAGCCGAGCATCGCCTGATCGGTCTTGTAGAGCTGCGAAAGCGCCTGCATTCGCGCTGGGCTGACGCGTTCCAATTGCGTGAGGTGCGCCCGAAAATCGTACGGCTGATGGGTCCGTCGAGCCGACTCGAGATGATCACGGGCTACGTCTATCAACGACGCACGCCGTAGCTGCTCCGACAACACCAGTTCACGTCGGAGCGGCGGCAATCGGTGCGCCCAATCCGTGCGCCAGAGCGTGCTCAGCTCGGCTTCGAAGACGGGCAGCACCTTGTCGACATCGTCCTCGGTCGCGATCGTGAACCGGAGCATCGGACCGAGCTCGAGTGGGCAGAGGTCAGCGCTAACCTTGCTGGCCAATTTTTGATCACGCACGAGCGCGTCTTGCAACTTGGCGAGCAGCTGTAAGGCGAGCAGCTTACTTGCTACACCAGCGTCGCTCTGCGGGTCGGGCGCAGGCCAGGTCACGCTGAGCTCGTCGAACCTGGCAAAGCTCCGCCGAACGAATGAGCGCGCATGCGTGGTGACAGTCGTGTTCGTTGCCGGCCGACGCGGCACGGTAGACGCTACAATCGGACCGAAGTATTGCTCGACGAGCGCGCGCGTAGGCTCGAGCTCGAAGTCTCCGACCAAGATCAGGTGTGCGTTGTCGGGGCGATACGTCTGCTGAAAGAAAGCTTGAGTGGACGGCAAATCAGCATGGTTCAGCTGCTCTGCCCCGTCGTCATCGCGGGCGTACGGGTGCCACGTGCCGAAGAAGGCATTCACACTATCTTGGGTGAACTGGTCTTCGGGCGAGCGATGCAGCAGCGCGCCTTCACGCCAAATGATGTTCTTTTCGAGCTCGATGGCCTTGCTGCTGAAGCGTTCGAGCGAAAACGCCATGCGCTCGCTTTCCACGAACAGCGCGAGCGGCAGCGCGTCAGCGGGGACGACTTCTTGGTAGCTGGTGTCGTCGGGGCCCGTGAAACCGTTGATTTCCGTGCCCCCCGCGCGCCGCAGCAGCTGCCCGGCCTCGAAGGGCCTCGGCAAATGCCGCGTGCTGCGGAAGCTGAGGTGCTCGACCATGTGCGCGAGGCCGTCGAGGCCCGGTGGATCGTCGCGCCAGCCAACGTCGTAGCCGACCACGACCGCGACGCGCGGCTGCCGATCGTCCCGTTCGAGAACGACATCCAGCCCGTTGGGCAACTGGTAGTGGACCACGGCGTGCTCTCCAGCAGCCTCTTTCGCCAGCGCCAGGCCGGGTACGAGCAGCCAGGCGCCCAGCAGCGCTTGCGCGGCTACCCGTCGTCGTCTCGACACCACCACGCGAAGCTATAGCGTGGCTGCGCGGCACTCAAGCTCGAGCGCTGCTGCGGCGGCTGCGCAGCCGGCGCTACCAGGTGTCGATCTAAGCCAAAAAAGACCCCTAAACCGAGGCTCCGGCTGCCGTAGACTGGGCGTCCGGAGCTCGGGACCCACCGAAGTGCTTCGGTATGCGAGTTACTTGTAGCCGGGACTTGGCGGCCGGCTTCTAAAGTCGCCCGTACAATGACCGTTGGGACGGTCGGCCCCAGTCGTGCAAACGCCCGCATCGGTTCAGCCAGTCCCCAGCAGCCGACGATCCAGCACCGGCTCGCCCGCCAGGATCTTGGTCGTAGAAGGCGAAGCGACCACCGCCCTGGCCATCGCGAGCACCCTGCGCGAGCTTGGGTACTTGGTCTCGGCAAGTGTCGGCTCGGCCCAAGAGGCGCTAGCGGCGATCGAAGAGGCTCTGCCCGCCCTAGTTTTGATGGACGTCCACCTTCGGGGCGAGCTCGACGGGATTGAGGCCGCCAAGCTCATCCGCGCGCGCTTCGACGTGCCGATCGTCTACACCATTTCGTACAGCGACGACGAGACGCTCACCCGCGCCACCGAGACCAGCCCGCACGGCTACGTCGTGAAGCCCTCCACGACCGACGCTCTGCGCGTCGCGGTCGCGGTCGCCCTCTCGCGACACGCCGCTGAGCTGCGGCTGCGCGAAGCCGCGGAAACGGACGAGCTGACCGGCTTGTGTAACCGCCGCGGGTTCAACTTGCTCGGCGAGCAGCAGCTGCGCACCGCGCGGCGCAACGGGTTGGCCCTGACCCTGCTTTTTGCAGACGTGGACGGCATGAAACAGGTCAACGACCAGCTTGGCCACGAATGGGGCGACGCTCTGCTCATCGACGCGGCGTCAGTGCTCAAGACGACGCTCCGCGATTCGGACATCGTGGCGCGCCTCGGCGGCGACGAGTTCGTGGCGTTGCTCGTCGATACCGATGCCGCCGCGAGCGCGCTCGTGCGCGCGCGACTCGAGGCGAGCCTGACGGCGCTGAACAACGTCGTGCGGCGCCCTTATCAAGTCTCATTGAGCTTTGGAGCCGTGGTTGCAGGGCGCACGAGCACCCTGAAAGAGCTGCTGAGCGACGCTGACCAGCTGATGTACGGCGAGAAGCGGCGGCGCCGAGAGAGCTCCCTCGCTCCACGGGCTTCACTCAGCATGCCGAGCGGCGCGAGGTTTTCTCTCGGCTCGGATGGCGTCGAAGAAAAACCAACGGACCGCTGAGTTTTTGTCCTCAGGCGCGAGCAGAAGTGACCAGACGCCGCGCGGGCCGTCGCGTCAGACTCGTCGAGCATTTGGCGTCGGCGGAAGGAGCGCGCTGTGGAACATCAGTACCGTTGGCGTGAGGTAGCGGCGACAGTCTACGCGGTCTGCATCGCAACGACGGCCTGCTCGGAGTCGACCAACGACACCACGGGAACCGCCACGGGCCACGCTGGCGCGTCGGCGCAGGCAGGCGCTGGCGCCGCGGGTGCTGGCGCCCCGACTCAAGCAGGCTCGAATCAGGCTGGCGCGGCTGGTGTGGCCACAGGTCAAGGCGGCGCTAGCGGTGGAGGCAGCAGCACGGCTGGAATCGGTGGCGGTCAAAGTCCCGGTGGCGGCGGCGCGCTGAGCGGCGGTACCGCGAGCGGCGGGGCAGCGCCTGTGGCGGGAGCTGGCGTCGGTGGTGCGGGCGAGGGCGGCAGCGGCGGCATCGACGACACGCAGTGCGCGCTCGAGTCATTGCACTTGAAAGTCAGCGGCGGCACCACGTTCGAGCGCAGCGCTCAGCCAGAAGACGCCTGCGGCGGCGAGGTGAGCCAGAACAAAGATCTGTCGCTGACCTTCTTCGTGAAGCCTCCCGAGCTCGAGAATACGCTGCTGGTGTCCGCAATCGGCCACGGGATCGAGGCAGGCAGCAAGGGGCCCTTCACGCCGGCGTTTTTCTCGCTGGCCACGACGGGAGCCATTTGGGACATCAGCCTGCCCGACGCCGATCATCCCCTGGCATGCAGCGCTGACCTGACGACCTTCGAGATGGTCCCGCCCAGCCGCTGGCGTGTCGCCGGCTCGCTGAGCTGCCCCTCGCCACTTTCAGGTATCGGGCCCGTCGGGGCCACGCCGATCAAGATCGACGATTTCAAGTTCAGCATCTTGTTCGACGCTGCGCCCTGACGCTCAACCGAGCGGTCGAGGGTGCGCCGCATGAAAGGCGGGAGAAAGCTCGAGAAAGCGGGCGTAGCGCTCGAGAGCGCGACGCAAAGCGGTGGCATTTGCGGGTGCGAGCGGCGCGAGCAGGCGCGTCGCCAGGAGCACGCGTTCGCCGACGATGCGGCGCTTCCAGGTTCCGACGAGGCGCCCGTCGAGCAGCGCGACCGACGCGAGCAGGTCGAAGGCGCTCAAGCGTTGCGCGTGTGCTGGGTCTACTGCCGCGCCGCGATCAGCGTAGCCCACGAAGAATTCATCGAAAGCAGGCAGCACGTGGGCTCGCTTGGGCGTGCGCCCCGAGCGCGCCTGTGGCTCCGCGTCTGCGAAATAGTAGGTTTCGTCTCCCATCACTTCTTGCTCGATGCTCTTGCCGGCCAGCGCGGTTGCCGAGCGCGCCTCCGCCAACGTCGTTCCGGTCCACCACGCGAAGTCGCGCAAGGTGGCGGGTCCGTGAGCCGTGAAGTAGCGCCGCGCAAGCTCCGCCCAGGCTTCGTCGCGCGCGCGCCGCTTGGCGCGAGGGAGCCACTCTTCGAGCAGCACGAAGGTCTGTTGCTTGCCTTCGCGCGCGCCGAAGCAGATGAGTCCTTCGTGTGCGAGCCTCCAGAGCACGTGAAGGCCGCGCTCGCCCTGCGTGGGGACGCGAGCGCGGCCAAGCGCGCTATAGGCGGCGGAGCGCGTGAGCTGCCTGTTGCCCTCGAGCTCTTTCACCAGTGCGCGCCGCGCGCGCGAGAGCACGTTGTCGTCGATGCCGAGCGCTCGCAAGCGTTTGGTCGCTGCGGTCGCCACGCGCGGCGCGAGCAGCTCGAGCATCCAGCGCGCGTCAGCTGCCGCCAGAAAATGTAGCGTGCCGCGCATCGGCCAGGAGCGGACGATGCTACGTTCGCTGAGGGCGCGTTCGACATCCCGTTCACGCGCGTCGCCCGAGAGACGCAGCCCCACGGCCCAGAGGGCGCCCAAATAGTCTTGCGCTTGAACGGCCCCGAACCAGGCGACTACGGCCGCGGGCTCGGTGAAGGTCGTCATCGAAAGTCGCTGGGCGTGCAGGCGACGCCGAACGATTTCGCGTGCAAAGCTACGCTTCACCCCTGCCATAGCTATCACGGCGCTGCCCGCTTCGAGCGCCGACCGTGCGCCAGGCGGTCTGACGCATGGCTAGTTTTGGTCGCCCTTCGACGTTTCTCGACCGGGGGCGGCCATAACTGCTAAGGGTGAAGGCGCTGACAGGAGATGAGCCAACCCCCCCGGCCGCTTCTGTCGGCACTTTTTGCTTGTTGAGCAACTACTGGCCGAACACGCCGCCTTCTCCACCCGCGCCCGCGCCGCCTAAGCCAAGCTCGAACGTGCAACGATTGAAGAGGCAGGCGAGCTGCTGGGGCAGGCAGGGCGGAATGGGCCTCGCGCAGTTCTCGCTGCAGTTTTGCTGGGCGTAGCTTTGCAAGTTGCTGTCGAGGTTGTCGAGGGTAGAGGTTGGGATGGCGATGCCGCAGCCGACTTCGCAGGCATTCTTTTCGTAGTAGACGCTGCAATCGTTAACCGTATTGCATCGAGACTCGGAGTACTTGTCGACCAGCTGCTGCCGGTCCGCCACGTAGCCCATCTGCTGGGCACTGCAGCTGTCGAAGATGCAAGTCGGGCAACACTGGCCGGGGGTGTTTTGGATGTGACTGCCCGAGGCGCAAGCAATGGCCGGACACATCACGTTCTGGCAAATCGACTCGCAGTGAAAGCAGCATCCGTTTGCGTTGGGCACGGGGTGCGTGTCAGGGCCACAAGCGATCGGATCGCAAAGGCACGGCTCGCTCGACGTCGTGCCTGCGGCGCTGATGGTGCCGCCGGTGGCGCTGCCGGCTTTGGCCGCGCTCCCGCCGCGCGGAGTGGCTGAGCTGCCGCCGGCGCTCGGTGCGTTGCCCGTACCGCCGTGGGCCGAAGTGCCGGCAGCCGCCGCGCCGCCACTCGCGCCACTCGCGCCGTCATCGCCGCGTTGATCGAAGCGCCCGCCGCACGCCCCCGCCATCACCACGAGCACTGCCAGCCTGATTCCCGACCGCAAATTCACCCGAGTACGCTAACAGATCCTGGTCAGGTTGCCGAACCGGCGCTGAATCCAGCTGGGTTAGCGGCAGCTGGTCGCGCCGAGCCGCTGAACCACGTAGTCAGGATCACGTACGTCGACTGCCCGGGCGACGTGGTTGATCTGCCCAGTCTGCCCATTGCCCCCGAGCAAGCCGTCCATTGCCTGCGCGCAATGGCGAGGCGCAGCGTCGTGCACACCGCTGTTCGCCGACGAGCGCTGCTCGAGCAGTAGCTGTTTTCATCGAGACACTGAAAACAGGGCTGAGAGCGCGCAGCGTCAGTCGCACATGGCCACTTGCAAAACAGCGAATCGTCGTTTGAAGGCTTGCGCACCCGCCAGTTTGGCCTGGCGCTGCTTTTGCATCTGCGTCCCAAGCAGGACCGGGTCCGGCCAGGGCCAAAGCACAAGTCACACGCTTGAGATTTTCAGTTGAGCGATCGATTCCAACTCAGCAAGAGAAGGTCAGTCAACATGAGGCTGTTTCATTTAGGAACCAGGGGCGCGGCGCTAGCTACGTTGTGTGTCGTCGCCGCCGGCTGTAGCGCTGTGGACGACGGCAGCGACAATACGTTGGGGGTCGTTACAGAACGCTCGGTAAAAAAGAGCCAGACGCCGCTAGACGGCAACACCGTGCAGAAGTTCGTCACCCCGCTCCCGACCTTTGCGGGAAAGCGCGTCAGCGGGAACGGCCCGCTCCAGGTGGTCATGCAGGAGTTTCAGCAGAAGGTGCTGCCCGCTTCCTTCTACGCGCACCTGCCCTCTCCATATAACCAAGGCACCTACGTCTGGGGTTACAACATCAATGGTCTTGGTCCGAGCTGGCCCGCTCGCACCATCGAAGCCACGCGAAACCAGCAGACCGTGCCGTTCTACGTGAACAGCCTGGTAAATACCAAGCTCCAGAACCTCTTGACCGTGGACCAAGCCATGCACTGGGCTGACCCTCTGGGGACTACGGCGGCGAACAACTGTGTGAACGGCGCGCCCTTGGCTGCGCCTTGTCAACAGCCGTATGCCGGACCCATACCGGTAACCGTCCATTTGCACGGCGCCGAAGTCCCATCTCAATACGATGGACACCCGGATACGTGGTTCACCAGCAGCTTCGTGCACACCGGCCCCGCTTATCAAACCCAGACATATATTTACGGCAACACCCAAGAAGCGACGACCCTCTGGTTTCACGACCACTCGCTGGGCACGGTGCGCAACAACGTGTTCGCTGGACTTGCGGGCTTCTACTTCATCCGCGACGGGCGCGACACGGGCCTCTCGAACAACCCGATCACGCTGCCGAACGGTGCGCAAGAAGTCGAGCTCATGCTCCAAGATCGACAGTTCGACTCGAACGGCCAGCTGCTCTTTCCTGACGGCACACCAGGCGACAACCCAACCGGTTTGAACGGAGGGCCGCCGAACCCCGATCATCATCCCTTCTGGATTCCGGAGTTCTTCGGCGACGTGATCACCGTCAACGGGGCGGCCTGGCCGGTCACCCACGTGGAGCCGCGCCGCTACCGTTTCCGAATGTTGAACGGCAGCAACGCTCGTTTCTACATCTTGCAGCTCTTCAATCAACAAGGCGTGCCGTTTCAAACCAATGGCCCCGCTGGACCGCCGATCTGGCAAATCGGCTCCGACGGCGGGTTCTTCAATGCCCCGGTCAAGCTCGATGACCCAGCGAACGGGCGTGACGCCTGCAGCGGTATCCCGCAGACCGGCATGATCGGCAACAACACCGACACGGGGGCTGGTGCCAAGTGCCTGTTCTTGGCTCCCGCCGAGCGCGCCGACACCATCATCGACTTCGCTGGGCAAGCGGGAAAAACCTTCACCATGAAGAACTTCGCGGTGATCCCGTTCCCCAGCGGCGGGCCCGTTGGCTTCGGCGCGCCGGACGCCACGTCCGACGGCTTGGTGATGCAATTCAAGGTCGATCTGCCGCTGCACGGCAGCGACACGTCGTTCAACCCTGCGGCGAATCACCCGGCCTTGCGCGCCCAACCAATCGTCGACATCAAACCGCCAGACACGAGACGCCCGCCTGACAAACTGCGACAGCTCATTCTCGTCGAAGAAGAAGGCAGCGATCCGGACGGTGGTAGCCCCGTGCCGGGCAGCCCTCTCGATCCCGGCGGCCCGATGGAGAGCCTGATCAACAATTCGAAATGGAATGGCAACCGCGAGGGCACGACCACGCCAATCCCAGGTTCCACGTCGAACGGCAAGGGGCTGACCGCAACCGAAGCCCCGCGCGTCGGCTCGACCGAGGTCTGGGAGGTCGCCAATTTGACGGTGGACGCTCACCCGCTTCACATCCATCTGATCCAATTCCAGGTCATTTCGCGGCAAGTATTCGATGTCGACAGCTATTTGAACGATTGGATTTCTGCCTTCCCGGGCGGCACGTTCAACGGCTTCAACTTCCCGCCGGGCACGTATATCCCGGGCTTTGGCCCACCGCTGCCTTACTCTACCCCTAACTCTGCAGGGGCAGTCGGCGGCAACCTCAACTTCGACGCTGCCAAATACACACAGCAAGGCGCGTGCGCGAACGGCGCGTGCCCGGCAACCGCGCCCGACCCGATCGACGCTGGTTGGAAAGACACCATCAAGATGTTCCCCGGCGCGATCACACGCATCGCGCTGCGGTGGGCGCCACAAAGCATAGCCGTGAACGCAGTGCGAGCGGGACAGAATACGTTCCCGTTCGATCCGACCAACAGCGGCCCCGGGTACGTTTTACATTGTCACATTCTCGATCATGAAGACAACGAGTTCATGCGACCGCTCCTGATTGCCAAGTAGTCGAAAAAGTGAGCGACACGCCCAACGCGCAAATGCAACCGAGCTCGCGTTGGGCGGTGCTCGCGATTCGCGTGCTGCTCTTGCTGGCCGTGATGGCTGCAGCGGCCGTTGCCGTGGTCGTCGAGCCGCTGTCGGGGCCGACGACCCCGAGCTCTCGCTACATTTGCCCCATGCATCCAGACGTGGTTACGACCAAGCCGGGTCAATGCCCCATCTGCCAGATGGCACTCGAGCCGGCGCGCAGCGCTTTGCCGACGGCGATGTCGGCGTCCGACGCGCTCTCGATGGACGCCGATTGGCGCGCCGTCGAGAACGTACGCCGGCACAACGTCGTCGACATCGTTCGTAGTCGTTCGCTGCTCTTCGACTTGCGCGAGCTGCGCGGCCCGGGCTCGGTAGAGAGCGACGGAAGTGTCTCGGCGATCTTCTACAACGACCAAATCGCGGCCCTCGCCCCCGGCGAGGTCGGTTCATTTTCTTCGGCAGCCGAGCCGCAGGCTTCGGTCTCCGTGCAGAGGGCAGCGAGCGAAGCCGCTGCTTGGGACTCGTCCACGTCGCGGATTCGCTTCGAGCTCCGACCTGCGCCAGGCGAGAGCCGCCCGCTACCAGGAACGGTCGGCTGGCTCGAGCTGCCGAGAAAGCCGCGCCAAGTGCTGACTGTTCCGACGACCGCCGTTTTGCAGTCGTCTGCGGGGCCGTACGTGCTCGCGTTGGCGGAGGGCGTGCACTTCAAGAAACAAGCCATCGAAATCGGCGAGACCTTCGGGGGGCTTGGCGTGTCGGTCGTGCTGTCGGGGCTCAGGCCAGGCGAGCGGGTGATCGCCAAAGCGGCCTTCTTTCTCGACACCGAGCGGCGCCAGGGGCTCGGGGGAATGCCTCGA
>Ga0307516_10005772_pt1 | contig 14665 bp, 12 predicted proteins | sample 19_EM_MG_FD_203310 | JGI IMG/M metagenome (GOLD analysis project Ga0307516, IMG submission 203310) | Populus trichocarpa ectomycorrhiza microbial communities from riparian zone in the Pacific Northwest, United States - 19_EM | ecosystem: Host-associated > Plants > Roots > Unclassified | place... | reverse complement strand
CTGGCAACTGGAGCTGCTGCGGGCCGGCGCGAGGGAACACGGCTTCCGGGTCCGTACGACCGACTGTCTGGGCCCCTGCGACCAGGCCAACGTGATCGTGGTCCGTCCTTCGGCGGCCGGGCGCCGGGCCGGCGGGCGGGCCGTGTGGATCGGGTTCGTCATGGACGACGACAGCACCGAGGAGGTCGTGCGGTGGGCGGCGGCCGGCGGGCCCGGTGTCGCCGAGCCGCCGCTCACGCTGGAGTTGCAGTTCATCCGGCAGCCCCGGAACGCGCGTGTCCGGTCCCGGCGTTGAGGTTCCCCGCCCGCGACACCTACGCCATCGACGAGGGCTGCGAGCACGAGCACGAGGTGGCGGCCTCATCGGTGTAGAAGTGGCGGCGGACCCGGTGCAGCCACGCCTCCACCGCCGCCTCGTCGGGCTCCTGCGGCAGCACGCCGCGGGTCTGGTCGAAGGCGGTCTCGTAGTGGCGGAGCAGGGGCAGCGCGGCCGACGGGTCGGCGGCCACCTGGTCACCGAAGGCGTGGTACTCCTCGGGGTTCTCCACGCGGATCTCCAGTCGGCCGGTGGCGTACAGCTCCAGGCCCTGGTGGCACAGCCGCCTCAGGTGCCGGGCGTGCTTCGCCGTGCGCCGCCGCGTGTCCGCGGAGAACGAACCGTCGCCGCGGTTCTCCAGCCGGCGGAACTGCTGGGTGGCGTAACCGAGATAGGCGTCCCGGACGCGCTTCGCGCACAGGAACGACGTACGGATGCCGATGAGTTCCTCGCCCAGCGGGGTCCGCAGCTCGTACAGCTCGTCCGGGAGCCACACCAGCTCCATGGCGGTCGGGTTGCCGCCGAGGGCGAGCCGGCACCACTTCGCGGCCTCGTGCAGGGTGCGGTCCGGTGCCGTGGTGACGTGGGACTCCTTCGGGCCGCGCAGGCCGTGCAGGTCGGTGGTGGGCGCGGCGAAGAGACCGAGGCGGTCGACGTCGGAGCCGGCGTGGGCGAGCCCGTACGCGGTGGAGCCGACGACGCCGGACAACAGAAGGTTCGGGACGGTCACGGTCGGCCGCCTTCCTTGGGTGGGACGAGGTGGATGTGCGGCCGTCGCGGAAGCGTGTCCCATTGTGCTGACCAGCGGGATCGCGGTCACCTGGTTTTCCCGTGCCCGGTCCGGCCGGCGACGGACGGGAATGTCGCCGCGCGCCACGCGTTGAACCCCATGTGAGTTCCGTGATCGCCGCCGCCCGCTTCTCCGTCCTCGACCGTTCCCGGACCCGGGAGGGCCGCACGAACGCCGAGGCGCTGCGCGACACCGTGCGCATGGCGCGGGAGCTGGAGCAGCTGGGCTACCACCGGTTCTGGGTGTCGGAGCACCACGGGGTGCCCGGGGTCGCCGGTTCCGCGCCGACCGTGCTGGCCGCCGCGGTGGCCGCCGCGACCGAGCGGATCCGGGTCGGCACCGGCGGGGTGATGCTGCCCAACCACCAACCCCTGGTCGTGGCCGAGCAGTTCGGAGTGCTGGAGTCCCTCTTCCCCGGGCGGATCGACATGGGGCTCGGCCGTTCCGTCGGCTTCACGGACGGGGTACGCAGGGCACTGGGGCGCGACAAGGACGTGGCCGACGATTTCGCGGCCCAGCTCGACGAGTTGCTCGGCTGGTTCCGGGGCACGTCCCCAACGGGCGTGCACGCACGCCCCGCCGAGGGGCTGACCGTGCCGCCGTTCGTCCTGGCGATGGGCGAGGGCGCGACGATCGCGGCCCGCGCCGGGCTGCCCATGGTCATCGGCGACCTGCGTGACCGCGACAGGATGCGGCGCGGCATCGACCACTACCGCACGCGGTTCTGCCCCTCCCCCTGGGCGCGGGAGCCCTACGTCGTCATCTCGGGCACGATCGCGGTGTCCGGCACGCCCGAGGAGGCCCGGCGGCTGCTGATACCGGAGGCCTGGTCGATGGCGTACTCGCGCACCCACGGCACCTTCCCGCCGCTGCCGCCCGCCGAGCGTGTCGAGGCACTGACGATGACCGACAAGGAGCGCGGCTTCTACGAGTCCGGGCTGACCGGGCACATCACCGGCACCGACGAGCAGGTCGCGCACGAGTTGGAGACGGTGCTGAAGGAGACGGGAGCCCAGGAGGTCCTGGTCACGACCAGCGGCTACGACCGGGAGGCCCTCCTGGACTCCTATCGGCGGCTCGCCCGGATCACCGCCGGCTGAGCCCTGGGGTGTCCGTGTCGTCCCGCCTCGCACGTAGTGGACCCTTCACACCCGCGCCGCCCGCCCGGGCGACCGGCCCCCGGTTCGCATAGGATCGCGGGGTTTGTCCTCGGCTCGGCCGGAAGCCCCGTACGGAGTACTCCCTCATGCCCGACTCCCACGACCCATACGTCCGTGTTCGCGGTGCCCGTGAGCACAACCTCCAGGGTGTGGACGTCGACATCCCGCGGGACGTGTTGACCGTGTTCACGGGCGTGTCGGGCTCGGGGAAGTCGTCGCTGGCGTTCGGCACGATCTACGCGGAGGCGCAGCGGCGCTACTTCGAGTCAGTCGCGCCGTACGCCCGCCGGCTGATCCACCAGGTCGGGGCGCCGAAGGTCGGTGAGATCAGCGGACTGCCGCCCGCCGTGTCGCTCCAGCAGCGCCGGTCGGCGGCGACGTCCCGTTCCTCCGTCGGCACGGTGACCAATCTGTCGAACTCCCTGCGGATGCTGTACTCCCGGGCCGGTGACTACCCGCCGGGCGCCGAGCGGCTCGACTCGGACGCCTTCTCCCCCAACACGACGGCCGGTGCCTGTCCGCAGTGCCATGGGCTGGGCCGGGTGCACCGTACGACGGAGAAGTCGCTGGTCCCCGACCCGTCACTGTCGATCCGCGAGGGCGCCGTGGCCGCCTGGCCGGGCGCCTGGCAGGGCAAGAACCTGCGGGACATCCTCGACGCGCTCGGCTACGACGTCGACCGGCCCTGGCGGGAGCTGCCCGCCGAGCAGCGGGAGTGGATCCTGTTCACGGACGAGCAGCCGGTCGTCACCGTGCACCCGGTCCGGGACGCCGAGCGCATCCAACGGCCGTACCAGGGCACGTACATGAGCGCCCATCGGTACGTGATGAAGACGTTCGCGGACTCGAAGAGCCTCACCCTGCGGGCCAGAGCGGGGCGCTTCCTCACCAGCGCGCCCTGCCCGGCCTGCGGCGGCAGCCGACTGCGTCCCGAGGCGCTGGCGGTGACCTTCACCGGCCGCACGATCGCCGACCTGGCCGCATTGCCGCTGGTGGAGCTGGCGACGGCTCTCGACGCGGGCGCCTCGGAGGCGGCCCGGGTGCTCACCGCCGACCTCAGGTCCCGTATCGCACCCGTGGTCGAACTCGGTCTCGGCTACCTCAGCCTGGACCGGGCCACGCCCACCCTCTCGGCGGGCGAACTGCAACGACTGCGCCTGGCCACCCAGTTGCGGTCCGGACTGTTCGGAGTCGTGTACGTCCTCGACGAGCCGTCCGCCGGGCTGCACCCGGCGGACACGGAGGCGTTGCTGACGGTGCTGGAGCGGCTGAAGGCGGCCGGGAACACCGTGTTCGTGGTGGAGCACCACCTCGATGTCGTACGCGGTGCCGACTGGCTGGTGGACGTGGGTCCGCGCGCCGGCGAGCACGGCGGGCGGGTGCTGCACAGCGGTCCGGTGGCCGAGCTGGCCGGTGTCGCGGAGTCGGCGACGGCCCGTTTCCTGTTCGACCGGTCCCCCGCGCCCGACCGTGAAGTCCGCCCGGCACGCGGGGAGTTGAAGGTCGGTCCGGTCACCCGGCACAACCTGCGCGGGGTGACGGCCGGATTCCCGCTCGGTGTGCTCACCGCGGTCACGGGCGTCTCGGGGTCCGGCAAGTCCACGCTCATCGGGGAGATCACGCAGGACCTGCCGGGCGTGCGGCGGCTGGTGTCGGTCGACCAGAAGCCCATCGGACGCACCCCGCGCTCCAACCTGGCTACGTACACGGGCCTGTTCGACGTGGTACGAAAGGTGTTCGCGGCCACCGACGAGGCCCGCTCGCGGGGTTACGGCGTCAGCCGCTTCTCCTTCAACGTGACCGGCGGTCGCTGCGAGACCTGCCAGGGCGAGGGGTACGTGAGCGTCGAGCTGCTGTTCCTGCCGAGCACCTACGCCCCCTGCCCGGACTGCGGCGGGGCGCGCTACAACCCCGAGACGCTCGAAGTGGTGTACCGGGGACGGAACATCGCGCAGGTGCTCGACCTCACCGTCGAGGCGGCGGCGGAGTTCTTCGCCGACACCCCGGCCGTGGCCCGCAGCCTCGGCGCCCTGCTGGACGTGGGTCTCGGCTATCCGCGCCTCGGCCAGCCCGCGACCGAGCTGTCCGGCGGGGAGGCCCAACGCATCAAGCTGGCGAGCGAGTTGCAGCGCGGGCGCCGCGGTCACACCCTCTACCTTCTCGACGAGCCGACGACCGGCCTGCATCCGGCCGACGTCGAGGTCCTGATGGGCCGGCTGCACGCCCTCGTCGACGCCGGTCACACAGTGGTCGTCGTCGAGCACGACATGGCGGTCGTCGCGGGCGCGGACTGGGTGATCGACCTCGGGCCGGGTGGCGGTGACGCGGGCGGGCGGATCGTGGCGGCGGGGCCGCCGGCGGAGGTGGCACGGGCGGAGGGGAGCGCTACGGCCAGGTATCTGAGGCGCGCGCTTTCGCGGCCCGACTGAGGCGACCGACGGGATCGACGGGTCCGGCAGGACCGACACAGCCCACCCGGCCGACCCCGTCGGCATGACCGACAGGCCGGGAATCGGCGTGACCGACAGGTCGCTCGCCGTCCGCCCGGCTGCGGCGAACGGCCGTGACGCTCGCCTCTCCGGCGCGGGGACCTGTCTCTCCCACGCCGCGGCTCGCCTCTCCCGCGCGAGGCTTCGCCCAGTGCACGACGGCGACGGCCGAGAGGGCGACCGCGAGGCCGAGGGCGGTCTGCGGGGTGAACGGTTCGTCGAACATGGCGGCGCCCCAGACGGTCGTGACGGGCGCCATCAGGAACATGAGCGTGTTGACCCTGGTGACTCCGGAGCGGCGCAGCACCACCCAGTAGAGCCCGTATCCGCCGAAGGTCGAGAGCGTGACGAGCCACCCGATCGCGAGCCAGAAGGACGAGGCGGCGGGCGGTTCGGCCACCCCGGTCGCGAGGGCGGCGCCGGTGAAGACGACGGCGCTGGTGGTGCAGTGGACGGTCATCGACACCGAGGGTGTGACCGTCGTACGGGAACGCTGTTCGAGGAACGTGGCCGCCACCAGCGACAGCATCCCCGCGAACGGCACCAGGTAGGTCCACCACGCCACGTCGCCGCCGGCCCCGGCGTCGGCCGTGGTGACCAGGGCGACACCGGCCAGGCACAGGCAGAGGCCGAGCCACTGCCTGCCGGAGACGTACTGCCGCAGGAGCGGGCCGGCGAGTGCTCCGGCGACGAGGGGCTGGGTGCCGTCGATGAGGGCGGTCGTGCCGCTCGACACCCCGAGTTGGATCGCCCAGTAGACGGTGAGCAGGTAGCCGCTCTGGGAGAGCAGCCCGATCACGGCCTGCCGCCCGACGTCGCCCGCGGTCAGCCCCCGCCAGGAGGCCCGCCCGCGTGCGACGGCCGCCACGACCAGGACGAGCGCCAGGGGCAGGAACCGCCACATCAGGATCGTCACCGCACCGGCGTCCTGCGTGCCCAGCCTGGCTCCCACGAATCCCGAGCTCCAGCACAGCACGAAGGCGACGGAGAGAAGGACGTTCACGACACACCACCCATCAAGGGTCACTAAACAGATCGGTCTACCTTTCGACCCGGCCGAGTATACAGATCGGTATAGTCTTGGGGCATGGGCACCAGGCGGATCACGATGACCCCCGGCGCGCGCCGTGTTCTCGCGGCCGCGTCACGGCTCTTCTACGCGCACGGCATCCACGCGGTCGGGGTGGACCTGATCGCCTCCGAAGCCGGGGTCACGAAGAAGACGCTCTACGACCGGTTCGGCTCCAAGGAGCAGATCGTCGTCGAGTACCTCGCCGACCGGGACGAGCGCTGGCGGGCGTTCCTCACGGAGCGGCTCGATCGGGTGGAACCGGGGTCCGTCGACCGCGTCCTGGCGGTCTTCGACGCCTCACAGGCCTGGATGACCGAGAGCAGCCCCAAGGGATGCAGCATGGTCAACGCGCACGCCGAGATCAGCGATCCCGCCCATCCGGCCCACGCGATCATCACGGGCCAGAAGGAGTGGATGCTCGCGCTCTTCGCCGACCTGGTCCGGGAATTCGCCGCCGCCCGGGCCGACGTCTCGGCCCGCACGCTGACGCTGCTCCACGAGGGGGCGATGGTCGCCCACGGCCTGCGTGTCTTCCCGGACCCGATCGGCCACGCGCGCGCCGTGGCCGCCGAACTCCTCACCGACGTCGACGGCAGTCGCACGCCGGGTCAGGACGCGCCCTAGGACACCAGGACCGTGTGGACGGGGGCCGGCTCGGGCAGGGCCTCCAGTTGTGCGGCGCGGGCCAGCGCACGGCGGTCGGGGTGGCCGCCCGGTGCGATCACCTCCCGTACGTCGACCTCGGCCACCAGCCCCCGTGCCGACACCACCCGCCACACCGAGGCGAGCAGGGAGTCCTCGCCGACGAAGGCGGGCGCGGTGCTGGCCGCTCCCCCGGCGAGCCGGTAGCGGATACGCACCGGCTGCACCGGGACGCCCGCGTCGAGCGCGGCCTGGAACACGGCCCGGCGGAAGTGCCCCTGGGCGCGCCCGCACCAGGTGCTGCCCTCGGGGAACACCGCGACGGCCCGGCCGGACCGCAGTACGTCCGCGAGGTGGGCGACCGTACCGGGCAGGGCACGCAGTCGGTCCCGCTCGATGAACAGGACGCCCCCGCGCGCCGCGACCGGCCCCGCCACCGGCCATCGCCGGATCTCCGCCTTGGCGAGCATCCTGGCGGGGCGGACGGCGGCGAGCAGCGGGATGTCCAGCCAGGAGATGTGGTTGGCGACCAGGAGCAGTCCTCCGGCGGGCGCGGCGGCGCCGGTGATCCGGACCTGGACCCCTGCGGCCCGTACGATCCGCCGGCACCACCGCCTCACCGGCCCGGCGGGGATCTTCCCGCCGAGCGGCGACAGCACGGCCCCGGCCAGCACCAGGGCCGTGACCGCCGCCAGCCGCAGCACGGCCCGCGGTACGGCCGCGGCGGCCCCCGTCCGTTCCACACACGCCCTCGGGGTGCAGGGCGCGCCGGGCAGCCAGACGCTCATCAGGCCGGGACGAGGGACAGGAAGTGCCGCAGATAGCGCGAGTTGACCCGGCGCATCGACAGCAGCACATACAGGTCGGCGACCCCGAAGTCCGGGTCGTGGGCGGGCTGCGCGCAGACCCAGGCGCCGAGCCGCAGATAGCCGCGCAGCAGCGCGGGAAGTTCGGTACGCGCCGGGACACTCACGTCCTGCGGCACCCAGGGGAGCAGCGGCCGTACCCGGAACTCCTCGGGGGCCAGGTGCTTGTCCCGTACCCGGTCCCAGGTGCCGGCCGCGAGGGCACCGCCGTCCGCGAGCGGGATCGAGCAGCAGCCGGCGAGCCACTCGTGGCCCTGGTCGACCATGTAGCGGGCTATGCCGGCCCAGATCAGTCCGATGACCGCGCCGTCCCGGTGGCCGGGGTGCACGCAGGAGCGGCCGACCTCGACGAGCCCGGGGCGGATCGGGTCGAGCGGGGTGAGATCGAACTCGCCCTCCGAGTAGAGGCGTCCGGCGACCGCGGCCCGTTCCGGCGGCAGCAGCCGGTACGTGCCGACGACCTGGCCGGTCACCGTGTCGCGCACGAGCAGGTGGTCGCAGTAGGCGTCGAAGGGGTCGACGTCGAGGCCGGGCTGCGGGGAGTTCAGGAGGGCGCCCATCTCTCCGGCGAAGACCTCGTGGCGCAGCCGCTGCGCGGCCCGCACATCGGCCTCGTCGCGGGCCAGGGTGACGGTGTAGCGGGTGGGAGCGGTCGACTGCTGGGGGCGGTCGAGGGTGGAAACGCCGGTCATGGCTCTCTCCAGGGCACGTGCCAACTCGGGGACGGTGGCGGTACACCCTGTTTCTTCCGACCCGGGTTGGCGTGGACGTGACCTGAGCCAGGAGTGCGGATGTGGGGATGTTGAACTGCGCGGGCTCCCGCACGGTCCGTCCCTTTTGTGCCGTGCGCGGCCCCCGCTTCGCCGTTGTGCGGTGGGCCGGCAGCGCGGGATGCCAGACGGGGCCGGGGATGAGCACCACTCCCGGCCCCGCCCGTCCGCACCTTCTCGGCGAACGTTCTCCGCACCCCCAGGGGCGGGGGCTGTATCGATGTGCGGCCCCGCCGTGTGGGCGCGACCAGCCACAGACAGCCCGCAGCCGCCCGAACAACCGTCCCCGTACGGCGCTACCGCTTGACCTTCCGCGCGGCGCGCAGCCACTCCTTGTTCATCCCGGTGATGGACACGAGCGGGATCCCCTTCGGGCAGGCGGTCGCGCACTCTCCCGCGAGGGTGCACCCCCCGAACCCCTCCTGGTCCATCTGCGCCACCATGTCCAGCACCCGTGTCTCGCGCTCGGGCGCGCCCTGCGGCAGCACGTTCAGATGATTGACCTTGGCGGACGTGAACAACATCGCCGCCCCGTTGGGGCAGGCGGCCACACAGGCACCGCATCCGATGCACTCCGCGTGCTCGAACGCGAAGTCCGCGTCCGGCTTCGGTACCGGTGTCGCGTGCGCCTCGGGTGCGGCTCCGGTCGGCACGGTGACGTACCCACCGGCCTGGATGATCCGGTCGAAGGCGGTCCGGTCGACGACCAGATCCCTGATCACCGGGAAGGCGGACGCCCGCCACGGCTCGACGTCGATCGTGTCGCCGTCCTGGAAGGACCGCATGTGCAGTTGGCAGGTGGTGGTGCGCTCGGGTCCGTGCGCGTCGCCGTTGATGACGAGCGAGCACGCTCCGCAGATGCCCTCACGGCAGTCGTGGTCGAAGGCGACCGGGTCCTCGCCCTTGAGGATGAGCTCCTCGTTGAGGGTGTCCAGCATTTCCAGGAAGGACATGTCGGAGGAGATTCCGTCCACCTCGTAGGTGGACATCGCGCCTTCGGCGTCGGCGTTCTTCTGCCGCCAGACGCGCAGGGTGAGCTTCATGCGTAGCTCCGCTGAGTGGGGTGGACGTACTCGAAGACCAGGTCTTCCTTGTGCAGGACAGGCGCCTCGCCGGTACCGGTGAACTCCCAGGCGGCCGCGTACCCGAACTCGTCGTCCCGGCGGGCGGCCTCGCCGTCGGGGGTCTGGGACTCCTCGCGGAAGTGGCCGCCGCAGGACTCGGCCCGGTGCAGGGCGTCGAGGCACATCAGTTCGGCGAGCTCCAGGTAGTCGACGACCCGGTTGGCCTTCTCCAGCGACTGGTTGAACTCCTCTCCGACGCCCGGGACCTTGATGCGCCGCCAGAACTCGTCGCGGATCTGCGGGATCCGTTCCAGCGCCTTGCGCAGTCCGCTGTCGGTGCGGGCCATGCCGCACAACTCCCACATGAGTTCGCCCAGTTCGCGGTGGAAGGAGTCGGGGGTACGGTCGCCGTCGACGGCAAGGAGCAGGTGCAGCCGGTCCTCGGTCTCCGCCAACACCTCCTGTACAACGGGGTGTTCGGCGGTGACGGTCTGGTGGTGCGGGTTGCGGGCGAGGTAGTCGTTGATGGTCGCCGGCAGCACGAAATAGCCGTCGGCCAGGCCCTGCATGAGGGCGGACGCGCCCAGCCGGTTCGCGCCGTGATCGGAGAAGTTGGCCTCGCCGATCGCGAACAGCCCGGGGATGGTGGTCTGGAGGTCGTAGTCCACCCACAGGCCGCCCATGGTGTAGTGCACGGCGGGATAGATCCGCATCGGCACCTCGTAGGGATCCTCGTCGGTGATCCGCTGGTACATGTCGAAGAGGTTGCCGTACTTGGCCTCGACGGCCCCGCGTCCCATCCGCTCGATGGCGTCCGCGAAGTCGAGGTACACGCCCTGCCCGCCGGGCCCGACGCCCCGGCCCTCGTCGCAGACGTTCTTCGCGGCGCGGGAGGCGATGTCGCGCGGGACCAGGTTGCCGAAGGAGGGGTAGACGCGCTCCAGGTAGTAGTCGCGCTCGTCCTCGGGAATCCTGCTCGCCGGCCGGTCGTCGCCCTTGGCCTTCGGCACCCAGATCCGGCCGTCGTTGCGCAGCGACTCGCTCATCAGCGTCAGCTTGGACTGGTGCTCGCCGGTGCGCGGGACGCAGGTCGGATGGATCTGCGTGAAGCACGGGTTGGCGAAGTGGGCGCCGCGCCGGTGGGCCCGCCAGATCGCGGTGGCGTTGGAGTTCATGGCGTTCGTCGACAGGTAGAAGACGTTGCCGTAGCCGCCGCTCGCCAGGACGACGGCGTCCGCGAAGTACGTGTCGATACGCCCGGTGACGAGATCCCGCGCCACGATCCCGCGGGCCTTCCCGTCGACGACGATCAGGTCGAGCATCTCGGTACGCGGATGCATCTCGATGTTGCCGGCGGCGATCTGCCTGCTGAGGGCCTGGTAGGCGCCTAGCAGCAGCTGCTGGCCCGTCTGGCCTCGGGCGTAGAAGGTCCGCGACACCTGGACGCCGCCGAAGGAGCGGGTGTCGAGCAGGCCGCCGTACTCACGGGCGAACGGCACGCCCTGCGCCACGCACTGGTCGATGATCTCGACGGAGATCTGCGCGAGCCGGTGCACGTTGGACTCCCTGGCCCGGAAGTCGCCGCCCTTGACGGTGTCGTAGAAGAGCCGGTGGATCGAGTCGCCGTCGTTGCGGTAGTTCTTCGCCGCGTTGATGCCGCCCTGCGCGGCGATGGAATGGGCGCGGCGCGGGGAGTCCTGATAGCAGAACTGGACGACGTGGTAGCCCTGTTCGGCGAGGGTGGCGCCGGCGGAGCCACCCGCGAGGCCGGTGCCTACGACGATCACGGTGTGCTTGCGCCGGTTGGCCGGGTTGACCAGCTTGGCCTCGAAACGGCGCTTGTCCCAGCGCTCCTCGACGGGCCCGTCGGGGGCTTTGGCGTCGACGACGGGCTCGCCGGTCGCGTAATCCGCGTAGGAAGTCATCTTCAGCTCACCACTCCGGTCATGACGCCCACGGGTACGGCGATGAAACCGGCCGTGAGCAGCAGCGCGAGAAGGTTGGCGACGGTCTTCAGGGCGCGGTCGCGGGCCCGGCTGCCGACGCCGAGGGTCTGGGCGGCGCTCCAGAAGCCGTGTTGGATGTGCAGGCCGAGGGCGAGCATCGCGACGATGTAGACGACGTTGCCGTACCAGGTGGAGAAGGTGTCCACGACGTTCTGGTACGGGTGGCCCTCCTGGAAGCCGCCGGAGTGCACGGTGCCGGTCGTCAGGTCGAGGATGTGCCACACGATGAACAGGCCGAGGATGCTCCCGCCCCAGCGCATGGTGCGCGTCGCGTAACCGGCCCGCGGCTTCTTGTGGACGTAACCGCTGGGGCGCGCCCTGATGTCGCGGCGGCTGAGCTGGTACGCGGACGTGGCATGGGCGACCACGGCGACCACCAGGACGACGCGGACGAGCCAGAGCGTCCACTCGTAGTGCATGAACGGTTCGCCGACGGTGCGCAGCCAGTGGGCGTAGTGGTTGAACTCGCCCGCCCCGAAGAAGATCTTCAGGTTTCCGATCATGTGGGTGACCAGGTACAGCAGCATGATCAGGCCGCTGACCGCCATCACGGTCTTCTTCCCGACGGAGGAGTCCCACACGGTGCGTGCCATGGACGGCCGTCGGTCCGTCCGCGTTGCCAGAGCCATGTCTCAGGACGTTACGGGCGCGAGGTCCGATCGGTCCAAGACATGGTCCGGCTTGACTCCATAGCCTGGGGCTATCGTACGTGTATGCAGTTCCAGCAACTCCAGTACTTCGTGGCCGTCGCCGAGACCCGGCACTTCACCCGGGCCGCCGAGCTGGTCCATGTGGCCCAGCCGTCCCTGTCGCAGCAGATCAAGACGCTGGAGCGGGAGTTGGGCGCGGACCTGTTCCTGCGGGCGCGGGGCAACATCACGCTCACCGACGCGGGCGAGGCGCTGCTGCCGCTGGCCCGGCGGATCCTGGCCGACGCGGACACCGCCCGGCACGAGGTGCTGGAGCTGGTGCAGCTGCGCGGCGGCCGGGTCCGGCTGGGCGCGACGCCGAGCGTGTGCACGGGTCTGCTGCCGGATGTGCTGCGCGCCTTCCACGACCGCTATCCCGGCATCCGGCTGCTGATCGAGGAGGGCGGCTCGCACGATCTCGTACGGGAGCTCGCCCGCGGCGCCCTCGATCTGGCCCTGGTCGTCCTCCCGCTGCCGACCCCCTCCCCCGCGCTGACCACGGTGGAACTGCTCCGTGAGGACCTGGTGGTGGTGTCGTCGCCGGAGGCCGCGGCGCCCGGCCGGGGCCGGCGGACCGTCCGCGTCGCCGACCTGGAGAGCGAACCCCTGGTCATGTTCCGGCACGGCTACGACCTGCGTGAACTGACCGTCGCCGCCTGCCGCGCCGAGGGCTTCGAGCCGGACTTCGCGGTGGAGGGCGGGGAGATGGACGCGGTGCTGGGCTTTGTGCGGGCGGGGCTGGGCGTGGCCGTCGTACCGCGCATGGTGGCGACGCGGTCGGGACGGGGGCTGCGGGTCACTCCGCTCGCGCGGCCCGGGCTGCACCGGACGATCGCCCTGGCCCACCGCAGCGATGTGGCTCCCCCGCGCGCCGCGAGGGAGCTTCAGCGGATGCTGCTGGAGCGGTGAGCCAGTGCCGTGGCAGACGATGTCCGCCCCGCCGCGACGCCTGGCACGGCCCTAGTCGAACTCCGGCGGCACCGGCGTGCCCTGGTGGTAGTACATGCGCCAGCCGCTCTCCTCGTCGCGCTTGCGCCACAGGGAGCTCCGGCGGGCCCGGTGACCGTCGAAGACCGTCTCGAACGTGAGGTGCACCAGGCCGGGGCGAGCAGGACGCCCTTGATCGCCGACGCTTCGTAACGTGGGCCGGTCGCCGAGCTGCCCGGCTCGGTGGGCAGCTCGGCGACCGTCTCCTCGTACGTGTGGCGCCGGCCCGAGGCGCCGACCTCGACGAACTCGGGGTCGATGAGGCGGGCGGCCTCCGCGGAGGAGCGGACGGCGGGGTCCAGAAGACGCAGCTCGGCCGCGATCGCCTCGTGCACGTCATCCGGGTTCGCGTCATCCGAGTGCACGTACTCTGATTCCTGGGTCACGCGCCCATGATCGCGCGGGACCCGGGGGCTCCCCAACCGGATTACGGCCTCACCCCGTGGCGTCCACCAGCGCCAGCTCGTGCAGCCGATCCGGCGGGCCCGGGCGGGCGTAGTACCAGCCCTGTGCGGTGTCGCAGCCCAGTATCCGCAGCTGCTCGGCCTGCGCGCCGGTCTCCACGCCCTCCACCGTCACCGCGAGGTTCAGGCCGTGGGCGAGCGAGACGATCCCCTCGACGATCTTGAGGTCGACGGGGTCCGCCGGGAACCGCTGCATGCTCTGTGTGAAGGAGCGGTCCAGCTTGAGGATGCTCACCGGCAGACGGCGCAGGTTCGCGAGGTTCGAGTAGCCCGTGCCGAAGTCGTCCAGGGCGATGTCGACGCCCATCTCGGCGAGCTGCCTCAGCGGCTTCAGCAGATCGTCGTCCGCGCCGATCAGCGCCGACTCGGTCACCTCCAGGCAGAGGGCGTCGGGTTGTACGCCCGCGCGTTCCAGGATGTCCACGGTGTCCTGGACCAGGCCGGGGTGGGTGAGCTGGCAGGGCGAGAGGTTGACGTTGATCCGCAGCGGGCCGGCCTCGTCGTAGCGCTCCTGCCAGGCGCGGGCCTGGCGCACCGACTGTTCCAGGACCCAGCGGCCCAGTGGCACGATCAGTCCGGTGTGCTCGGCGAGCGGGATGAACTGGTCGGGGCCGAGGACGCCGTGCTGCGGGTGCAGCCAGCGCACCAGCGCCTCCGCACCGCGCACACTGCCGTCGCCGAGGTGGACCAGCGGCTGGTACTCGATGAAGAACTCGCCCCGGTCCAGGGCCGTCGGCAGGGCCGTGGTCAGTCCGTGCCGGGTGATGGCCCGGGCGTCGGCCTCCGGGTCGGCGAGCTCGTAGCGGTTGCCGCCTGCCGACTTGGCCCGGTACATCGTGATGTCGGCGCTGCGCAGCACCTCCGCCGGGCTGCGCTCCCCCGCCGGGCCCTCGACGATGCCGATGCTGCCGCGCACGGTCAGCTCGCGGCCGTCGATGCTGACCGGAGCGATCAGCGCGTTCATGATCCGCGCGGCGAGGTCGTCGACCTCGCTCTCGGTCTCCGGTCCGGTGGTCAGCGCCACGAACTCGTCGCCGCCGAGCCGGGCGACCATCTCGCCGGGCGCGGTCGCGCAGGACTCGAGCCGGTCGGCGATCTCGACGAGCAGCCGGTCGCCGGCCGCGTGGCCGAGGCTGTCGTTGATGGTCTTGAAGCCGTCCAGGTCGAGGTAGCACAGCCCGAACCGCTGGCCCGGACCGGCGCCCATCGCCTTCTCCAGGCGTTCGAAGAAGAAGGTGCGGTTGGGCAGACCGGTGAGCGCGTCGTGCGTGGCCTCGTAGCGCAGCCGGAGGTTGAGCAGACGGCGCTCGGTGGTGTCCTCCATGAGCGCCAGCTGGTACTGCGGATTGC
>Ga0307516_10005771_pt1 | contig 14665 bp, 18 predicted proteins | sample 19_EM_MG_FD_203310 | JGI IMG/M metagenome (GOLD analysis project Ga0307516, IMG submission 203310) | Populus trichocarpa ectomycorrhiza microbial communities from riparian zone in the Pacific Northwest, United States - 19_EM | ecosystem: Host-associated > Plants > Roots > Unclassified | place... | reverse complement strand
CCAACTCGTGACGGGCAAGGGAATATAGCGGTCCAAAGGGCGGTTCGAATCCCTCTTTCAAGGGAATGCGGTGGTCGTAGGGGCGGTGTGGAGGTAACTTATTTGCAATGGATTCGCAGAACAGGGAAAGGAACGAGTGATATTCGGGAGGGATTAGGGATTTCAATCGCTTATAGTCTGGAGGCTCTGCCTGCTCAGCGTCTTGCGGGTTCGGTGTTGGCATTTCAAGAGCTTTGTTGATGTCGTACAAGCTCATAACAAAGGTTTGAACCGATTCCTTTCGTCGGATTAGTTTCTTCAAGGAAGCCGAAGAGATTACGCAAATCGCAGGAGACTTAAATTTGAGGTTCGATGCCATGTCCGGTGGCTTCGGTGCCACACCCGGGCATGGCGTTGTAGTTCCTTTCCGCGTTTCTGTTGCCATGTTTGTCATCTTCGGCGCCACGCCTATTGTCTGTAATGCCACTCGAGGTGCCGAGGGTGGATTTCAGTGGTCGGGGCACTGAAATCGGACCGAATTACTGACAAAATCGGTAATGACGGCATGTCTTCGGAGCCAAGGAATCCCAAGAACCAGCGAGAAGTGTCCGAACTTGGTGATGAAAGCGGGTAACATTTCGGTATGATCCTGTATTTGACAGGAAATCTTGGTGAGATGGGTGATTTGGCCAGATTCGATGGGTCGTCCATCGATTACTTCGAGATCTCGGGGAGGGTTTAGCCTATATCAGGGAATTTTGTGTTGGCATACAAAGTTTTCGTCGATAAATGCAAAGCCCGTTGCGCCTGTGTCAATCATTGCAGGAGTTTGGATAGAATGGTCACCATTACGGAGAGTAGCTGCAACAAAAAGATGCTTTCCGTGTAATTCACATTCTTCCACCTCTCGACCAACTACAGCAGGCAATTGCAAATGGGGAAACGACGAAACCAATGGGGAACGTCCTATACCGGTGCCAACCGGTTGGCATGGGACAGCTAGTTTTCCGACTGCTCGTTCGGAACGGCAGCATCAGGTTTGGCAGTCGTATTGACGGTGGCTGCCATAGCCAGACCGCGGTTCCGAGAGGCAGCGCGTTCGGGGCATTTGCGGAGGAAGTGACCAACAGTTCCGCAATACAGATATTCGCCCGGGGCCACGCGTTCTTATCTGATACGATTTTTCTCAGCAGTCTTCTGCATGGCCGATAAATCCATAGACGCCACGCCATACTGTCCGCTGTTGGTGCCCATCAGATTCGCTGGAGCCAGGGTGGGGGTGCTGGCTGAGGATGGCCCGGAGCGGGGCAGTTGCTGGGTACGGCCAGGCTGGACCCGTTCCGCAGCACGAGCGCGTATCCGGTTGTCCAACTGCCTACAGATCGGGATCAAATGACCGAGACTATCGGATTGGGGACGGGAGGTGACCAAGGCATCTTTTATTTCATTTGAGAGGCCTTCGTACAATTGTTCTCTCTGGGCCTCTTCGTTCCAGCTTAGGTCTCCCATGATCCGACCAAACGCGGCAAAATAGGCGGCAAAAGTGCCGCTCTTTTGCTTGAGTTTTCAAATCTCACGGTTGGCGGTACGGGTTCTGTCGGGGTCATCGAACGCCTGGCGGAGGAGGTCGAGGAGTGCGTTCAGGGATTCGAGCCGGATTCGTCCAGTATTCTCAGATACATAGCTGCGAATCAGGCAGAGGGTGGCCCCCGAGAGGTGGTTGACCGCATATCGGAGGCACGCTTGGTCGTCGGGGTAGCGATGGGGTTGTGCGGCCAGTTTGTTGCGCAGCTGGATAATCCAGGTGGCAATTCTTCGGCCTTACTGCCGTCGAAAATTGGCGTATCAGGAAACCCCTTCTGGGCGGCGTTGGCACCACCCTGAGCTGTAGCCACGGCCACCACCTGGGCCTGCAGCTGGGTGAACCACTGTTCGAGGGTGGGGCCGGAAGCGTTCGTGTCCATGGGTTCCGAACTCATTACGAGTAGGTTAGAATAAAAGATGCAACCTAGAGTAACGGTGGCGGTTCTCCAAGGTACACGAGTGAGTTCAAGTGACGCTGCGAGAGCGGGAGCGAAAGTGGGGCGGGAACGGGAACGGGAACAGGAACGGGAATGGGAACGGGAACGGGAACGGCAACGGGAACGTCAATGGACGTTTCCAACGGCAACGGGAACAGGAACGGACAGCGTCAAACGGACGTGTCGACAAAGACGGACAGCGTCAGACGGACGTGTCGGACAGGGAGACGGACAGCGTCAGATGGATGTGTCAAACAGGGATATGGACAGCATCAGATGGACGTGTCGAACAGAGAGACGGACAGCATTGGACGGACGTGTCGGACAGAGACGGGCGGCGCTAGACGAGCGTCGACGAAATGAAGGAATCAGAGGAAACGGAAGAAACGGAGGAAACAGAGGCGAGGTTGATATTCCGAATAGAATACAAGAGGTTGCATGAAGAGAAGAAGAAGACAAAACACGGGAGTCAGCCCTCCTTATATACACAGTTCTCGCAACTCCCCTACGTCCTCCTACTCATACCCGCGCAACTCACATATGTACTCATACTCACATATGTGCTCATAACCACGCAACTCATACAACCTTCTCTTATGCAACTGGGGCCCGTAACCGTCACCCTTTCCAAGATCGAGACATCCGGAGCGAGGTGACGAAACTCTTTCCGAGATCGAGACATCCCGCAGGAGGTGCCGGCATCAACAACGAAATCAAACAACCAAACACAAATCGAGTGCTGGGACCTGTGCCGAAACCCAAATCGAGCGCCGGGACCTGCGCCGTGACAATTAGGGTACTTTTCGCGGATATTACACGCCGTAGAAACGAAATATCCCGCTTACGACCGAGAGCTGTTGGCAATCAGTGCTAACCTGGAGCACTGGGCTTGCTAAGTCCATGGTCGGAAGCGTACCACTATTTACACAGACCACGCAGCGTTACAGCACATCTTGGGGCAGGATAAACTAACGAGCCGCCAATGGCGACACCTTGACAAGCATCAGCAGCATGATTACGAGGTCAAGTATTTTCCGGGTGCAGCAAACGTTGTGGCAGATGCACTAAGCCGAATCGCGTATACGAAGCAAGAAGAGCCAAGAGCCACGCTCAGCGTGGCAGACATTCCCAGCCGAATCGCGTATACGAAGCAAGCAGAGCCAAGAGCCACGCTCGGCGTGGCAGACACTCCCAGCCGAATTGTGTATACGAGTCCGACAGAGCAAGCCGTAGCTCTCAGTGGCGTTTCAGATCCTGTCAACATTGTCGAGCTGTGCATTTCGGCATCAGTAGAATGGCTTGACGATGTCCGGAATGGCTACAAGGAGGACGCCATTTTCGGTCCAGTGGTACACTACCTGAGCGAGCCGTCAGAAAAGGACAACAAAAAAAACACGGACACGAAACAGAGGCAGCGCATCAAGGAACGAGCGAAAGCCTACACACTCGAGGAAGGCCTATTGTTCGATGCGCCTTCAGGAGGAAAGTTGTGCATTCCCAAGTCCTTGAGATCAGACGTGATCCGTGAAGCACATGACGCAATCCTTGAAGCTGGACACATGGGTACTGCAAAGACAGCAGCAGCGGTTGGATCATGATACCACTGGCCAAAGATGACGGACTCAATCGCAGAATGGATTACCGGATGCGATGTCTGCCACCACATCAAGCATAAGAACGCCAGGCCGTATGGACTCCTACAGGCACTGCCAATCCCACTCGAATGCGCGGAACGCGTGAATATCGATTTTGTCACCAAACTTCCTACGTCCGAGGCAGGATACGATGCAGTCATACCAATCACCGATCCCTTGACAAAGTGAGCACGGTGGATTCCCGTTAAAGAAGCTGAGCTCACAGCGGAAAAGTTCGCACCCGCATTCATTAAGGGTTACGTCCGGTCACGGGGGCTGCCGGTATCAATCGTATCCGATCGAGACACCTGGTTTACATCTACATTCTGGCAGTCATTGTGTTCGCAACTCGGAATCAAGCTTTGAATGTCCACGGCATACCATCCGCAGTCAGATGGACAGGCGGAAAAGGCGAATGCCACTCTGAAGACGGTTTTAAAGGCGTACATCGCACAGCTGAAGTCCCCGGAACAGTGGAGCCGCCTGTTACCGTTAGCGGAATTCACTTACAACACAGCAAAACAGAAGGCCATTGGAATGTCGCCATTCGTGGCGGATATTGGATACATTCTGAGACTTCCACTAGATTTCTTGGCACCGCGACCACAGACACCAGTATTGGGACCGGGAACGGAATACGCAGAATGACTCGTCAAGATCTTACGGATGCTATGCGAGTGAATGGAGGAAACCCAGCTGTCAATGGTAACGGAAGCAAACGAGCATCGCCAACCACACCCATTCCGTATAGGTGACTCTGTATTCCTCGACACCCGCATCTTGCCAGTCGGCTACGCCAACGTCAACCCAACCGCAAACGATAGTGCCAACTCACGAAAATTTCAACATCTGTACGCCGGACCATTTACGATCCTGAGGATGGCCGGCGAGAACACCTGTGTCCTCGATATTCCAGCACATTGGCGTTTACATCCGGTCTTCAATGTTGGCCAACTCAAACTGTCCAAGATCGACAGAACATGTGAGCATCCGCCGCCACCTCCCTTGCGCTCCACCGTCACCGTCGAATACGAAGTCGAGTCGATCCACGAGCACCGTGGCACAACGGTTCGGGACCTCGAATATCTCGTCAAATGGGTCGGCTACATGGAAGCTACGCGGGAACCGCTTGCGAACCTCAGAGGTAGCAGCAACGAGCTACTGTGTGGATACCACCCTGCAAACGGATTGCAAATTTACAGATGGATGGAACAGGACTGACAGAGATGGTTGGCGGAGAGACGGGTTGGCAGACAGACGGGTTCGGTTGTTATGTCCTTTCGGCGCATTTGCTTGTTGCTTGGTTCTGACTTACGTTGTGTTTCTTTTCATTTTTATTTTTCTCTGTTTTTATTCGGTTGTTTTGGAGAGGGGGCTTGTTTTATTGAGAGGGAAGTGGTTGTAGAAGGAGGATTCCGGGCGCCACGGGTGCCACACATGGCGCACTGTCTAGGGTTGGTGGCGCAGCGCACACTACCCCTAGCGCAGTGTATGGCGACTGTGGGTGGGTTCAGTGGAGTGTGGGGGCTTGGCACGGACATGCCCTTAGGGCTTCAGATAGAGCAGTCACACGCTAGCGCTAGCACGGCGGATCCTCTCTAGGAGGCCGCCGCTCCTCGTCCTAGAATAGATCATGCTTCTCATTGCCCCTCAAAAGGTGGTACATTGCAAGCTGCTGAAGACTAAACCCTAAGGGGGGTGAGCAATAAGGAGATGGGTCATGGATAGAACGAAGAAATGGGTAGTGTGGAGAAGAAATACGTTGCGACCCTGCAGGTGTGTGGCATGTACAGGATAAGGAGCAAAACCCCTCGGAGACGAGCTAAAGAACACCTCAGGATGACTAACTCATCCTCCCATCCACGCTAACCCCTTTTGTCCACCAATCCCTCATTTTTGCCGCTTCGCTGCCATTACCCCCGTCATCTATCCCCATTTTCTCTAAGACGAGGACCCCTTGTCACTCTAAACCGCAAAGAAACACTTCTTCCGAAATCAACGCATGCAAATCAACTCCTCCTCTGAAACCTATGCTCTCCCTCCAACAGTGTAACGGCATGCCGCCGCCGTCACCACCTATTCCGAACAACTAGAGTCTGGAACAATCTGGGTTGTGCGGCGTGGAAAGGTTCTGGTTGCGCGGCGAGGAAAGGTTCTGGTTGCGCGGCGAGGAAAGGTTCTGGTTGCGCGGCGAGGAAAGGTTCTAGATGCACGGCGAGGGAAGATTCTGGTTGCGCGGCAAGGTTCTGGTTGCGCAGTGAGGAAAGGTTCTAGGTGCGCAGCGAGGAGAGGTTCTGGTTGTGTGGCGAGGAAGGTGTACGGTGAGGGAAGGTTCTGGTTGCACGGCAAGGTTCTGGTTGCACGGCGAGGAAAAGTTCTAGGTGCACGGCGAGGAAAGGTTCCGCTGATTATGGTTGTGCGGTGTGGAGAAGGATCTGGATGTGGAGGATCGTGCTCATTGTATATAAGAGTGCGCTGTTGTAACACTGGGGTTGTATCGTAACCGGAGTGTTGAAGGGCAGCGAAGGTAATCAGGCTACTTTTGATAATTCACAGCAGAATAATCTTAGATCTTGTGTGTGGGTTCGGTGGTAGTGTTGGTAAGGATGTTCGTGCTGGTTTTTCCTTCCGTCGGGGCGGAAAACCTCAGTCTTATATCTGAGTGACGCTGGCGTGAGAGGTGGTGACTCGGATTTGGATTCCCCCGAGGTGCATGGACCTCTTGGGCGACTCATTGGTCCTGGCAGGGTGTAGATAAGGGGAGATGAGGTTTCATGCAAGCGGGCGGGGTGCTTTCCCTACCGGACTCTCTTCTATGTGCCATCAGCAGGCGACGTGGCATCCCCTCTTTTCCGGGGAGGGGTCATAGCCCAAGTCCGGCGGTCCATGCACCATCAGCAGGCGACGTGGCATCGCCTCCTTTCAGGGGAGGGGTCATAGCCCAAGCATCTTCGTCGTTTGCAATCTTCCCCTCATCTCCGGAAATACATATCTTAGGTCTGCCTCGGCCGTAAGCTCATCTCCGGTCCTTATCTCCCTCCTAGACTCTCTGAGTGCGTTCCGTCATCCTTATGTACCCCTTTCTAGCCTAGCTACGTACTTGAGATATTTTCAGGTGTAACACTACCTCCCCTCTCCCTTAGCCTCGTCCCGAGCGCTAATACTTTTCTTTCTATCTAGGTAGCCCGTCTCTTTCTGGATGTGGGTTCTCTTTGTGGGGTAGCTTTTGGAATGTGATTACCGTGACTTGTGTTGCCACTTACCGCGACTGTAGTCCTCCTCCCCTACAGCCCTCCCAGTCACTGGATCAGAGCATAACTCTGTAATCCGTCAGAATGACTGGACCCTCTGAGTAAACCGGTGCGTACTCCTACTGTCTCTGATGAACTTTGATCACGTCACGCATTCGCTATGACTGCTTCCCGTACTCAAGTTCTGGGGTCGATCAGGTTTGTAGAGGAGCGGCAGAGGCATGGTATCCTTCGTGGCTAGTCCGGTATCCTAAAAGTGACTGGGCCTGATCTAGGGCTCTACAGTGTAGGAAGGAGTGACCGTGCCTTTTTCGGGGATCGCGTGACCATCGTGCTTGCTTTGTCACCAGTTCTTTTTCGGGGTGAGGAGAATATGACGGTACAGGAGCATGTCAAGTTCATCGGGTCGTTTTGGTTTTTCCGTCAGACGCACGGTCAGCGGTTTTCTCGTGGTTGCCCAAGAAGCAGGTCTTTTTGTTGGTTGGAATGCTTTTGGTGCTGAAGTACTCCACCCCTTCAGCCGACTACCGCCAGGTCCTCGGTGGAACTGGTTTTTAGCCCTCGGTGAGCCAGTAGTCCCTCGGCACGTCTGGATTTCGTCGATGAAACTCTCGGAGTTTCTCCAAGCCGCCTACTGAAAAGTTGTCGAATGGTTCTTCCGTCCAATCCTTGCATTCTGGATAGTTGAGCCATTTGACAAGGTAGAGGATTCGTTTGTTATTTCCCCGGCCGCACTCGACCGAGGACATAACTTCTTCGACGTCGTATTCCTGCGACTGTTCGATGTCGTCGGCCTCCCGTAGTACCTTTGAAGGGTCCGGTGGTGCTCGGTGTTCGCTGGTTCAGTAGGGTTCGAGCAGCGAGATGTGGAAGACGTTGTGGATCTTCCATTTCCGGGGCAGCGTGAGGCGGACGGCTAGCGGGGAAACGATTTTCTTGATCTGGAAGGGACCATGATTCTTATGGTCCAGTTTCCTCGATGGGTGGCCTGTTTTGATGTTGTGGCCGTTAAGCATTACCAAGTCTCCTATTTGGTCTGCCGGGGGTTCTCTTCGCGTCGGATCGGTGTACCGGCGCATTCGCTCCTGTGCCTCTTCCAGCCCTTTCCAGGACTCGTTGTGCACGGTGTGCATCCAGTGGGCGTAGGCCTGGCTTGCCGGGTTGAGGGGTTCTGTTGACCCAGGGTTCACGGCTGCTGGGTGGAAGCCAAAGTTGGCGTAGAACGGAGACATACCATTTCCCGTTGTGGTCGAGTTGTTGTAGACGAACTCGGCCATTGGTAGTAGGCGTACCCAGTTGTCTTGTTCCTTGCTGACGAATGCTCAGAGGTAGGCTTTGATCGTTTGGTTGAGCCGTTCCGTTTGGCCGTTGGTTTGTGGATGGAACACTGTTGACATTCGAGGACGAATTCCCAAGAGTCGTACGAACTCCTTCCAGGTTTCCGAGGTAAACCTGGAGTCGCGGTCTGACAAAATATCAGTGGGGAGGCCGTGATACTTCCATACTTCTCGGGCAAAGGTGACAGCTAGGTTTGCCGCCATCTTTCCTTCCTTCCTCAAAGGAAGGAAATTCGCCATCTTGGTGAATCGATCGATGACTACCCATAGTTGGTCGCAGTCGTCCGAGATCGGGAGTTCCGTGATGAAGTCCATTGCTATGGATTGCCATTGGGCGTAAGGCAGTTCTAGCGGGGAGGACAGCCCATAGGGTTGGTGCCGGGACGCCTTGTTCTGTTGGCACTCGGGGCAGCTTCTGACAAAGTCGATGATTCGTTCGTTCATCTTTGGCCACCAGAAGTTGTAGTCGGATTAGTTCGATGGTTTTGTCCTGCCCCATTTGTCCTGCCACCTTTGTGTCGTGCTCTGACTCCAGGATCCTTTGTACCAGTCCTTTCGGAACCCAGAGCAGGTTCTTTCGGTATAGCACCCCATTTTCGTTTCCTAGTTCCTTGCCCTTTCGGTTCTTCGGCGGCAGTTCATCCGCCGTCACTTCCTGTTTCTTTGCCTGTTCGTAGGCTTCGTCCTTCTTTCCTTCTTTTCTGACGTCTGCTAAGAATTCTTCTGCCCATCTTCTTGCGGAGAGCGTCGTTATCCCGGCTGATAAGCAAATGAAGGAGCGTCCTAGTTGTTCTTCGAAGTGGTTTTTTCTCAAAACCGTCGTTATCGGCTGGTTTTCTACCCGCCCTTTTCAGGGCGGTACTCCAAACGCCTTGACAACGCATCTGGCTTCCTGTTTTCAGTGCCTGGTCGGTAATAGATTCTGAAATCGATGCTGGCCAGCTCCTGCGCCCACCTCGCTTGTTGTCGGTTTAATACTTTAGTTGTCGTAAAGTATTCCAGATTTTGGTGGTCCGAATATACCTGGACCTGGTTCGTTGCTCCCTCGCAGTAATGTCTCCAATGTTTGAAGGCGTCTACCACTGCTAAGAGTTCCTTGTCGTGGATTTCGTAATTAATTTCCACGGGCTGGAACTTTCTTGAGTGGAACGTCACCGGATGCAGCCGGTTTTCGTCGTCTCTTTGTGATAGGACGGCTCCCAATGCGAAGTCTAAGGTGTTGGTTTCGATCACGACCGGTCACTGGGCGTCGAAATGGGCAAGGATGGGTGCTGTCGTGAACCGACGCTTCAGCTCTTTAAAGGCTTTTCCTGCCTTGGGGTTCCATGACCATTTTTCCGTTTTCTTTGTTAGTTCCATTAGGGGTCGCACGATCTTCGAGTAGTCTTCGATGAAGCCTCTGTAGAAGTTGGCAAATCCCAGGAAGGACTGGATTTCGCTCACCGACCTGGGCTCTTCCCAATTCAATACTGCTTCCACCTTTTCTCGAGACATCGCTATCCCGTTTCTTCCGATGACGTATCCCAGGAATTCTACTTCCTGGGTTTTCCAGATGCATTTCTCCGGTGAGACCACTAATCTGTTGGTCTGGAGTCTTTCCAGGACCTCCTTGACCAAGTAGTCGTGTTCTTTCTCGGTTTTGGCGTAGACTAGTATGTCGTCCATGTATGCTAAAACTCCAACATCCAGTAGGTCCGAGAAAACATGATTCATCATGTCTTGGAAGGTGGACGGGGCATTGGTCAGGCCAAATGGCATCACTTGGAACTCGGACAGCCCGTACCGGGTTCTGAATGCCGTTTTCCATTCGTCTCCTTCTCTGACTCGAATGAGGTGGAATCCATTCTTTAAGTCCAGCTTGGTGAACCATTGCGCCCCCTGGACGCGGTCCTGTAGTTCCTGCATGAGTGGCAGTGGGTATCGGTTTGGGATTGTTATTTTGTTGAGCGCTCGGTAATCGATGCATAGGCGTAGCCCTCTTCCGTGGGGTTTCGGCACGAAGAGTATCGGTGAAACAGCAGGTGATGTCGAGCGCCGGATTTTCCCTGTTCGCTCCATTTCCTTCAGCCACTCTCAGAGTGTTTGGAGTTCCACCTCTGATAGCGGGTAGATGGGTCCCCAAGGTGCTGTTTCTCCTTCCTTGAGGTTGATTTTGCAGTCATAGGGGCGGTGTTCCGGAAGGTCATCTGCCGCTTCTCTCCCCATGATTCCAACATACTGGCAGAATTCCATTGGGACGGCTTTTAGCGGGTCTTCTTCTGCTGCCATCGCTACGTACCCGATAATTCGGGCATCGGGATCGGTTGCGACCAACTCGTCCCAGGTTAGTGAGTATGGGCTTGCTTCGTACCTGGTGCATTTTGCCATGCATTCCGCGCTGCTAAACCGAATTTCTTCATTCGTCCAGGCTCCCTGAGGGGGGTGCGCTGTTATCCAATCGAAAGGGAGGAAGGCGTCGATTTCTGGTTCCATTGGTGAGATTTCGAATCTCTCCCTGGAGTAATGTTTTCGGTGTTGGAGGAGCATTGGTTCTGTATAAAATTGCCCTGCCCCTTTGATGTTTTCCCCGGTGTAATTCTCTATGCTGTGAGGTCACCGGTGTGCTTTCTTCTTAATCCCGAGCTTCTCCACGGTCTGCTGATTGAGGAGCGCCACCGAGCAACCAGTATCCAGTAGTACCTGGATCTGGTGTTTCTTTTCACCCATGTGTAGTATCATAGTGATAATTGGGCGTGTGCCGCTAGGGACTGTCCTTGGTTTTTTTGACGGGGTTCCAGCACTTAGTTCCTCGTTCCGTCGTTTCTTGGATAGTCCGCATATTATCGTCGAGGTCTTAGGCTGCGGCTGTTCCTGACCTCTTAAAAATCCGATTTGGAGTCTTCCCACAGCGGGGCAACAGCGTCGGTATCCATGGTTTCAACCGCTGCCACTTTTTGCTGCTTGGCTGCCGGGTGCTCCTCTACTTCTTCGTCCCGTTTTCTCTTCCCTTCCGAGGCCCCTGCAGCCTTCCAAGTGGCTTTTGGTAGCGCGGTTCCTTGCAACGTGTTGAACGAGAAGCATTCGAATGTTTTGTGCCCAGGTCGTCCGCATCGCCAGCAATCGTCGCGGTTTCGGAAGTACGCTTCTTGTTCTCCTTGCGGAACACCTCTCAGGGCTTCCTCCTTTGAGGCCCAGTGGTTCTTTCCTCCCCACCATTCCCGGGTTCTCTCAGAGCGTTGATCCGGTTCCTTTTTGCCCGGGTTATCATTTTTCCTTTCATCTTTTCGTTTATCGTCCTTCTTTCCTTCCTCTTTTGAGGCGGACCCTCCTTTCGATGCTTCCCGGGCTGCTTTGAGTGCCATTTTCTTTTCTACCTGGATTCCCGCTCAGTAAGTGGCGTTCATGAATCCTTCATCATCCGTGGGCTCGTCCGGGTTCTGGTTGAATCGCATGTCTAGGATGCTATCTGGCTTCGCCAGGTCGATTTTTTCTCGTAGGCCTTCCCCCATTGCCTTCACGAAATTGTTCAGGGCTCGAAACTCCATGAGGTAAGTGCGGATCGATCCTCGGTATTTTAGTTGCCCTAGTTTGAGTTGGGCATCGGCTGCTTCCCTCTCGTTGCGATACTCTGCTTGAATGGCTGCCGCGTAGTTGACCCAGGTGTCGTTCCCCTTTAACTCACAGAAGCGTTGTAGGTGCCATACTAGAGCCGTATCCGAAAGTATTGTTCCTACCCAGGCAATTTTCTGTTGATCCCCTGTTTCCGGGTAGAACCCAAGGAACATGGTGACTGCTTCCCACCATTGATTGAAGGCAGTCGAACTTTTCCCGTCGAAAGCTTCCGGGTTCTTCATTTTTAATCGGGCGATATTAACCTGCTCGGGTCGCACCGGTCGGTCTTGGCGAGCCCGTTCCACTCGTTCTGCCACTAGGCGTATGAGGTCCTGCGTGGTGATTGTGGGCACCGGATTCTTAGGTGGCGAAGGAGAGCGGGGGTCCTGGAAGGGCGGTCAGGGTGGTTCGGACGGCAGGCCCGAAGGAGGTCCCGCGAATGATCCAGGGGGTGTTAAGGGGGGAGCTCCCCCTTGTCCTGCCACGGTCTTGGGTGCTGGCGGCCTTGGGGACACGTGGTGTCTGAGTTGCTCCAGTCGCTGCCTCATTTCTGGCATTGTGGGTACCGCCGGGGGTCTCTGTCGTCGGAACATCAGGCCCGGGTTTAGGCGTAGCAGGCTTCCCAACGCTGGTTGCAAGTGGGCCGATGGGGAGCTGGTGCTGGCCTGGCGGGCGGGGCTTCTCCATGCGGGTGGTCCTGCCGGTACTGGTGGTGTTGCGGGTAGCGGGATTCTGGTCACGATGCGTTGAATCTCTGCTCTTGCCTCCCGGAGTTGGTTTTCCAGGGTGGACACCCGGTTCTGATGTGCGGCTGCCCACAGTTCCACATTTCCCTGAAAGTTGGCCAGATGTTGATTTCGGGCTGTGTTAGCTTCTGCCAGGAAGGACAGGGCATCGTTTACCCGAGCCAGCTGAGTGGCCTGACAGATTTGTCGCTCATTGGCCTCATTGGTGTGCTCGATGATGGCTTGCGAGATGTTTCTGGCGAGGGATTGGTACGCGTTTGCAGTGCTCGACAGCTCGCTGCGTATCCATTCCTCTGCTATTTCCTCGTTAGCGTTGACTCGGTCATATTCGTACCTCGTGCCTTCCGCCAAAGTCTGATCGGCCTGTTCGATCTCCCACGTCCGTTGGTCGGTTCTATCGTAGGCATCGCCGCACAGCTCAGTAAGCCATTGTAAGTCGCTCTTGGCCTGCTGTTGCTGGCGCACCAGGGACCTAACCCAGACTGCGGGGTTGGCTATTTCCACCGCCTGTTCTGGTCTTGGTGTTCCGTCAGTGATTTGGAGCAGATCGCAGGGGGCCTCGAGCCGGAGCATGTTGAAGTCTGAAGAGGTCGTCATTGCTCAGTATAGGTCGAGGAAGTCTCCGCTGTGGATGGTTGAGTCGTAGTCAAAGTGGTAATCGAATAGTGCGTAGAGTTCGTCCTCGTCAAAGTTGGCTGGTTGGGATAGCAGCGCACAGTTCCACCACTGCTGGGTATACCAATGGTATGGGGCGCACTCGATTGTTTCGTGGATCGGCTTGGGTCCGTCGAAGAATTCTTCCCAATGCTTGTGCTTCGAGATTTCTTCGTCGATTGACTGAAAGGTGTGGTCTAGAGAGTATTGAGACTTCGGCTCCAAGAAGGTGGATAGTTCGAGTAAATAAAGGTGGTCTTCGAAGTAGGTGTCGTCGAAGTAAGTCATGAAAGTAGGGTGATTTTGAGATCAAGATTATAGTGTGACACTGGGGTTGTATCGTAACCGGAGTGTTGAAGGGCAGCGAAGGTAGTCAGGCTACTTTCGATAATTCACAGCGGAATAATCTTAGATCTTGTGTGTGGGTTCAGTGGTAGTGTTGGTGAGGATGTTCGTGCTGGTTTTTCCTTCTCAGCTGTCGGGGCGGAAAACCTCAGTCTTATATCTGAGTGACACTGGTGCGAGAGGTGGTGACTCGGATTTGGATTCCCCCGAGGTGCATGGACCTCGTGGGTGACTCATTGGTCCTGGCAGGGTGTAGATAAGGGGAGATGAGGTTTCATGCAAGTGGGCGGGGTGCTTTCCCTACCGGACTCTCTTCCGTGCACCATCAGCAGGCGACATGGCATCCCCTCCTTTCGGGGGAGATGTCATAGCCCAAGTCCGGCGGTCTGTACGCCATCAGCAGGCAACGTGGCATCCCCTTCTTTTGGGGGAGGGGTCATAGCCCAAGCATCTTCGTCATTTGCAATCTTCCCCTCATCTCCGGAGATACGTGTCTTAGGTCCGCCTCGGCCGTAAGATCATCTCCGGTCCTTATCTCCCTCCTAAACTCTCTGAGTGCGTTCCGTCATCCTTATGTACCCCTCTCTAGCCTAGCTATGTACTCGAGATATTTTCAGGTGTAACAGCTGTTGTCTGTCTTGCATGTTTCTTCTTCACGCAACAAGTTGGTGCATCTGGCGGATGGGAAAGATGGGAGCCCCATGGGGGCGGTACGGCGTGGAGGAGTGCATATAGTCTGTAGTACTGAAGCACAATGGAATTAACTGCCACTTGTTACCGACCCCCCACCCCCGCTTTCTGCCACGACCTTTCCTCTCCCGCCATCAATCAAGTTAGAAACTGTCACGAACCTCGCGCGACAGGCTCCTAAGCGCCGCGGCCGGGGCCGCCGTCACCCTTGCAGCCCTATGGCTCGCCCTCATCACAGCTGCCGCGGCCACGGTCATCCTTCGCGCTTAGCGCGCCTCGGCCGATCTCCAACATATCGCGCCGGTAGCGATATTCCCCGACCGCTGGCCGGTCCAGACCTCTTCCTTTGTTTCTTCTATGTTGCCTACGCGTCATTCTCGTCTTTGCCGTTTCCTATTGATATTGCTTACACGTCCT
>Ga0307516_10005770_pt1 | contig 14666 bp, 19 predicted proteins | sample 19_EM_MG_FD_203310 | JGI IMG/M metagenome (GOLD analysis project Ga0307516, IMG submission 203310) | Populus trichocarpa ectomycorrhiza microbial communities from riparian zone in the Pacific Northwest, United States - 19_EM | ecosystem: Host-associated > Plants > Roots > Unclassified | place... | reverse complement strand
GCTGGAGAATGGAGAATCTCCATGGGCAGCTGGGAATTTCCAACCTGTCAGGACCTCATAGGTAGATACATCTGTAGAAATATACAAACCTAATAGGTCCTAAATGGGGGTTGACTGAAGTGCTGAAGGAGCAGGAGGCAATAAAGGTAGGCTTCTCCTTGACTGCGGAGATCCGTCGAGAGATAATGAAGGTAGCCCGATCCCTGAGTGCACAGTGTAGTCTGCAAGTGAGGCTGCACCAGAGGGCACAGTCAAATGGTTGCCATTGACGGACGCCAGGCTAGCAGCAATGAATGCGTCTGATTCAGCTGATCCCGAACCACTGTTGTTCCACTGGAAAGACGTTGGAATCTCCCACTGCTGTGAAAATGTTGCCATAGTCTCCGCTTGCAACATACTGTCTAGTTCGGGTACTAAAGCACCGAAATCCTGGAAAGATAGAAGGTCATCGAAGTGAACGTAAGGTTGGGTGGTAGTTGATGATGGACCATAATAAGAAGGGGCCGCTTGAGGCACAGGCAATGGGTCATTGGAGAAAGGGTCAAGAGCGTGTGCAGATATCATGTCGGCCACAGCACCAGGCAATGCAATACATGCTGGTGTTGCAATGCCATGTTGGGCTGGTGTTGCAAGTTGAGCAGGTGTTGCAACACTTGGACGCACTGGAGTGCTTGCAAGCAGAGTGGGTGTTGCAACAGGCGTGCTGATTGCAATACTGGTGACTCTGACCAAACAAATGAGCACAGATATAAGGGGGTATAAAAGCTCGTCACTCAACTAATCCATATCCCCAGCCCCGTCCTCAGTGACTGCAGCATAGCCCTCCTCATTCCTCCCATCGTCATCTGACTCATCACCGTCATTTTCATCATCGCTCTCACCATCGGAGTTGTTGCCTACACCCTGGTCCTTCCCCTTGCACGTTTTGTCGCCATCAGAGGGGAACACGCTGTCGTCTCCCTGCGAAGTTGGCAGCTCCGTCTTGGTGTTCGTATGAGTATCTAGGCATAGTTTGTATCCATTTTCTCAACTATAACGGTGACTTACGATACTTCGAGTCTAGGAATTCGGCATACGCCTGCACTATAGTGGAATCAAACACAGAATACGACTCCCCAAAATTGAGTCTGTGACTATTCTTTCCAGTGTGGAGGCTATGCAATGATGTGAGTTAATCTCAGGGCTGGAGTGTACGCAGGTGTACTTACCTCACTACTATGCACTGTCCTTCGGGTTCTATCAGATCAGGCCCTCCCATCAGGATGGAGAAGGACCAGCCGGTCTTCCGAGACAGGTGGTCGAGGATCTGTTGAAGTGCGGGTGCACATTGTTGGATGTTACTATGTAAAGAGTGCCATGAGCGCCACGTGGAGATGATGTAATGTATAACTTTCAAACCTTTGGCATACTTGTACATCAATATTGAGGTATGTTTCTTCATTGTCCTTTGCGACAGCTGTGCTATTCTTACTGGTAATTTGTTCCTCGTGGATGCGCATCACCTCATCTTGAATCTCTTTAGGTTCCGCCTTGAACTTCTTCTCGGTTTGTTGGCAAAGTGTGGAGATGTTGGTACTATCTGTTGAATCGAGAGGGAGTTCAGGCTTGACCCGTGAGGTATAGTACATTTTTGAATATATCTCCACCGGTTGTTTGATACGAGTGTTAACTTTTATCAAATCGTCGACAACATCCATGATCTTCTTGTTGGCAGACCTATTCTTCCCAGCTCCTGTGTGCCACCGCAGCCATTGCTGCAATTGCTGGGTCAAGGTGAGCACTCTATACGGCTGTATCAGAGGATGTTACTGACTTTATGGCGCTTGGTGACAGCAGCGGCCAAGGTTGCCATTTGCTCGGGGGTCAATAAATCGTCTGGTTGGAGTGTCGGCAACGTAGTAGCCCTCTCAGGCCAAAGCTGTGCCCATCGTTGGTAGAGATCCGGCCAGTATCGTGAGAGCTGCTGGGCGTTCAGATAATCCCTGTATGGTACTAATTCTTTCCGCAGGAACTCCTTCTGCTCGGGGGTCGTCCACTCTTTGCCTGGCATGTCTGTTGATGGCAGTAGGTCATTGTATGCAGTACATGGTATGCACTACGCATTAGAGAAGTAGAACTTACTGTGCTGGGGAAAAGGTAAGACACGAAGGATGAGGTGTGAAGGTGAGGTGAACAGCATGTGCGAATAATCGACATTGCTAATATATTGACGCGTCGCGACGCGTCGACGCGTAGCCCATGTAACCCATTGGTGTGTCTGTCAACGTATCTCATGCCACGGATCTCGGTCGTACAGATCGGAAGTGCAATCTATATTGACGCGTCGACGCGTAGCCCATGTAACCCGTTGGTGTGTCTGTCAACGTATCTCATGCCACGGATCTCGGTCGTACAGATCGGAAGTGCAATCCGCATCTTGGGAAGGTGTGCAGTGCACGGGATTCACAGAAATAATTACCATGAAGCCGCCCTCTGGATCTGGCTGCTACTTCGGAGGCACAGATTTGTACCGCAAATTCCACGAGTTAGATTCGCAGATACACCTAAATATTTTCACTATGAAGAACGTGTCAATACATGGTGTCTAGGAGATATTGTTGGAATAGTAAATTGCCCCTAGTGTACATCTGTGTTACATCTGCGCCCTCCATGGCATTCATCAAGAGATCCTCGAGAATGGATGACAACAAACGTATCTGATCAAAGGTCCCCTTGGTAGGATTGTCCAAGTGATCAACATATTGCCAGTGCAACATGCGTACTCGTGACTCCAAGCTTTGTACTTCGGATAGGACGTTCGAAATTTTTGAATAGTCTCCACTATTCATGAAACCTTGGCATAAAGCATCCATAAACGACCGCCATGACTCTCCTGTTAAGTCCTTCAGCGAGTTCTCGATCTTAACGGTTGAATCCGGCACGGAGTGGAGTGAAGCACCGGTAGGAGTCTGGGAGTATATGTCGTGGTAATCTGCAGACTGCTTGGACGGGGTGGGTATGGACGGATAACGTGGCGATATTTCCGTGTCCAGAGATTCGGTAGGACACAAACTAAATATATTAGTTCTACAACTCTGTGAAAGGGTAACTAGCCTTAAAACGACTTACAAGGAGGGCTCGTCACGGGAAGCCTTGAACCTATCTCGTTTTGCCTTGAGTTTAAGTCTGATTTCATCTCGATGCCTTAGGATTTATATTGGCGGTGAGTCTAAACAAACCAAAGCGCATCGGAGCCATAGACATACCTTTGGTAATATTTCATTCGATATGAACGAGCAGCCAGTAGCTTCTCATCCTCTGTGCAGTGTAGTTTTGGTCGTCCCATGTTTCAATACTTACTTTCTGCACTGAGGTAAATCACGGTGATAGGAGATTTACCATTGAATCCATGGACTTTGAAGGGCAGTTCCGGATTCGGAGGGTATATTAAACCGACCAAAGTCCATGACGCTTCTATTCACAAGTGAGCGGCAAGACAGAAAGAGAACGGTTACCTTGACCACTAAAATGCATCCCCATCAGGCCGCAGATCCAAATCTAATTAATGAGGATCAATCAGGGGATAAAATATGACTTACAGGTGTTGAAGCTGCACCAGACGCCTCTCTGGTACCTCTCGACCTTCACCGAGTCCTCCGTTTTGAACCAATCCATCTTGCTGGAGTGTCTGGTTGATCTTGATGAGGTTATCAATCTGTCCGGAGATAGTATCAACAGAGCGTGCAAACTTCCGCACTCCTATGGAAAATTCCTTGTCGATTCCATTCTGATATCGATCCTCATCGTCTGACACATCATTCCATTGCCTACTTCTCTGTAAGTGAAACATTATGATGCGATGATCAGCTCACCACCGAGTCGACTTCGTGTGAATCCTCTTGCTGATTTGGCTTCAAGAAGTCTTGTTGTGAACTCAAACAGGTGGTTTTCTGTGAGAACCAGATTCGGACGTTCAGTATTGGAGGAGGCTGGTAAAGGATCATTTTTTTCTGTGCCATCGTAGTCAGTGGTAGCGGGAGAAAGTACTGATTGGTGACTGAGTACCAGTGATCGGGTAAATTATTAGGCAGACTGTTTGGCTAAATGGCAAGGATGATTTGGATTCTCAATCATAAGGCATGCAGCACATTCTGCTTTTAATACAGAAGCAGAAGAAAGAAGCCGTGCATAGCCGTTGTTGATTCTGTGGCGCCGCGTTGGTTCCCAATGCCAAGTCTCAAGCCCAGTCGAAAATCGGCAAGTATCCGAGATCCAGCTAGGCCTTCAGACGTATGTGTGGTATTTAAGTAGACTCGGTTGTGTCCTACCCACCCAATCCACCCCGTCGACGTTATTCGCCCTTTGCCATGACTGACAAGTCTGTTAAGCTCATTTTGCCCAGCCAGATAGGCCTTCATGATCTGTCGATTTCTTTAGAATATGACACACCTGGGACAATGGTAAGTGTGGTACTTTTATGCGATAAACGCCCACTCACTGTGCATAAGACATTTCAGATTCTTATTGAGGACTCCGATAACCTTTCGGACGGGGAGCCTGATGGAGTCAGAACCAATTCTCGGCGCCACGAAGGTGGATCAAGGTCTGCTACTCAGACCGCCGTCAAGCAGGAAGAACTTGAAGGCTCACTGGTAAGTATCTCACTGGTGATTCAGTCGAATTACTAAGGTTTACTTCAGTATTTACAGCCAAATACACGGAAAAGGAGACCCGGAGCTGTTGCCTCTGCAGACGTACCCGCGACGCGGCGGTCTAAGCGGGCTACTGGACAGAAGTTAGGGTAGATACTTTGCGGCAGGTACAGTACGACGTCCGCGCTGTAAAGTTACATGATAACCAGCAAATGGCCCTCAAATACAGTACATTCACTGTGCTCATCCCCCTCAGTTGTCTCAATGTTGAATTTCTATTTAAGCAATGCAATAGCGGCACAAATCCCATTCCAGACATGTAAATACATTTTCTACCCAATAAAATCATACAATATCTATACTACTTACTACCTTTGCGCACTGATGGTTGTGGTGGCCATGTGGACGTGCGTTGTTGTGTGCGAGACAGCTGACGGTTGGACATGTTGGCATGAACGGCTGAGACTTGGGTGCGGGGACGGCATACCTAGCATGGAGTTGGGGCTGGTACCAATGGGAGACGGCGTATCTTACCTTGAGACCGCTGGCGCTGAAACGGGTCGTGGCTGGGTGGTGTTGAGACGGCTGGGGGTACTGATGCCACTGGAAACGTACCTGGGGGTTGGTGCTGGCGCTGGCGTTGAAACGGAAGGCTGGTGCTGGTGTGGGCGTTGAGATGCTGGGGAACGGCTTGCGCCAAGACGGTTGGGGGTACTGATAACTGGAGACATACCTAGCGGTTGGGGCTGGTGCTAGCGCTGAACGGCTGGACGTGGTCGGGGGACGGCTGGCATTGAGATGGTTGGGGGATGGCTGGCGTTGACGTTGGAACGGACAGCTAGTGCTGGCGTGGGCGTTGAGATGCTGGGGGACGGCTGGAATGGTGCTGGCACAACGATGGTGTGGTTGTAAGAGGGATGGATGGGGGTGTTAAAGGTAGCTGATTTGAAGGTTGCGGGTGAGACGGCTAGGCTGGTAGTGGGTAGAGACTTACCAAGTTTTACAGAGGCGTGTATGGCACACCACTGTTGGTACACATGAATGACGGCCGATGCAAGATGGCCAGCGCAGTGGATGAGTTGATTGTCGTCATCGATAGCGGTGGGCAAGTGGTGTGACTTGGATATTTGCAGGTGGCGGTGCGTGGGGAACTGCAAATGTTTTGAGTCAGCCTCCAGCCTCAGAGGCGGACAGCGGAAACACTCTGACGGCCCCGGCGTTCTCGATCGTGTACACGGAACCAAATCTGAAGCTTGAAGGCCTGACATTGGGGTCAGGGTCCGGGCGTTGCGTTGCGTCGCTTAACGATGGCACGTACTACCCGCTCGTTGCTCAGCGCTCTCAGTGCTCAGAGCGCTGAGCGTTGAGTATTATCACTGGCAGCAAACTTGGTCAGTCACAGAGCCCTCATGTTGTGATAGGCTACTCTCAGAGTTGTACTGATATACCAAGCAGTACTGTACTTCCTCTCTTCAGTTGCTCAATCTATTCCTGCTGGATGGTAAGCACAGACTTGGCCATGATCGAAATCATTGATCCCCCCGTCCATCATCTCCCTTTCATACAATACAGTGTACACAATGCCTCTCACCCAGATACCTTATCCTCAGCCGGTAAGCACACACTCTCTTTTATCTTTCCTACACCTTCCAACGCACATCAAAAACCACAATCGGCAGCATCCATTTCTTGGCAACCTGACCCCTTCTATGGCCACGAGCCCATATCGCGCTTATGTGCCAAATTTGTCACTCACCTATTCGCCTGCCCCTGCCCTATTTTATTGCGTACACTTTCTGTCGGATGAAACTACACCCTTGGTCACTTTTGTGGCCCTCGTCCTCATTCAATGACTAGGCGCGTTTTCCTATGGCCACAAGCCATATCGCGCTTATGTGCCAAATTCGTCACTCACCTAATTCACCTGCCCCTGCCCTATTTTATCGCGTACGTTTTCTGTCGGACGAAACTACACCCTTGGTCACATTTGTGGCCCTCGTCCTCATTCAATGACTAGGCGCGTTTTCCTATGGCCACAAGCCATATCATGCCTATGCGCCAAATTCGTCACTCACCTATTTGCCTGCCCGGAGTTGCAGCCGTCCCCTTCTGTCCTGACAGTGAGGCTGCCCTATTTTATCACGTACGCCCTCCATCTGATGAAACTACACTCCTTGGTCATCCTTGTCTTCCTTCAACAACTCCAGGTGCATTTTCCCACTGCATGGAGGTCGTCGGGCCACTGTCTCTTTGTATCCACGTTCATGTTGGCCAAACAAAATGTTGATTTAGCTTCAGTTCTTTTGGTACGTACTATCGCTATTTCACAACATTTGCTCTCATTCATCCCATGACCAGGCAACATTTATCTTGGGATCAATATCAATCTCAGGGGAGGAGGTCGCCATCAAACTTGGGTCGGTCAAGGCCAAGCATCCTCAGCTGGAGCAACCCGCGATGGCCCTGCCTCACCTCATCTATGGCCACCAGCGACGAAGTGGTGCCGACCACCCCAGATGATCTCAATGATCACCCAATCCCAGTGTCGCCTGCTGCACCTCCAGCCGCGTCATAAGGTTGACGATACCGCTGACGTCGACAGCATGCCAGGAAGACAGCCCCGAGTATAAACTCACATCTTACCAGGTTTCATCCACTCCTCCCACAGCCTGTTATTCACTCCCTAGACATTTCCCTTCCCATCGCACGCTGCCTCACGCGTGTCAGCTGCACCAGCACAGAACAAGGTAAATTTGAAGCAGAGCAGTATGTCCATCAAGGTGCGTGTTGACCTCCTTGCCAGGGCTCCCACAACTTCCTATGTATATTCTACATCCTTGACTGTACTTTGTGCATCACTCTTCATCAAATGCAATAGATACCATACAGACCCAACAGGCTAGCCATTTACATGGCTCACCCATAGGTACACTCCTGTGCCGTTGCACCTCATTCCCTATTTGGAAATACGCAACACGCGGCCTCGAGAAACCTGACGAATCTCATTGTACTTTGGTAACGACTGTAATTCCGCGGGCCAGAAGAGTTCTGGGAGCTTCGTGCCTCGTGCATCAACAGGCTTCATTTTAAGTGACTTGCGCACTGTCACCGCAAATTCTTGGGAATCCTGGCCGGTATATGGATTTGTAAGTGACGTTCGCAGATCTTGGTTTTCTAAATTCTAATCGCTCAAGCCGCACCTAAACCGCATTCACCGACTAGCAGAAAGGCGCACCATGTATATGGACTTATAGGTGTCATTTATGGATCTCGGATCTTGAAACGTTGAACGTTAACCCCATGGGCCCCATCTTTCACCCATTCTAGGATATCGCCCACCAGCCACCTCCTGAAAGTCTACTGTACGGTACGTCCGATTGCCTTCTGCTCCCATCCCCCCCCCAATCCAGGTAGCCAACAGGTCACTCTCATGCAACAAGAGTTGCGTCAAAACAATGGGCCATCTCCAGCTCGACGTACTGGCTCACTTCGGTTCCCGAAAACCGCTGGTTTGACTATTCACAAGCGGAAGACCGAAGAAGAAATTACTCCCACTCGTCGTCACATCAAGATTCAGTCAGACTCAGACGGGACCCTACGTTTGACTACCCATGCATTGGCTATCCCCAATGCCGTTCCAAAAACACCTACTGTGCAACCCAACGTTGCAGACCACTTTTCTCACTCTATGATCCCTAAATGTGAGGACAGACTGCCGCCAGAAGTCGATCTAGGTCTTTTAGACATACAACCCCGACAGACAATGAACTCAGTAAGGTCAATTTGCGCACGCTGGACAGGACACCTTGCTGATACGTTTCAAGGACTTCCCACTCCTCGCGTGGTCAAGATTAGACCGCGAAGACTACTTGTCTGAACTACTCAGACTGGAGGGTAGATGTGGTGTTTCGGAAAATTGTCTGTCTTGTAGGAGACAGCCAGCCCGATTCCGCTGCGACGATTGCTTTGGGCTTGGCATGTACTGTCAAGAATGCATAGTTGTTCGTCATGGAAATAATCCATTGCACCGCCCGAAGGTGAGATACAGTATTGGAATCAATTACATCGAGCTCACCAGTGAAAGAAATGGAACGGTACATACTTTGCACACACAACCCTGAAGGACTTGGGCTTGAACGTACAGTTGGGCCATCCTGTGGGTGAACAATGCAGTAGGCCACGGCCCGTCCCAAAGGGTGAATTCGTTGTTGTGCACGACAACGGTGTTCATGTTGTCAGCCTTACATTCTGCGGGTGTGAGACAGCTGAAACATATTTTCGACAACTATTACGTGTCCGCTGGTTCCCTGCAACTTCAGACAAACCACGTACCGCGGCCACGTTTTGCGTGCTGGAGCACTTTCATATTCTATCGTTAGAATCCAAAATTTCTTGCTATGATTTTTACAATGCCTTGTCCCGTCTTTCGGACAATACCGGTTTAAACCCACCTAAGGTTCGTCTCAGTCCAATGTTTTCATTGTCTGTGCTGAGTCGACCTCAGACGCGTTATGAGCAATTCTTGAGAATGGTGCGGCAGTGGCGCCACCTCAAGATGCTCAAACGTTCAGGAAGGGGACATGATCCTGCCGGTATCTTAAATTCAAAAGAAGGTGAATGTGCGGTGTTGTGCCCGGCATGTCCCCAACCTGGAAAGAACATGAGCGTTTCATCGTCCGTGCCAAGGTAAATTGACCTTGGCCTAGCTGAATTTTGGCTGACCTATTATACAGAGACACTGATGCTTTATTTGTTGCCCTGGATGCCAATTTTCGTCTCAGGCGCCGTGCAGTCTCGAGCAACGAGACCGATCCAAGCCTTAGTCAGGGTTGGGCCTACTTCGTAGAAGATAGCGCATTCAAGAAATACCTGTGTGACCACAAGAATGACGTTCAGGAGGTATGTAGTTGTACATCGGATCTACTTACACCATCTGACTTTATATAGAAAAGTACATGTTCGAATCATAATGCTGTCAATATGGCCGACGTGAAATCAAAGAAGAGTTGTGATGCAACTGGCGTTGGTATGGTCGTCTGCGCTCGGCATGGCATGAGGCTGCCCAACGGAGTAGCCGACCTACAATACGGAGAAAGGTACGTTGCATTATTTACTCCTCACGTTGGAATTTTTCATGGGCCCAACTAATACAGATATGTAAACATGGATTATGCATTTGCATCGGCACTTCGTCATTCAAACTCGTCTCTTCTAAAGGTCTCGTACGACATCGCATGCCAATGGCACAAGAAACTACATCAACGGATGGTCAAGATGCCTCCTTCAGTACAACCAAACTTGCACAATCGGGACGTCACTTTTTTGGTACCTAAATTCCATCTTCCTGCTCATATCGCCTCGTGTCAATGGGCGTTTTCTTTCAACTGGACCAAGGGCGTCGGACGGACGGACGGCGAGGAACCGGAACGTGGATGGGCGAATATTAATGCAGCTGCCTCGAGTACGAAAGACATGGGCCCTGGTCACCGTCGAGACACGCTGGATGATTATTTTGGCGACTGGAACTGGAAAAAATTGGTTAAACTGGGTGTGTTGCCATTTATGCATGACTTATGGAGGGCTTAACCTTGTATAGGATCTTCTATTCTAAGGAAAATAAAAGAAGCTATCCCCGAACGCAATGAACACCAAGGAGATTTCGAAGAATTGACGCAATCACTTGAGCACAAATTTCCTGAACAGCTCATGAAATGGAAATGGCAGGTGGAAGAATGGGAAGCCGATTCCACGAAGCCAAATCCATTTGAAGTAAAAAGTACAGGTGTGTGCAGGATCAAACATGACCTTTCTTTCTCCCTCATACCTTAACAGGCATCACACAAGCCAGTATTCAGTTACAGTTGGCAAAAGAAGAGGCCGAGATTTCTCTGAGTGAGAGCAAAGTTCTGTTACACCCAGATGTGACTGCGAGTTTTTTCATCAGCACCGGCATTGATCTTGAGGACCAGCAGTATGTCTTCTTTTAATTGACGAGTATTTACTGATCTTATGTTCGACTTGATATGCAGGTGACATCTACGTGAAGCTACTAGACCAGGGCTGAGTGGTACAGATACCAACCAAGTTCGGGTTCAACAATGCAGCAACATACTCATGTGGCGTATTGAGGCTTGGCAGCAAGTTCAAGACCTCTTTATGCCGGGCGTACATACTCTTCGGGATGAATTGACTCAGGTTACAAACCGACCTCAACCCCCGGAGGATCTCCTTCTGTTCCTTCCATCGCAGATTAATGGCAAAACCGTATGCCCACGCAAATTGGAGATGATTGAATTTCGGCTCAGAGAAGGCCAGGCCTTCGACGCACTGAATGACATACACCAAGGACTCCATTCACGCGCTGTAGAGACAGTCCTGTCTCTAGGTGTGTAGATTGGTAGTACTGATACTGGACTCTTACCTTAGCTATGTAGGCTTGTACTTAGCTTACTAAGCAACAACTCTCTCTTCACTGTACATTTTTGAGCTCAGTCATGGAGTGACTGAACCAGCCTTCCACTCTCTAGTTTCCTAGTCTCCTTAGTCCTTGGGAGCCTTGCCAGACCTCCAGAAGCCCCTGGGTTGAATGCACCTCATCTGAGGTAGCAGCCACCCAAACACTTTGTTATCTTTTCAGCGCGTAGATGCTCAAGTTCAAGGATAGGTTTTTACGTGGCCAAGGAGCAAATACCCGGGCTTGAAATTGCGTCAAAACCCTTGATGCAAAGATAGGATCTGCCGCTACACGGTATCGCGTGGCATATCACGCATTGTCCACTCTTGGCCCATCACTGGGGCAGGTTGGCTGGAAAAATCACCTTCGCCCACTTGCAGATGAAGACATTTGTGCGCTTGTGGATGTATCCGATCTTCGGCCTGGTGAGGGAAGGCGTCGGGTTTCTTGGATTTGGCGGGTATGTGGGTATGGTGAGCAGGCTATGGAGGATGAATCAGATAACAATTTCCAGGAAGGTGTGTCTTCCAGCCGTCCAGCTGATTGTAATCCTGATACTTTACCTTGTGCTAGCCATCCATGTTGAATGGTGCAAGGCATGTGCACGCACACATCGCTGGGAAGAAGAGGTTAGGCTGCTATTCGAAGAAATGCAGCGTACACTTCGGTTTCTCGAGTGGCATGCAAATTGGTGGATGGAGTGCCGTAGTACCATCACAACCAGTAATGAAGCACTTTCTGAAGGCTGCCATGCATATGCTGTATGTCAGGCAGAACTTCACCATCAGATCGCAGGGTCGTTTGCCCACACATGGAGGGACACACAGTCTTTTCTGGATTTTGCTGACACTCATGGTGTGTCCTAGCTGCTAAATTCTTACAACGTACTACTTGATATTGTCTCTGTAACGGCGTATACAGTGTACATATATACTTGTTGCACTACTAAAGTGACAGGGAGGAACTCAGCAAAAATTAGTACTTCAAGGCTGTGCAGATGGTCGCAGATACTCGATGGACAATGTTCGACATGCAGTCAAAGACTTCAAGTGAAGTCTACAGTAAACCGTCATTTACATCCCATCTCGAGTAGTTCAAACTTGTTGCAAATATCCGCCCAACCCTCCAGGCTGCATGCATATCTCGTGCTCCTCTCGTTACCAGTCACACCTCTTTGAACCTGACCAGTAAAGGTGAGTCACTATTTCACAGATAGATAACTCTAATACTGACCATTACATTACATGCATATGCAATCAACATGGCCAAAACCAGGTCCACCTGAAACTAACATGGTTACCGTTTGCAGTCCTGTGCTTGTCGTTGTCAAGCTACATTACTGGTCATACCTGTCATGCACAGTCAGTATTAGTGTCCTACCTTTTCTGTAAAAATAGCAACTTACTTTGGCCACTGATCAGATTCACATCCGGTGAGTTGTGATCGGACTGGAAACGAGAGGAGCACGCGATACGTGCACGCAGCCTGGAGGCTAGGTTGCGTTCCAGGTTGAAGTGAGTACTTCATGCTGAAGTGGGTGATGGCACAGACGGCACGTACTCAAATATTTGCAGCAAGGTTGGACTCCTAGAGATCAGATGTAATGGGCTGTAGCGAGCCAGATGGACAGGAGCACCAGGGAGAGGGAGATCAATAGACAGGTTGGGAGGTGTGGACAAGTTATTTGCTCTTGTATTTATACTCATTTTTCTGGACTCTCACTACTGGTGTTGCAATGGCTCGATCTGTCATGATCGGTTCTCCTCGACGATCTTACTAGGAGGTCCAGGGGTTCAGGGGACTAATGAGGAGGTAAGTCCAGACACTAGTAGGTGCTAGTTAGTGTGGACAGTCAAGTCCGGGTCATACAGACGAAGTCCGGGCACTAGAGAAGCACTGGGAGTAAGTCCGGGTTTTGCGGAGTAAGTCCGGACCGCGGGAAAGTGGACCGGAGTAGCGCAGCTTGTCCGGATGAAGGACATCCCAGAGGTGGGATAAGTCCCTAGAGGTCTAGCATCGAGTCTGGGACAGAGGTGGCTTTTGCCCTTGTGCGAGTAGGAGACTTGCTAGGATCAGACATAGGACCAAGGGAACGAGATAGGACGGAGACTGGAGTTGGCCGGAGTTCAGGAGTTCAGGTGAACAGATGGATTAGGAGAGCATAGTGGGTAGTACAGAGGGAGGAGTATCTTAGTCGAGATTTGATCTAAGGATCTACTAGGCCGGAGTTTGGTAGTTTATGTAGTAAAGAGACTAGAGGTGAGTATATACGGTGACAAGTAAACACCTTAGCCGGGACAAGGGATAGAGCAGAAGCAGACAGGAAAATAAACTAGGTACAGGAAATAAACCGGAGTGGAAGCAGACATGGGAAACTAGGATTACAGGGATGACGGAGGAAAAGCAGGGACAAGGGAACTAGGCTGGAACAGGACAGGTAAGGGTCAGAGGTGGACTTAACTAATGTTAAGTCTGGAGTGATGTCCAGGACCGGAGGAAGTGGAACCAGAGGAAGTGCACGACCGGAGGAAGTGCAAGAGCGGAGGGAGTGTATGAGCGGAGGGAGTGTGCAGGTGGAGGAAGGGCAGAGTAGCCGGAGGGAGGTCTGGAGTTGGACATGGAAATGTCCTAAGCCTTTGGTGGACCTAACAGAGGAAGTGGAGCAGGAGCAGGAGCAGAACTGAGCTGGAGTTGGATATACCAGCCGGAGTTGGGCTACATCGCAGACAAGGCTAAGGGAGTGGCCAGACTGAAACTGGAGTAGCGACTAATGGTAGGTACAGGTCCGACACGGAGGAGTTAGACTGCGGATCTGTCTGTAGGAAGACAGGGGTTAGTCCTGAGGCGGTGTCACGCACCAAACGTGTTTGGTACTGTGGACATGGAGAAAGTTAGCCGATGAAACTAATGCAAAGAATGCACCCAAGATCTGTTGAAAGATTGTCCCAACTTGAGGGATACAGACAGCCCTTGCTATCCATATCATGCAAAGTCAAGACTATCCTTATGCGAAGAATGAATACAAGCTCGTCATAGCCATCTATCGCACAAGAATGACTATCCTGATGCAAGAGATGAATGCTATCGCTGACAGTCATCTATCGCACGAGAACTGTCAAGAAGCAGAAAGAATCCAAAGAATTAATGACCATTTCAGTATGAGAGAGGAATGCAAGCTTCTGCAGTCCAACTCCCATACCAGAACAACCAAAGAAGCAGAAGAAATGATTGAGAAACGAAGAAGAAAGAGAAGAATCATTTTTAGTGCCCAAATGTCAAATTTAGGCACCCAGTGCCGGCATTCCGATATTTTGAATAGCTCCATCGTTTTTGAAGCTACCAAGGATGTGACTATACCATCATGGAGCCTAGACCGTGGTCTATCTGCCTGTCAAGTTCCGATGTAAATCCGATTATTTCCCATGGAGATATTCCACTCGCAATCCAGACACCCGCTTCATCAGTCACTATGGAGTCTGCATTTTCTCTGGAACGTTTCTCCGCTATTGCAGCAGACCTTGACTATGTCCTACTCTTGGGACAGCCTCTCCCTGAGTTCCTGTGCACTGCCTGGCACATAT
>Ga0307516_10005768_pt1 | contig 14668 bp, 15 predicted proteins | sample 19_EM_MG_FD_203310 | JGI IMG/M metagenome (GOLD analysis project Ga0307516, IMG submission 203310) | Populus trichocarpa ectomycorrhiza microbial communities from riparian zone in the Pacific Northwest, United States - 19_EM | ecosystem: Host-associated > Plants > Roots > Unclassified | place... | reverse complement strand
GCCTAGACTCTTTGTGGCCTACTGACTCGACTTTCCTCTTCGAGCCGTTCAAGACCAGTCCTTACGTGCTCTGGCTATGTAGCTATCTAAGTATCTTTGTCCCGTGTTTCCAACTGAGGTGTAACACATGGCCGCCACCATGACCGACGGATGGGGCGCCCCTCCAGCCGCACCTTCGCCCCCACTGTCCGCTGCAGGACAGCCCTGTACCAACGACCACGCATCTCTGCACTGGACGGCCTGCTACGATGACCACTGCAACACCCACCCCCAGAGCAAGGACAACAACTACTACCCGTGCCGAAGCCGCTGCCGCCGAGCGACAAACTGCGACTGCCCGCTCCCACACCCTAACGAACTACTCGAAGTAACCCGTGAACGACGCCTCAACCCCGTCAAAGCATGCGCGGACTGGCACCAAGGAAAGCGGGTCTGCCCCGAATGCTGGTTCCTCGTGAACATGGAAAACCACCACCTCCGCTGCAGCGCTGCAGCCCCACATGAAACCTTGGCGGACATCATGCCACCACAGGAAGATCAGGAAAACATAAACCGCGCGGCCGCGACTGCGGCACTACAGGACGAGCAACTCGCCCTCCTGGGGGAAATCGTCACCATGATACATCAAACAACCACCCGGGATGCCCGCCACAATCACGTCGTACACCGGACACTCGCCCAGCGGATGAACGAGTTCCACTACGTGGACCAACAGCAACTCCAGCAGATGACCAATACCCTGGGAGCCATCATCACCGAACAACAGCGAATGAACGAACAACTCCAAGCACAGCAGCAGGCTAGTCGGCCCGTCCGCATCTACCTCACCCCCATCCGCTGCCGGGCCCTGATGACCCGACATGACCTCGCCGGAGCTTCGGTCTGGACAGGGGACGTACTGTCACGAACCTGGCGCGACAGGCTCCTTGGCACCGGCGCCGGTGCCACTCTCACCCTTGTCGCCCTGTGGCTCGTCCTCGTTTCCGCTGCCGCAGCCGCGGTCATCCTCTGCGCTTAGGCGCCTCGACCGATCTCCACCATATCGCTCCGGTAGTGATATCCCTGACCGCTGGCCAGTCTAGACCTCTCTCCTTCGTCTCCGTTATGTTACTTGTGCGTCCTTTCTCCTGTCCGCTACGTTTGTTGTCTACCATTGATTGAGCTTGCGCGTCCTTCTCCCATGTTTGTTACAAGTATTGTTTTCCCTTGATTAAGTTGTACGTCAGTCTTCCTTTCCTTTACTGTTACTGCTTGCACGTCCTTTCTCCTGTTGCCGCGAGTAGAGTGTTGGCCACGCGGTGGCCAAGTACGATCATGTGTTTTCCTTGGGCGCGGCGATTGAGTCATGATGAGCTAGGGAGGAACTGTGTCAGTCTTATGGGCAAGCTGTGATTCCACAGAGGAAAGGAAAGGTATAAAGGAAGGGTGCAGTAGCTAGTCTGGAGATTCTTCTCCACGCAATCTATTATCTCTCTCCACAGACCTACCTCTGTCTACCCGTGAACCGGCGCTGCGACCACCACCCCGATAAGAACCACGAGCCCACGCAAAGGAGTGTGAGAAGATCGCGATGAGACCACGCCAGGCATGACGGATACCACGAGAACAACGAGCCCATGCAAGGCGTGTGAGAGAACCGCGACGAGACCATGCCGGGCGTGACGGATACCGCGAGATGACGAGTGGCGCGTTAGTACGTCGGAAGTGTTACTACGAGAGGCGCGTGAGTACGCCAGAAGTGTGACTACGAGCGGCGCGTGAGTACGCCGGAAGTGTGATCACAAGCTTGCCCCGAAGAACCGAGCCTATGTTAGCTGTCGAGCAGCACGGAGTAGTCAAAGCAGGATCTTGACACCCAGCGTGGCATCGTCGTTGTCGTCTTCCTTCCTGCCCGGCATGGCATCATCGTTGTCATCTTCCTTCCTGCCCGGCATGGCCTGCGGTATGCGTGGCAGACTTCCCTCATGCGCGGCGGTCTTCTGTCCTGTCCGGTGCGGCCTTCGGTGTGTGCGGCGGTCTTCCGTTCTGCCCGGTGCGGTATGCGTAGCGGTCTTCCATTCTGCTCGGCGCGGTATGCGCGGCGTCCTTCCTTTCCACCCGGGGTAGAATCCGCGGCGGTCTTCCGTTCCGCCCGGTACGGCATGCGCGGAGGTCTTCCGTTCTGTCTGGTGCGGCCCGCTATGCGCGGCGGTGTTCCATTCTGTCTGGCGTAGCCCGGTATGCGCGGCGGTGTTCCATTCTGCCCGGCGCGGCATAGGTGTTCCGTTCTGTCTGGTGCAGCCCAGTGTGCGTGGCGGTCCTCCGTTCTGCCTGGCGTGGCACGCGCAGCGTGCTTCCGTTCTGCTCGGCGCGGCATGCCCGGCGTTCTTCCGCTCCACCCGGGGTGGCATGCGCGGCGGTCTCCCGTTCTGCCCGGTGCGGCATACGCGGCGGTATTCCGTTCTGTCTGGCACGGCCTGGTATGCACGGCGGTGTTCCGTTCTGCCCGGCACGGCATAGGTGTTCCGTTCTGTCTGGCGCGGCCCAGTGTGCGCGGCGGTCCTCCATTCTGCCCGGCGCGACACGCGCGGCGTTCTTCCATTCTGCTCGGCGCGGCATGTGCGATGTTCTTCCATTCCGCCCGGGGCGGCATGCGCGGCGGTCTCCCGTTCCGCCCGGTGCGGCATACGCGGCGGTGTTCCGTTCTGTCTGGTGCGGCCCGGTATGCGCGGCAGTGTTCCGTTCTACCCAGAGCGGCATAGGTGTTCCGTTCTGTCTGGCACGGCCCGGTGTGCGCAGCAGTCCTCTGTTCTGCCCAGCGCAGCACGCACGGCGTTCTTCCGTTCTACTCGGTGTGGCATGCGCAGCGTTCTTCCGTTCGGCCTGGGGCGGCATGCGCGGCGGTCTCCCGTTCCGCCCAGTGCGGCATACGCGGCGGTGTTCCGTTCTGTCTGGCGTGGCCCGTTATGCGCGGCAGTGTTGCGGGTCCGTCATAGGTGGTCCTGGATCACTTGTCGTGCTGCTGGATGACCCAGTGATCATCAGCACGAGTGATCCGAGATCCCGGCGCTGCTCTTGTCATGCCACTCAGAGATGTGTGAATGTAGGTGAAGGTAGATAGATAATCATATCTCGATGTCATTCGTCGTAGGCGATCCCGGATCACTTCCTCGCGCTGCCGGATGACCTGGTAGTCATCGGCGCAAGTGATCCGAGATCCCGGCCATGGTTTCGTCACGCCGCTCAGAGATGGGTAAAGGTAGGTCCAGGTGTATAGATAATATATTGCATGGAGAAGAATCTCCAGACTAGCTACCGCGCCCTTCCTTTATACTTTTCCTTCCCTCTGTGGAATCACAGCTTGCCCGCAAGACTGACACAGTTCCTCCGTCTAACATCATAACTCGATCGCCGCGCCCAAGGAAAACACATGATCGCGCTCGGCCGCCGCGCGGCCAACACTCTACTCGCGGCAACAGGAGAAAGGATGCGCAACCAGTAACAGTAAAGGAAAGGAAGACTGACGTACAACTTAATCAAGGGAAAACAATACTTGTAACGAACATGGGAGAAGGACGCGCAAGCTCAATCAATGGGAGACAACAAATGTAGCGGACAGGAGAAAGGACGCGCAAGCATAATCAACAGGAAACAACATACGTAACGATGACAGGAGAAGGACGCGCAAGTAACATAACGGAGACGAAGGAGAAAGGCCTAGACCGGCCAGCGGTCGGGGATATCGCTACCGGAGCGATATGGCGGAGATTGGTCGAGGCGTCTAAGCACGGTGGATGACCGCGGCTGCGGCAGCGGAAACGAGGACGAGCCACAGGGCGACAAGGGTGAGAGTGGCACTGGCGCCGGCACCAAGGAGCCTGTCGCGCCAGGTTCGTGACAGTTTGGGGATGGAATGCAGTTGACATACCTCTTTTTATTTTTAGGATACCAGTGATAGTCTCCCAAAACTTAGAGGTGAATCGCGCATCTCTGTCTGAGACGATGGTACTAGGCAACCCATGTAGCCACCCGACTTCCCTAAGGAATATCCGTGCTAGGTCGGGTGCCTTTTTTGCATCACTCTTCAGGGGTACAAAGTGAGCCATCTTTGTGAACCTATCAACAATTACCCAGATGCTATCATGTCCATCTGACAATGGTAGGTCTGTGATGAAATCCATTGAGATTGAGTCCCATGGAGTATACGGCACCTCTAGTGGCTGCAGGAGGCCATACCGGACGTGACGAATTGCCTTGTCTTTTTTGGCAGTCTTCACACGACCCGACATAGTCTTGTATCCAGCTGTCCATCTGGGGCCAGAAAAAGTTCCTTCGAACAAGTTCCACAGTCTTGTCCTGCCCCATATGTCCTGCCACCAGTGTGTCATGCTCCTTGCTCACAATCGTTCTCTTCAACTCCAGGCTATCTGGAATATATAGATGTCCTTTGTAGTAAAGAGACCCGTCCACATATTCCACGTGATCGCTTGGGCTTTTGCTCATAGCCTTTTCGTATTCTGCCATCCATTCTGGGTCGTCTTGTCCATAGGAGAAGACTTCCTCCAGCAGGCTTTGGTGAAATACAACCTGGGGAATTGTTTCCACGCTGAGAGAAGACAGCACTACCTGGGCTCCGTTAACCGTAACAAGTTGATCAGGTCTCAACAGGCGATAAATTGGCTGGTTCTCGTTTTCTTCAGCGCAACCCCCCCCTTTCAAGGGATGGTACTCTGGCAGTCTAGATAGTGCATCAGGCTTTCCATTCTGAGTACCTGGTCGATATACAATCTTGAAGTTATAACCTGTAAGTTTTTGTGCCCATCGAGCTTGACACTGGTTTAACACCTTTGTCGTAGCGAAGTATTCCAGATTCTTATGGTCTGTGTACACAATTATCTGAAATCGAGCACCCTTGAGATATCTTCTCCATTCTTTAAAGGCTGATACTACTGCGAGCATCTCATTATCATGGATCTCATAGTTAATCTCAGCTTTATCCATTTTTCGTGAATGGAAAGCAACAGGGTGTAGTCTTCCTTCGACTTGCTGCGATAGCTCTGCTCCAATAGCGAAGTCACTGGCATCAGTCTCCATAACTGTTGGGAGTGCAGGATCAAAGTGCCTCAAGGTAGGCGCCATAGTGAACCGTCTTTTCAACATATCGAAGGCATTCTGCGCTTTCTCGGTCCACTACCATCGGATACCTTTCTTGTTCAAGGCCGTAAGCGGCTTACAGATCTTAGAGAACACCTCGATGAACCTTTGGTAAAAGTTAGCAAATCCTAGGAAGGATTGCACCGCTATTACATTCGTAGGTGGAGCCCACTCCAACACGGTCTGCACTTTATCCTCTGCCATACTGACTCCATCAGCTGAGATGATGTATCCCAAGAACTCAACCTTTGAGGTATGCCATTCACATTTTTCCAGTGCTACCGCTAAGCCATTCTTTTGCAAAAGCCATAATACACTCGTCACTATGTGAACATGCTCGTCCTCTGTAGGTGAGTAGATGAGGATGTCATCCATATATGCCACCACCCCTTGATCAATTAAGTCTCTCAAGACTTTGATAATCATATTCTGGAATGTTGCGGGCGCATTAGCAAGCCCAAATGGCATTATGGGGTACTCATAGAGACCATATCTTGTCCGGAATGCCGTTTTCCATTCATCACCCTCTTTGATACGGATCAAGTTATAGCCCCATTTCAAGTTAATCTTGGTGAAGATTTTGGCACCTTGTACTCGATCACATAATTCGTTCATCAGGGGTAATGGGTAGCGGTTCATTATTGTGACTTTATTAAGTCCGCGATAATCCACACAGAGCCTAAGGCCACAACCATGAGGCTTTGGTACAAACAGTATGGGGGCACCAGCAGGAGACTTGCTAGGCCTGATCTTGCCAGTTCGAAGCATCCCCTCCAGATATTCTTTTAGGGCTTCCAGTTCTACTTCTGATAACGCATAGATAGGACCCCATGGGGGTTATGCTCCTTCCTTAAGGTCAATGGTGTGATCAAACGACCTATGCAAAGGTAGTTCGGCTGTAGTTCCTTCCGGATCAAACAGATCAATGAACTCCTTGTACCATTCAGGTACCATGCCCCTCCAATCCACAAGTTCCACTCCCTGAGCGCTCATGCCCACAATACCTAGGAAGCCTACTGTTTCTTGATTAACATTTTCCAGTAGACCTGAATCATATTCAATGTCCAGTTGATTGGCCTTCTCCTTGGTGCAATTCATGTTACACCACTCGGAGTCAAATATGGGGCAATTGTCAAAGAAGCCTGATAGCTGGTGTACTTGAAGGTACCAGTGTGGAAGCACCATATCAAATGAAGGCTCCATAGGAGACACCTCGAATGCTTGGTTATCATAGTGCTGTTGGTGGCGTATGCACAAAGGCCGCGTGTACTACCATCCTGCTCCTGACACTAATTCACCTTCGAAGTTATTTAACTTCAGTGGGACCTGCCTTCTCCAGCACAGTATCCTGTACTTCCTGACTATTGCCTCTGAGATCGTGAAATTTGTGCGCCTGAATCAAGCAGTACGTGTACAGGTATCTTGGGATGTTGGTCTCGTGAAAGGTGCATTACCACCATGGGCCGTTCGCTAATTCTTGGCTCTTTAGGGAGACATTTGCTTGAAGACTCACTAGAGTCATGCTTTCTTTTATTGGAACTCATCTTGCTTTTGCAGTGGTTGAGTTGCAGGTTTCCCAGCGTGCAAGTCAATTTTCTCAGTTGCAATATTTGGAAGTTGGATTTTTTGTTTTGAGATTCTTAGTCTCTTGAGATTGTAGATCTTTAAGTGGTTTCATATATCAGGGCATAGACGCGCCTGTGCGTTTCAGGTCTTCAACCCTCCTCTGTATGTCTGTGAATCTTTGGAAAAAACAAACTTCATTTTCAAAAAATACAAATGCCTAAAACCAAATAGAATCCCAATGTTTTATTCCTTATTTTCTGATTTTTTCGACCTCTTGGTCATATCAGCAGATAGTTCAAGGAAACTCATTTCTCATAAGAACAAAAAAATCAACAAAGGAAATCCATTTCCCCCTTCGTATTCTGTACTCATCAGCGCCTAACTTCTGTTAATCTCGATCCAACTATTTTTCACTTATTTTGCAGAGGGGCTTTTCCTTAGCCGATAAAATAGATGCATCTATTTAATCACTCTCCTTTTCGGAGTCCTCCTGAAACAACTTCTTCTGCTATGCCGGAATACGTCGTATGTATCGGTGCGGCTCAAGATATTCTTCTCTTCCAACCCCACGTGCCAAGACCTTGGCATGCTTGGCATTATGCTGGGGTTTTTCTTGCTCTTCCGCCTCGATCATAGAGTCAGAGATACGGCGCTTTCTGCCAGACACCGAACGCGAGGATGTTGTAACAATTGGCCCCCGGCATTGGAACCAGCGATGGTTCGGTTTGCCACATGCGAGGCAATCCTTATTCTTGAAACCTTTTTCAACCAGCTTGGGGTCAACCCCCTTGGTTGCGTCATCCTTCGTCTTGTAGCACTACTCCTTCTTCGCGCTTGATCCCTTGTCACTCCGATCCTCTCTGTCACTCTTTTTCCTGGTTATTTCGTTGACCCGGTACGAAGAGTTGTGGTCCTTCATGTCACGAACCTGGCACGACAGGCTCCTTGGCGCCAGCGCCAGTGCCGCTCTCACCCTTGTCGCCCTGTGGTTCATCCTCGTTTCCGCTGCCGCAGCCGCGGTCATCCTCCGCACTTAGGCGCTTTGACCGATCTCCACCATATCGCTCTGGTAGCGATCGTATCCCCAACTGCTAGCCAGTCTAGACCTCTCTCCTTTGTCTCTGTTATGTTGCTTGCACGTCCTTCCCCTGTCATTGTTACGTATATCATTTTCTGTTTATTATGCTTGCACGTCCTTTCTCCTATCTGCTACGTTTGTTGTCTCCTGTTGATTAAGCTGTGCATCCTTCTCCTATGACTGTTACGAATTACTGTTTCCCCTTGATTATGTTGTACGTCACTCTTCCCGTTTCCTTTCTGTTACTGATTGCGCGTCCTTTCTCCTGTTGCCGCGAGTAGAGTGTTGGCCGCGTGGCAGCCGAGTGCAATCATGTGTTTTCCTTGGGCGCGGCGATTGAGTCATGATGGGAGGAACTGTGTCGGTCTTGCGGGCAAGCTGTGATTCCACAGAACGATGGGAAAAGTATAAAGGAGGAGCGCGGTAGCTGTCTGGAGATTCTTCTCCACGCAATCTATTATCCTTCACTCCACCACAAAATTTTCATGAGTCGCCGCCAAACAACTTTTTATTCCCACCACCGATTTCGCTGGAAATACCCTCTGGAGCTTCATAACTCCACGGTGCTTCCATCTACGATCTCGCTGGTCCTCTCCCACCTCTTTGTTGTTGCTGCTCGCCCGATTTTGCTCCGCGTCGCTGGTTAGCTAACAACACCCACCCCCGTACCAAGAAGTGGACACCTGTCCACGAAAACTCTGCATCACCATGGCAACCATCTTCACCTCCATGGCAAAGGGCAAAGCTAGCCAAACAACAAACCCGTCGCTTGGGGGGAGTTCCACCACCCCTCCACCAACCACATTTACGCCACCACCGCCTCCGATCCCAACCCCACAACAGAGCATCCCCATCGACATGTTCAACGTAGAGGTGGACTATGTGCCTGACTGGGACCACGATACCGACACATTGGCCAGTTTTCTCACATGGAAATCCGAACTGGACCACACCACCGCTACCAACGACACCACCGAACGGCTGCTTGAACTGATCTGCCGTTTCATCCGTGCCGAAATGACACACCAATTCGCAAAACAATCAGTTACCGTCAAAATCCCTGGCCTCAAAGAGATGAAGGAGAGGGACCTGGAGATGCAGAAACAAATCTCCCAGTTGACCAACACCGTCACCAGGCTCTCGGAGCAAATCACCATCCTATCCGCACGCCCCATCCTGGCCGCCGCCCCCGCAGCCCCCAGGGTTGTGCCGGCACTCCCCCAACAACGTCAGAAGCCACCCACCACCACCAAGCCCCCCCCAGGTCCTGCACCAACCTACGCACAGGTAGCAGAAAAACAACCGAGGGAGTTTACAGAGGTCAGGAGCAAGAAGAAGGTCAGAAAGGAGACGATCCTCCCAAAGCCTTACCCGACGGCGGACAGGCTGATAATCTTCAGCCTCACGACCGCACCCAATGACCGCAAGGAGGCTGCAGACCCTGCACTCCAAGTGGCCAACAAGACCATCACCACCCATGCCGACATTGAACACCCGCCCCTCATCCTGGCAAACATCACTGCCACCAACAACCTCGTCTTCACAGTCGCACCTCAGCACTTGAGCACCAGCTATGAACCATACCTAGCCATCCTCGAGGAGGCACTCCACGAATTCCCAATCGCATCGTCAAGGGTCAGCCAGCGATGGACCCGTTTCATCGTCCACGTCATCCCAACCACCGCCACACCCGAATCCGCCCGTACTGAAATCGAATCATCCTACCCGTCCCTCCGAATGGGACAGACACCGCGTTGGCTCACCAGCCCTGAACGCCGTCAGGGTAAAGAGGCCTCCTCCATGATCGTCACCTTCATAGGTGAGATGACGAAGAAGTCTCTCGGTGCCACCAGCCTCGCCATGTTCAACCGCGAATGCACTATTGCCGAATACATCACCTTCGGCCCTGCCACCCAATGCAACAAATGCCAGACCTTTGGGCACCCAACGCAACGCTGCACCGCCAGCAACCACACCTGCGCTGTGTGAGCACAACCCCACCCCACCAAGGATCACCTGTATGCGATAACGAACTGCAGAGCAGGGCACTCTTGCAACCACCCGCCGATCCGCTGGGCCAACTGCCTACAACCACACAAAGCCTCCGACCGAAGCTGCTCCACCTATGTCAAGATCACGTTGGGAATGCGCCGCGACAATGCGGCAACCACTGACACGACGATGGCCGCCTAGAGAGCGCTCAAAAAGGTAAGGGTATTGCACTGTCTCCTTTACCAAAGTTTCTTTCCACCGCAAGCCTCCTTTATAATGTACCCACAAAAAACACTTTGATTTCGGCCAAAGGGGAAGACAGGTTGTCATGAGTCCTGCTGTATGGTCGCTCACTGTTACCATTTCTTTGGTGCTGTGCTTTTACGATTTCTTTGGTGCGTTTACTTCCTTTTGGCGGACGGGAAAGATGGGAGCCCCACGGGGGTGGTACAGCGAGGAGGAGCGCACAAAACCTGTAGTGTTAAAGCGCATTAGATCGCAATCGAATATTATCCTCACAACACACCCCAAAACGTCACTGTTTTCGCGACACCAAAAATCTTCTTTTCCAATTAAGTTTGCAACAACCCCGGAAACCCACCTCAGGAGTCGGTCAATAGTTTATTAACTAGAGGCCTCACCCCTCCGGAACCCTCCTGGGAATTTTCCCTCCTGTCGCCATCTGCTTTTTGTGATTTTGGCTCGCATCGCCAAACTATCACCACCTCGCTAAAAGGCTTCATGTCCACCAACAACCCCGGTCAAGGATCCCTCGACGCCTTCCTCCGCCCGAACACCCCGGTCACCACCGAAATCTCTGCGCACAGCACCCTAAGAGCCTGCTCCCAGCAGCACCCCTCCCGACACCACCTTCAACCCCCTACGGTCGCGACTTCACGGTCACCCTCCTCCGCAAAGCGTGCGCGTGAGGAAAACGACACCAACTCTGACTCCGACGACGACTCCGATGACGACTCTGAAGACGAAGGAAGGGAGGAAGACGACGACAACGCCATGGACTTCCAACACAGGGAATACATCACCGCAACGCAGGCGATCGAAGGCGACATGGACAAGCCCACCAGTACTGCCCTCCAGATGGCGGCCCCACTCAGCCCAGAGCACGCAACACTCCGTGCCAACATCGAAATCATCACCAGCAATCTCCTAGACCAATTCACCAGAACCATTAGCGCCGAGATCTCCGTGCTTTTCGCCCAAAACAACACCACCTTCCAAATCGCCACAAACAGCCTGACCAAGCAAATCGCTACGTTGGGTACCCGAGTCACCCAAATGCAACAACAACTGCTCTCGGCCACACAGGGCCCTGCCGCCACCGCTAAGCCAACCGGGGGCCCAAGCAACACCGGCCCCAACCCAAAGAAAGAAAGGAAGAGAAAGGGGAAGGGAGCCACAGAGAACAAATACAACACCGACAGCCCTACGACCAACAATGGCACCAGCATCCGCACATACGCCGATGCTGCCAAAGCACCCACCGCCCAACCACACTTACCAACTGAAGACGCCACACACGCCACCAACGTTGAAGGATGGGAGAACTTGAAGAAGTAAACCCAGGGAAGGAAGCCCGCCACACCCAAGCTTATCCTGACCATGTACCCCCAAGCCGAGTGCGAGGTCACGTGCCACTTCCTGGCCACGTCCCCCGCCAAAGCCGCCACCCACGCTGAACAAGTCTACATCGCCCGCCAAGTCGTCACGGATGCAGCCCTCCACTGAGTCAACAAAGCCCTGGTCGACAACCAGGACGTAACTGCCCCCCCCTTCCTCCGCGCCCGGGTAACCATGTGTGGATCCATCATCTTCACAACCACCAACACCCAAAACAACATCATCTATGAAGACTACACGACAATCATCGCCGATGCCCTCACCTACTACGGCAAGTGCGACAAGGTCGAAATCGGGAAGTGCTTCAGCCAGTTCCTGCTCCACGGAGTCCCGACCCATCTCCCACTGCCCGTCATCTCTGACAGCATCGCCACCAACTACCCCCAGCTGATCCAGTGCCAGATGCCACGCTGGCTCACCCCGGCAGACCGACGTGAACAAAAAGCAACCTCAACGATAGTTATGACCCTCAGTGGCAGCACCAAGAAGGCTGACATTGGACGACACTACCTGACCATCTGCAACCGCAAATGCCAACTCGACGACTACATCTCATATGGAAGAAGCACCCAGTGCCGGAACTGCCAGGGCTACGGACACCCCGCCGCCCTGTGCAAAAACCCGTCCCGCTGCGCGGTCTGTGCGGACGCCCACAAAACGAAAGACCACCCATGCACCATTCCAGCCTACAAGAGAGGCACCACCTGCGCCGACCCACCAATCTGCTGTGCCAACTGCGACACCCCACAAGGCCAGCGACCCCAACTGCCCCACACGCATCAAGATCCGATCTTTCAACAACAACACGAATACGATGGCTACAACCACCCCGGGAGACGCCCCCATGCCGGGAATGACCGAATAAAATGCCCTTCCACAACGTCGGGTCCGTACAGCTGCTGAACGGTGCGTGAGGCCAAGCGACTACGATCACAGCATTGCAAGAGTTCGCAAGAAAACCCGAAAACCTTATCTGCCTCATCCAAGAACCATGGTGCGATAGACATGGAAACCCTCCCACTATGCCAAACTTCGACATGTTCACCCCAACACCAACACGGCCCAGATGTGCGACATACGTCTGCCGCGTGCCTGGGCTCAGTGCTACCACCACCTTTGCGGCCCAGGATTCCTTCCTGGGCACCACCATCACATCCCTCCAACAACAACATACCACCACATTCACCCTATACAACCTATACTCCCCTGGACGACCGGACCCAGTAGCAGCCATCCTCCCCACCATGGACCTACCGACAGACTGCCTCCTGATGGGGGACCTCAATGCCCACCACACGTGGTGGCAGGGCCCACTGCCCCTATCAGCACGCACCTCCCCGGCCAGCCACACCATCGCCAACTGACTCACGGAAAACAACTTCCATCTCCACAACGAAATAGCAAACCCCACCCACCACCCCCAAAACGGGGGGCAACCCTCCACCATTGACCTATGCCTCTCCAGGGGCAGGACGACACAGCTGGTTCTCACCCTGGCAATTGATCATGACACCACCTCGAACCACAGCTCCCTCACCGCCACCCTCTCCCTACCCTGAAACGCAGCACCACAGAAGGCCCAGCGCTGCTGGCGCAAGGCCGACTGGGGAAGCTTCGCCTCACACATACAGGCTGCCCGGATGGACCTATCAAACCTCCAAGGAACCGAGGACACCCTCCGCGCCGTCACCAACATTACCCAACTCATCCACGAAGCAACCAACCACGCCGTCCCCATCAAAGATCCACAGAGGCAGGAAGCACCATGGTGGAACCAGAACTTGACATTGGCAAAAAGAGCAGTCAAACGAGCAGAGAGACGAGCCCACCAAGACCCCAATGACACCAACCGGAAAGACAGACAACACAAACAGCACAAATGGTCGACGATGGTACGCAACGCTAAAACAGCGTATCGAATCCAATAGCTCCAAGCCGTATCATCCAAGATCATCTGGAAAACGATCTACCACCACAACACACACCACAAACCAATCCCCCCCCTTAACGGGCAAACAACCTTCAGGGGCAAATGCAATGCACTACGCAATGCACTCTTTCCCCCAGTCAATGCAACCCCACGAACACGACTCCCCACTGGCCTCCTCACCTCTACAATGGACATCCGCCACCACACAAAGCCAGTCACAATACAAGAGACACATCTGGCAATTATACACCTGAAGTATGGAACCTCAGTTGGCCCAGATGACATCTCATACACCACCCTACACCACTTCAATACAGCGGCCCCTCACCTCCTCCTGCACCTGTTCACAGCCTGCCTCACCTGGGGCACCCATCCACCAGAATGGAAAACGGCAAACTGCGTGGTCATTCCCAAACCTGGCAAGAAGACATACTCCTACCCCAAGTCCTATCGCCCCATCTCCCTCCAATCATGTTTCAGAAAACTACTCGAATCCATCATCGCCAAGCGGCTCTCCCAGGCCTCCCTCACCTGTGGGGCCACACACCCCTCATAGATGGGGGCCCAGGCAGAAAACTCAGCAATTGAAGCCCTACTCAGAACAATCACCCCTATCGCTAGGGCAATCAGGCAGAAGAAAACAGCAAACAAAACTCCACTACGACCGGCCGTCCTCACCCACGACATCGAGGGCACCTTCAACCAAGTCCACCCAGCAACACTCCGGGAGGTTATGCAACAACGACGCATGCCCCAGTACCTGACGGAGTGGGTCACTGCCTTCAACACTGACCGGAAAATCGCCTTCGGCTTCGAGTAACAATCAGAACCGCCCCAACCATACAGGTGCGGGCTGCCCCAGGGATCCCCAGTCTCCCCAGCCCTGTTCCTCATCTACAGCAATGCCATGCTGGAGAGGAGCCATCAATCCCACGACGCGATCGACACATCCTACGTAGACGACGTATGCATGGTCCAAATGTCGACGACAATCACCAGAGCTAACACACTCCTTGAAGAAAGGACTGAAGAACACCTCAGCAGGGGAGTCCACCTTGGCCTAACCTTCGCACCACCCAAGACCGAACTGCTCTACTGCCTCCCTCTCACCAGCAAAGATAAGAACAGGAGCCTTAGCACACACCCCCCCCTCAGAATCAACAACAACACCATTGTGGCCTCATGACAAATCAAGTACCTAGGAGTGTGTGACACTGGGGCTGTCTCGTAACCGGAGTGCGGGTTGAATCAAAGGTAATCAGGCTACTTTCGATAATTCACAACGGAATAATCTTAGATCTTGTGTGTGGGTTTCGGTGGTAGTGTTCGGT